>SAMEA104315421__coassemble_7966_pt1 | contig 2974 bp, 3 predicted proteins | sample SAMEA104315421__metabat2_high_PE_053 | metagenome-assembled genome bin SAMEA104315421 (sample SAMEA104315421) | gut metagenome | biome: Monkey gut; feature: monkey-associated habitat; material: faeces | place: China | collected 2013 | reverse complement strand
TATCCAGTGCGATTCTATTATCATGGACAAAGCAAGGGTCTCTTCTATCCCGGAAATCAATGCCAATCATGTGGATGCCGCCATTATCCACGAAGCGGCAATCGGCCGGATTAACAGTGACCAGCTATTGAAGCTGATGACACTCGGTCTTTCCGAAGAGGAAGCGGAGGCAGTCATCATAGAAGCATTCTTAAACTGAAAATTTTTCTTTTCGGTAAGCGGTTTCTGTGATATACTTATTATGATTTTTTGGAGGTTCCGGGACGATGACGGAAAAGGAAGCGCAGGAGGCAAAAAGACACAAAAGAGTAGACAGACTGAAAAAAGGAATTATGGGTCTTTTTGTGTTCGCGGTACTGGCTCCGATTGTACTGACCGTGGTATTTACGCTGCGGATAAACAGTCTGGAAAAAAGACTGCGTGACGTGACCGGAAATCTGGAAAAAATACAGGCAGAAGAACAGAAGTCTGCAGTGGAAGCTTATGTCTCCGCTCTGGGAAATCCTTCCGGGCAGGAAGGAGCGTCCGGACAGGGAGCCACCGCCGGGCAGGAAGGAGCGTCCGGACAGGAAGCCACCGCCGGACAGGAAGATGCCCGTGGGCAGGAGGACGCTTCCGATGAGGAGAATGTCACGGTCAGAAAGGTATATCTTACCTTTGACGACGGACCCAGCTCCAATACGGACAATATTTTGGATATTTTAGATACTTACGGCGTAAAAGCCACTTTTTTCGTAACGGGGAAAGAGGGCGCGAAAGCAGAAGCCTCTTACCGCAGGATTGTGGAGGAAGGGCATACACTGGGGATGCATTCCTACACCCATGACTATTCCGTCATTTATGCTTCCGAGGAAGCCTTTATGGAGGATATGGAAAAACTGCAGCGTTATCTGTATGATGTGACCGGCGTGCAGAGCACGTATATCCGGTTTCCGGGAGGCAGTTCCAACAAGGTCAGCGATGTGGATATGCGCCTGCTCATTACGGATGTGCATGAGGCGGGCATGGAGTACTTCGACTGGAACGTATCCAGCCAGGATGCATCGTCAAAGCCCCTGACGAAGGAAGAGATTTTAGACAACTGCTTAAACAGCATAGAACGGTTTCAGAACTGCATCATTCTGATGCATGATGCCGGAAGCAAGGACAGCACGGTGGAGGCTCTGCCGGAGCTGATAGAGCATATACAGGCTATGGAGCATACGGAGCTGTTGCCGATTACGGAGGATACAGTACCCGTCTGGCATATAAAGATGACACAAGAAACGGAGGATTGAAAGAATGGGCTTTTTTTCTGAGTTAAAAGAAGACTTGTCCCAGGCAGTCAACGAACTGATACCTGAAGAAGAAAAAGCAGAACTCGCCGCAGAAGCAGCGGAGGAAGCACAGGCGGCAGAGGATAGCGAAGCGGTACCGGTGTCCGCATGGGCAGAAAGTCCCGCACAGGCGGAAACGGAAAATTCCGGGCAGCCGGAAGAAAATGCAGAGCAGGAGACAGTACCGGCGGATACAGCAGAGAAAGAAGACATTGCACCGGAAGAAACACTGCCGGATGAAGCAGCCGGCGCAGAGGCGGCAGGCACAGTGGATTTCCCGGCAGAGGACGTACATACAGCCGCTTTTGCGGGGGAAACGGAAGACAGCCAGGAAAAGAAGGATATGGCGCAGCTTACGGCATGGCTTAACGAACTGGATGAAAAGGATGCCCTCAAAGAAGAGGCACCCGCAGAAGAAATAAAAAAAGAAAATAAAGAGGGAAGGGTAAAGATGGACAATCAGACAAGAGAAGCAGCCGATGAAACATCCATTATCACCGCAGGCATGACCATCACCGGCGATATTGCATCCGAGGGCTCCGTAGAAGTCATCGGTACGGTAAACGGCAACATCAATATTTTGGGAAAATTAAACATTACCGGTAATGTGACCGGCAATTCCATGGCAGCGGAAATATTTGCGGACAATGCGCAGATTACCGGCGAAGTAGTCAGTGAAGGCGCCGTCAAGGTAGGACAGAGCTCCGTTATCATCGGCAACATTACGGCAAAGAGCGCCGTCATTGCCGGAGCGGTTAAGGGTGATATTGATGTGCAGGGTCCCGTGGTACTGGATGCTTCCGCCATTGTCATGGGCAATATCAAATCCAAAGCCGTACAGATTAACAACGGTGCGGTTATCGAGGGTATGTGCTCCCAGTGCTATGCGGATGTCAATCCCAGCTCTTTCTTCGAGGACTATAAAAAAGGAAAAACCAAATAAGGAGTTAAGGTATGCGCAGAATATTATTGAAATTAAGCGGCGAAGCATTAGCCGGCGACAAGCATATGGGCTTTGACGAAGAGACCGTACGAGGCGTGGCTCTTCAGGTAAAGAAATTAGTGGATGAAGGATATGAAATCGGGATTGTAACCGGCGGCGGCAATTTCTGGCGCGGACGCTCCAGCGAAAACATTGACCGCACCAAGGCAGACCAGATAGGCATGCTGGCAACCGTTATGAACTGCATTTATGTATCGGAAATCTTCCGTTCCGTAGGCATGCAGACCGAAGTGCTGACTCCCTTTGAATGCGGCTCCTTTACAAAGCTGTTTTCCAAGGACAGAGCCAATAAGTACTTGGCAAAGGGTATGGTAGTGTTCTTTGCGGGCGGTACCGGACATCCTTATTTCTCCACCGATACCGGCGTGGTGCTCCGTGCCGTGGAAGTGGAAGCGGATGTTATCCTTCTCGCCAAGAGCATTGACGGCGTATACGATGCAGATCCCGCCAAAGTGCCGGATGCAAAGAAATATGACGAGATTTCCATTGACGATGTGATTGCCAAAAACTTACAGGTTGTGGACATGACAGCCTCCATTCTGGCAAGGGACAACAGAATGCCCATGTGGGTATTCGGTCTGAACGAAAAAGACAGCATTGTAAACACCATGAGCGGAAAATTTACCGGTACCAAGGTAACGGTATAAAGTTTGAT
>SAMEA104315421__coassemble_7700_pt1 | contig 3045 bp, 2 predicted proteins | sample SAMEA104315421__metabat2_high_PE_053 | metagenome-assembled genome bin SAMEA104315421 (sample SAMEA104315421) | gut metagenome | biome: Monkey gut; feature: monkey-associated habitat; material: faeces | place: China | collected 2013 | reverse complement strand
TCGCCGTGCAATGCCATAAACACTACATCCGCTTTCTGGCAGATGGCAATGACATTGGGCCCGAAGAAATTCTTCTGCCAGTCGGGACGCATGGCTTTTACCTTTTCAATATCGGGGTTGGTTTCCTTAATGCCGGTTACCTGTGCTTCCCAGTTGATATCCTCTTCAAAAATATGGGAAATATCCCCTTCATACCCCAGGAAAACATCCAAAAGCACCGCATGGTGTCCGTTTCCTTTGATTGCCTGATAAATTTTCTGTCCGGAGATTAAAGAAACATCTCTTTCCGTGCTGATTCCGCCTGCCAAGACTACAATATTCATCCTTTCGTCCTTGCCTTTCCTATGATTTTCTTCATTCTTGTATCCGCATATCCCGCTTAACAAGCTTCTGTGTTCATACTATTACTTGTTTATATATTATAATTCCCTGCTCGCCATTTCACTGAGGAGCAAAAGATATGCCGCTGTTTCTTCATCGGTCCGGTATAAGAGGCTTTCCGCTTCTTCATTGATGCCCTCAAAATACCCGGCATAATTTTCCGTGAGAGTCCCGTACTCATTGTTGGTAATTACATAATTGCAGGAAGCAATGAGGACACCCTCCCACCAGACCTGCATGTGTTCTTCAGTGGTAATGCTGCTGCCGATGCCATATGGCATATCCTTGGCACAGGCGGCAATTTCCTCCGCCCGGTTAAGTAGCACCATCAGCAGTTTACCGCAAAGCTCCACATCTATTTTCCGTTTTGTGGAAGCATAGGTAAAAGTTCCGAATGTCTGGGCACCGTTATCCACTGTTTCCGGCAGTTTTTCTGCCGCCTCTTCCTGTACCCTGGCATACTTCTTCTGTCCCGTTGCCCGGTACAGCTCGCCCGCCGCATAGAAAAGAAGTGCCGGCGGCATATCGTCTTTGCTGCTTACCGCTTTCCATGCTTTATCCGCTGCCTGCAGGCAGACCGTGGCATAAGCGCTGTCCGTTTTCTGGTAACTGTAGCTGAACTTGGCAAGAACGGCTGAAATATAAGCGGTCTTTTCATAATCTATGCCGCCCATTTCCTGCCCCACCGTTCCGGTCCTGGTGTCTTCCGGCTCGCTGTCCGCAAGAACTGCACCGCTCCGGCTGTCCAGTTTTCCGTACAGCCATTCTATGTAAGTACGAAGTACGGCAAAAAATGCCTCCTCCGTATCCTCATCCTGAGTGTAAACGCCGCCGTACAGTTCATAAGAAAGCAGCAGCAGGGAAAGCGTTCTGCATGCCTCTTCTATCCCATCGTCCGCAAGAGCTTCCGGACCCTTTAATTCGTTTATCCCTTCTGCCAGTTTCCCGGAAAGGCCACCCTTTTCAATTGTAAACGGATAGGAATACCCAATATAGTCGCAACGGATTTCATATTCATCCTCCGTTGTAAGCTCCGAAAAATCTCCATAGCCATTATATTCTTCTGTCAGGGCGTTGTATACAACATCCTGCAAATCTCCGGTAAAAATTACCGTTTTTTCTGTCCGGTCTATAATTTCATAATGCCCGGGAAGCTTTTCCCCCCGGAAAATCACCGTTTTCCTGCCATTCCCCGGATAGCCGCTGCGGGAAACCAACACACCTGGCTGCATATCGGGCAATTCGTAGGCAACCGAAAAACCGGCTGCTGCGGAACTGTCGCCGTCGGCTGGGGCTCCCGCTGAAGTACCGTTGGTTCCGGCATTGTTTCCCATCGCATCATTATTCAATTTATTTTCCAAACCGCAACTGCTTAACAAAGCCATCGCAAGCAGCAGCGCCGTTATTTGCTTCCACTTTTTCCGCAATCTCATCACCCTGCTTATTTTACCATGAAAAAAAAGCCCGGTAAAGTGCGGTTTATGCTTTCCATTTTTGTTGGATTTAATTTTAAAATGAGCAAGAACCAATATCTAAAGTGATATTTCGTTTAATTATAGTATCTGTGTGATTTTCAGCCGCTTTCATAGCGTAGACGTGAAAAATATAAGATTGTTTTCTATTTATTACTCTCCCCTGTCTTAGAAATATCAGAAATCCACTTTTTTATAATTTTGTATTTATTTTTTGTTACTATCATGCTATCATTTATTCAGGTATATATCCAACCAGCCTTGGGGTGGAAGACCTATTCTCTTGTAATATATACTGTAATTGTCTCTTCTGTACCATCATTATAGGTAAATGTTACCTTATACTCTACATCTTCACCTATTACTGTCATAAGTGCATAACTCTTCTTTGTTTTTCTTATTTCGGCATTACTATCTTTACATTCTAATGTCACATCTTTAATAGTGGTGTAATCAGGTGTTCTATTGAAGATTAATGATGACGACATAGAATTGTTAAAATGGTCGCCATTTTTCAAAATAGTTTGACCCCCATTATCAGCATTCCATACTACAATCATCAAATCATACGACTGTAATTCATTAATACATTTATCTTTATTATCATATTTAGATAAATCAATGCTTTCTACATCTTCTATTTCAGAAACAGTTTCTGTAGGTTCACCTGTTTCTACAGGTGCAGATTCGGTAGGCTCTACAACTTCAGGAGTTGTTTCTTCCTTAGTTACAGTTGTTGAAGGTGTAGTAGGTTCGGTATTCTTATTCTTTTTCTTGCCACAACCGGTGGTTATAGCTAATGCAAGAATGAAAATAGCAATAAGAGCTACCTTTGCTTTTTTTCGGTTTCTTATTTTTCTTGATATTTCTATTCTATTGTCAAGGTACAATTTTTTCATTTTTTATGCTCCTTTATTTTTAGTTTCCAATGTTTCCAATAAGGAGAGAGTAATAAAAAGAAAAAATGAAAAACAGACAGTGATTGGAAACGGAAACATCCCACGTGTAATGCTCCTTTCTATTCTGTCTGATAAAAGTACATTTTAAATACCAAAAGAGAGCTTTCACTGGCTATGAGCAACTACACTCATAGCCGGCAAAAGCTCTCTTATTTTACAGAAAATGATTTCAGGGTAACTTAAAGAAAGGCTACTGCAAGCCGTTCGTTCGTTCGTTCGTTCGTTCGTTCGTT
>SAMEA104315421__coassemble_6878_pt1 | contig 3295 bp, 3 predicted proteins | sample SAMEA104315421__metabat2_high_PE_053 | metagenome-assembled genome bin SAMEA104315421 (sample SAMEA104315421) | gut metagenome | biome: Monkey gut; feature: monkey-associated habitat; material: faeces | place: China | collected 2013 | reverse complement strand
TGATATTCAGATTTTCAATGGTTTCCTTCAGTAAAACCGAATAGTGGGAAAACGCCATCTTCTGCTCCTTCTTGCTTTTCTGTTTCCAGTCCCTGTATGGCCCTTAAGCTTAAATGCCAAGTCCAAGCTCCGACATGTGTTTTGCAATTTCTTCCATGTCTTCGTAGGTAACTGTTCCGTCGTATCTTTCCTTACTCCAGATTTCTGCCCTGTTTCCTACGCCAATCAGCACCACATCTTTCTGCAGTGCGGCAAATTCTTTCAGTGCCGCCGGAATCAAGATACGCCCCTGCTTGTCTACTTCGACGACTGATGCGCCTGCCATGAAGAAACGGACAAACTTACGGACTTCCGGATTGGTTAGGGAAGGCAGCTTCTGCAGTTTTTCCTGAAATGCGGTCCACTCGGTATTGTCAAAGACAAACAAGCAGCCATCCAGTCCTTTTGTCACCACGAATTCGTCTTTCAGAATTTCGCGGAACTTTGAAGGAATGATCAGCCTGCTCTTCGCGTCAATCGTATGGTTGTATTCGCCCATGAACATATCCGATCACCCGCCTTAAAGTTGCTGCCACGGAAAGGGATTTATTTACCACTTCAAACCACTTGGTACCACTTTCCACCACTTTTATACTGATTTTATAATAAAAAGTGGAATTTAGCAAGCAAAATAGAGGAATTTCTTTATTTTTTCTTAAGAAAATACTGGAAATTTTTCACGCAAAAACAGCAGGTACAATATCTTGTACCTGCTGTCATTTTCACTACTAATTATGCTTTTTGATTTTAGGGCAGTGCATCGTAACTGCCTTATACATTGAAACGGAACAGAATGACATCGCCGTCTTTTACCACGTAATCCTTGCCTTCCATTCCCACCAGACCTTTTTCACGGGCAGCCGCCAGGGAGCCCTGCTCCAAAAGGTCTTTGTAATTAACTACTTCTGCCTTGATAAAGCCTCTTTCAAAATCGGTATGAATTTTACCGGCTGCCTGCGGAGCCTTGGTGCCGATTTTAATGGTCCACGCTCTGGTTTCGTCCTCTCCGGCTGTCAGGTAGCTGATCAGTCCCAGCAGTTTATAGCTTGCGCGGATTAACTTGTCAAGGCCGGACTCTTTCAGCCCTAAGTCCTCTAAGAACATTGCCTTTTCGTCATCATCCAGCTCTGCAATCTCCTGTTCAATCTGGGCGCAGATAACAAATACCTCGCTGCCTTCTTTTGCCGCAAATTCTCTGACCTTTGCCACGCCTATGTTGCTTGCGCCATCGTCTGCCAAATCATCTTCCGCTACGTTTGCCGCAAAAATTACCGGTTTGTAGGTAAGCAGATTGTACTCTGCCAGCCATGCCAGTTCATCCTCATCATCGGTCACAAAGCTTCTTGCCAGCTTCCCGGCTTCCAGATGAGCCTTCATCTTTTCCTGCAGTGCCAGCTCTTTTTCCAGGGACTTGTCCATACGGGCTGCTTTTGCAGTCTTTGCAATTCTTCTTTCTAAAATTTCCAGATCGGAGAAAATAAGCTCTAAGTTAATGGTTTCAATATCTCTCATAGGGTCCACACTGCCATCCACATGAATGACGTTGGGGTCTTCAAAGCATCTTACCACATGCACAATGGCATCTACTTCACGGATGTTGCTTAAGAACTGGTTGCCAAGACCTTCGCCCTTGGAAGCACCCTTTACCAGACCGGCAATGTCTACGAATTCAATAACCGCCGGTGTCACCTTCTTGGACTGATACATATCTCCCAAAAGTTTCAATCTTTCATCCGGCACTGCTACAATACCCACATTGGGGTCAATGGTACAAAACGGGTAGTTTGCCGATTCCGCACCTGCTTTTGTCAGTGAATTGAATAATGTACTTTTTCCTACGTTGGGAAGCCCCACGATTCCTAATTTCATTTTATCTTTACCTGTTCAAAAATGCGCCGTTTCCCTGCATTTTTGCCTTTCTATCATACAGTTAAACATTATAGCATATACACCGCATTTTTGAAACTGTTAAATAAAATTTTGTATTTTCCGCAATTAGGAACATAGTTTTTACAATGCTAAATCTTCTACATTGACACCCATTGAAGACAGTTTTGCAGTAGTTGCCTTAATCTGATAATCCAATTCCGAATTAGCAGCTCCGTTATTTGCTTTCTTGATACGCTGTAAGTCGGTGTATTTGTCAATAAGTACAGTGATTAATTCTTTTTCTGTCATCTCTTCCATCTTTCTACCGCCTTCCTTAACCATATAATCATAGTATAGCGGATTTATCAGGTATTTACAAGTTACTTATGAAGCTTCTCCTATTTGCTGCGTCCTATGATAGTTCTTTTTTCAAACGTCAGGGGGCTTCTTTTTTCTCCTTAGGGAAATCACCTACTCGATTGAGTAAATAGACTTTTAACGGGAATTCAGACATATCCCGAAAGATAAAACAATAGCTGTATTATACGCAATCATAATCAAAAAATCAACAAGAAATGTAATAATTTTTAAAATATCTTGTGCCCACGGTTTTAGCGTGGGCACAAGTACAGTTACTGCTTCTTCTTATTCTTTTTGTCCGAAATGGCAAGTGCTGACAGTCCCATTCCCGAAACGGCAAACAGGATAAACCAAAGTGCCAGATTGCTGTTGTCTCCGGTACCCGGTGTGCCCGGGTCTGTAGGGGTCGGTTCGGGTGGCTGTGGAGAAGGAGGCGTTGTCGGTGTCACCGGCGGTGTCATCGGATTGGACGGTGTCGTTGTCTTCTTCTCATAGGTGTTTTCAAAAGCAACCTTTGTTGATGCTCCATCATATATCTGTACCTGCACTGAAGAACCATCCACCTTACCTGATGCATCCACTTCGTACTGTACCTTCTTTAAGGTAAATCCGCCGACAGCATTTCTGGTTTCTTCAACCTGATATCCTCCCGGAGCGGTATCCAATTCCAGTTTCCAGATTTTACCTGCGGTATCGTAGGTAAAATCTGACAACTTGTAAGTCTTGGATGTACCATCTGCGGTTTTAGTCACCTTGAAGGAAATGGCTGCTTCCGCTTTTGCTTTGTCCACATTTCCGGCAACTGATTTGGTAATCACAAGCTTACCTGCTTTCTTCGTATAGGTGTTAGTAAAGGCAACCACAACATTTGCCCCATTGCTAATCGGTGCGCTGACTGCCGTTTCACCAGTTCCGCTTGCCGCTGCCGTATAGGTAGTGGTTCTTGCGTAGGCTGCATCCTCTCCGGTCAGAACTTCCGTTACCGTATAGGTCTTTCCTGCCGTCAGTCCGTTAAATACATAATGGT
>SAMEA104315421__coassemble_6332_pt1 | contig 3494 bp, 4 predicted proteins | sample SAMEA104315421__metabat2_high_PE_053 | metagenome-assembled genome bin SAMEA104315421 (sample SAMEA104315421) | gut metagenome | biome: Monkey gut; feature: monkey-associated habitat; material: faeces | place: China | collected 2013 | reverse complement strand
AAGGCGATGGGTGCTAGGAATGTTATGACATCGTCCAAGATAAAGACATATATGGCTTCTGAAGGAGGCATAGGGGATTACACCGATGAGGGATTATCGGGTACTGTGAACTATGTTGAGATAATATCAAGAGCGATAGGAGATCCACCTGAAAGGGATTGAGTCGCACGTTTCAAACAATTTCCGCTAAACACTTTTACCCCTCCCTTTCCTTTTTATAACTGTAATCATATCCTCCCGATAGAGGAGACTTATCATGGCAATGACACCAAGAGAGAGAGTACTCGCAGCAATGAAACAGGAGAAGCTGGACAGACCCCCAGTCGCAGTCTTCACACAGTCAGCAACCATCGACCAGATGGATGCATTAAACATCTACTGGCCCGAAGCACACTCAGATGCAAAGATGATGTGCGAGCTCGGAGCAGCACAGGCAACCGTCTTCGGATTCGAAGCAGTCACCGAACAGCTTCTCTTCCAGTGCTACTGCCGCATCCATGTCAAGGTCTAAGCCTTCATTGATTGCCTTTTTGCAGTTACGGACAGCGATAGGTGCATTCTTTGCAATGCCTGCTGCCATTTTTTCTGCTGCGGGAAGAAGCTCTTCCTGGGTGTAAACAGCATTTACCAGGCCGATTCTGTATGCTTCGTCAGCCTTGATGTTTCTTGCTGTGTAAATCATCTGCTTAGCCATGCCTGCGCCGACAAGTCTTGCCAGTCTCTGGGTACCGCCGAAACCGGGGGTAATGCCGAGACCTGCTTCGGGCTGTCCGAATACTGCGTTGTCGGAACAGATTCTGATGTCACAGCTCATGGAAATCTCGCATCCGCCGCCTAATGCAAAGCCGTTTACAGCTGCAATAACGGGAATAGGGAAGGTTTCGATTTTACGGAATACGTCGTTGCCCTTCTTACCGAAGGCTTCGCCTTCTGCCTTGGTCAGGGTGCTCATTTCTCCGATATCTGCACCTGCTACGAAGGACTTGGTGCCTGCGCCGGTTAAGATCAAGCATCTTACTTCGTCAAGATTTACAGCGTCCAGAGTTGTGTTTAATTCATCGAGTACCTGGGAATTCAGAGCATTTAATGCCTTTTCGCGGTTGATGGTGATAATACCGGTCTGGCCTTTCTGTTCATATAAAATATAATCCATGATTGTCTCCTCTTTGTAACTGTCAAAACAGATACTCCGAAGCAGGATAGCCCCGCTTCGGAATGCCTTTTCGTTTCTTAATTAGTCTTCAATTTTAACAATGGTAGAGCATCCCATACCACCGCCGATACACAGGGTAGCAAGACCTGTCTTAGCGCCCTTTGCCTGCATCTCATGAAGCAGGGTAACAAGGATACGGGCACCGGAAGCACCAACGGGATGGCCGAGTGCGATAGCACCGCCGTTCGGGTTGAGCTGCTTGTCCACATCAATACCGAGGTCCTTGCCTACAGCTACGGACTGTGCTGCGAATGCTTCGTTTGCTTCAATGATGTCGAAGTCTTCAATCTTCATACCGGTCTTAGCCATTACCTTCTTGGTGGAAGCTACGGGACCGATACCCATTACTTCGGGTCTTACACCTGCAAGTGCGCCTGCTACGAAAGTAGCCATAGGCTTAACGCCTAATTCTTTTGCTTTTTCTTCGCTCATAACAACGATTGCTGCTGCGCCGTCGTTGATACCGGAAGCATTACCTGCGGTAACGAATCCGTCTTTGTTGATGGTACGGAGTTTTGCAAGAGCTTCGATAGTAGAGCCGTGACGAGGTCCTTCATCTACCTTGAACTCTACCATTTCTTTTTTCTTCTTAACCATAACGGGAACAATTTCTTTTTCAAATGCGCCGCTGTTCTGGGCAGCTTCTGCCTTCTGCTGGCTCTTTAATGCGAACTCATCCAGTTCTTCTCTGGTAAGTCCCCACTCTCTGCAGATATTGTCTGCAGTGGTAATCATATGGTAATTGTTGAATGCATCCCAAAGTGCATCGTTTACCATGGTATCTACTAAAGTACCGTTGTTCATACGGTAACCGAAACGAGCCTGAGGAACAGCATAAGGAGCCATGGACATGTTTTCCATACCACCTGCTACTACTACATCAGCACCTCCTGCCATAATCATCTGTGCTGCCTGGTTTACACAGTTCAGACCGGAACCGCAGACAACGTTCATGGTAACTGCGGGTACTTCGATGGGAAGACCTGCTTTGATGGATGCCTGACGTGCTACATTCTGACCCAGACCTGCCTGGATTACACATCCCATGTAAACCTGGTCAACATCTTCCGGCTTTACTCCGGCTCTGTTTAATGCTTCCTTAATAACGATTGCGCCTAATTCAGGTGCGGGTGTGGTGCTTAAAGAACCACCCATGGTACCGATTGCTGTACGGCATGCTCCAGCTAAAACTACTTTTCTTGCCATTGCTTTTCTCCTCCAAAACCTTTCATTTTATAGATTGTTATTTTTTTATCATTTCTGTCAAGTCTCATTTTATCATAGCATTTTAGGTTTTGCAATGGAAAAACAAAAAAACTCACCGGGAAATCTTTTCTTTTTGCAGGTAGAGCGTTACCGCCGGGTCGCGGATGTCCGAAACCCGTTTCCACTCCTTCGTTCCTTCCACTTTTACGGCCTCGCTCTGGTGTCTGCTTAGGAACATGGTAAGCGGATAGACATTTATCCAGATTTCATGGTCGCTCTCTTTCTGGGACTCATCAAATATAAGTTCCATCCCCCAGTGCAGGTGGGTCACTTTGATGTTGTTGGTGTTTTCCGTGGTGCTGTAACCGGTATGCCCCATATAGCCGATGACATCTCCCGCCGTCACCACGCTGCCTTCCTTTAGTTCTTCCGCATAGGGGTAGTTCTGCCGCAGATGGGCATAATAATAATAGCGTTTTTTATCAAAGCTGCGGATGCCGATGCGCCAGCCTCCGTACCGGTTCCAGCCGATTGCCTCCACATAGCCGGACTCCACGGCGATAATCGGTGTACCCACCTGTCCCATCATGTCGTGCCCCAGATGCTGTCTTTTATAGCCGTAGCTTCTTCCCGCCCCGAAATCGTCATAATGGCTGTATTCAAAGCCTTTTGCAATGGGGGAATAAGCTTTCAGTCCGTATACCTTTTCCCAGGTGCTGCTTCCGTCCTCCGCCCTGACCTCTCTTTCAAATTCTCCCACCATGCCGCCCAGAACCGTGCGGTAAGCTTCTTCATAATAAGAATAATATTCGTTGTCCTTCATCAGTTCTTTCATGGTAAGCCCTTTTTCCGCCGTGAGTTTTTCTTTATGTTTTTCTCGTGGGAGTCAAATTCCCCGCCGTATCCGGTCCCGAGATAGGCAAGCAGCTCCACCCAGTCGAAATGCACGTCCTGTCCATAGCTTTCCACATCCGTGCGGTAGGCTTCACAGAGTGCCGTATAACTCACATCAAAATCCACCCATTTGATACAGCCGTCACTGACTGCCTCTGCCTTCCGGTTCTGCTGTCCCGTA
>SAMEA104315421__coassemble_5106_pt1 | contig 4070 bp, 3 predicted proteins | sample SAMEA104315421__metabat2_high_PE_053 | metagenome-assembled genome bin SAMEA104315421 (sample SAMEA104315421) | gut metagenome | biome: Monkey gut; feature: monkey-associated habitat; material: faeces | place: China | collected 2013 | reverse complement strand
GAAATCATGCCGGTGATGTTTATTCCGGCGGGCGTGGGTCTTGTGGAAAGCTGGGGGATTTTGAAGCCGGTGCTTGTTCCGGTCTGCATTATTACGGTGGTAACAATTGTTACGGTTATGGCGGTAACGGGACTTTTGTCACAGTGGGTTATCCGCAGGGACAGAAAGAAGGGGGAGAACCATGAATAGTTTTTTTGAAAATTCCATGTTTGCGGGCGTTACGTTAAGCCTGCTGGCATACCTGCTCGGTATGTTTTTAAAGAAAAAATTCAAGTTAGGGATTTTTAACCCGCTTCTCATTTCCATTCTGGTGTCCATCGTGGTGCTGGTTGTGGGAAAAGTGGATTATGAAACCTACAACGAAAGTGCGCAGTTCTTAGGGTATCTTCTGACACCGGCAACTGTCTGTCTTGCCATTCCTCTGTACGAACAGTGGGAGCTTTTGCGGAAAAACTGCAAGGCGGTCGTGATAGGACTTCTGTCCGGTGTGCTGACAAGTCTGGTGACGGTGCTGGCGTTGTCTCTGCTTCTGGGACTTTCCCATGAAGAATACGTGACACTGCTTCCCAAATCCATTACCACGGCAATCGGCATGGGCGTGTCGGAAGAACTTGGCGGCTATGTGACCATTACGGTGGCGGTGATTATCGTTACGGGTGTACTGGGCAATATGATGGGTGAAATGATTTGTAAGATTTTCCGCATCAAAGAACCCATTTCCAAGGGACTTGCCTTCGGTAGCGCCGCCCACGCGATTGGTACGGCAAAAGCCATGGAAATCGGTGAGATAGAGGGCGCCATGAGCAGCCTTGCCATTGCGGTTTCCGGTATTCTGACGGTGTTGTTTTCCTCCGTGTTTGCAAAGTTTTTATAAGGGAATTAGGAAATACCTATAACGGATGATAGAAAGAAACAATAAGGCAAACGGTGCATAATCAGACAATGCCTATTGACATAGTAGGATATGGAGTGTATGATTTCTCTTAACAAAAAATGCAGAGAGGGCATACTCCATGAAAAATATACTTTGTTTCGGCGATTCAAATACATATGGATACAATCCGGCGGACGGCAGCCGTTTTCCTGAGGATGTACGGTGGACGGGGCTTTTGCAGGAAAAAGCAAAAGGCGGCGGATACCGCATTATTGAAGAAGGTCTGGTGGGAAGAACCACGATTTTTGAGGACAGTGTCCGCATGGGCAGAAAGGGAAGCAATTTTCTCCTGCCGCTTTTGGAAACCCATTACCCGGTGGATGCGGTGGTGCTGATGCTGGGAACCAACGACTGCAAAACGGTGTACAATGCCTCTTCCCATGTGATAGGGAAGGGAATGGAAGTATTGTTGAAGCAGGTTAAAAATTATGATGCGTCACTTCCCGTGCTGCTTTTGTCCCCGATCTATCTGGGCGAGGGCGTGTGGGAAAAGGAATACGACCCGGAATTTAACAGGGCATCCGTAGAGGTTTCCAGGGAACTGAAAACGGAGTACGGCAGACTGGCAAAGCTGTACGGCTATGAATTTCTGGCGGCATCGGACGTGGCGGAGCCTTCCTCGGCTGACAGAGAGCATATGGATGAGAAAGGCCACCGGGCGCTGGCGGATGCGGTGTGGAAAAAACTGCAGGTGCTGCCGAGGACGAAATCGCAGCGGAAATCAGCAGACAGTAAAGGAAATGATACATGGAATGGCAGGAATTTGAAAGAAAATTTCCGCAAAAATTAAATGAACAGCAGAAGGAAGCAGTACAGAGTGTGGAAGGCCCGGTACTGCTTCTTGCTGTGCCCGGCTCCGGCAAGACTACGGTGCTGGTGACCCGCCTCGGCTATATGATTTACACAAAGGGCATTGCTCCGGAGAAAATTCTGACGGTGACCTATACGGTGGCGGCGACCGAGGATATGGCAGCCCGCTTTGCCTCCCAGTTCGGAACGGATATGGCAGACAGACTGACCTTTAAAACCATTAACGGCATCTGCGCCGGCATCATACATACTTACGGCAGGAAAACCGGCCGGACGCCCTTTGCCCTTCTGAACGATGAAAAAGTCATTGCAGACACACTGGCGAAAATCTACCAGAAGACGGAGCGGACATACGCCACGGAAAGTGATTTGCAGACGGTACGGACGCTTATTACCTACATCAAAAACAGCATGCTCACGGATGCGGAAATCCGGGAAATGGACAAAACAGCCGATATGAAAATTTCTGCTATTTATAAAGAATACAACACCTGGCTAAGGGAGCAGAAGCTGATGGACTACGACGACCAGATGGTGTATGCCTATACCATGCTGCAACGGTTTCCGGAGCTGCTTAGACTGTATCAGGATAAATTTCCGTACTTGTGCGTGGACGAGGCGCAGGACACATCCAAAATCCAGCATGCCATTATAGCCCTGCTTGCATCCAAAACGGAAAACCTGTTTATGGTGGGAGATGAGGACCAAAGCATTTACGGCTTCCGTGCGGCGTACCCGGAGGCGCTGCTTTCCTTTGAGAAAAACCACCCCGGTGCCAAGGTGCTTTTAATGGAAGAAAACTTCCGCTCCGGCGCCGGCATCGTAAAGGCTGCCGATACCTTTATCCAGAAAAACACGCTCCGCCACAAAAAGCACATGCGGGCGACAAAGGACGGAGAGGAAGTAGTAAAAGAGATTGCGGTGAAAACAAGGGACGACCAGTACCGCTACCTGGCAGCCGTGGCGGAAAACTGCGCCGCCGCCCGGGCAGACAGAGTGGGCGGCAGGTCAGACAACGGGACAGCGGACGCCTCCCACACTGTGGCGGTGCTTTACCGGGACCACGAGTGCGCCCTTCCTTTGATTGATTTGCTGGAGCGGAAGGAAATTCCTTACCGTATGCGGAACGCGGAAATCTCCTTTTTTACCCACCGCACGGTGCTGGATGTGCTGAATATCATGAAGCTTGCCATGCATCCGAAGGACGCCGAAACCTTTTTGCAGGTCTATTACAAAATCAATACCTACATCCGGAAAGAGGACGCCCTGCAGATAGCCAGAATCAGCGAAACGCAGGACATTTCCGTGTGGAATGCGGCAGTGCGCTACCATGGGCTGAGCGATTATACCATGAGCAGTGTGCAGAATACGCGTATGCATATGCAGCAGCTTCTGACGGAACGGGGCGACAAAGCCGTGAAGCGCATTCTGTATTATATGGGGTATCAGGAATATTTAGAACGATGCGGGCTGAAAGCCGATAAGATAGAAATTCTGCAGATTCTGGGAAGCCGGGAGGACTCCATGGCAGGGCTTCTGCAAAGACTGCGGGAGCTGCAGGATATTCTTACCCGGAAAGAAACGGACTATAGCTGCAATTTTATTTTGTCCACCATACATGCCAGCAAGGGACTCGAGTATGATACGGTGTATTTGATGGATGTGACGGACGGCATTCTGCCGGCACAGATGATAAGCAGTTCACTGAATATGTATGGGGATGGAAAAATATCCGCAGAAGAGCGTAAAACATACGAAGAGGAGCGGCGTCTGTTTTATGTGGGGGCGACCCGGGCAAAATCCGAGTTGTATGTTTTCACGACGGGTAAACCTCATAGCTTCTGTAAAGAACTGCTTTCCCATCCTGTTACATGCAGAGTAAAAAGAAAAGGAATTCCGTCTACACCTTGACAACCGACCATAAAAAGTGATACACACATATATGGAAGTGTTTATTATAATATCACTCAAATATAAGGAGAAAAAACATGCAGGAATTAAAGCCAATCAAAGAAGGTAAAGTACGCGAGATTTATGACAATGGAGACAGCCTGATTATGGTAGCAACCGACCGTATCAGTTGTTTCGACGTAATTCTGGACAATATCATTTCTAAAAAGGGAACCGTGCTGACACAGATGTCCAAGTTCTGGTTTGATATGACCGAGGACATTATTCCCAACCATATGATTTCTGTGGATGTAAAGGATATGCCGGAATTTTTCCAGCAGGAGAAATTTGACGGAAACAGCATGATGTGCAGAAAACTGCAGATGCTTCCCATCGAATGCATCGTCCGCGGTTACATCACCGGCAGTGGCTGGGG
>SAMEA104315421__coassemble_3435_pt1 | contig 5476 bp, 6 predicted proteins | sample SAMEA104315421__metabat2_high_PE_053 | metagenome-assembled genome bin SAMEA104315421 (sample SAMEA104315421) | gut metagenome | biome: Monkey gut; feature: monkey-associated habitat; material: faeces | place: China | collected 2013 | reverse complement strand
GCCGTAAAAGAACTCGGCAAGGTATAAGGCAGACTGGACGAATACGGTAGTGACCTGATGCAGTAGAAAGACTACCCAGGTACAGGAGGAATAAAAATGGTACGAAGCTTATGGACGGCGGCAACCGGTATGATTGCCCAGCAGACCAACGTAGATAATATTGCAAATAACCTTTCCAATGTCAATACGGTAGGTTACAAGACGCAGGTAAACGAATTCAAATCCCTGTTATACCAGACCTTACAGACAAGGACCACTTCCGCCAACGGCGAGCAGAAACCCACCGGAGCACAGGTAGGCTTAGGCGTGCGAAATGCCTCCATTTCCACCATCTTCAAGGATGGCAACATGACGGCAAGTGAAAGCGATACGGCTTTTGCCATTACCGGAAGCGGCTTCTTTGCAGTAAAGGGTGAGGACGGCAATACCTACTATACCAGAAACGGTAACTTTTTATGGACGAGAGCCTCCAACGGTGGCATTATGCTGGCGGATACGGACGGCAGGCCGGTACAGGATTCTGCCGGCAAATCCATTATTTTAAGCAATAAGTACGAGACCAGCAAAATCAGTGTGACAAGCAACGGCGAAATCTGTTATCCCGATGCCAACAACAACCCGAAATCCCTCGGCATCCGCATCGGTCTTTACCAGTTCTCCAATCCAGGCGGACTGGAAAAGAAGGGAAGCACCCTGTTCCAGCAGACTGCAGCCAGCGGCGCTCCCATCAACGAGGCAACCAGCAGAGCCGTAAGAAAGAGCTCCGTATGGCAGGGCTTCTTAGAGGCTTCCAACGTACAGGTCGTAGACGAAATGGTCAACATGATTGTGGCACAGAGAGCTTACGAAATGAATTCCAAGGCGATTACTGCATCGGATGAAATGCTTCAGCAGGCAAACAATCTGCGCCGTTAATAGAAAGATAAGGTAGTACATATGGATATCGGTAGTTTGACAAACAGTTATATGGATATGCTGAAGACGGACAGTTCCCAGACGGCATCTAAGCTGCAGCAGACATCTAAAAAGGATTACAGCAAGGCAACGGATGACGAGCTGATGAGCGCCTGCAAGGAATTTGAAGCTTATTTTGTAGAACAGATGTTTAAGGAAATGGTAAAGACCATTCCTGAGTCTGACAGTGCTTCGTCTTATACGTCCAATCTTGTGGATTACTACAAGGACAATATGATTCAGGAAATCGCAGGCGAGACTTCGGAGCAGGGCAGCCTGGGGCTGGCGCAGATGCTTTACGAACAAATGAAACGGAATTATAACTTATAGGGACTGCCAATGGCAGTCCTTTTTGCTGGTTGATAAAAAGAGCGCGGAGAGGAGAACCATGGAAAAAATAACCGGCTTTGTGGAACACATTGTGTTTCAGAATACGGACAACGGCTATACGGTGCTGGAATTATCCGGGGAAGAAGGAGAAATCATATTAGTGGGTATGATGAAGGGCATTACCCAGGGAGAAAGCATTGACGCGGAGGGCGACTATATCGAGCATCCCGTTTACGGCAGGCAGTTTAAGGTAAGCAGTTACAGGGCTGTGACACCGAAGGATGCGGCGGGCATGGAGAGGTATCTGGCAAGCGGCGCCATAAAAGGCGTGGGCGCAGCTCTGGCAGCAAGAATTGTAAAAACCTTCGGCACCGACACCTTCCGCATTATTGAGGAAGAACCCATCCGCCTTGTGGAGGTAAAAGGCATAAGCGACAGGATAGCCAGGGAGATAGCGGCGCAGATGGAGGAAAAACGGGATTTGCGGGAAGCGTTCCTGTTTTTACAGCAGTACGGAATATCCAACACATTAGCGGTCAAAATTTATAATACCTATGGTGATAATCTGTACCGCGTGCTGCAGGAAAATCCGTACAAAATGACGGAAGATATTGAGGGCGTGGGTTTTAAGATTGCGGATGAAATCGCTTCCCGAATCGGCATTCACACGGACTCCGATTACCGTATCCGCAGCGGTATTTTATATGTCCTGAGCCAGGCAATGGCGGAGGGGCATATGTACCTGCCACAGGAGCTGCTCATCAAAAGAACGCAGGAGCTGCTTTTAGTTGACGAAGACAATATACGTCCCCACCTGCAGAATTTAGGCATGGACAAAAAACTGGTACTGAAAAAAATGCCGGATGAGGAAGAACTGCAGGTATTTGCGGCAAGCGCCTACTATGCGGAATTAAGCTGCGCGGGCATGCTCCATGATTTGAATCTTTCTCTTTACGGGGAGGAGGGCATGCTGCCGGCGGTGGAAACGAAAATAAAAGGACAGATAGAAACCATTACGAGAGAGGAGCATCTGGAACTGGACTCTTTACAGGAAGAAGCGGTGTTCCAGTGCGTGAAAAACGGCGTATTCATTCTGTCCGGAGGTCCCGGTACAGGGAAAACCACCACGATTAACACCATTATCAAATATTTTGAACAGGAAAAACTGGATATCTTTCTGGCGGCGCCCACAGGACGTGCAGCCAAGCGTATGACGGAGGCAACCGGGTATGAAGCGAGGACCATTCACCGGATGCTGGAGCTTTCCGGCGCCCTTTCGGGGGGAGACCGGAAGGCGGGATTTGAACGGAACGAAGATAACCCGCTGGAAGCAGACGTGGTCATTATCGATGAAATGTCCATGGTGGATATTTATCTGTTCCAGGCGCTGCTTCGGGCAATCGTGCCGGGCACACGTCTGATTCTTGTGGGGGACGTGGACCAGCTTCCTTCCGTGGGACCGGGGCAGGTGTTGCGGGATTTGATGGCATCCAAGGCATTTCCCTGCGTGGTGCTGTCCAAGATTTTCCGGCAGGCGGAAAGTAGCGACATTGTGGTAAACGCTCACAAAATAAACAAGGGAGAGCAGATTTCCTTAAACAATAAGAGCAGGGATTTTTTCTTCCTGGAAAGAAATGATGTCAATGTAATTTACAAGCATATGGTGCAGCTCATAACGGATAAGCTGCCCCGGTATGTAAACGGGGAACCCTATGATATACAGGTGCTGACGCCTATGCGGAAGGGCAGCCTCGGCGTGGAAACCTTAAATCCCACTCTGCAGAAATACATGAACCCGCCTGCTCCGAATAAAAGAGAGCATACCTTCGGCAGTGTGACTTTCCGGGAAGGAGACAAGGTCATGCAGATTAAAAACAATTATGATCTGGAATGGGAGATTGTGAGCCGGTACGGTATCCCCATTGACAAAGGACTGGGAATTTTTAACGGGGATATGGGAAGAATAACAGAAATCAATGAATATGCGTCCACCCTGACCGTGGAATATGATGAACACAGGCGTGTCACCTATGCGTTTGTGCAGGCGGAGGAGCTGGAGCTGGCATATGCCATTACCATTCATAAGTCCCAGGGAAGCGAATATGCGGCGGTGGTTATGCCCCTGCTTTCGGGGCCTAAGATGCTGTTTAACCGTAATCTGCTTTACACCGGCGTGACCCGGGCGAAAAACTGCGTGACCATTCTGGGAAGCAGCGAAACCGTGCGGCAGATGATAAACAATGCCGAGGTAAACCGCAGATATACGGCACTTACGGAAAGAATTAAGGAGCTTTCATAGGTGCTGCCGGCACAGGAAGAAGGATGTGTGCGGAAAGAAGGAAATTTGAAAGAAATCATAAAACAATTGCTGTTTCCCCTGCGGTGTCCGGTCTGTGACAGACCGGTACCCAATGCACCCTTTGGACTCAATGCGCCCTTTGGGCGCATGGGAAGGGGTATCTGCCCGGGATGTGAAAGCGGGCTTAAACGGATACAGAGTCCCTTCTGCTTAAAATGCGGAAAACCAATGCTTACGGAGGAAGAGTTGTGCAGCGACTGTAAAAGCCTGGAACACCGGTTTATACAGGGCAGAAGCCTGTTTGCATACGGTGATGTGGCGGGATGTATTTACCACTTTAAGTACCGGGGCAGGCAGGAATACGCCGCATGGCTGGGAAAAGCCATGGCGGAGGCATTTGCAGACTATGTGCGGTGGATTTCCCCGGATGCCCTGATACCGGTTCCACTGCATGAAAAAAGACTGGCTGCACGGGGGTACAACCAGTCAGCCCTTCTGGCGGAAGAAATCGGAAAGGCGCTTCACATACCGGTGTATGACAAATTAGTGGTACGGGGGAAAAATACCGTGCCGCAAAAGACACTAAACCGTGTGGAACGGCAAAATAATTTGAAAAAGGCTTTCAAAATTGTTGCAAATGATGTAAAATTAAAAACGATTATACTTATCGATGATATATACACCACCGGGTGTACGCTGGATGCTCTGGCAGAGACGCTGACGGAGGCAGGCGCAGAGAAAATATATTTTCTGACACTGTCTGTAGGAAGTCCGTTGTAGAGCCGGAAAGTCGAAAGGAACGAAAACATGAACGTAAAAAACTGCAGAAAATGCGGCAGAATATTCAACTATATAGCAGGGCCCTGCGTGTGCCCGTCCTGCCGGGAGGCACTGGAGGCGGACTTCCAGCGCGTAAAGGAATACATCCGCGCCCATGCGGGTGCCACCATCACGGAAGTGGCGGAGGAATGCGATGTAGAGCCGGCACAGATTCATCAGTGGCTCCGGGAAGAAAGACTGGAAATTGCGGAAGGCTCCGCTATTGTCCTGCAGTGTGAGTCCTGCGGCGCTCCGATTAAGAGCGGCAAATACTGTGAAAAGTGCAAAAGAGAACTGGCGCACGGTCTGTCCAGTGCCATAAAGACCACTCCGGCACCCACATCGGAAAGAAATTCTCCGCTTGACAGCAGGGAGAGCGGCAGAATGCGTTACTTAAACAAATAGAAGAAAGGCATCCCTTATGTTAAATGAAGACAGAATTATTCTGATGACAAAGCTTGCTTCTTACGAAAATGGCGAGGGCAGGAAAAACGTTGCCATCGGAAATTATTTCCGCAGCGACTATATCGGCATCCAGACGGCAAAATCCGTTCTCAGCGCCACGGTGGCGTTTGCAGTGGTATTCGGTATGTATGTCTTATACGATCTGGAAAACTTTATGCTCAATATCTATAAAATGGATTTGTTTGTGTTTGCCAAAAACGTACTGACCTGGTACGGTGTGGTGGTAATCGGTTATGCGCTGGTAACCTTCTTTATCTGCACATACCGGTACAACAAGGCAAGAAAAAGCTTGAAAAATTATTATGCAAACTTAAAGAAGCTTGCTTCTCTGTACGAGAAAAATAAATATTCATGAAAGGCTGAAATATGAGTAGTTTATTGGAAATCAAAGAAGTTGTCAAAAGAATATACAGTAAATACGATACCTATATTGCACCGGTTTTTAAATTCCTGATTGCGTTCATTGCCTTTATGTGCATCAAGAACCAACTGGGATTCATGACCCGGATAAACAATGTGGCAATCTTACTGATTGCGGCGCTGGTATGCTCTTTTTTACCGGTGGGCTTTATGATTTTCTTTGCTGTGGTCTTTATCCTGCTGCATTGT
>SAMEA104315421__coassemble_2503_pt1 | contig 6982 bp, 6 predicted proteins | sample SAMEA104315421__metabat2_high_PE_053 | metagenome-assembled genome bin SAMEA104315421 (sample SAMEA104315421) | gut metagenome | biome: Monkey gut; feature: monkey-associated habitat; material: faeces | place: China | collected 2013 | reverse complement strand
TTACGGTGTTGCTGGCAAGAAATGCATGAATACCGAAGTTCTCCACGCCTTTTGCCTTTAAGATTTTATAGCCTTCAAACATCTGCTCCGTAGTAAAGCCGTATTTGGCATCGCCGGGGTTGTCCATAATACTGTTGGCAATGGAGAAATATCCGCCGGGATTATAACGGCAGCTTAAGGTCTTGGGCAGATAGCCGATGGTTTTTTCCAGAAAATCAATGTGGGTAATGTCATCCAGGTTGATGGTAGCGCCGATTTTTGCCGCATACGCAAATTCTTCCGCCGGAGTGTCGTTGGAGGAAAACATAATGTCCTCTCCCGGAACGTCCATGGCATGGGAAAGCATCAGCTCTGTCATGGAAGAACAGTCGCAACCGCAGCCGTATTCTCTTAAGATGTCAATTAAGAACGGGTTAGGTGTTGCCTTTACCGCAAAAAATTCTTTGTAGCCCTTATTCCAGGAAAAGGCTTCCTTTAAGGCTTTGGCATTTTCCCGAATACCCTTTTCATCATAAATATGGAAGGGAGTTGGGTATTCCTTTACGACTTCTTCAATCAGTTCCTTTGTTACAAATGGTTTTTTCATAATGTGTTGCTCCTCCGTATAAAACTTTATTTATGAATATTTTCAATCTGCCAGTCAATGGGGGTAAGACCGTTGCGCATTAAAAATTCGTTGGTCTTACTGAAAGGCCGGCTCCCGAAAAATCCTCTGTAGGCAGAAAGCGGACTCGGATGAGGCGCCTCTAAAATCAGGTGCTTCGGGTTGTTCAGCATGGACTTTTTCATCTGTGCCGGTTTTCCCCACAAAATAAACACCATGGGTCTGTCCTCTTCGTTTAACACTCTTATGGCTGCATCCGTAAACTCTTCCCAGCCCATGTTCCGATGGGAAAAAGCGGAATGCGCCCGGACAGTCAGCACCGTATTTAAGAGAAGCACACCCTGCTCCGCCCACTTGGTAAGACAGCCGTTATCCGGTATATAGCAGCCGAGGTCATCGTGCAGCTCCTGGTAAATGTTGACCAGAGAAGGGGGGATATCCACCTCCGGCTTTACGGAAAAACATAAGCCATGCGCCTGCCCGTCATTGTGATAGGGGTCCTGTCCCAATATCACCACCTTGACTTTCTTGAGCGGTGTCAGATGAAATGCATTGAAAATATCGTCCGCAGGCGGAAATACCTGTGTGGTTTCATATTCTTTTTTCACAAACTGAAATAGTTTTGCATAATAAGGTTTCTTAAATTCCGGCTCCAATGCCGTGAGCCAGTCACCCGTAATCATTCCCATAACTTTTGTGCTCCTATAATCTGACCGGTACGCCTCTGCTTCGTAAATATTCCTTTACTTCCCGGATTTCCAGTTCCTTAAAATGGAACAGGGAAGCCGCAAGCGCCGCTTCCGCACCACCCGCTGTCAGCGCCTCGTAAAAATCTTCCCTTTTACCGGCTCCGCCCGACGCGATAACCGGAATTTTTACTTCCTTTGCAATGGCGGAAGTAAGGGCAATATCATACCCCGCCTTTGTGCCGTCTGCGTCCATGCTGGTAAGCAGAATTTCGCCTGCACCCAGTTTTTCCGCCTGCATCGCCCATTCCACTGCATCGATGCCGCAGTCCACTCTGCCACCGTTTTTATAAACAGAAAAATGACCGTCCGGCTGTCTTTTGGCATCAATGGCTACTACCACGCACTGGCTGCCGAATTTATCTGCCGCATCCGCAATCAGACGCGGATTCATAACCGCTGCGGAATTCACGGAAATCTTGTCCGCACCTTCCCTGAGTAACAGCTTAAAATCATCCACAGTACGGATACCACCGCCGACCGTAAATGGAATGAACACCTTTTCCGCCACTCTGCGCACCATATCGGCAACCGTGGCGCGGTTGTCGCTGGAAGCGGTAATATCAAGAAAAACCACCTCGTCCGCTCCGGCTTTATCATATGCCGCCGCAATTTCCACCGGGTCTCCGGCATCCGTTAGATTTACAAAGTTGACGCCCTTTACCACGCGTCCGTCTTTCACATCCAGACAGGGAATAATTCTTTTGGTATGCATCAGTCTTCCCTCCCTTTTAATCCTACAAAATTCTTCAGAATGGTAAGTCCCGTATGGGAGCTTTTTTCCGGATGGAACTGGCAGGCGAACACATTTCCTTTTTCCACGGATGCGTGAATAGTCACGCCGTACTCGGCGGTAGCCGTTACAATGTCCTCTTCTGCCTGCAGGTAATAGGAATGCACAAAGTACACATAGGAATTTTCCGGTATGCCGGCAAACAGCCTGCCTTCCTTGGGAAAGCTTAATGAGTTCCAACCCATGTGCGGTACCTTCAGACCGTCTCCTTCGGGAATACGCACGATTTTTCCTTTCAATAGTCCCAGGCCTTCCACGCCGGGCGCTTCCTCGCTGCTTTCAAACATTAGCTGCAGTCCTAAGCAGATGCCCAGGAACGGAATTCCTTTTTCCACCACTTCGTGAATAACCGGCACCAGCCCGTAGCGGTTCAGCTTTTTCATGGCATCGCCGAAGGCTCCCACGCCCGGCAGGATAACCTTGTCCGCCATGAGGATTTCTCCGGCATCCCTCGTTATCACGGCTTCCTCTCCCAGATATTGCAGTGCTTTTTCCACACTCTTGATATTGCCTGCATCGTAGTCAATAATTGCAATCACTGAAGTTTCCTCCTAAAGTGTATTACCTGTATCCTCCGGCAGGAATTCCGTATCATCGGTTTCTTCCTCTTCCGGCAGGAATTCCGTATCATCGGTTTCTTCCTCTTCCGGCAGTAAATCCGGCAAATCTTCCGTATCCGTTGCCGGTTCTTCTTTGATATCCACGGTTCCGCCGTTAATCAGCGTGTCCAGCATTCTGGTGTATTCCACCTTGTTGTCGCAGAACGCAATACCTCTTACGCCCTCTTCGTCCAGTCCGTAATTTTCCAGCAGAATGGTAAGTACTTCCCGGTAGAGCTTTAACATTTCACCGTCTGCACCGCAGGCAAGCGCTTCTTCCTGTGTTTCCTCGTACTCCTCCACTGCCTGCATAAGGCTGTCCAGAGCGTACAGATTTTCTCCGTCTTCCACATATTTGTCATAGTCGCTTATCTTTTTCTGCATGCGCAGCACCATATTGGAAAAGTTAAACAACTGCTGTTCTCTTTCCGTGAGATTCTGTCCGTACAGAATTTCATAACAGGTCAGATAGTCCTGATTTTCAAATGCCGTCACGGCATTTTTCTTGGCATAACCGGGCGCCACATAGGAAATGCTCAAATACAGCACGGCAAAAACTGCCGCTGAGAAAAGACATACCAGAATGATGTTTTTCTTTGTATAGCCTTTGGATGCTTTCTCTTCCTGCTCAGGTACTTCCGGCTTTTCCTTCTTCTTTTTGGGAGTTTTTTTCGCCTTGCCCTTGCCTTTTCCTTTTTCCGGCTTTCCGTCTTCCTCTTCGTCGCCGTCTTCTACGTTTCCGGCTTTTGCGTTCTTTTTCGCTCCCTTGCCCTTGGCAGGCTTGTCCTTTTTCTTCTTTTCTTTCTTCTTTTTCTTGTCCTGCTCCGCCGTCTTGTCTTCTTTATCCAGTTCCGCTAAGACTTCTTCGTTTTCGTCCTTCTGCGGCTCCTCTTCGGGAGTGGCCTCCTCTGTAAAAAATGCCAGCAGACGTTTGAAGAATCCCGGCTTTTTCTCTTTCTTATCCGATTTGTCCTGCAGCAGTTCATCAATATCCGCAGGGTCCATTTCCATAACGCCCTCGCCCGTGGATGCTTCCGTTTCCTGTCCGGCTGTCGGCTTCTCTCCATAAGAAATTTCTGTTGGAATTTCATTTTCCTCGGTCAGCCTCTGCAGCTCCTGCAATTCTTTTTCCATATCTTCCGGCAAAGTGAGCATTTCCGATGCGGACTCCGACTGCTTTCCCGAAGCCTCATCCGTCAGATTATCCGCATTGTCGGATGTTCCGGTTCCTGCTCCGAACGCATCGCCACCATCCGGTCCTGTTGTTTCCGGCATGAAAACCGGGCTATCCTCCGGTGTCGTCTCCTCCGGTGCGGAAACCGGGCTATCCTCCGGTGTCATTTCTTCCGGTGTGGGAACCGGGCTATCCTCCGGTGTCATTTCTTCCGGTGTGGGAACCGGGCTGTCCTCCGGTGTCATTTCTTCCGGTGTGGGAACCGGGCTGTTCTCCGGCTCATCGGAAAGGGACTCCGGCTCTTCTCCATTGGCTATTTTTTCGGCAGCATCAAACAGTGCCGCAATTTCTTCCGGAGTAAGAGAACCGCCCGCATTTTCTTCCTTAGCCGGTTTTAGATCGGCTTCCGGTGCTGCGGACGCATTATTCATGTTTTTTAATAAATTATCCAGATATTCTTCATTCATGTTCATGAGAATTTCTCCCCTAAGGCTTACCGTCTGTTAAAAAAACAAGGTAAGTGTATCACATTTTTTTCAACTCTTCCATAGCATAAACCGCATTTTTTTGAATTCCTGTGCCTCTTTCGGCAAGTCCTGTGGGAATTTGGTATAAATATTCATGAATTCGTATAAAATCCGATTTCAGATTTAACTCGGCTATCTTTTCGTAGCGGATGCGGATAGTGTTTAAGTTGCGCATACCGGCACCCAGTTCCAGAATACAGAGCTTTTTGTTCAGGGTTCCCTGCAGCCATTTTAAGTAGCGGTCCCAGTTTTCTTTATAATTCGGCTCTTCAAAATGCTCCGCATAAAGAGTATTAAATTCACATGGCTGACAGGTTTTTAAGCTGACAGGTGCTTTCAAATCCCGAAAACTCTTCTCTCCCCTGACGCAGGCTTCAATTTCCCGGTACAGAGCAATTTTTTCGTTTTCCTCCGGCTCCCCTGTAAAATGCCGCCAGTTGCCGCAGAACTCTGCCATGCGGTCCGGCTTTAATTCCTGCTCGGAAAGAAGACCGTCCATGCAGTAGGACAAAATAAAATAATTTTTACCCTGAAGCAGACTGGTCAGCCCCTCATAAGCCTTTTTAAGACGGGTATCTTCTTTTAAGAATAAGTAATTCACATAGGGAACCACCCACTGGGCTCCCGCCTCGGCTATTTTTCCGCAGATTTCCGCGTAATTTTCCTTTTCCTGTAAAAACGCCTCATCCTCAAATTCTTCTCCGATGCCCACCAGAACCATGTCGGCTGCCTGTATTTTTTCCTTTATTTCCAATAAGCTGTTTGCTTCCGCACTCATACTATCTGTTTCCTTCCGTACTCTGTAAATTTTTCACGCATAAGAAAGAATCCTGCTTTGGAGGATTTCCCGATACAGTAAGAGAGCCGGGATAACTCCCGGCCCTGTTGCCATTTTTATTTCTTTAATAAGAGGCCATCCAGCACTTCTACCAGTTTCACGATTTCCGGTTTGGAAAGCTGGGCATCCACACCAAGCTGCTCACCCTTGGCACGCATTTCATCATTTACAAGGGATGAGAAAATAACAACCGGGATATCCTTGGTTTCGTCATTTTCCTTAATCAGCTTCGTCAGATGATAGCCGTCCATCTGTGGCATTTCAATATCGGTAATCAGGCACTGTACTTCTTCTTTCAGTTTACCCTTCTGGAGTGCATCGGTAATCACATCGTATGCCTCCTGTCCATTTGCCGTATGGATAAGATGCACATAACCGGCTTTATGTAAGGCATCCACAATCAGCTTGTTCAACAACTGGGAATCCTCTGCAATCAGAATGGGCACATCGCAGCGCTCTCTGTGTCCCAGTTCTGCAAGCTGCTCGGAACGAAGTCCGGTTTCCGGGTTAATATCTGCAATAATCTTTTCAAAATCCAGAATAATAATCAGCTTGTCTTTAATTTTTATAACACCGAGTGCGGAACTGTCCGATGCAATGGTGGCATCCGGCTTGATGATTTCCGTCCAGGACAGGCGGTGAATCCCCACAACGTTGTCCACATGGAACGCAATGTCCAGCTTGTTGAAGTTGGTGACGATGAACAATCCTCCCGCTTCAGAAACACCCATCTGCAGGCAGTTCTTCAAATCAATCGCCGTAATCATCTTGTCACGCGGCATAAAAATACCTTCTATGCTGGGATGTGCATTGGGAATGGGCGTCACCGGCTGGTAATTGATAATCTCCGTTACTTTTGCCACGTTGATGCCGTAGGAATTGCCCGCTACGGTAAATTCCAGGATTTCCAATTCATTTGTCCCGTTTTCCAATAAGATTTTTGTATCCATCCTTCTACCTCACATAATCTTCTGTTTTATATCCGTTCAAAAAACTATAGGTAAAGTATATCATAAAAAGTACGCTTTGAACACACTAATTTTTCTGCTTTTATCAAAACCTTTTATATATTTTTTGACTTTTATGCCCGATAAATTTATAATACAGATATGAAAAAAATTATCTTTTTTGACATTGACGGAACACTCACAAAAGAAACCGACGGCACCATTCCGGAAAGCTGCATTTCTGCCATTCGCAAAGCCAGAAAGCGCGGGCATCTGATGTATATCAATACCGGACGCTGCTTTCAGAATGTGGAGCCCCGTTTTCAGGAAATCGGATTTGACGGCATCGTCTGCGGATGTGGGACAAACCTGTACAGCGGCGGAAAGGAGCTGCTTTACGTCTCCCAGACACATACTCTCACCATGGAAATTCTGCGTGCGGCCAGACAGGCGGATGTAGACATTGCTTTTGAATCCAAATACGAGGTATGCTTCGATACTTCCCGGCCCATCCGGCACCCTGAGGCGGCGGAGCTTTTCCAATCCTTCCGGGATGTACACCACTATCCCATGCGGACGGACCTTACCGAAGAGGATTTTTTCTGCGACAAATTTGTAGTCTGGTATCAGGATGAGTCACAGCTTGCCGCTTTCCGCGCCGTTTCGGATGCGTACTTTGACTGTATCGACAGGGGCGGCACCTTTCGGGAATTTGTTCCAAAGGGCTACTCCAAAGCTACCGGTATTGCCCGCA
>SAMEA104315421__coassemble_2331_pt1 | contig 7387 bp, 6 predicted proteins | sample SAMEA104315421__metabat2_high_PE_053 | metagenome-assembled genome bin SAMEA104315421 (sample SAMEA104315421) | gut metagenome | biome: Monkey gut; feature: monkey-associated habitat; material: faeces | place: China | collected 2013 | reverse complement strand
AACAAAGGCTTATAGCCGCAGAGCAAACCACCCGTTAGACGGGTGGTGCTGATTTGGCAGAGAATAGAAAGGAGATACTCATGGATACCTATACCGATACAAGAGGAGAGCGTACGGTGGGAGGCTTTGTGTTCCAGACAACGGAAGACGCCGCGCTGGCCTCACAGGAGCTGAAAAAAACAGAATACCTCAGGATGCATTTGTCCTATGACAACCCGGAAAAGGTAAAGCAGATATATGAAAAAGCTGTGACGGAGCGTACCTTCAGGACTCCGGTGGGCTACGGCTTTTTGTGGGAATTAAGGAATTTTCTTTTGGAAAACGGTATCCCAGAGGAGGAATTAAAGCCTATTCCGTTGCAGATATCCTACCAGCTCAGAAAAAACAGTTATACACCGGTGCCGAAGAAGAAGCAGGAGAAAGCATCCGGGCAGCCCAGACTTATGATGTATTCCGTGATACTCAATATACTGCTTGCCATGGCGGTGGCAGCCATGTTTGCCATAGCTGTAAACGGCAAGAGTCCGAATATCCTGAACTACGAAAAAGCAATCACCAACCGCTATGCCTCCTGGGAGCAGGAGCTTACGGAACGGGAAAATGCGGTCAGGGAAAAAGAACGGGAACTGAATATACAATGACGAAAGCCGGATAAGACAGAACAACCGGAACAGAAACATAAAGACAGGTAAGAAAAGGCAGGGTATGGATATGGACAGACTGAAAATACTGGTGGTAGATGACGAAAGCAGGATGCGCAAGCTCATACGCGACTTTTTGGTAAAGGACAATTTTGAAGTCCTGGAAGCAGGGGACGGAGAGGAAGCTGTGGGCATTTTCTTTGAACAGAAGGATATAGCCCTGATTGTACTGGATGTAATGATGCCTAAAATGGACGGATGGGAGGTCTGCAAGGAAATCCGCAGATATTCCAAGGTACCCATTATCATGCTGACGGCAAAGAGCGCCGAAAGCGACGAATTGCTGGGATTTGAACTGGGGATTGACGAGTACATCAGCAAGCCCTTCAGCCCCAAGATACTTGTGGCGCGCATTGAGGCTATTTTGAGAAGAACCGTGCAGCATAACGAAGAGGTAATCCTTTCCGCGGGCGGTATTGAATTAAACAAATCAGCCCATATGGTCAAGATTGACGGGGAAAGCGTGGACTTAAGCTACAAGGAATTTGAACTTCTGACGTATTTCATGGAAAATCAGGGAATTGCCCTTTCCCGTGAAAAAATCTTAAACCATGTCTGGAACTATGATTATTTCGGAGATGCAAGAACCATTGACACTCATGTGAAAAAACTCCGCAGCAAACTGGGAAGCAAGGGTGATTTAATCAAGACCATCTGGGGGATGGGATATAAATTTGAAGCAGGACGTGAGGAATAAATGAAGCATTCCATTAAAAGACAGGTGGCACTGATTTTTATAGGGCTTATGGCGGCAACACTGTTAATCTGTTGGATGATCAACAATACCTTTCTGCAGAAATATTACGAAGAGGAGCGCAAAAAGGCACTCATCCACACCTATGAAATTTTAGACACCAATATGCAGAGCAATTCTTTCAGCGAGGATTCGTTTGAAATTGAAATGGAAAAAATATCGGGTAAGTACAACATCATGGGCGTGGTACAGGATACGGAAGCACGCATTATCGCAACCTTCGGCAACGACATGGACATGCTCAAAGGTCTTTTGTGGGACCGGATATACACACCGATTAAGGACCCTTATATTTTGGAGGAAACGGACCGTTACACCGTCCAGAAGGTCGAGGACTCCAAGACGAGGACGGAATATATGGAAATGGTGGGCTGGCTGTCGGAAGGACAGGCATTTTATATCCGTACGCCACTGGAAAACATCCGGGAAAGTGTAAAAATCGCCAATCGTTTTCTGTTTTACGCAGGTCTTATCTGTATTGCCATAAGCAGTGTTATTATTTTTTATGTGACCGGAAAGATTACACAGCCCATCTTAAAGCTGGCGGAGATTTCAGAGCGGATGACAAAGCTGGATTTTGATGCCAAGTACGAAGGGGAGCAGAAGAGTGAAATCGGCCTTCTGGGTGAGCATATGAATACGTTGTCCGAGACCCTTGAGAGCACTATACAGGAGCTGAAAAATGCCAATATCGAACTCCACAAGGATATTGAGAACAAAGAGAAAATCGATTCCATGCGAAAGGAATTCCTGTCCAATGTTTCCCATGAGCTAAAGACCCCTATTGCGCTTATCCAGGGCTATGCGGAGGGCTTGCAGGAGGGCATCAACGACGATGCGGAAAGCAGGGAATTTTACTGCAGCGTCATTGTGGATGAAGCGAATAAAATGAACCAGATGGTAAAGAAGCTCATGACCCTGAATGAATTGGAATTCGGTAAGGAAACGGTGAACTTCGAACGTTTCGATGTGGTTGCTCTTATCCGTAACCATATCCAGTCCGCCGGTATTCTGGCAAACGGTCAGGATATTCAGATACGCATGGAGCCCAGTGACCCCATTTATGTCTGGGCGGATGAGTACATGACGGAGGAAGTGTTTACCAATTACTTTACCAATGCCCTGCATTACTGCGGCGGGGAAAAGATTGTGGAAATCCGCTTCGGCAAGGAAAAAGGCAAGGTGCGCATCAGTATTTTCAACACCGGCAATAAAATACCGGAGGAGTCTATTCCTTATCTTTGGGATAAATTTTACAAAGTGGATAAGGCAAGAACCCGGGAATACGGCGGAAGCGGTGTGGGACTTTCCATTGTAAAGGCAATTATGGAGTCCATGAACCAGAAATACGGTGTGGAGAATTACGAAAACGGCGTGGCTTTTTATTTTGAACTGGAAATGGTGGAAAAGGAAGGAAGCTGATTTTGGAAGATATAAGAGAAAAAGTGATCCTGGTGGGAGTGGACACCGGCGTAGCGGATGACTATGATGTCTGCATGCAGGAATTGAAAAGTCTGGCAGAAGCATGCCACATGCAGGTGGTGGGCATTCTGACCCAGAAAATGGAGGCTGCCAACAAGGCACTTTATATTGGCACCGGCAAAGTGGAAGAACTGCGGGAACTGGCGAAAATGACGGATGCGGAGCTGATTGTTTTTGAAGACAGCCTGACGCCGTCCCAGCTCCGCAACTTAAAGGACGAATGCAAGCTGCCCGTAATGGACAGAACCAATCTGATACTGGATATTTTTGCAAGCCGTGCCAAGACAAGGGAAGCCAAGCTGCAGGTAGAGGTGGCAAGACTTAAGTACCTTCTGCCGCGGCTGGTGGGACTGCACGATGCCTTAAGCAGGCAGGGCGGCGCCAGCGGCAGCATGAGTAATAAGGGTGCCGGTGAAAAGAAACTGGAACTGGACAGACGAAAGATTGAACACCGCATCACGGAGCTTTCCAAGGAGCTGGAAACCGTGTCCACGGAGCGCCGGACCCAGAGAAAGCGGAGAAGGAATTCCGGCATTCCACAGGTTTCCTTAGCGGGTTATACCAATGCCGGCAAATCCACCCTGTTAAATAAATTTGTGGATACTTACGGACTTCCCGAGGAGAAGAAGGTTCTGGAAAAGGACATGCTGTTTGCCACCCTTGAAACGGCGGTGCGCAAAATCGACGACGGCAGCCGGAAGCCTTTTTATCTGGCGGATACGGTTGGATTTATCAACAATCTGCCCCATGGTCTGGTCAAGGCATTCCGCTCCACACTGGAAGAAATAAAAGAAGCGGATTTGATTTTGCAGGTGATTGACTTTTCCGATGTTAATTACAAAAAGCATATGGAAGTAACGGAGGAAACCTTAAAAGAACTGGATGCGGGGCACATTCCTGTCATTTATGTGTATAATAAGGCGGATCTATGCATGCCGGAAATCCCCAGATGTACGGACAACCGGATTTATATGTCGGCACAGGATGAAACCTGTATCAGAACTCTTCTTACCCTGGTTACGGACACTTTGTATGCCCACCGGATAGAAACCGAATTTTTAATCCCGTACGATAAAGGCGGCATTGTATCCGAGCTTCGAGAAAATGCAGAAGTGCTTTCACAGGATTACGTTGAAAACGGAGTACGACTTGTGGTAAAATGCAGTGAGAAAGAACAAAGTAAATTCAGGATGTATATAAGCGAGTAAATAGGTTCGGTGTATTTACCGGCAGACGGTTCCGAGGGATATCGCGGACGGAAAGAAAAGGGGATTGTGAGATGGTACAGGACAGACTGGAAAACCAGATTTTATATATCATGTCAATATCTGCCGACAGGCAGTATACGGAATACTTAAACACTCTTTTAGGGCAGTATCGGAACCGCATGGTTTCCGCAGAGTACGCACAGCAGGAAGTAAACCGCACCTGGAACGTATACCAGCAGCGGATGCTTAGGGGAGAATTCCGCCGGCAGAATATGCAGCCGGTGCAGGGAGTCAATTCGCAGGCAGCACAGGGCGGCTTTGCACAACCGATGCAGGGAGCCAATTCGCAGGCAGCACAGGGCGGCTTTGCACAACCGATGCAGGAAACACCGGCATGGCAGCCCGTAGCGCCGCAGAAGAAAAGTAGCATGGAATTTACCATCGGCGCCGGACTTTTAAGCGTTGTTGGTGTGGTATTCGTTTTAGTCGCTTTTGTAATGCTGGGTATTACCTATATGGACGGTTTCGTGAAAGGAATGTGCCTGTATGGCATGTCGGTGGTAATCCTGCTGGTTTCCGAACTCCTGCTCAGAAAGAAAATGCCGAAGTTTGCCGTAGGCATTACGGCACTCGGCATATGCGGCATGTACGCTTCCACGATGATAAACTGTTCGTATTTACAGAATTTCAACGGCTACTGGGCTATGGGAATAGCTGTGGCAGTCAGCATACTGGCTCTTGTCATCAGCCGGAAAAGAGACTCTGGCGTCATGAAGGTTATCAGCTTTATCGGCTGTTATGTGTGCGCTTTTCCCATCCGCAATCTGTTTGACATGCCGGTTTTTGCCGTTGTGGCGGCAATTATGGTCTTAGTCAATCTGATGACGGTTTTCCTTCCTGTAAAACGGAGCCGTTATGCGGTGGACAACATACATTGTGTTACCCATATGATTTTTACCCTGATTATGGCATTCGGTGAGGCAATTCTGACAGATTCCTGGGCAGCACTGTATTATCTGTTGGCAGAAATGGCGGTACACCTTCTTATTCTCTACCGCATGTCCAAGGACGAACAGCACAGGACCGGTGCGCTTGTTATTTATTTCTGTACACAGGCATGGCTTCTTTTACTCTACATAATATTGGAAATTATACTGTTCCACGAAAAAACAGGGGAAGCCTTTGTGACCGCGGGGATTTTCTTTGCTGTCTGCCTGTTTGGATTCCTGCTTTTCCGGAAAGGGAAGGAAAAGTGGTTTTTTTACCTTATGTTTGTGGGAACAACCTTGATTACGTTTTCCTATTTTGGCCAGCGGGTCAACCAGAAAGAGGACACTTACTTTATGGTGGCGGGAACCGTAGCGGTACTCGGCGTGTTTTTATTGTCCAAGTGCCTTTCCAGAGTAAAATATCTGCAGGTCAGTGAAATCATAATTACCTTGTTTACGGCAATACAGGCAATCCATTTCTTCGTATTGGAAGAGCATATATACAGTTATTGTTTTCTGGGAGCATTTCTGTTGTCCCTTTTTGCGGTATATTATTTCAAACAGTTTTACGAGGAGACGGTTCTGCTTTTGTTTGTATTGTATATAATCGGAGAATTCCACAACGAATTGCAGCAGGCAGTGGTTATGGCGCTTTTCTTTATGGGAACACTGGCATTTAACTGCATTCCACTGTTTAAGAGCCGGTATACCAGGGTCATCAACTATATCAATTTAGGACTGATTGCCCTGCTGTATTTCTCCCTGCTATTCAGTTTTTCAAGCTTAAACTGCATTCTGATGCTGATAATCGGTATTGCTTATCTGGTGGTCTGCTTCCAGGAAAACTTTGGCATGAACTTTCGGATAAAGCATCTGATTACCGTGGGATTTTTATGCTATATGACGCTTGTGTGGAAGATGCCTTTCTCCCATCAGGCGGTGATAAAAAGTATTATTTTAATGGTCATTGCCATCGGAACCATAGTAATGGGCTTCCTGTTTAAGGAAAAGAAGCTGCGTATCGGCGGACTGATACTGACACTTTCCGTCTGCGCCAAACTGGCACTGTATGATTTCCCGGGGGCGGCAACGACCGAAAAGATGATTTTGTTCATGGTGGCAGGTGTCATTGTACTTGCTATTTCCGCTATATATATCGCATTGGAGAAAAGCCTGTCGGAATAGATGGGAGAAATGAGGAAAGTGTGAAAATAAATTTTCACACGCAAGATTTGTGTCTGCGCACACTTGACACAAACTTGATATGTATAAAAAAGCATGTGCAGAAGTGAGGATTAATATGAAACGACCGAATCGATTTCTTATACGCGCAGTGTTTCTTTTCATAGGAGCTGCGATGCTTTCCGGCTGCGGCGCTACGGCGATGCCTTCACTGACCGAGGAGCAGGAGGACCAGATTGTAAAATATGCGGCGGATGCGGTTATGCGGCATGTGGATACCTATAATAACCGGCTGGCGGATTTATCCTTATATGAAGAAAAAGAAGGGAAACCGCAGGAGACGAAAGAGCCTGCAAGTGCCATGGATCCCACTGTGGAAACAACGGTTATTGATAAGAGCGAAGAACCGGCATCCTATAATCTGGCACAGGTTCTGTTGCCGGAAGGCTTTTCCATGGAGTATTCAGGTTATGAAGTAACGGACTCTTATCCGCAGACGGAGGAAATGGCGTTTGTGATTGATGCGTCCCAGAATAAAAAGCTGCTGGTACTGTCTTTTACCGTCACTAATAACGGAACGGAAAGTGTGGACATAGATATTAACGGCAGGAAACCGTACTGCGTTTTAAGGATAAACGATACGGACAAATACTTTATCCAGACCACACTGTTAAACGACGATATCACCACCTATCACGGCACTATGGAAGCAGGCGCTGCAGTACAGCTTGTTATGATAGCGGAAATCCCGGAGGAGAAAGCGGACAGTATAGAAACACTGAAGCTTTCCGTAACGGCAGGGGATAGGACAACGGTAACAGAGCTGCAATAGGGTATCTGTCATATAATTGCATAATGATTTCAAACAGGCACAATGGGCAATTTTGCTTATTGTGTCTGTTTTTATAAAAAATAGCAAAAAAATGAAAAATAATGTATTGACAACCCGGGGAGAGGGTGCTATACTCAGTTTTGCTTTGAGGCGATAGCCAATAAGAAGCCAACAACAAAAAAGAAAATAAAAAGTTTTCAAAAAAAGTTGTTGACAAACGAAAGAACTCATGGTATTCT
>SAMEA104315421__coassemble_2311_pt1 | contig 7440 bp, 7 predicted proteins | sample SAMEA104315421__metabat2_high_PE_053 | metagenome-assembled genome bin SAMEA104315421 (sample SAMEA104315421) | gut metagenome | biome: Monkey gut; feature: monkey-associated habitat; material: faeces | place: China | collected 2013 | reverse complement strand
ACAAGGAAATGAAGGCGATTTTTAACGAATACGGCATTACCAGAGAGCGGTTTCTGCAGGCTCTTTCCACTGTAAGGGGCAACCAGAGGGTGGTCAGCGACAATCCGGAGGCTACTTACGACACTCTGACCAAATACGGTCAGGACCTGGTGGAAAAGGCAAGAAGCCAGAAGCTGGATCCCGTTATCGGCAGGGACAATGAAATCCGTAACATTATCCGTATCCTGTCCCGTAAGACAAAGAACAACCCCGTTCTTATCGGTGAACCCGGTGTCGGTAAACCCGCCGTTGTGGAGGGTCTTGCCCAGCGTATCGTAAGAGGCGATGTACCGCAGGGACTGAAGGATAAAAAGATTTTTGCACTGGATATGGGTGCACTGGTTGCAGGTGCCAAGTACCGCGGCGAATTTGAGGAACGTCTGAAAGCCGTTCTGGATGAAGTAAAGAAGAGCGAAGGACAGATTATTCTGTTCATCGATGAATTGCATACCATTGTAGGTGCCGGTAAAACGGACGGCGCCCTGGATGCCGGCAATATGTTAAAGCCTATGCTGGCAAGAGGGGAACTGCACTGTATCGGTGCGACCACACTGGATGAATACCGGCAGTATATTGAAAAGGATGCGGCTTTGGAACGTCGTTTCCAGCCGGTTATGGTAGCGGAGCCTACGGTGGAGGATACCATTTCCATTCTCCGTGGCTTAAAGGAAAGATACGAAGTATACCATGGTGTAAAAATCATGGACAATGCGCTGGTAAGTGCGGCAGTGCTTTCCAACCGTTATATCACGGACAGATTTTTGCCGGATAAAGCGATTGACCTTGTGGATGAAGCCTGTGCGCTGATTAAAACAGAGCTGGACTCCATGCCCACCGAACTGGATGAATTACAGCGTAAGATTACCCAGCTTGAAATTGAGGAAACCGCGCTGAAGAAAGAAGATGACAGGTTAAGCCAGGAAAGACTGGCAGAATTGCAGAAGGAACTGGCAGAGCTTAAGGAAGATTTTGCCGGCAAGAAAGCCCAGTGGGACAATGAAAAGGCTTCCGTTGACAAGCTTTCCAAGCTGCGTGAGGAGATTGATGCGACCAACAGTGAAATCCAGATTGCACAGCGGGAAGGAAATCTGGAAAAGGCAGCCGAGTTATCCTACGGCAAGCTTCCTTCCTTGAAAAAGCAGCTGGAAATCGAAGAGGAAAATGTAAAAGGCAAGGGTATGTCTCTGGTGCATGAATGTGTATCCGAGGACGAGATTGCCCGCATTATTTCCCGGTGGACGGGTATTCCGGTAGCGAAGCTGACGGAAAGTGAAAGAAATAAAACCCTTCATCTGGATGACGAGCTGCACAAACGTGTGGTAGGTCAGGATGAAGCGGTTACCAAAGTGGCAGAAGCCATCATGCGTTCCAAAGCCGGTATCAAAGACCCCGGCAAGCCGATTGGCTCCTTCCTTTTCTTGGGACCTACCGGTGTCGGTAAAACAGAGCTTGCCAAGACACTTGCACAGGCATTGTTTGATGACGAGACCAATATGGTGCGTATCGATATGAGTGAGTATATGGAGAAATATTCCGTATCCAGACTGATCGGAGCACCTCCCGGATACGTTGGCTACGAAGAGGGCGGTCAGCTTACCGAAGCCGTCCGCAGAAAACCCTATTCGGTCGTTCTTTTTGATGAAATTGAAAAGGCGCATCCGGATGTATTTAACGTACTGTTACAGGTGCTGGATGACGGACGTATTACGGACTCCCAGGGCAGAACGGTTGACTTCAAGAATACCATTCTCATTATGACCTCCAATATCGGTGCTCAGTACCTGTTAGACGGCATCAACGAAGACGGCACCATTAAGCCCGAAGCAGAGCAGATGGTAATGGAGGATCTGCGTGCCCACTTCAGACCGGAGTTTTTGAACCGTCTGGACGAGACCATTCTCTTCAAGCCTCTTACCAAGGACAATATCAAGGGTATTGTTTCCCTGATTATTGCCGGATTGAACCGGAGACTGTCCGACAGAGAGCTTACCGTAAAACTGACGCCCGAAGCAGAGCAGTTTGTGGTAGACCATGCTTACGACCCGGTTTACGGCGCACGGCCTCTGAAGCGTTACATCCAGAAGTATGTGGAAACCCTGTCCGCTAAGCTGATTCTGGCTGACGGAGTGGAAGAGGGCGACACCATCCTGATCGAAGTAAAGGACGATGCTCTTTCCGCAAGAGTGGAGAAAGGCAACAAATAAAAAGACCTTCAAATTTAATAATTAGGTTCTCGGAAAATCCGGTGACATTTCGTCACCGGATTTTTTTAGCAGATACTGTTCGGAACACTGTTATAAAGAGAAATGTTTATAAAATAAAAGCGGTTGTACAGAATGAAAATAAAAGATATAATAAAGCCAGGTAGAATGGCTCGGTAGCAAGAGAAGACAATACATCAGAAAGTGATGTGGACATTGCCATTGTGATTAAAGAGGATATGGATGACAGGACAAGGGAAAAATTTATCATATGGTCAGCGGATATGGACCTTCGCTATGACAGAGTTTTTTCCATAGTGGATATTCAGGAAAAAAATTTTGAAAAATGGGGAAGTGTACTTCCGTTTTATAAGAATGTGCAGAAGGAGGGGATTGTTCTTTGGAAGGCAGCTTAAGGGAACTGACCGGCTATCGGATGGAAAGAGCCAATGAAATGCTTGAGGCCGCAAAAAAGAATTTGGAAATAGGTCAATATAAAACATCTCTTAATCGTTTTTACTATGCAATTTTTCATGCAATGAGGGCTGCCAATATTTTGAAAGGCTTTGATTCGTCCAAACATTCCGGTGTAATTGTCTATTTCAACAGAGAGTATTTGAAAAGCGGAATTTTTTGAAATGTAATTTATAATAGAAAATTAAGAAAATGTAAGGAGAGATACCTATGATACCCAACGATCCGGTTATGTTATTAAGTTTTATCAACCTGAAACTGCGGGACTTCTATGGCAGTCTGGATGCCCTCTGCGAGGACCTGGATGTGGACAGAAAATCCATAGAGGAGAAGCTGGAGGGGATTGATTACCGGTATGATGCCGGTAAAAATCAGTTTGTATAAAATAAACAGATAATGAGAGACATGTTAAAATCATGTCGTATAAGACAAGCGGAAGCAGGCATATAATCAGACGAAAGAACAACATAAATAGGGTGGAAGCTTTCATGAAGAAAGAGGAAGTACACTTGATTTTGTGTATCTTTATTGGACTGGGAATATGTCTGCTTTTTGCTTTTTGGGAACAGAATGTCCAAAGGCAAAAGCTGACTGCCCGTGCCATGGAAAACGCAGCAATGGAAAAAGTTTCGATGGAAAATATATCTGAAAATGATGGTCGCGGAACAACAGAGATCAAAAAGATTGCACTTACCTTTGATGACGGTCCACATCCTGTATATACCCCTAAACTATTGGATGGATTGCAAAAAAGAGGCGTGAAAGCTACTTTTTTTGTGACAGGGGAAAATGCGGAAGCCAATCCGGATATTATAAAAAGAATGAACGGGGATGGACATGTAATCGGCAATCATACTTACAGTCATATTCAGCTTACCTGCAATAATGGTGACACTTTTAAGAAGGAACTGATTCGGACAAATGAGGTCATTAAAAGAATTACGGACACCGATGTGGTCTATGTACGGCCGCCATACGGTTCCTGGGATAAAAAATTTGAAAAAGAACTAAATATGTTTCCGGTTCTTTGGAATGTGGATCCGCTTGACTGGTGTACGAACGATGCGGACAAAATTGCAAGGCGTATCCTGAAAGATACAGAAGAGGGGGATATCATTCTGATGCATGACTATTACGCAACATCTGTTACAGCAGCTTTGCAAGTGGTGGATGCCCTGCAGGCGGAAGGCTATACCTTTGTCACCGTGGAAGAAATACTCTTCGACTGAAAACGAAAGCAGGCACTGAAGTGAAATGGGTACAGAAGAGAAAAAAAGTCGCCGGTACCCAAAGGAAACCGAGAAAATGGGTACAGAAGAGAAAAAAAGTCGCCGGTACCCAAAGGAAACCGAGAAAATGGGTACAGAAGAGAAAAAATGACGCCGATACCCAAAAGAAATTCAAGTCCCCCGCAGAAAGCTTTGCGGGTAGACATATTTCCCAAAGAAAGGTATAATTCATGGAAGAAAGCTCCCATGGAAGAAAAATACCATTCGCGGAGGGCCACCGGAGGCAGTTATGGATTTATTTGAATATATGAGACAAAATAATATGGAGAAGGAGTCTCCGTTAGCGGCAAGGCTTCGTCCAACGACACTTGACGAAGTGGTGGGACAGCAGCACATTATCGGCAAAGATACCCTGCTGTACCGCGCCATCAAAGCGGACAAGTTAAGCTCCCTTATTTTTTATGGCCCGCCCGGAACCGGCAAGACCACGCTGGCAAAGGTGATTGCCGGTACGACCAGTGCAGATTTTATGCAGATTAATGCGACGGTAGCCGGCAAAAAAGACATGGAAGACGTGGTGGAAAAAGCAAAGAACAACCAGGGAATGTATGGGAAAAAGACCATTCTGTTCATTGATGAAATTCATCGCTTTAACAAAGGGCAGCAGGACTATCTGCTTCCGTTCGTGGAGGACGGCACCCTGATTTTAATCGGCGCCACGACGGAAAATCCGTATTTTGAGGTAAACGGCGCTCTGATTTCCCGCTCGCTGGTGTTTGAGCTGAAACCCCTGAGCCGGGAAGACATTAAGACTTTGTTAAACAGAGCCGTTTATGATAAGGACAAGGGAATGGGCTCCTACGATGCTGTGATTGAAGAGGATGCGTTGGAGTTTTTGGCGGAGCTTTCCGGCGGAGATGCCAGACATGCCCTGAATGCCATTGAGCTTGGTATTATGACCACCAACCGGAGTGAGGACGGCAAAATCCACATTACCCTGCAGGTGGCGCAGGAATGCATCCAGAAACGGGTTATGCGTTACGATAAAACCGGGGACAATCATTACGATACCATTTCGGCATTCATTAAAAGCATGCGGGGTTCGGACCCGGATGCGGCGGTGTATTATCTGGCGCGTATGCTGTACGCCGGAGAAAGTGTAACGTTCATTGCCAGAAGAATGATGATTTGCGCTTCGGAGGATGTGGGAAACGCGGACCCGCAGGCTCTGCAGGTGGCAGTCAGTGCGTCTCTGGCAGTGGAGAGAGTCGGCATGCCGGAGGCACAGATTATTTTATCGCAGGCGGTCACTTATGTTGCCAGTGCGCCAAAAAGCAATTCTGCGGTAAATGCCATTTCGGATGCAATGGAGGCTGTAAAAAATACGACAGGAAATCTGGCAATTCCTGTGCATTTGCAGGATGCCCATTATAAAGGAGCGGCAAAATTGGGACACGGAACCGGCTATAAATATGCCCATGATTATAAAAACAATTATGTGAAGCAGCAGTATCTGCCCTATGAGTTAAACGGCAAAGAATTTTACCGTCCGTCGGGCAACGGCTACGAGGTAAAAATCAGGGAACATATGAAACGCATCAAAAAAGAGGCGGAAGAGCAGGAATAAAAGCCGGGAAGCAGAAAAGCAAGAGACCAAAAGAAAAGCAAGAACCGGCAAAAGAGGCGGAAGAGCAGGAGAAAGAATGAAACGGGAAAAAGCCAAAATATTAGACAATAAGATTTTTTTGTACCTTACGGAATTCTTTTCGGGAATGTCCGTTATGGCGGTAGAGCTGGGAGCCAGCAGATTGCTGGCGCCGTATTTCAGTTCCTCCCAGATTGTCTGGACCATTGTTATCGGCACCATTATGATAGCCATGGCGCTTGGCAACATCTACGGCGGCAAGAGTGCGGATAAAAATCCCAACCCGGACAGGCTTTACGGCAGAATTATCATTTCCGCCATCTGGATTGCCTTAATTCCGGTTGTGGGCAAATACATTATTTTAGGTGTTTCGGCACTGCTCATTTTTACAGTAAACAGCAACTTCTTAATTATTGCAGCGTTTGCGGCGTGTATGCTGATTTTCGTATTTCCGCTGTTTCTTTTAGGAACGGTAACGCCTTCCCTGGCAAAATATTCCGTGGAAAATCTGGAAGAAAGCGGTAAGGTCATCGGTACGCTGGGAGCCTACAATACCATTGGCAGCATTATCGGTACATTTGTGCCGACCTTCATTACCATTCCGGCAGTGGGAACCTCCTTTACATTCCTAATCTTTTCGGGCATACTGCTGGTACTTTCCGGTATTTATTTTATCAGTGCACGGAGGGGTGCCAGGCGCTTGATTGTTTCGGGAATACTGCTTGTGTTATGCTGCGTCCTGGGACATTCCCAGTCCTTTGCTTTCTGGGAAAATGACCTTACCTATGAAGGAGAGTCTATTTATAACTACCTGCAGGTAAAGGAAAATAACAGAAGTGTGATTTTGTCCACCAATGTTCTGTTCGGTGTACAGTCCGTTTATATGAAAGAGGACGGACTTACAGGCATGTATTACGACTATGCCATGGCGGCACCGCTGATGGTGGAGGACAAAGAGCTTTCCGATATGAATGTGCTTATCCTGGGGATGGGAACCGGCACTTATGCCACGCAGTGTAAAAAGTACTATGGGGATATGTCTATAGAAGGTGTGGAAATTGACGGGAAAATCACGAACCTGTCCCGCCGGTACTTTGCACTGCCCGACAGCGTAAAGGTTACTACCTACGATGGCAGGGCATACCTCAACGCGGACAAGGAAACCTATGATGTGATTATGGTGGATGCCTATCAGGATATTACGATTCCTTTCCAGATGTCGTCAGTAGAGTTTTTTACTCTTGTGAAAGAGCATCTGAACGAAAACGGTGTGATGGTGGTCAACATGAATATGCGGGGAACAGAGGAAGGAAGCATCAATGAATATCTGTCGGATACCATTGCTTCGGTATTCAGCACCGTAAAGACCGTGGATGTAAACGGCAGTACCAACAGAGAGCTTTTTGCTTCCGACAATGCCGATATGCTTGCCGTGATGAAGGCCAACACGGAAAATCTTGCCAGCCAGGATTTGAAACGGCTGATGAATCACGTTTCTTTAAGTATGGAAGATTACCGGGCGGGCGATTACCTGATGACGGACGACAAAGCACCGGTAGAGCTTCTGGGCATGCGGGTGATTGACAGCCTCATTCAGGAGGAGGTCAGCTACTACAAAGACATTTATAAAGAGCAGGGCATAGAGGGACTTCTGAATAATTTATAGAACAGGCAAAAAAAGCTACTCGCCACATAGATGGGTGTACAGCTTTTTTGAACAAAGTTAAAACAGGGAAGCTGCCAGATACTGGTAGATTTCCTGATTTTTTTTCTGCCAGTTGTCGCAGATGGAGGCGGCAATTTCTTCCGTGGGAACGGAGAGGGTCAGCTCCATTAGATTGTTTCCTTTTTC
>SAMEA104315421__coassemble_1903_pt1 | contig 8919 bp, 7 predicted proteins | sample SAMEA104315421__metabat2_high_PE_053 | metagenome-assembled genome bin SAMEA104315421 (sample SAMEA104315421) | gut metagenome | biome: Monkey gut; feature: monkey-associated habitat; material: faeces | place: China | collected 2013 | reverse complement strand
AGTGCAAGTGGGCGACAAACACCGTGGTGCATATCCTTGAAAACAGGGAATACACGGGCTGCCTTGTGAACTTCAAGACGGAAAAAGTGTCCTACAAGGTGAAGCAGAGCCGGGAGAACCCCGTGGAGAAACAGGCGGTATTTGAGAACCACCACGAGCCAATCATTGACAGCCCTACATGGGAGCGTGTGCAGGAGCTGCGCAGACAGCGCAAACGCCCAAACCGCTATGATGAGGTGGGCTTGTTCTCCGGCATACTCTTCTGCGCCGACTGCGGCAGCGTCATGTACCAGCAGAGGTATCAGACGGACAAGCGGCGGCAGGACTGCTATATCTGCGGCAGCTACAAGAAGCGCACGGCAGACTGTACGGCGCACTTTATCCGCACCGACTACCTCACCGCCGGAGTGACCGAGAACTTACGGAAAGTCACCAGCTATGCCGCAAAGCACGAAGCCCGCTTTATGAAGCAGCTTATCCAGCAGGGCGAGGACGGTGACAAACGCCGGAACGCCGCAAAAAAGAAAGAGCTGGAAGCGGCAGAAAAGCGGATTACGGAACTCTCCGCTATCTTCAAGCGGCTTTATGAGGACAGCGTGGCGGGGCGCATATCAGACGAGCGCTTCATGGAGCTTTCGGCAGACTACGAAGCCGAGCAAAAGGAACTGAAAGAGAAAGCCGCCGCTTTGCAGAACGAGCTTTCAAGGACGCTGGAAGCCGCCGCAAACGCCGAGAAGTTTATGGGCGTTCTCCGCAGGCACACCACCATTGAGGAACTCACCCCTACCCTGTTGCGGGAGTTTGTGGAGAAAATCGTAGTCCACGAATCGGAAGCCCCTGACGGGAAACGGCGGGGGAAGCTCCGCAGACAGGAAATCGAAATCTATTACTCTTTTGTCGGCAGGGTAGAACTGCCCGACTAAAGCCCGACCCGTCCGGCAGTCAGCCGGACAGGGGACGGCAAAATTTTTTACACTTCTTTTACTTCTTTATCTCACACGAGCAAAATATCAGGAATTCCCTTTATTTTTACAGCACTACCCGGAATAAAATGCCGTCCTTCCGGTAGGATGCCCTGATGCTTCCGCCATGCGCTTCAGCGGTGGCTTTAGCGATGGAAAGTCCGATGCCGGTGCCCTTCCCTCTCCGTCAGCGCCATGGGTACCATGAACACGGGCGGACGAAGATAAAAGTACGCGTTTCTTTTTTATAGCATAAAAAAGATGCATTATTTCTGCATTTGATATATAATAGTTGTGGATAATATATGATACATTTTGAACAGTTTAAGGCTAAAATAGATAATATATTATCTGCAACTATTTTTATGCGAACTTTAGGAGGAGGAAACACTATGGAGGGTCTTATCTGGGAAACTTCCGAGGAATTGGATAAAAAAATTGCTGACCGCTTACGGCTTATCCGCAAGCGCAGGTCTATCTCTCAACAGCAACTGGCTAAAATGAGCAATGTAAGCTACGGCTCCATCAAGCGGTTTGAAACAACTGGACAGATTTCTCTGCTTTCCCTCACCAAAATTGCCACTGCCCTGCAGGTAGCCGATGAACTGCGCAACTTATTTACCGTAGTGCCTTACCGGAATATAGAGGAGGTTATTAATGAGTCAAAATAAATACCTTCATGTACTTTATCATAATATACCCGTCGGAACTCTTGCCATGGCACAGTCCCGTCTGGTAGCTTTTGAGTATACCGAAGACTGGTTAAAAAACGGTTTTTCCATCAGTCCCTTTTCTCTGCCTTTAAGAAAAGAGGTCTTTCTTCCTTCTAAGTATTATTTTCAGGGTCTTTGGGGTGTATTTGCCGACAGCCTTCCGGATGCCTGGGGCAGACTTTTATTGGAACGCCTTCTGAAAGCACAGGGTAAAAATCCGGATTTGCTTACCGTCTTAGACCGTCTGGCAATCGTTGGCACCTCCGGCATGGGGGCTCTGACTTACGAACCCGAGGAGGAATGGGCTGCCACTCCCGATTATCTGGATTTGGATGACCTCGCATATCAATGCAAAAAAATACTGAACACGGAATATTCCGATAAATTAGATGAGTTGTTTTCACTGGGCGGCACCAGCGGCGGCGCGCGCCCCAAAATTCTCACAGAAATTAACAATGAACCATGGATAATCAAATTTCCAGCCTCTCCCGATGGAGAAAACGCCGGTTTTATGGAATACGAATATTATTTATGCGCCAAGGAATGCGGTATTTCCATGAGTGAGTCCCTATTATTTCCTTCGCAGAAATGTAAGGGTTATTTTGGTACCAGACGATTTGACCGTCAAAAAAAAGAAAATGATTATCAAAGAATTCATGTCCTGACGGCTGCTGCCCTTTTGGAACTGGATTTCACACAACCCAGTCTCGACTATCATATCCTGATGAAATTAACCAGCATTCTTACCGGAAATAATGAGCAGGACATGGAAAATATGTACCGTCGCATGTGTTTTAATGTGTTCGCACACAACCGGGATGACCATTCCAAAAACTTCTCCTACCTTTATCAGGAAGCTTCCGACAGTTGGTGTCTGGCACCCGCCTACGATTTGACATACAGTAATACTTATTACGGAGAGCACACCACAACCGTGGACGGCAATGGGCGCAATCCCGGCATGAAGGAACTTTTGGCGGTTGGAACTGCCGCAGGTATAAAACAGAGCCGGTGCAAATCCATTGCAGAGGATATCCGGGACTGTGTAAACCACAACCTCGCAACCTATCTTTCATAAGAAAAAAGCCCGAAGGCAGTCACGCAGCTTTCAGGCTTTTTCTCTTTATTTGTCTTTTCTTGTTTTTATTTATACTTATAAAATCCTTCACCGGAGGACATGCCGAGCTTGCCCTCGTCTATGTACTTCTTCAGGATTTCTTCCATTTTCTTGAAGTTGTACGGCATCATCATTTTTTTCAGAAGCGGGGAGAAAATACCCGGTACGCTCTGGTACTGATGCACGATGTTGTAGGCGGTGTTCAGTCCCACAGTGTCAAAAATCCGGAACGGGCCCTTGGGGGCACCGGTGCCGTGTGTCCAGGCAATGTCAATACTTTCCGGGTCGGAAACGCCGGATGCATACAAATCCAGACCGCTGAGTAAGAACGGAACCAGCATAGAGTTCAACAGATAACCGCTTTTTTCCTTTCTTACCGGAAGGCCAATCATACGGATATCATTGGCAAACTGCAAAATATCATTGAAATATTTCTCGTCCGTTTTGGGCTGCGCCATAATCTCCGCTGTGTTGTTTTTCCAGATGGAATTGGCAAAATGCAGGGACAGGTACTTCTCCGGTCTGCCGGTGTATTTGGCAAACATGGAAGGAAGAAGTGTGGAGGAATTTGTTACAACCACGGTCTTTTCCGGCAGAAGCGGTGCCATTTTTTCATAAAAAGCAATCTTATCCTTTTCGTTTTCTGCCATGGACTCAATTAAAAGGTCTGCGTCTGCAAAGGCTTTTGCCATATCCAGCTCCAGCTTGATGCCGCTGTAAGCCGCTTCTACCTTTTTAAGACTCTCTTCTTTGTTGAAATTGTCTTCATCCGCAATACCTGCACACCAGGGACCCTTGCCGGATGCCATGTCTTCGATGGCTTCGATGTAAGTTTCTTTCAGCTTATCCAGCTTGGGCTGGGTTCTGCCGATGGAACCCTCACTCCGTAACCAGATGGTTACATCTGCTCCGCAGTAAGCCGACTGGAATGCTATCTGGCTCCCCAATACGCCGCCTCCTGCAACTACTACATTTGCATACTTCATAACAGCTACCTTCCTTTCTCTGTAAATATATGTTATGTCCGAACTGATATACCGTAAGTATACCATGAAGAGAAGGGCAGGAAAAGTGATTTGCAGATGAAATAATAAATCTCGTCAACCATGTCTCTCTTAAAGCCGGTGCAGAACTTCCTCAATATCTCCGTCAATACCGACCGACTCTTTCATCTATACTCCATCGTATACAGGCAGGCGCCGGATTTCAGCGCCTTCTTTCCGGTGTTTTTCATGCCGCATTTCTCGTACTTGGTGACCTTAAGCGGTGTGTCGGTGTCCAGAACGCAGGGAATGCCGAGCTCTCTTGCCTCCGCAAACGGCTGCTCCAGTACCTTCTTCATGAAACCTTTTCCCTGAAATTCCCTTAATACCACTACCATGGAAACGGCAATGTAGTCCTTTTCTTTTTTGTAGAGTTTGGCATACCTTTCTTCACCGCCCCCTATTACCGCTTTTATACCTTTAAAAGACATTTCCCGCAGCATACGGAATCCCATGTGAAGAGCAGGCCCCATTTTGATTTTTGTGTTCTTGCGCCAATAAGCAAGAAAACCTTCGTGCCGCTCAGACGTAGTATACAGGACACCGGACTTGTAAAAATATTCCGTCATGATTTCAAATGCTTTCACCATATCTTCTTTGGATGCGGTTGCCGCAAGTCCGGCTCCCTCTGCCACAAAGGCTTCGCCTATCTGTGTTCCGTAGTAAACAAGTTCCTCTTTTGACATGTCTGTTACTTTAATCATATACTTCCTCTCCTCCTATAAGAAAAAGTTTCACACCTTCTCAAACACCAGTATTTTCTGCGCCATTTTCTTCACAAACGGCATCCAGATAACCAGCTTGTAAATGGGGCTTAAGGTAAGCATGCCTCGGAGAATGTTGTCGTTTTTCACCTTGCGGAAGCCGTCGGCAATGTCGCCCAGCTCTTCAAAGCTGTTGACACCATAGGTAAAAACGGCACCGGTGGACTGAATGGACTTTTCCACGCCTTCCTTGTTGACAAACTTCGGGCACAGGCATTCCATGATGACGTAGGCATTGTCGAAATTGTTGCGGATAATCTGAAGCATCTGTCCCACCTGCTCCCTGGTCAGGTACATGGTCAGACCCTCAATAATAAAAAGCATCTTACCCCTCTTTGTGACCTGAGATGCCCAGGCGGGGGCAAAACAGGAACAACCGATGGTGGAAACTCGTCCTGTTTCCCCGTATACGGAGTCCCTTACGGCAATGGTTTCCGGCAGATCCAGATTGTACCAGGTGATTTTCCCGTTATCCATACGGTAAAAACGGGTGTCCAGACCGCAGGCAATGTTCACCACCGTACAATCCGGGTTCTTGCGGATAAAATCCGATACCAGTTCATCCAATACCACCGTTCTTGCCACAACGCCGCCGCTCATGGCTGCGTCCTTGCCTGCTTTGGAAAAATCATAATCCAGTTTTTTCACAATCTCTTCTGCCTTTTCATCCTTAAATTTATGCTTGGGATTTTTGCTGTACATCGCTCTTGCATAAAAGCTCTGCAGCATGGTTTCCGCTGCCCCGTTCAATACCGGCACAATTTTTTCTTCACTCATATTTCTGTTTCCTTTCACCTTTGTTTGCAGAAAACTGATAACTTTACTGCTTTTCTCATCTTAATTCTTATGTTAGCTTAAGCTAACTACAATGTCAATAAAAATGCTAAGTCCCAGAACAAGACTTAGCATTTTCATCCATATACTTACTGCCGTAGGGTATTTCTTAATACTTGGAGAACTCCAGGATTTTCTTGGCGTTCTGAATTCTCTCTTCGGAAGGAGGATCCACGCCTTCTAATTTATAAGGAATACCTAACTCTTTCCACTTGTATTCGCCCAGGGTGTGGTAAGGAAGAACCTCCACCTTCATCACAGTGTCCAGAGTGTCGATAAATTCTCTCGTCTTGATTAAATATTCGTCCTTATCCGTAATGCCGGGCACCAGTACATGACGAATCCACATGGGAATGCCCTGCTCGGAAAGGTATCTTGCACAGTCTAAAATATTTTTGTTGGTATGACCTGTCAGCTTCTTATGCTCTTCGTCGTCGATGTGCTTGATATCCAGCATAACAAGGTCGGTGTATTTCAGTAATTCGTTGAATTTGGAGAAGAAAGGCTCTTCTCTGGTAAAAGGCTGTCCGGAGGTATCCAGGTTAGTATTGATGCCTCTCTCATGCGCCTTTTTGAATAAATCAATTAAAAAGTCGATTTGCAGCAATGCTTCGCCGCCGCTGACGGTAATACCGCCATCCTTGCCCCAGTAGCTGCGGAAACGCTCTGCCTTATCCAAAAGCTCGTCTGCTGTCTGCAGATTGTCTGTTTCAGGATTCCAGGTATCTACGTTGTGGCAATACTGGCAACGCATATTGCATCCTTTTAAGAAAATAAGATAACGGATTCCGGGGCCGTCTACCGCGCCAAATGATTCTAATGAATGAATTCTACCTTTAATCATATAAATACCTATGCCTTTCTGTAATCTGCATATCAGTTCTGTCTTAGTATTACCAAAAAGGGGCCGGACATTACTGCCCGACCCCAATTTACATCAATTATCTTGAAACCTGTTAAGATTAAAGTCTCTTATGGCAGGTTCTTGCGATAACGTCATCCTGCTGTTCCTTGGTCAGGCTGATGAACTTAACAGCATAACCGGATACACGGATGGTGAAGTTTGCGTATTCAGGCTTCTCAGGATGTGCCTGTGCATCTAACAGCTTCTCTGTACCGAATACGTTAACGTTGAGGTGATGAGCACCACGATCGAAGTATCCGTCCAGAACGCCTGCCAGAGTATTCTTCTGCTCGTCAAGGTCATGACCAAGAGCGGAAGGAGCCATGGTCTGGGTATTGGAAATACCATCCAGAGCATACTCGTAAGGAAGCTTAGCTACAGAGTTCAGGGATGCAAGCAGACCGCTCTGTTCTGCACCGTAGGAAGGTGATGCACCGGGAGCGAAAGGCTTGTAAGCTTCTCTGCCGTCAGGAAGAGCACCGGTAGCCTTACCATATACAACGTTGGAAGTAATGGTCAGGATAGATGTTGTGGGCTCGGAATCTCTGTAAGTCTTGTTCTTCTTAATCTTCTCCATGAAGGTCTTCAGAAGCCATACAGCAAATTCGTCTGCTCTTTCATCATCGTTACCGTATTTAGGGAACTCGCCTTCGGTCTTGAAGTCGATAGCGCAGCCCTGGTCATCACGGATAACTTTAACCTTAGCATACTTAATAGCGGACAGGGAGTCAGCTACGTGGGACAGACCTGCAATACCGGTTGCGAAGGTTCTTCTTACATCGGTATCAATCAGAGCCATCTCTGCTGCTTCATAGTAATATTTATCATGCATGTAGTGAATCAGGTTCAGGATGTTTACATACAGAGCTGCACACCAGTCAAGCATGATGTCGTATTTATGCATAACTTCGTCGAAATCAAGGTATTCGGAAGTAATGGGTGCGATTTCAGGACCGCACTGCATATGCTTGCCGTTCTTGTCAAGATGCTTTTCATCCTTACCACCGTTGATAGCGTAAAGTAAGCACTTAGCAAGGTTAGCACGAGCACCGAAGAACTGGATTTCCTTACCGGTCTGAGTTGCGGATACGCAGCAGCAGATGCTGTAGTCATCGCCCCAGATAGGCTTCATAACGTCATCGTTCTCATACTGGATGGAAGATGTAGTTACGGAAATCTTAGCTGCATACTTCTTGAAGTTTGCGGGAAGAGCGCTGGAGTACAGAACGGTCAGGTTCGGTTCAGGGCTGGGTCCCATGTTTTCAAGAGTATGAAGGAAACGATAGTCGTTCTTGGTAACCATATGACGGCCGTCCATGCCGATACCGCCAACTTCCAGGGTTGCCCATACAGGGTCACCGGAGAATAACTGGTTGTAAGAAGGAATACGAGCGAACTTAACCATACGGAACTTCATGGTCATATGGTCGATTAACTCCTGAGCTTCTTTCTCAGTCAGAGTACCTTCCTTTAAGTCTCTTTCGATATAAATATCCAGGAATGTGGAGATACGTCCAACGGACATAGCTGCACCGTTCTGGGTCTTGATAGCTGCTAAATAACCGAAGTATAACCACTGAACAGCTTCCTTAGCGTTGGTAGCGGGACCGGAAATATCGTAGCCGTAAATCTTAGCCATTTCCTTCATTCCCTGCAGAGCCTTGATCTGCTCAGCAATTTCTTCTCTCAGACGGATAACTTCTTCGGTCATGGTACCGTTACCGCAGTTCTTCTTATCCTCTTTCTTCTTCTCAATCAGGAAGTCGATACCGTAAAGAGCAACTCTTCTGTAGTCGCCTACGATACGTCCACGACCGTAAGTATCGGGAAGACCTGTAACGATATGAGTATGACGTGCAACCTTCATCTCGTCTGTATATGCATCAAATACTGCCTGGTTGTGTGTCTTATGATAGTCAGTGAAAATCTTGTGGAACTTAGGGTTAACTTCGTAACCGTAAGTGCTTGCAGCTTCCTCTGCCATCTTGATACCACCGTAAGGCATAAATGCTCTCTTTAACGGCTTGTCTGTCTGAAGACCTACAATCTGCTCAAGGTCCTTCATAGACTCATCAATGTAGCCCGGGCCGTAAGCGGTAAGGCTGGATACAACCTCTGTTTCGCACTCTAATACGCCGTTGTGCTCACGTTCTGCTTTCTGTAATTCCTGCAGTCTGCCCCAAAGCTTGTCGGTTGCCTCTGTAGGGCCTTCCAAAAAGCTTTCGTCACCATCATACTGGGTGTAGTTTCTCTGGATGAAGTTACGAACATTGACATCAACATCCCAATGGCCGTCTTTCACAAAACCTCTCCATGCTTCTGCCATGAAAATTTACCTCCTTTTGGTAAAAATAAAATAATATTATCAACAGGAAACCTTGTCGCGGTTTGCCTACTGTTGTTTACGTTAAAAGTGTACTACTAACAAAGGCTAAGTGTCAACTGTTTTGCGGATTGGACGTAATTTTATACATTCCGGAGCCACCAGAGGAAGGGTCTGGTGCCGATGTAGAACTTCACGGTCTTCGTTCCGCCGTATTTTCCGCATCCCTGCAGGGTAACCTGGGCGGTTCCTTTGTTGA
>SAMEA104315421__coassemble_1839_pt1 | contig 9237 bp, 7 predicted proteins | sample SAMEA104315421__metabat2_high_PE_053 | metagenome-assembled genome bin SAMEA104315421 (sample SAMEA104315421) | gut metagenome | biome: Monkey gut; feature: monkey-associated habitat; material: faeces | place: China | collected 2013 | reverse complement strand
TTTGAGTCTGCAAAGTGGATGGGACAGTGTCCGGGATGCCGGGAGTGGAACACCCTTGTGGAGGAGCAGGTCAGTACGGCAGCACTAAAGAAAAATGGTACACAGGGCAGCACAGCCAGGCAGAAGCCGGCTGTGCTGTCTGAGATTACCATGGAAAAAGAAGACAGAATCAGCACCGGCATGCAGGAGCTTGACCGGGTACTGGGGGGCGGTGTAGTAGCCGGTTCCCTTACTTTGGTAGGCGGTGATCCCGGTATCGGAAAATCCACCCTGCTTTTGCAGGTATGCCGGAATTTTTCGGATGCCGGTGCAAAGGTGCTCTATATTTCCGGAGAGGAGTCCTTAAAGCAGATTAAGATGCGTGCCGAGAGAATTGGCAGCTTCAACGACAATCTGCTTCTTTTGTGTGAGACCAATCTTTCTCTGATTGAGGACACCATCCGCAGCCGGAAACCGCAGATTGTGATTATTGACTCCATACAGACCATGTACAGTGAAGACGTTTCCGCAGCCCCCGGCAGTGTTTCCCAGGTACGGGAGTCCACAGCACTCTTTCTGCAGCTTGCCAAAGGGCTGGGTGTTTCCATTTTTATTGTGGGACACGTAACCAAGGAAGGAACCGTGGCAGGCCCCCGCGTATTGGAGCATATGGTGGATACCGTGCTTTATTTTGAAGGTGACAGGTATGCTTCCTACCGTATTTTACGCAGTGTGAAGAACCGTTTCGGCTCCACCAATGAAATCGGTGTATTTGAGATGCGGGAAGAGGGACTTACGGAGGTCAGAAATCCCTCCGAATATATGTTAAGCGGCAGACCCAAGGACGCCTGCGGCTGCGTGGTTGCCTGCACGGTGGAGGGCACCAGACCGCTTATGGTGGAAATGCAGGCGCTTGTATGCCACAGCAATTTCGGTATTCCCAGAAGACAGGCAACGGGTGTGGATTTTAACAGGGTAAACCTCCTGATGGCGGTTCTGGAAAAACGGCTGGGATTGCAGATGAGCGGCTGTGATGCCTATGTAAACCTGGCAGGCGGTATCCGCATTCAGGAGCCGGCAGTGGACCTTGGCATGGTGATGGCGATTGTTTCCAGTTTCAAGAACCGGCCGGTGGATGAAAGCACCGTGGTATTCGGTGAAGTAGGCTTAAGCGGTGAAGTCCGTGCCGTCAGTCTGGCGGAGCAGCGGCTGCAGGAGGCTGTGAAATTAGGTTTTACCACCTGTGTGATGCCCAAAGCCAATGCCGACATGCTGAAAAATACGAAAAGCATTAAGGTCATCGGGGTTTCCAATGTGCAGGAAGCAATAGAACTGATTTAGAATTCTGCCTGTAAAGAGAATATACATGAGGTATTTCGGCGGGAAAGCAATAAATTGTTGTAAAAACTTGAAAATTACGAAAATTTGAAATTTATGCTTGCTTTCCTCCCGGCACCTATGCTATAATACAATTCGTTGAACAGCATAGGGGAATAGTACAGCGGTAGTGCGGCGGTCTCCAAAACCGTAAACGGGGGTTCGATCCCCTCTTCCCCTGCTTCAAAGGACGTTGATGCAACGTCCTTTTCTATTATTAAAATCTTTATATATCTATATATCCGAAATCTATCTGAAACACTTTTGTATATCCTTTATTTTCCACATATCGTTATTATTTATAAAACTCTTTAGAAAATCCGATTGTATGGTTCCGCATATTAAACTTAAATTTTATTGTAACTTGTAAACAGGCTGTAAAACCGCTATACTATTATACATATAAGTGTATGTTAGGCATATGTATTTGGAAAGGCGGTGGAAAGGATGGAAGAAATGAACAATTTGGAAACCATTAAAATCTGTGTTGAGGAATTTTCACGCCTGCAGGAGTGGATGACCCTGGCAGAAAAAGACTCCGCTGTGTATAAGGCGATGAAGGTGCGTTACAGGGACCTGAAAGTAATTCTGGCGGCGTTGGGAGTAAATGTCACAGAATTGGATATTATCAGAGAATAAAGACTACTTAGGAAAGGCACAGAAAATGGAAAATCGGATAACCGGCAAGAAGCTGGACGAGCTTCGAGCTTTCTTTGCGCAGGACCGTTTTGCAACGGAAAACGGCGCCTACATTGAAGAAGCAGGCGAAAATTATGCAAAATGCAGCATGGAGCTGACGGACCGTCACAAAAACGCCAGAGGTGCGGTGATGGGCGGCGTCCATTTTGTACTGGCGGATTTTACCTTTGCGGTTGCGACAAACTGCATGGGACAGTCCGTAGTATCGTTAAGCTCCAATATCACCTATACCGGCAAGGTCAAAGGCGATAAGCTTATCGGTACAGCACACTGCATCAAAGAAGGCAGAAGTACCAATTTTTACGAAATCACCATTGAGGATGAATATGGAAATCAGGCGGCGGTAGTTACCATTACCGGATTTCATGTAGGAGACAGAAAATAATGAATTTTGGAAAAGAAACAGAAAAATTACTGCATTTTATTGATGAAAGTCCCACTGCCTTCCAGGCGGTGAAAAATCTGGGAGATATGGCGGAAAAAGCAGGTTTTGCGGAACTGAAAGAAACGGAAGAGTGGAGTCTTGAACCTGGAAAGAGCTATTATGTGAAGCGCAACGACTCTTCCATTGCAGTCTTTTCCATCCCGGATAAAGAAGCTGAAAAAATCAAAGGATTTCACATGGTAGCGGCACACAGCGATTCTCCATCCTTTAAGGTAAAGGAAAAAGCGGAGATGACTGCTGAAAACTTATATGTGCGGCTGAATGTGGAAAAATACGGCGGCATGATTTTAAGTACCTGGTTAGACCGGCCGTTGTCCATTGCCGGACGTCTTTCCCTGGAAAAGGATGGGGAAGTGGTGACCAGACTTGTCAATGTGGACAGGGATTTACTGGTTATTCCCAATGTGGCAATTCACATGAACCGTGATATGAATAAAGGCGTGGAATACAATCCACAGATTGACATGCTGCCCTTATACGGAGAAAAAGAGAACGGTAAGGGATTTCTGGCAACTGTTGCGGAGGCAGCGGGAGTAGAAGAAAAAGATATTTTGTCCTATGATTTGTTTTTGTATACCAGACAAAAAGGTACGGTAATCGGCGGGGATGGTGAGTATATTCTTTCTCCCAGACTGGATGATTTGCAGTGCGCCTATTCGGCTATGCGGGCAGTCACAAAAGAAACCCCGAAGGACTATATCAATCTGTGTCTTGTATTTGATAATGAAGAAGTGGGAAGCGGAACCCGTCAGGGTGCGGACTCCACTTTTTTATCGGATGTTTTGGAACGTATCCGGGAGTCCTTCGGTAAAAGTGAGGGCTGGCTGCAGGCAAAGATTGCCGGAAGCTTTCTGCTCTCCGCTGACAATGCCCATGCGGTGCATCCCGGTCACCCGGAGAAGGCGGATCCGACCAACCGGCCGGTGTTAAACGGCGGCGTGGTGCTGAAATTCCATGGCAGCCAGAAATATACCACCGATGCGGTTTCAGCAGCTTATGTCAAGCTGCTCGGCAAACAGGCGGATGTGCCGGTGCAGACCTATACCAACCGTTCCGATATTTTGGGAGGCTCCACACTGGGAAATATTTCTACAGCGCATGTGTCCGTTCCTTCCGCAGACATCGGACTGCCGCAGCTTGCCATGCATTCCGCAGTGGAAACGGCAGGCATGAAGGATACGGCGTACGCAGTTGCCCTGATGCGTGAGTTCTATAAAAAATAATGCCTACATCGGCGGCAGCTTTGTGAGAAATAACTTTGAGGCAAGTCCGCGTGAATATAAGGCAGTTTCCGGTGCATATATTCTTAGAAAGCTTTTGGATATTTGCCATGAACCAGAAGATAGAAAATGTATTGGCGTTAGCCTTGCAGACGCCGGAACCGGTGCGTGAAAAGTCCCTGAACTTAAATGTCGGTTTCACGGAAGAAACAAGAACCTGGGAACTGATAGTCAAGTACAATGGTGCCCTTAAAGAAGCAGTTTCGGGACTGCCGGTGACGGCAGAAGAGCTGATAGTGGAAGAATTGATAGCAGGTTATGGTCTCCTGACCGTGCCGGAGGATTTGGTGGATACGGTAAGCAGACTGCCGCAAATAGAATATGTGGAAAAGCCTAAACGGCTGTTTTTTTCGATGGCAGATGGAAAAGAGGTTTCCTGCGTTCTGCCGGTCACGAAAAGACAGCCGTTTTTAAGTGGAAAAGGCATTTTGCTTGCGGTTATCGATTCCGGGATTGATTATACAAACCGAAACTTCCGGAATGCGGACGGCAGCACCAGAATTTTATCACTCTGGGACCAGACGGTTTCCCCGGATGCGGAAAAAGGATTTTTCTCGCCGGAAGGATTTGTGACCGGTACAGAATTTACCCGGGAACAGATAAATGCGGCGCTGCGGGAAGCAGACCCGCTCAGACAGTACGAGCTGGTGCCAAGCAGGGACAGCAGCGGACACGGCACAGCGGTAGCCGGAATCGCGGCGGGGGCTGCCGCGAATGTGACGGGCGGAACAGCGGACAATGGCTACGAAGGTGTTGCATCGGAAAGTGAGTTGCTTATTGTGAAGCTGGGGGCACTGCGGGAAAATTCCTTTCCACGCACCACAGAGATGATGCGGGCGGTTACTTATGTGGTGAGAAAAGCGCAAAGCCTAAACCGTCCGGTTGCCATTAACCTGAGTTTTGGCAATACCTATGGAGCACATGACGGAAGCTCCCTTTTAGAACGCTTTTTGGACAATGCAGCGGAAATCGGCAGAACGGTTATCTGTGTGGGAAGCGGAAACGAGGGAGCTTCGGCAGGACACAGGGAAGGAAGAGTAAATGTAGGAGAAACGGCGGCAACGGAGCTTTCCGTGGGAGCCTATGAAACGGCTTTCAGTGTGCAGCTCTGGAAAACCTATACGGATGTGTTTCGCATTACACTGCGTTCGCCGGGCGGACAGGAATTTTCTTTTTCAACGGAAAAAGGTGGTGAAATAACCTGGGAAGCAGAACGGACGAGAATACTTATTTATGTAGGGGAGCCGTCCCCCTACGCGGTGGAACAGGAAATTTATTTTGATTTCATTCCCGAAAATTTGTACATTTCTCCGGGAATATGGTCGTTTCTCATTGGAACGCAGGAAAAAGAAAGCAGCTTTTATTTCTACCTTCCGTCCCAGGCGGCGCGCAATCAGAATACCCGCTTTTTTGAACCCAATCCCAATCTGACGCTGACCATTCCCTCCACGGCGTCGAAGGTGATTACCGTGGGCGCCTATGACAGTACCTACGACGCCTATGCCGATTTTTCCGGCAGGGGTTACCGGTATGCGGAGCGGGATATCGGTCTTTTGGCAGCAGGGGCAGCAAAACCGGACCTTGCGGCGCCGGGCGTAAACATTACGGCACCGGACATCTATGGCGGTTACCGGTCCTTCACGGGGACTTCTTTTGCAACGCCCTTTGTGACGGGTGCAGCGGCCTTGCTCATGGAATGGGGCATTGTGCAGGGGAATGATGTGTTTTTGTACGGAGAAAAGGTAAAGGCCTATTTAAGACGGGGCGCACGAAAAATAAGAGGGGAAGAATTCTACCCTAACGACAGGGTCGGGTACGGGGCGTTGTGCGTAGCGGACAGTATACCGATACGGTAATATGCGGCTTTAAGCCATTTTCGTAGCAAAAGCCGCATGTTTTTTGTGAATTTGCGGGAAAGTTATATAGACAACTAAAAACGGATTTTACGTTTATATAGTTGAATAAATTCATATAATGTGGCATAATACAATATATAAAAACAAGAATACTGTGAATAAGAGGAAACAAACATGAGACTTTTGAAAATCAATATAAAAAATATGCCGCGTTTCAGAGAGGATATAGATATCGATTTTATTACGAAACAGAGAGTAGCAGAGGACGATAAAGAAAAACTGTTTCATATTTTTTCTAATATTTATGCAAATCAGGTACTTTCTTTTATTGGTATCAATGCATCAGGAAAGACGACCATCTTAAAAGTTATTTCCTTTGTCATAAATATGCTTAATAATGAGGCACTGAACAGTATTAAGTCAAAAGAAATTTTAAATGACCTGGCAGAGAAGGAAAAAGTGAAAATTACAAGCTTTTTTTACAATGAAAATTGCATCTATAAGCTTGAAACAGTTATTACAAAAGAGATAAATCCGGTAGACAAAGAAGAAAAGCTGGTAATATCGGAAGAAACTCTTTGGGAAAAAGATGCAGTGAAAGTAAAGACTAAGAAGAGCTTGTTTGATTTTGAAAATACAGATATTATAATAGAAAGAAATCAAAAAGAACAATTCTTATTAAGCGATGTCAGTGTAATGATTGCAATAAACAAGAAAAAACAATCTAACTTTCCGATTAGGGACATGTTGAAGTGGACGAATCATAATATGCTGAACATACTGGGCATATTTCCTAAGGAGCTTCTTACATTCCTGGACCCGAGCATTGAATATTTTAAATGTAATACGGAAAAGAAGCCGGCGGACATTCGCCTGAAATTTTATGCTTCGGACGAGATTATACTGAATAGTCCGCTGGAAATAGAAAAATATCTTTCTTCCGGTACTATTAAGGGTATTAATGTTTTTATGAATGCACTGCTTTGCTTCATAGAGGGCGGATACCTTATTGTGGATGAACTGGAAAATCACTTTAACGAAGAGATTGTAACGACGCTGGTCCGCTTTTTTATGAATCCCAGTGTTAATAAAAATGGAGCCACCTTGATTTATTCTACACATTATTCTGAACTATTAGATGAGTTTGAAAGAAATGATTGCATTTACATCATCAGAAATCGGGGAGGTATATATGCTGAAAATTTATCGCTCATATTAAAGAGAAATGATATTAAGAAGAGCGAAGCATACGAAAGCGGATATTTAGAGGGGACTGTGCCTGTGTATGAATCTTATCTGGCACTAAAGAAAGTTCTTTCCAGTGTAAAATTACAGGGGGATGATAATGGCAAAATATAAAGCATGTATTTGCGAGGGCGGCGCAGAGAGAGTTATATTGGAGCTGCTTTTAGAACAGGACAAGCTGATTTTTTCAAAAGAGGAATTGCTGGAGGAAGAGATTATTAATTCAAGAAGGGGGAAGGATTTTGAAGAAAGGTATTTGAGGAAAGAATTTTCGGGAAAAATAACGGTGTATAGAGTATTGGATTCTCGAAGAGAAAATTTCAAAATAAGCAAAGCCTATCAAAATAAAGTAGATATTATAAATGTAATTACTGCACCGGAGATAGAAATGCTTATCATTTGTAATGAAGGAAAATATAAGGACTTTGAGAAAAGAAAAAATATGTCCCCCAGTGAATACTGTAAATCTATTTTAAGATATAAGGATGTAAAGAGCGTTTCGTTTGTAAAAGAATATTTTTCCGATATAGCGGTGTTGGAACAGAGTCTTCATGAATATCGCAAGATATCAAAACGCAGAAAAAATGAAAGGACTCTATGGGATTTGTTAAAAGTTAATAATTAAAGAATTAATTATAGGTAATGGAGGAAAGAAAATGGCAGAGTTAGAAAGCAGTAAGGATTTGATTAGTGTATTGTGGAGCGGGGCAGACATTCTGCGTTCCAAAATGGATGCAAATGAATACAAGGATTATTTATTGGGGATTGTCTTTTATAAGTATCTTTCCGATTCCTTTTTAATAAAAGTATATGATTTGATTTATGATGAAAAACCACAGAATTTGAAAATGGCATTGGAAGCATATAAAGAAGCACTTGCAGATGACAGCGCAGAGGAATTGATAGAACAGATAAAATCAGAGTGCCATTATGTAATTGAACCGGACCTTACATATACGTGCTTTGCAGATGCGGCAAGGACAAATTCATTTAATCGTGAACAGTTGCAAAAAGCTTTTAACAATATTGAACAGAGTGACCCTTTGTTTGCAGATTTATTTACAGATATTGATTTGTATTCCAATCGTTTGGGAACCGGGGACCAGAAACAGAGCGATACCATATCCAATTTAATTAAGGAAATTGATAAGGCAGATTTATTAAATTCCGATGCAGAAATATTGGGAAATGCATATGAATATCTGATAGGTCAGTTTGCTTCGGAAACGGGTAAGAAAGCAGGAGAGTTCTACACACCTCAGGCTGTATCGAAAATATTGACGAAGATAGCTATAGCAGGACAGGAAGAGAAAAGAGGGTTATCGGTATATGACCCCTGTATGGGTTCCGGCTCGCTGCTGCTTAATGCGAAAAAGTATTCTACAGAGCCGAATTATATCAGATATTATGGACAAGAGTTAAATACCTCAACTTATAACCTGGCACGGATGAATATGATTTTACATGGAATCTCTCCGGACAACCAAATGCTCCGAAACGGTGATACATTGGATGGGGACTGGCCGACCGGCGAAGAAACAGATTTTAATATGGTATTGATGAATCCGCCGTATTCTGCTAATTGGAGTGCGGCAGCAGGTTTTTTACAGGATGAGCGTTTTAGTGATTATGGCGTGCTGGCACCGAAGTCTAAAGCAGACTATGCCTTTTTGCTGCATGGGCTTTATCATCTGAAAAGTAATGGAACAATGGCAATCGTACTGCCTCACGGAGTTCTTTTCCGTGGTGCGGCAGAGGGCAAGATACGAGAAAAACTTCTTCGTTCCGGTAATATTTATGCAGTAATCGGATTGCCGGCAAACCTTTTTTATAACACATCCATTCCTACTTGCATTATTGTTTTGAAAAAACATAGGGATGGTCGAGATGTTCTTTTCATAGATGCATCACAGAAATTTGAAAAGGGTAAGAAACAGAATGCCATGACGGATAAACATATTGAGTCTGTCATGACCCTCTACAGTAACAGGGAGACTGTTGATAAAGAAGCGTACCTTGCAAGTTTTGGGGATATAGAGAAAAATGATTTTAATCTGAATATTCCCCGGTATGTTGATAATTTTGAAAAGGAAGAGGAAATCGACTTAAAGGAAATTCTGACCAGTATGACCAACACAGACAGGGAATTGGAGCAGGCGCAGAATGAGTTCGTGGCACTTCTCAAAGAATTGACATCATCAGATGTAGAAATCATGCAGTCGTTGAATGAACTGATTGGAAAAATGGAGGGGTAATGGATATGGCAAAACCTAAAATTAGATTCAAAGGGTACCAGGACGATTGGGAACAGCGTAAGTTGGGAGAAGTATGTTCAAGAGTGCAGGGCAATGATGGA
>SAMEA104315421__coassemble_1732_pt1 | contig 9806 bp, 8 predicted proteins | sample SAMEA104315421__metabat2_high_PE_053 | metagenome-assembled genome bin SAMEA104315421 (sample SAMEA104315421) | gut metagenome | biome: Monkey gut; feature: monkey-associated habitat; material: faeces | place: China | collected 2013 | reverse complement strand
TACCATGAGTTCTTTCGTTTGTCAACAACTTTTTTGAAGTTTTTTGACTTTTTTCGCCGGCCGTTTTGTGTTCCTCAGACGGTGGACTTTTATAATAAAACAACTTGTCCCCCTTGTCAATACCAAAAATAACTTTTTCCGGTGCAATTTTTTCGCTGCGATTTTTCCGCTGCAAGCTGCGGCAACAGCACCTGTCAACGATGAGTTTCGCTAAGACTTGATGTATTTTGCAATTGTATCGGTTACTTCTTTCATGTTAAGCGGTTTTGAAACATGACCATTCATACCGGAATCCAATGAAGCCTTTATATCTTCCGCAAAAGCATTTGCAGACAAAGCAATAATAGGAATCGTAGCTGCATCCGGTCGTTCTGTCCCCATTGCACGAATCGTTTTCGCAGCCTGATGTCCATCCATGTTCGGCATCATAATATCCATCAAAATAATATCGTAAGTGCCTTGTGGATGATTTTTGAATAATTCGACCGCTTCCTTTCCATCAAATGCCCGTGTCACTGCCATGCCTGCATCCTCCAGCATCACCGTAGCAAGCTCCGCATTCAGATCATTATCCTCTGCCATAAGAACATTGACTCCTGTTAAATCATGATGCACCGGCTCTTCCTGCTTTTGACGAATGCCTTGCTCTGTCAGTTCCAACGGAATCTCCACTGTGAAAGTAGTTCCAACGCCCTTTTGGCTCTCAACGGCAATGCTTCCACCCATCATTTCAACATATTCCTTTGCAATGGCCATTCCAAGCCCTGTACCTTTGTATTGTGTTCTGGCGCCTCTGTCATCTTCCTGTGAAAATGGTTTAAATAGTTTTTTCTGAAACTCCTCACTCATTCCAATGCCGTTATCTTTCACAATATAGCGGGCTACAATATGCTTGTCATCCTCTCCCGGATGACTACTGATATCCAGGGTGACCGTTCCACCATCCTTTGTGAATTTCACAGCATTACTGAGAAAATTCGTCAGGACTTCGCGAATACGTGTAGCATCTGCAAGAACATAGGGATTCTTTGGCCTTTCACGGTATACTTCAAACTTCAAATCCCTGTTATAAAGGAGTCCATTCATGATTGCCAGAACATTATCTGTCAGTTTGGTAATATCCACCGGTTCAGGAAAAAACACTGCTTTTCCGCTTTCAATACGACTGAGATCAAGAACATCATTCAGCAACGAAAGCAGATGCTTTGAGCTTTCCCGTACCTTTTCCAGACTGTCATGAATTTCTGCGACAGAATTTTGATGCAATGCAATATCTGTAAATCCAACGATGGCATTCATTGGTGTTCGGATGTCATGGCTCATGTTAAATAAAAATGTAGATTTTGCCTTGTTTGCAGCATCTGCTTTTTCCGCAGCTTCCAATAATAACTGCTTTTGCTTCTGTTCTTCTTCCTTACTTTTCCGGTAAACAAAATAGGTCCACAGGCAGATCATCAGCAACACCAGTCCAACAATCACGCCACAGATTACAGAGATTTTCTTCGTTTTCTCTACCATACCATACGCAGACTGCATATCCATTTCAATACAGAATGCACCTACAATATCTCCCGTTCCATCCAGATTTGAACGTACCGGATAGCAGGCCGTGAAAATGGGTCCCCAGGTTGTGTCCACAATATCCTGGGAATACACGTTTTCTCCGGAGAGAGCCCTTTCAATATAGGGAATCATTTCATCCTCTATATAATCCCCAGGATGTCTTACATCTCCGGCATCTGAATCCAGGCCATCAACAACATAGATTAATTTTCCTTCTTCGTTTCTCGTAGCAGTGTAAATATATCTTGTAGAATTCAATGTCCTGATTTCATTGAGGTAGGAGGAAATATCCTTATAAAACTGCATATCTTCATCTGAGCGATCTTTGATATGCGAAAAATCCTCCCGGCCAATTTTTTCATCCACCAGCTTATGGACTGCATCTGCACTCATCACATCACGGGCAATCTCTGTTTCCAATGCTGTCTCAGTATAAGCACTTTGCAGAATAAATGTGTACGTTGCTATAGTCAGAATGATAGCCAGCCCCATAAGCACAAAGATGTTTCCTGATATTTTTAGTTTTACAAACCTTTTATTTTTCTTCAAGCTTGTCTCTTCTTGTGTTTTATCCATATCGTTTAAACCGTATTTCTCTTCTTTTTATCTATTTTGTTCTTATGATATCATTCTCTGCATCTGGTTTAGGACTACCTGCAGATAGTTGTGGCTGTATAAGAACTGCAGGAGGCGGCTATCCGCAATGTTTTCCACAATCAGGGAACCGACCATTCCCATTTTGCCCGTCATAGCAAAGACAAGCCAGATAATCAGTGCGGTTTCCACTACGCCCACTACGGCGCCGAGCAGTTTATCCGCTGAATGAATGACCGGAAGTTTGGACACCAGCTTGGCAGAGAAAAAGACAATGCCCAGTATGCGGTGCGCCAGCAGTACCACAAGCAGGATTATAATGGCGGACGCCATGCTCAAAATGTCTTTCTTCATATATCTGGTGAAAGCTGTCATGGCAAGTATTGCCACGATACTCAGTACAATGAGGGACACGCAGGATATTATTTCTTTTACCATGCCCCTGTTGAAACCCTCCACTATTCTCCATATCAATAAAATAATACATAAAATAATAAGCCAGTTAATTGTCATGCGTATCTCCATCTCTCTTTTATTTTTCCTATTTTAACTGTATTGTCTGCAGGGCATCCTCCGTCACCAGTGTATAAGTATAGCCTTTGCCGGTGGGTATCAGAAGATTTACCTTTTCCTGAAAAGTTCCGTTATATTTTATTCTGCCGTCCATGGTTCCGATAAGGCATGCCTCTTCGTTGTAGATGGCATAAGTGTCCTGATAAAATACAATGTCGTCATAGGCAATGTCAAAATCCTGCTTTCTCACAAGATTGCCGCTTTTATCATAGATTTCGAGACGGTATGTTTTGTCGCCTGTCTGGTTTTCAAACACCAGTCCCACATATTCTTCGTTGTGGTAAATGCTCCGGATTTCCGTATCAAAATAATATACTGTCTTGAGCTCCGGCTTCTGTCCACCCGCAAAGAAGAGCAGGCAGTCGTCTCCGATGGCGAACGCCGCCGAGTTGTTCATAAAGCAGATGCAGGGAACCACAGTATCGGAATAATCGTAGCCGCCTACCAGATTGTCCGTCTGGTTTTTGCCGTATTCGTCGAAATTATAAAAAGCAATGCTGGATTTCATTTCCGCTGCATCCACATAAAAATAAGATACCGCACACAAAAGAGCGTTGGGCGACAGGCTCACCGCTATGGGATAACCGGTCTGTTCCATGGTGATGTGGAATTTCAAAAGTTCTTTGCCGGCTGTGTCAAACACATAAATCCAGGTTACCTTGCTGTCCTCCACTACCGCAGATACGACACCGTTGCTTGCCACTTCCAGATTTCGGATGGGAAGATTGGTGGTAATGGTGCCAAGCTGCTTGGCGGAGCTTTGTATGTAAATGGTTCGTCCGTTGTAATCGGCAATGGCAACCACATCTTCGCAGACGGATATGATGGGATTCTGCATTTCATAGGTCTGGTTCCAGATGACATTTCCCGCCGAGTCCATGCATCTTGCGCCGTCCTTACTGTAGGACAGGATATTTTCTCCCAGACGCAGGCTTTCCGTACCTCCCACAAACACCTGGGGAACCGTGGTTTTTACCGTATAGTCCGTATATCTTTTATTGCGGTATAAAATAAATAAAAGAAGCACCACTGCGGCACAAATCACAATCACCAGCGTGGTCTTGTACAGATTACTGAGCCGGTGTTTGCGGATTTTCTCTTTGTAATCTGCTGTATCTTCATTTTTCAGCAGACGAAGGTTGCTTTGCTTCCGCAGCGGATTTTTCTGTTTTGTTTTGGATTCGTTTCCGTTAAAGTTCCTGATATCTGCCATGGTATACTCTCTTTCTTCTCCACAGTATAACACATAAATATCAGGGAAGTAAAATAGTTTGTCCTACTTCTATGTTATTTGGATTTTTTATGCCGTTCAGTTCGCACACCTGCTTTACCATGCCCAAATCCCCGTACTTTCTGCGGCAGATGGCATTGAGGGTGTCGCCCCGCATAATGGTATACGATGTCGGCTGCGTTGCGGTCTGCGTGGTGCCGGTAGTTCCGGTGGTGGTGCCAGTGGGGAATGCATCCGGCGGGGTGACATCCGGCCACGGCATGCCATCCGCAGAGTTTCCCGTGGTGGTGCCGGATGTACCGGTGGCATTGGTACCGGTGGTGGTGCCGTTTGCCGTTGCCGTATTGCCGCCGGTAAGGGCAGTGCCGTTTGTTGCCGTGCCGGCGGTGTTTCCATTGTCAATGCCTGTGGTGTGAGCGGTACCGTTGCCGCCGGTAAGGGCAGTGTCACCGGAACCTGCGGTATGCGCCGAGCCATTGGCTGTGAAAGCATTGTCATTCTCCGCATCCGGAATTTTCTGCTGGGACAAATCGGTAATAACCTGCCTTGCCGCCACCTGCATTTCTTCTATTTTATCGGAGTCGTTTATGGTGGTGATGCCGATGACGCAAAGCACTGTAAACATAGCTGCTGCCGCCATTTTCAACCGCTCTAAGTGTTTTATCATCTGCCTGTTTTTCTCTTTATAAGAAGCTGTTTTTTCCGAAGCGGCATTTTTATCCGAAGACTTTTTCGCGGCAGCTATGCGGTTTTCCAGTGGAAGGCTGCGGTAATTGCCGCTGTATTCGCCCTGAAAAGCGGTTGTTTCCGTCTGCCCGTCAGCCTGTCCGCCCTGTGCCGCCGGTGATGCATCCGCCCATGCGTTATCCATAACAGCATTTTCCGGATTGTTTTCCGCCTGTCTTGCACATCTTTTTTCCCGTTCGTCCATTTCCAGCATGAAATTAAGCATGCTCTCGTTCTTTTCAAAGAAGCAGGCATATCCGTTCACTTCAATGGCCTTCCCGCGGGTATCCAGAAAAATGGTTTCCGGCAGTTCTTCCCGGACAATGCACCACCCCAAAAAGGAGTATTCTTCAAAATACCGGTTGCCCACATTGTTGATTTCTTCCCGGTCGGACTGGGAAAGATACGGTCCCCTTCTGTCAAGGCCTTCAATTCTGGAGGCGCCGTACATAAAGTAGTATTTGTAATTACTTTCCTTGTAAACCTGTCCGTACAATGCAATGCCCGCGGGCTGACCGTCCGACTCACGGTTCCATTCTTTCATGTAGGATATAATGTAGTCTTCAACAAAAATCTTGTGTGTTCTGTCCGGTTTTCCCATCTGTATAAGGTTCTTTGGCAGTTCCATATCCGTCCCCCCGCTTTCATTTTGCGGACAGTATACACCTTTTCTTTTGCACATTCCCTCGAAATATGGGAGCCTGTCCCATAAGTTTTCGACACCGGAGCACAAAAAACCGGTCCCTGTAACCGGACCGGTTTTCTTTTCCCTGTAAGCAGGGTATTTTTGATAATCTTCTGTTATTTCACGCCGAATTCGTACACGGTGCTGTAATCGTAAATTCTGTCGGGTCCGAAGGTTGCAGACGGGAACTGCGCCTTATTGGCGGTGTCGGGATAGAACTGTGTTTCCAGACAGAGACCGCTTCTCTTTCCGTAAAGGGCGCCGCCCTTTCCTTCTTCCTCGCCGATAAAGTTGCCCGCATAAAACTGCACGCCGGGCAGGTTGGTGTAGGCTTTCATGATTCTTCCGCTTTCCGGCTCTTCTACGGTAGCAAAATGCTTAAGACTGCCGTCAAAATCGTCAATTACCCAGTTGTGGTCGTAACCGCCTGCCAGATTGATCTGCTCATAATCATCCGCAATATGCTCGCCCACTCTGTGTGCCGTTGTAAAGTCCATGGGAGTTCCGGCTACGGGAGCAATCTCTCCGGTAGGGATGCTGCCCTTTACTACCGGGGTAAAGTGGGAAGCTTTGAGCCAGAGTACATGGTCTTCAATTTTTCCGTTGCCCTGTCCCTTTAAGTTAAAGTAAGAGTGATTGGTCATATTGAAGACAGTGTCCCTGTCACTTTCCATATGATAATGCATTTCAATCCGATTGTCATCTGTCAGGGTGTAGACCAGGCTGACCGTGCGGTTGCCGGGCAGTCCCAGACTGCCGTCCGCCTCCTTTAAGGTAAACTTTACAAAGTCCTCTCCCACCTGTGCATCCCAGACTCTCTTATGAAATGCCTTATCCAGATGGCTATGTAAATTGTTGACGCCGTCATTCACATCCAGATGGTATTCGGTTCCGTTAAGGGTAAACTTTGCCCCGCCTGTACGGTTGGCAATCGGGCCTACCGCTGCTCCGAAAAAGCTGTAGTTTGCATAATAATTTTCCAGTTTGTCAAAGCCCAGCACCACATCTTCCACCTTGCCGTTTTTGTCCGGAACGCGGATGCTGTTTACGTTTGCGCCGAAGTTCAATACGGTTACACTCATGCCTTTTTTGTTGGACAGTGTGTACGCATAAATCTTTTCTCCCTGCGGTGTGGTTCCGAATTCTTCTTTCTTTACAGATACTTCTGACATTTTCTTATCCTCCAATCCTGTTTCCCATAAGCATGTATACTCTGCCGATGCTGCACGGCGCGTACAGCTCCGTTTTGCCATTCCTGACATCTGCATCCCAATGATGCTGCACACGGCATTACATCTCCACACGACCCTCCAGTGCGCGGAGCAGTGTCACCTCGTCAATGTATTCCAGGTCACCGCCCACCGGCACGCCGCTGGCAATTCTCGTTACTTTAATGCCCGTAGGCTTAATGAGCTTGCTGATATACATGGCTGTAGTTTCGCCTTCCAGACTGGAATTGGTGGCGATAATCACTTCGTCCACGTCGCCCTCCAGTCTGCTTATCAGCTCTTTCAGTTTAATGTCACCCGGGCCTATTCCCAGCATGGGCGAAATGGCGCCATGCAGTACATGGTACACACCCTCGTATTTACCGGTCTTTTCATAGGCTGCCAAATCCCTGCTGTTTTCCACCACCATAATCTGCGCATGGTTGCGGTTTTTATTGGCGCAGATGGGACAGATTTCTTTGTCCGTCAGGGTATAGCATTCCTTGCAGTACCTGACATTCGCCTTTGCCTCCATAATGGTGGTTGCCAGTCTGTCCACTTTGTCCTTGGGCATATTTATCAGGTGGAATGCCAGTCTCTGTGCGGATTTGCTGCCGATTCCGGGAAGGGCTGCCAGTTCTTCTATTAACTTATTGATATAACCGCTGTACATTTCCATTAGAAAGGAAATCCTCCGCCCAGTCCGCCTGTCATGCGGTTCATCATGGCTGCGTTTTCTTCTTCTGCCTTACGGAGCGCTTCGTTGGTTGCCGCTACGATTAAATCCTGCAGCATTTCAATATCTTCGGGGTCAACGACTTCTTCGGCGAGTTTCACCTTTACCACTTCTTTTTTACCGGTTACGGTTACTTCCACCGCTCCGCCGCCTGCTGCCGCCGTGAATTCTTTTGTTTCCAGTTCCTTCTGGCCTTCTTCCATCTGACGCTGCATTCTCTGTGCCTGTTTCATCAGATTACTCATGTTGCCGGGCATTGCGCCTCCCGGAAAGCCACCTCTTTTTGCCATTTTGTCATATCCTCCTGCATTTTTTACTTTTTATTCACATCATCTGTTTAACTTTATAAGAAGATTTAGTCCTCCACTTCCACTTCCATATTGAGTATCTTGGAAATGTCCACAAAGGAGTCTTCAAACTCTCTTTCCGATTTCACGGACTGGAAGTTCACATCCACATCCTTTCCGGAAAAATCACCCAAAAGGCGTTTCAGCGCCTCTCTGTTTTCTTCATTCTGCTGGAAATAATCACTTGCCAGTCCGTCCGGCAGCACCACCATAAGACGGTTGTCTCCGCCGAGGCTTAAACGTGCCGTTTTTAAATACGTCTTCATGGGATTGTCCGCATCCCCTACGATGGAAGGCCAGCTTTTTACAATTTTTTCCACTTCCTCCGGTATTGCCTTGGGAAGCTCAGGACGTGCTTTCTTTACCGCAGGCGCCCCCGGTTGAGAAGTCATAAACATATCAGGCGTCATTCCCTCCGGAAGAAAGGATGCGTGCTCCATTTTGTCCTCCAGTTGCCGGATGCGGTCTAAAATGGCATCCTGCGAAGTTTCCATGGCGGGTCTGCACATTTTGATGAGCGCCAGTTCAATGAGAATACGCTTCTGGGAAGCATACCGTACCTGATTGGAAAGCTCGGAAAAGATACGGATATAGCGCATAATCGTTTCCATATCCGCCATTTCCGCCTCTTCCTTCAGGCGGGCAAGATTTTCGGAAGAAACATCGATAACATCCTCGATTTCATCCGTGGATTTTGCCAGCATCAGGTTGCGCATGTACCAGGCAAAATCGCTTACAAACTGCACCAGTTCCCTTCCCTGCATGACAATTTCTTCCAATATGGTAATGCACTTTAAAGCATCTGCGGCAAGCAGACTGCGGAACAGCCGGCTGACTACCTCCGTATCCACGGCGCCCAGTACGTCAAGCACCTTGTCGTAGGTCAGTTCCTGTCCTAAATGGAATGCAATGCACTGGTCCAGAAGGCTTAAGCCGTCACGCATGGAGCCGTCCGCCGCTTTCGCAATGTAGCGGAGCGCCCGTTCTTCAATCTGTACGTGCTCGGCATCCATCAGCTCCCGCATGCGGTCCGCAATGGTGTCAATGGAAATCCTTCGGAAATCGTAGCGCTGGCACCGGGAAAGAATGGTCACGGGAATTTTATGGACTTCCGTGGTCGCCAGTATAAAAATAACGTAAGAAGGCGGTTCCTCCAGTGTTTTCAGCAGTGCATTGAATGCTCCTATGGACAACATATGCACTTCATCGATAATATAAACCTTATACTTTCCCTCAGCGGGAGAGTACGATACTTCATCCACAATCTCACGGATATTGTCCACGCTGTTGTTGGACGCCGCGTCGATTTCGATCACGTTCATGGACGCCCCGGCGGCAATCGCCTTACATACGGCACATTCTCCGCAGGGACTTCCGTCTATGGGATTTTCACAATTTACAGACCTTGCAAAAATTTTGGCAATCGTGGTTTTACCGGTACCACGGGTGCCCGTAAACAGATAGGCATGTCCGATACGGTTTGCCTTAATCTGGTTTTTCAAGGTCGTTACAATATGCTCCTGCCCTTTAACATCCTCGAATTTCGCCGGGCGGAACTTTCTGTAAAGAGCTGTATAAGACATAATACCCTTAATCGCCGAAGCAGATGCCCAGCAACTTTCCTTCCTTTACGATGCTTGCATCGGGAGATACGGTTTTTAACTTACCGGCTACCTCTTCAAGAGGAACCTTTACGATTTCACGGTTCTTGTAACCTACCATGAAGCCGTATTCTCCGTCCAGAATCAATTTGCCTGCTTCAGAACCCAGTCTGCTGGCAAGTACTCTGTCGTAAGGGTCGGGGCTGCCGCCTCTCTGCACATGTCCGGGTACGGTTACGCGGACTTCCCTGCCGGTCTTTTCTTGAATCTGTGCTGCCACTTCATAGGAAACGGAAGGATAAGGACGATTGCGCAGTTTCTCCTTGTACTCTTTCTTGGAAAGCTTGGCGTCTTCTTTGGAAATGGCACCCTCTGCCACTGCAATAATGGTGAAACGGCTGCCATTTTCATGATGTTTCTCAATGGCTTCCGCTACTTTATCAATATCATAAGGAATTTCCGGGATAAGGATGATGTCCGCACCGCCTGCCATGCCGGCATTCAGGGTCAGCCAGCCTACCTTGTGTCCCATAACTTCTACA
>SAMEA104315421__coassemble_1698_pt1 | contig 9990 bp, 8 predicted proteins | sample SAMEA104315421__metabat2_high_PE_053 | metagenome-assembled genome bin SAMEA104315421 (sample SAMEA104315421) | gut metagenome | biome: Monkey gut; feature: monkey-associated habitat; material: faeces | place: China | collected 2013 | reverse complement strand
AGGGTTCTTTCTTTAAGGTGCATGTTGAAGCGGTACTGCTTTATGTAAATCCTGCGGGTCAGTCCCGGATAATACTCCCCGGCAAACGCCTGCATCTGAAAGGAAAACGCCAGATTGCCCTTTAAATTCGGATTATATAAATACGCAATATCGCCGTTTTTCCGGCTCCTGGATATGCCGTTAAAAAACATGAACCTTGCCGTCTTTTTTCCGTTCACTTCCACCGTGGTCGCCCTATCTGCGCCGCCCGCATCCCGGTGCAGGTCAATCACCACCTGAATGGACGGATTCTCTTCCAATAGCCTTGTAATTTCCGGCAGGGAATTGCCGTACGCCTCGTCCCTTACGGTATCGTACTGTGCCGTATGGTGCAGCACGTTGTAGCCGTAATCCTCCGTCAGTATCCTGGTAAGCTCATCCCCCACACCCACAATGGTATCGCTTCTCTCCCCCGGCACGGAGTCCGCAAAAGCTTCTCTGGAATGGGTGTGGTAAATCAGAATCTGCGGAGCGGAAGCATCCTTTTCCATACTCATATCCCGGTTCAGCAAATCGTTTATGTTAAACAAATCATTGCCTGCCAGCGCATAGGCGTCAATGGTGTAAAAGCTGCTTAACAGGGTTTCATAGTCCGCATAGTTGCCAAAATCATACTGCACCTGTTTTTGCGGCGGTACAAAAAAGCCCGCACTGTTTTCCTGTAAAAGCAGTTCTTCCATGGAAGCATCCGCCTCCGTAAGCTGCCCGGACACCTCCCCGGAGGCGCTTAAATGTTCTTTTTCTTCCTGCTCCGGCTCACTGCCCTCTTCCCCGGAAGCTTCTATATAATAAATCACCTCTGCGGGCTGTGTTTCCCTTTCTTCCTGCTTCTGTCCTTCTTTTTCTTCGGCTCCGTACACAAAAAGAGGCAGATAAAAATACATGCCTCCCTTGCTGCCGCCTATCACGGCAAGTACCAAAAGCAGCCCCATACAGGACAGTATTCTCCGGTATCCCGCTTCTTTCCTGAAAGCCAAAAGCATCCCTCCCGAACCAGCTTTGCCTTGTCTGCCGCAGAACCGTCAGTCCCGGCAAGACTCATCTTCCCCGGCAGAGCCATAGGTATTATATGCAGTGAAGAGGGATTACATGCCCGTATTACCTGTGCATTGGGCACTTCTTCTTACTTTTCTCTCTCCAGAGCCATGTTGATGCCCTCCGCCACCATGAAGCTCACCTGCTTTATGACCGCATCGATATCCTTGCTGGTGACGTACATGTTATGAAGCTCCGTAAAAGCATTCCGGCATTCGGAAAGGTAATTCCGCCTGTCTGCCTCGCTTTCCTCCGAAAGCATTTTCTCCAGTGCATCTAAGACAATGGTCGCCGCATCCACAACCGTGGGAATACCGATGGCAATGACCGGAATGCCCATGCTTTCTTCCGTCAGGGCATTACGATGGTTGCCCACGCCGGAACCGGGATGAATGCCCGTGTCCGTAATCTGGATGGTGCGGTTTAATCTCCTGACATTCCTTGCCGCCAGGGCATCCACTACCACCATCATGTCAGGCTTTGTCTGCTCCACCACGCCTTTTAGGATTTCCGCCGCTTCCATACCGGTTCTGCCGGTCACACCGGGCTCCATGCAGCTTACCACGTTCACCTTTTCCGTTCCGTAAGCCGCCATGCCGTATTCCTTTACCATATGGCGTGTGATGAAAAGCTGGTCAACCACATGGGGGCCGAGCGCATCCGCTATGACCTCCCGGTTGCCGAGTCCCACAATAAGAACGCTCTTTTCCGTGCTGCCGTCCATGGGTAAGATCTGCTTTAAGACCTCCGCAACGGCATTGGCAATTTCCCGGTGGCAGTCCTCATCCGGCTCCGTCATGGCAGGCGCCTCTATGGTCACATAGCTGCCCATGGGCTTTCCCATGCTCTTAGCACCGTTCTTTGTGGTAATCTTTACCGTGGTGATGTGCATGCCGTTTTTTTCCGTTTCTTCCGCTATGACTCCGTGCAGGGAACCGTCCGCTTCCGAGATGCTTTCCCTTGCTTCCAGCGCCAGGTCCGTTCTTGCCTGAAAATAACTCATATTCTCTTTTGCCTTTCTTGTTTTTTACTATTTTTTGCAAAAAAACAAGGAATATGTATTGACATTTGGGAATGTGTATCTTACAATATTACAGTATGTTTACATTGGTCGTCCGTGTCTGGCCTTAATGGAACATTTTCTTACAATCAATCATTTGGAAAATGGAGGTGTAGATCTTGGCTAATATCAAATCTGCAAAGAAGAGAATCGTTGTTGCTCAGGTAAGAACTGAAAGAAATAAGGCTATCAAGTCCGGCGTTAAAACAGCTATTAAGAAAGTAAATGCTGCTGTTGAAGCTGGTGATAAGGCTGCTGCTTCTGCTGCATTAGTTGCTGCTACAAGCGAAATTAATTCAGCTGCTTCCAAGGGAGTATATCACAAAAACAATGCTTCCAGAAAAGTATCCCGTTTAGCTGCTGCCGTTAACAAGATGGCATAATCGAAATAAAAAAGCTAATTACATCAGAAATAAAAAACATCCATACCGTCATGTGGATGTTTTTTATTTTGTCCATTTGTGCGAAATTTTTTATTTTTTCCCCGGTGTCTATCTTCTTCGTCCGCCACCGCCGTGGTGCACGCCGCCCCGGCTCACATGTCCGCCCGACCTTCCGTGGGAGCCTCCCGAGCTTCCGGAGCTGCTCTCAATTTTACGGCTTGTCAGCGTCGTATTCACCAGTTCATCCTTCTGCACATGGCATACCACGTTGTTTTTATCCAGATAAGTAGATGCTCCCGTGGTCTTTTTTCCTTCCTTCGGTTTGATATGCAGGGCAATAAAATAGCCTGCCACCACAGCGGGAATAAGAATGACAATAAACCAGGGGATGTTGATGCCTTTCTTTCCGGACATTTCCCGGTATATGTTTTCCACGTAGGTCCTATACGCCCGGTAAGGACTGCTGTCCACATTGTCTGTCACATCATCCAGCACTCTGTTTACCATGCCTGTTGTATAGTGCTCATAGACCCTGCCGCAGGTGGATAACCAGGTCCCCGCCTGACTGTACGCCGTCCCCGCCAGAAACCAATTGTCTAAAAGCAGGGCGCCGTCCCCATGCACCTTGTCGTAACCAAAATTGTTGTCATCGTAGAAATCGTCTGCATAGTTACGCATGCTCGTGTTCCAGTTGGCATTGGTATTGTCCCGGTCCTCATAACCGCCGTAGGACAAAATCGGCTCATTTAAGGTCACTACTACCAAATCACAGTGTATCTGCGCTTCTCTTTCCGCAATCAGCGCTTCCAATCTGCTTTCTTCCTCATCCGTAAGTTTATCGGCAAAATCGTATACTCTCTGTGTGGGCGCCTGATTGTTTCCTCTCTTTGCCCCGCCGTCCAAGGCATTATGGAGGAAATATACGCCCACGTAAGCGGCTGCCAGTACCAAAACGATGAGAAACAGCCACCTGAAATACTTAAAATATGCTTTCATGAAACCCTTACCTTTCCCCGCTCTTTTCCTTACAAAAATACAAAGAGATATTTTAACAGAACCATAATGGCAGACAAACAGGCAAACACCGTTGCCCCGTAGGCAAATACCTTCGGTTTTGACAAGGGTACTTTTCCTACGATTTTTCCCGTCTGTCCGTTAATGTAAAAGATATAGGCTTCATTTTTGTATATGTACCGGTAAATCCAGACCGGAAGCAGGGTAAAGCAATGTTCCTTCTGCTCTAAGGTAATGCGTTCGTTTTCCCTTCCCTGTACGCCTGTATAGCCCTGCAGGCTGTTGTTCAAAATCTCATGCATGTCGGCTTTTGACTTGCTTTCCGCACGTCCTTTTGCTTCTTCCGCTTCCATATTGTAATGCTCTGCGGAAAAGCCGGATAAAAAGCATTCCTTAAAGTCCTCCAGTTGTCCGTACCGGTACGGCTCCATCAAATCCATGGTAGCGTCCGGCATCAGATAGGAAGCATCCGCCGGCACCTTTTCAAAGGTTGCCTCCAGGTCCCTGACAATGTGGTAGGTTTTCGTTTCGGTAAATTCCCGTCCTCCCGATACCCAGGTGCGGACTATCCTGCCAAGGCCGTCAAAAAAGCCTTTTGCCCGGTAATCGTACATCCAGAACGGCACGTACATACCGGTCATGGTATCGAGTTTTACATCCGAGCAGAAATCATCCGGTGCAAAAACACAGGATTTGAATTTCTTACGCATCAGCTCTTTAATTTTGTCCTTTCCCAAAAGAAAGGGAATCATGAGCTTCGGACGATACTGTCCCGACACTCTCTCATCAAAGATAATATAGTCCTCACAGTAAGGACAACGGGACGCGGATAAATAGTCCCGTATCTGCAGTTCTCCCCCGCAGTTCTGGCACTGAAAGGTGGTGGGTTCTTCGCCCGCTAACTTTTCGTCACTGTCAAAGCTCTGGCAGTACGGACAGTACATCCTGTGCTGTTCCGGACTGTAAACCGTGTTACCGCCGCAGTTTTTACACTTAAATATCATTGCTTCCCCCAAACGTTTCCTGTAAAAAAAGCTTCTGCTAAAAAAACGGATTATACTTCTTCTCATGCTCTACGGAAGTGGCATCGCCGTGTCCCGGATAGAGTTTTACGTCATCCGGCAGGGTAAAGATTTTCTCCCTTACGGAATTAAGCAGCTTGCTGCCGCTCCCCGTAGGGAAATCGGTACGTCCCACCGACTCTAAGAAAACGGTGTCTCCGCAGAATACCACGCCGTCCTCTTTTAAGTAATAACAGCAGCTTCCATCGGTATGGCCGGGTGTTGCCAGTACCTTAAAAGTAATGCCGGCAAGGGTAAACTCCTCCCCGTCCGAAACCTCCACATCGGGAACAAGACTTACCTGTGTGCCGGTCCATCCGGAAAGGTTCTTTTCCGGGTCGGAGGAAAGGGGTACCTCCTCCTTCAAAAGGTAAGTCTTTGCACCGGTTGCCGACTGCAGCTCCTTTACCCCGAGAATATGATCAAAATGTCCGTGTGTCAAAAGAATGGCTGTCACGGAAAGACCTTTTTCCTTTATTTTTTCATAGATATAGGTGCCTCTGTCCGCCGGGTCTATGACCACCGTTTCCGTTTTTCCTTCTTTATGGATGTAATAACAGTTGGTCGCGCAGCTTCCCAAAACAATTCTGCCAATCTGTAACTCTGCCATTATCCCACAGTCCTTTCTATGTCAATCACACTGTCTATCATACGCAGCTTATCAATGATTTTCGTAAGCTCTTCCCTGCTTGTTACCTCGAAGGAGAGCTGCATGGTGGCAATGCCCTGCTTGCTGGTACGGGTATTGACGGAAATAATGTTGATATCCCTCTCCGTAAACGCCTTGGACACATCCGCCAAAAGGCCGTTACGGTTGTTGGCATAAATCTTGATATCCACAAAGAACTTGCCGGCATTTGCGGTTTCCGCATCCTGCTGCCAGTCCGCCTCAATCAGACGGTAACGTTCCATTTCCGGCAGGCTTAGTATATTCACGCAGTCCGTCCGGTGAATGGAAATGCCTCGGCCTCTGGTGACAAAGCCCACAATTTCGTCTCCCGGCACGGGGGAACAGCATTTGGAAAAACGAACGGATACATCGGTAATACCCTTTACAATGATACCGCTCTTGGAGCCTCTTTCGGAGGGCTTCTTCTGGGCATTTTCCGCAATGGAAGCCAGTACTTCTTCGTTGGTCAGCTCCTTCTTGTGATCCCTCTCGTAGTACTCCTGCATCTTATTGACAATCTGGCCTTCCTTTAAGGCGCCGTGTCCGATGGCAGCCAGCACCGCATCCCAGTCCAGGAAGCCGTACTTGCGCTGGATAGCCTCCATGTATTCGGGCTTTAACAAATCGGAAAGCTGGATGCTTCTTGCCTTGCAGTAGTTTGCTAAAAGCTCCTTGCCCTTGCCGATATTGTCTTCCTTAAATTCGTTCTTGAACCACTGGTTAATCTTATTTTTCGCCTGGGTGCTCTTTACGATTTTGAGCCAGTCCCGGCTGGGACCCTTGGAATTCTGGGAGGTGATAATTTCCACCCGGTCTCCGTTTTTAATCACATAATCAATGGTGACTAACTTACCGTTTACTCTGGCACCCACCATCCGGTTGCCCACGGCGCTGTGAATGCTGTACGCAAAGTCAATGGGCGTGGATCCTGCGGGCAGATTCTTGACATCCCCGCTTGGGGTAAAGCAGTATACATTGTCGGAGAACAGGTCGAGGTCGTTTTTCAGCAGATTCATGAACTCCCGGTTGTCGGAGGTGTCTCTCTGCCACTCCAGTATCTGCCGTAACCAGGTAAGCTTCTCCTCTTCCTGCGTTTCCACTTTCTTGCCGTCGGAGGCTTCCTTGTATTTCCAGTGGGCGGCAATACCGTATTCCGCCGCCTTATGCATTTCAAAGGTACGGATCTGCACCTCGAAGGGCTGTCCCGAGCTGCCGATTACCGTGGTGTGCAGGGACTGGTACATATTTGCCTTGGGCATGGCAATGTAGTCCTTGAAACGTCCCGGAATGGGCTTATACATTTCATGGATAACACCCAGTGCGGCATAACAGTCCTTTACCGTGTCCACAATGATACGCACGGCAAACAAATCGTAAATCTGGTCGATGGTCTTGTTCTGGTTCTTCATTTTTTTGTAAATGCTGAAGAAATGCTTGACCCTGCCGTCGATTTCCGCCTTGATGCCGGCATTTTCAATATGCTTCTTTACTTCCTGCACAATATTTTCAATGTATTTTTCCCGCTCGCTCTTCCGGACCGCAATCTTTTCCACCAGATCGTAGTAGGCTTCCGGCTCTAAGTATTTGAGCGCTAAGTCGTCTAACTCTACCTTGATTTTGGAAATACCGAGTCTCTGGGCAATGGGGGAATATACCTCTAAGGTTTCCTTTGCAATTCTCTGCTGACTCTCCGGCTTCTGGTACTTTAAGGTACGCATATTGTGGAGTCTGTCCGCCAGCTTGATGATAATGACACGGATATCCTTTGCCATGGCAAGGAACATTTTACGCAGGTTTTCCGCCTGCATTTCCAGTCTGGCATCGCTTTCCGAACCGGTACCGCTGCTTAAGGGGATATTGGCAAGCTTGGTAACACCGTCCACAAGCTGCGCCACTTCCGCCCCGAATTCCTCGGTAATCTGTTCCTCCGTCATGACGGTATCTTCCACTACATCGTGCAGAATGCCTGCCACGATGGTTTCCTTATCCATCTCTAAATCTGCCAGAATGATGGCAACATAAAGAGGGTGGATGATGTAAGGCTCGCCGGACTTCCGGAACTGTCCTTCATGTGCCTTGCTTGCCACCTTGTAGGCTTTTTCTATCATGGAAATATCGTCGGAAGGATGGTATTTTTTGACACGTGCAATTAACATCTGATAAAGTTCGTCAGGTGTCATAAATTCCTTTAATGCCGTTATTTTTCCATCATCAAGAACCAATCCGTTTTTTTCTTCTGTCATAGGTCATCGCACCTTTACCTGTAAGCTGTTTTATTTTCCTTCATAAATAATGGCAGATTCCATACGATACTTAGAGAGTCTTTCTCTGCCCTTTAAGCCTGCCAGTTCCATTAAGAATACCAGTCCTGCCACCAGGTGAATCATGGCTTCCGTGGTACCGCCCGTGGCAATTAAGTCGTCCACGATGAGCACCTTCTGTCCGGGCTTGATGGCATCCTTGTGAATCTGGATGGTTGCCGTGCCGTACTCCAGATCGTAAGTTTCTTCAATGGTTTCGCAGGGCAGTTTTCCTTTTTTACGAATCAGTACAAAGGGCTTATGATTATTATAAGCGATGGGGGCTCCAAATATGAATCCTCTGGACTCTGCACCCACTACCACATCATAATCAATGTCCTTAATCAGATCCTGCATGGTGTCAATGGCAAGCTGCAGACCGTCCGCATCCTGCAGGACACTGGTTACATCTCTGAAAATAATCCCTTCCTCCGGAAAATCCGGTATGCTTCTTACATATTCTTCCAATTTCTTCATAAAGCCTTCTGCCTCCTTCGTATTTCTTCTCTTTCCCTGTCTGAAAATAATAAATATTATAATATTTTTCCCACTAAAAGTCAAAACTACCGCACACTGTTTTGAAAATATTCGCCGTACCGGGCATTCTGTGCGGGAAAAGCAGGATTTTCGCAGATTTCTTTTAACTTCTGCTCCCATTCCGCCGCCTTATCCTTGTATGTCTCGTTTTCCTCTGCCGCCTTTTTGTATAACGCGCAATAATTTCTCGTCATATACATTTCACAGCGTTCCCAGATATAGGAAAATTCCTCCTCATAATCATGGTTGACCTGCATGGACGTAATGGCGCCGATATAGTCTCCCCTGCGCAGCTCGTATTCCACGCTGTCCATCCTGGCGGAAAGGGAACGGTCTTTCTCGGTTTCGTAGAGGTCTTTTGCCCCGCTGATACAGATTAACAGCAGAAACACCGTGCACAGAAGGGAAATGCCACAGACTACTATCTTAAACCGTCTTTTGGTTTCGTCCTTCCATTTTTTACCGGCGTACACGTAAAAGGCTATGATTGCCGCAAGAAAAATGATAAATTCCATCAGTCCACGCCCTCCTTTTCACAGAGCCAGGAAACCGCCGCATCCCTTGATGCCGTGCGCTGTTCATAGTCGCCGGTACTCCATTCTTCCGTCCGGTAAAAATAGCGGTATTCCTCCGGCAGTCCGACATATTCTGCAAAAAATGCCTCTAAAAGCGCTGCCGCTTCTTCTTTTTCTTCTGCTCCCATTTTATCGTCGTAAATCTGCTGTGCCAGATAAAAGCCATGCCTTACCATGCTCTCTATATGGTACGCTTTCATCTCCGTTCCATCCGTTTTCGCACCTATGTAATCGTTCATGCTCTCGATAAAATTTCCGCAATAGTAATCTTCCGTTTCAAAATTCCGGAGGTACCGTTCTGCGGCAGAGCCTGCTTTTGCCTCCTTTACGGCAGGGGCTCTGTCACTCCATAAGAACATGAGAAAGGTGGAAAAGAACAGCACTACATTCAATACCGCCGTAACCACAATGATTCTCGTCAGCATTTTCTGGGTAAGCCACGGTAAATTCTTTTTTAGGATTTCATCGCCCAGCGCCCGGTTCCGTGCTTCTTTTTCCCTTACTTCCCGTTCAAAGGCAATGCCGCTTTGATTTTCCCTTCCGCAGTAAGGGCATTTTGTGCTTTTGGCAGGCACTTCCCCGCCACAATACATACATTTCATGTGCCTTAAAAATTCTCCCTTGCCTTATTTTGAAAGAGTTCCTTATCCTCTTCGTTTCCCGTTTTCAAAAGTTCAATCATTTCATCGGTAAAACCATGCTCCTTTAAGGTGTCCGAGAAGCCGGATAAAAGAGCTTCTATCCTGTCCTCGTTTCCTAAAAAGTTCCTATCGTTTACGGCTTCGTAACCTTTTTCATAAGCCATTGTTCCGTAGATCCAGATCTGTTCCGTAAAGTTGTCCAAAAACTCCCTGTTTCCGTATTTCTCATAGTTTTCGATGTCTTCCGTGCAGTAGCCGATGTTTCTGTCCGCATCCATGACTTCCCAGTACTTGTCGTATTCATAACCGTACAAATCATTTTTACGGCAGTATTCCCGCATGGCATCGTAATCCTCCGCCTCATAATACGCCTCTAACTGCGTAAGCGCCTTGTTTCCCCTGCCGGCTTCCACTGCACTGTCAACCTGTCCTTTTATGACCGCAGCCACCGTTCCCACCACAAGCACTATCAGGATAATAAGTACTACGGCAAGCAGAGTGCGGGACCATCTTTTTAAGTGCTTTTTCGGCACCGTGGTTTCCATTTCCCTGGCTTCCGCATCGTAACTGCCTAAGATATGCTTCATTTCCCGTCCGGCGGCTTCTTTGTTCTCCGTTCCGCAATAGGGACACATTTTTCCGGTATTTTCGTATTCGCCGCCGCAGCTTTCGCAC
>SAMEA104315421__coassemble_1631_pt1 | contig 10446 bp, 5 predicted proteins | sample SAMEA104315421__metabat2_high_PE_053 | metagenome-assembled genome bin SAMEA104315421 (sample SAMEA104315421) | gut metagenome | biome: Monkey gut; feature: monkey-associated habitat; material: faeces | place: China | collected 2013 | reverse complement strand
ACCTCCTTCATCATCGCCCACAGGCTTTCCACCATAAAAAATGCCAACTGCATCATGTATGTGGACCAGGGCAGCATTATGGAAAAGGGCAATCACGACGAGCTTCTTGCCCAGCACGGTGAATACTACCACCTGTATATGTCGCAGTATGATTTCCTGAAGAAATAAACGACCGGCATGTCAAAAAAATATACCAAAAAAGGAACCTCTCAGGGTTCCTTTTTTCATGCAGTCTGCGCTGCTGTTTTTATGTTGTTTTTATTTCCTCAGATATGCAGTATCGCCGAAGCAATCTGGAAATACACAATCAAAGAAAGGGCATCCACGATGGTGGTGATAAAGGGACTCGCCATAACAGCGGGGTCAAAACCAATCCGCTTTGCCAGAATCGGCAGGGTACAGCCAATCATCTTTGCCAGGAATACCGCTACAATCAGGGTCAGGCACACAACAATGGCTACCGTCACGCCTACTCTGTCAAGCAGAAGCAGTTTGATGAAATTGGCAAGGGAAAGGGTAATGCCGCAAAGCATCGCCACGCGGATTTCCTTCCAGATGACTACTATTGTATCCTTGTAACCGATTTCTCCAAGGGAAAGTCCACGGATAATGGAAACGCTCGCCTGACCGCCGGCGTTGCCGCCCGTATCCATCAGCATGGGGATGAACATGGTCAGTACCGCATAGGTGCTTAAGGCATCCTCAAAATGGCTGATAATCTGTCCCGTAAAAGTGGCCGATACCATCAGAAGTAAAAGCCAGGGAATTCTTTTCTTGAAGGTTTCAAAGATGCCCGTTTTCATGTAGGGCTTGTCGGAAGGAACGATAGCCGCCATCTTTTCAATATCCTCGGTGGCCTCTTCTTCCATGATATCCACGATATCATCGACGGTGATAATACCGACCAGCCGGTTTTCGTTGTCCACAACGGGCATGGTGGTAAAGTCGTATTTTTTGAACTGCCGGGCAACCTCTTCCTGGTCCATCAGGGTATTGATGGAAATGACATTCTCATGCATGATGTCACCGATGATTTCGTCCGGGTCACTGAGCAGTAAGTATCTTAGTGCAACGGTACCAAGAAGCCTTCTCTGCGCATCGAGCACATAACAGATGTTAATGGTCTCGCTGTCCACACCTACTTTACGGATGCGGGCAATGGCTTCCTCTACCGTCAGGTTTTCTTTTAAATCCACATACTCCACTGTCATGATACTGCCGGCGGAGTCCTCCGGATAACGAAGCAGGTGATTGATATCACGCCGCATTTCCGGACTGGCATTTGCCAGAAGCTTTTTTACGATATTGGCGGGCATCTCTTCCAGAAGGTCCGTTGCATCATCCGCCATCAGGTTGTTGATAATACCTGCCGCATCCTTTTCCGACAGGGTGGTAATGATGAGCTGCTGATTGTCCACTTCCATGTAGGAAAAGACATCGGCTGCCAGGTCCTTCGGTAAAATACGGAATACCTTTAACATTTCCTCTTCGGGAAGGTTTTCCAAGAGAATAGCCACATCGGCTTCATTCATCTCTGCTAATTTCTGGCGCAGGGATGTGTACTGACGGGTTGTCAGTAATTCCTTGATTTCATCCATAATCGTTCTCCTTTAGTTGTCAATGGGGTCTTCATGCATCGGGCAGGAAGAGGGTTATCGTTACTGTGCGTCTTACTGTGCGATTTCATCAAAACCACCACCTTTCTCCTAAACGGAAAACATTTTTGGGTGTGTCTCTTTACGTTTTTACACACCTTACTTATTTTATCATATCAACTTTCGTTGTCAACGTAGGAAATGGGATTTTCCTGTAAAATTTCTGTTTTGCCTGCCGTGGCTTCCGTAATATCCCGGACAAGTCTGTCCTTCTCTTCTACAGGAACCAGCACCTGCAGGGTCACCTTTTCGCCGTAATCGCTGTCCTTCGGCGTAAGTCCCATAGCGGACAAAAAGTATAAGATTTTGCCGATGCCGTTGTAATCCGTGGTAAGGGTAAGGGGCACTCCCATGCGGAGCACGCCAATCTTACAGTCATTAAGACCTTCCTTCACCGCCTGGGTGTAGGCGCGCACCAGACCGCCCGTACCGAGCAGGGTGCCGCCGAAATACCTTGTCACCACCACCACGATGTTTTTAATGTTTTCCCGCAAAAGCACTTCCAGCATGGGGCGGCCCGCCGTACCGGAGGGCTCCCCGTCGTCGCTGCAGCGGGTCAGTTCCCCCCTCTCCCCTATGACAAAAGCGGAGCAGTTATGTCTGGCATCCCAGTATTTTTTCTTCATCGTTTCGATAAATGCCGTTGCCTCTTCTTCGGAGTCTGCCCGCGCAATGTTTGCTATAAACACGGATTTCTTTTCTTCTATCTGCCCGCTTCCGCCGGAAAGCAGGATGCGGCAGTTTGTTTCGGTCTGTTCGCTCATATTCCGTCCTCAATACTGTTTCTTTGCAAAAGCTTTCTCTTGCCTTTTTTTATTCTACCATAGATATGATTAAAAGTGTTTTTTTTGTGAAACAATTCTTAAAAAATAACAAAAACCTTTATTTACCATATATTTTTTGGTATACTTATCATCAAAGGCAGTTGTGCCCGATTTATGCAAAACAGAAAGGAAACCTTATGAATTACGGAAAAAAAGGAGTCCGTGCAAAGCAGAAAGCGCTTTTTGCCAAAGGTCCGAAGTGGATGCACAAGATTACATTTACGTGTGCAAAGGTCATCTTCATCGCCTTTATCGGCATTGCCATCTGGGGCGTGTCCGCCGGCATCGGTGCTTTCAACGGTATTATTGCTTCCGCACCGGACATTGACGTGAGTGATGTGGCACCGGTAGGTTTCTCCACCTTCATATACGACTGTGAGGGCAATCAGATTGGCAAGCTTGTTGCCACCAATTCCAACCGTGTGCAGGTAACCATGGATAAAATTCCCCAGTACATGGCAGACGCGTTTGTTGCCATTGAGGACGAGCGTTTCTACGACCACAACGGTATCGACTTCAAGGGTATCGTCCGTGCCGGTTATACCTTTATTAAGTCCGGCTTCAAGCGGGCAGAGGGCGCCAGCACCATTACCCAGCAGCTTTTGAAAAATACCGTGTTTACCAACTGGGTAAATGAGGACGGTCTGATAGAGAAAATCCAGCGTAAATTCCAGGAGCAGTATCTGGCTCTGGAAATTACAAAAAAACTGAGCAAGGAAGAAATCCTGCTCCGCTACATGAACACCATCAACTTGGGACAGGGCACATTAGGCGTCCAGGCTGCCGCCAAGCGTTATTTCAACAAGGACGTAAGCGAGCTTACCTTATCGGAATGTGCCGTTATCGCCGCCATTACCCAGAACCCTTCCAAGTGGAACCCCATCTCCCACCCGGACAACAATGCCGAGCGTAGGGAGCGTGTTCTCCGGAAGATGCTGGAACAGGGCTATATCAGCCAGGCGGAATTTGACGAAGCCATGGCGGATGATGTGTACTCCCGTATCCAGGAGGTCAATATAGCCGTAGCCAACGATTCCGTCAGCACTTATTTCGAGGATGCCCTTGCGGAAGTGGTTATGGAAGATCTGATCAACGAATGCGGTTACAGCGCTACACAGGCTTCTACCATGTTATACAGCGGCGGTCTCCGCATTGAGTCCACCCTGGACCCCAATATCCAGAACATTGCCGACGAAGTGTGTTCCGACCCGGATACCTATCCCGAAAATGTCAAATGGTACTTAAGCTACGATCTGACCACCAAGGATGCCAGTGGTGAATACCACAACTACAGCAAGGAAATGATGAAAAAGTGGTTTGTGGAAAACGAAAGCCGCAGCTTCAACCTGATCTTCAACAGTATGGAAGATGCCTATGCCGCTATCGAGACCTATAAAGCGGCAATTATGAGTGACGGGGAAGAAGAGATTGCGGAAAACATTTCCATGACGCCCCAGCCCCAGATTTCCTTAGTTATCATGGACCAGTCCAACGGTCATGTGGTTGCCATCGTGGGCGGCCGCGGTGCCAAGGAGGGAAGCCGTACATTAAACAGAGCGACCGACTCCGCAAGGCAGCCCGGTTCCACCTTTAAGGTACTCTCTACTTATGCTCCCGCTCTGGACAGCGCCGGCATGACACTGGCTACCGTATTTAACGATGCTCCTTTTAATTACAACGACGGTACTCCTGTTCACAACTGGTACTCCAATCCTCCTTACGAAGGCTTAAGCTCCATCCGTAAGGGAATTTACCACTCCATGAACATTGTAACGGTAAAATGTCTGACCCAGATTACACCGAAGCTCGGTTTTGACTATCTGGAGGATTTCGGTTTCACGACCTTAAATGAATTGAACGACTGCTACCAGCCCATGGCTCTGGGCGGTGTCGGCGGTGTTACCAACTTAGAGCTGTGCGCGGCTTATGCCACCATCGCCAACGGCGGTGTTTACAACGAGCCCCAGTTCTACACCAGAGTCCTTGACTCCGACGGCAACGTCATCATTGACCACACGGTTCCCAATACCAGACAGGTATTAAAGGAAACCACGGCATTCCTTCTGACGGAAGCCATGAAGGATACCGTAATAAAGGGTACCGGTACGGCTGTCAACTTTGACGGCATGACCATTGCCGGTAAGACAGGTACCACTTCCGACGACAAGGACGTATGGTTCGCCGGATACACCCCTTACTATACGGCTGTTACCTGGACCGGATATGACAACAATATAAAAATGAGCAACAAGGCGGACAAGGCACTTTCCAAGAAAATCTGGCGTGCGGTTATGCAGAAAATACACGAAAACCTGCCCAATCAGAGCTTCCCGATTCCGGAGGGTATCGTACAGGTTGCGGTGTGCTCCCAGTCCGGTAAGCTGCCTGTGGAAGGTTTGTGCGACAATTATGTGGTAACGGAATACTTTGCGGAGGGCACGGAGCCTGTGGACTCCTGCGATGTGCACTACTCCGGTGATGTATGTGCTTACAGCCTGCTTCCCGCGAGTCCCGACTGCCCGTTCAAGCTGCCCGGTGTCCTGACACTTACGCCTGTAGAAGATATTTCCTTACAGCAGGGTTCCACGGTCATCAACGAAGACGGTACGGTTTCTACACCGCAGACCACCAACTACTGCCCTCACAACGAAGACTTCTTCCTGCAGCCCAATTATGCCTCTGTCATAGAACAGCAGCGGGCAGAGCTTTTGCAGCGGGGCTACAATTTCTATCATTAGTACTTCTTATATAAAACAAATAAAAGCCCGGCTCACCAGCCGGGCTTTCTTCTTTCTACTGATAATTTTCCATCAGAAGCTGCAGCTCCGTCTTTCCCCGGAAGCTGTTTAAGCCTATCCGGTAAGTCACGGAAAGCGGAAATTCACATTCTTTTTCGTACAGTCTGCCGGAAGCGCCCTCCCCGAACTTCCCGTCCAGGTAGGCATGGAATTTATCCAGCCCGCCGAAGAAAACGAGTTCATAGGTCTTTTCTTCCTGCGTCACCGTATACTTGGCAAACGTTCCCTGCTTCCCCATTTTCCTGCCGAACCGGAATACCACGTTCTTTGTGGCAAACAACGGCTTGGGATTGGCATTGCCGAAGGGCTCCAAAATTTCAAACTCCTCCGCAAGCTGTCCGGTCGCATAGGCAAGGGGCATGGGCACATCAATATGTACCTTCGGCTGAAAATCTTCTTCGGTCAGGGTACACTGTGCATTTAAGCGTCTGCGCAGCTCTTCTAAATTTTTCTCTTCCAGGGAAAGTCCCGCCGCCATCTTGTGACCGCCGAACTTGGTAAACAGCTCCCTGCATGCCACCATGGCGTCGTACATATGATAGCTTTCTATGGAGCGTCCCGAGCCCTTCAGCCCTTCTTCCCCTCTTGTCAGGACAAAAGTCGGCTTGCCGTACTGCTCCTTTACCCGTCCCGCAATGATTCCTGCCAGACTTTCATGGCAATCCGGTAAGAATATCACCAGCACCTTATCTTCCGACAGATGCTCCTTTTCTATCTGCTCCGCCGCCTGCTTCACGCCCTGCAGGGTCATTGCCTTACGGCTTTCGTTCATTTCCTTCAGTTCTCCGGCAATTCTTGCCGCCGATACGGCATCCTTTGCCCGCAGTAGCTCCAATGCCCTTACTGCACTGTCCAGTCTGCCCGTAGCATTTAAACACGGCCCTATTACAAAGCCCAGGTGGAATGCATTAAGTCTGGACGGTTCCACGCCGTTTGCCTCTATCAGGGCTTTTAAGCCCATGCAGGGCGCCTTGCGGATACGTTTTAAGCCTTCCTTTACAATGATGCGGTTTTCGTCTAACAGGTCCATTACGTCGCACACGGTTGCCACCGCCGCAAGCTGCATAAATTCCTCCATGCATGCCTGTCTTTCTTCATAGGACACCTTCGACTTGCGGAACATGAGCTCAATGAGCTTATATGCCACCACTGCCCCGCAGATACCCGGATTGGGATATTTGCAGTCTGCCTGCTTGGGGTCCACGACCACCGCTGCCGGGGGCAGGACCTGTGTCCGCACACCGTTTTCTTCCACATACGGCACCTCATGATGGTCCGTCACCACCACGGTCATTTTCTTTTCCACCGCAAGGGCAATCTGGGATGCCGCCGCAATGCCGTTGTCGCAGGTGATAATGGTCTGGATCCCGGATTCATACGCATCCTCTATGAGCCGGTCATTTAAGCCGTAGCCATCCTTCATACGATGCGGTATCACCGTATCCACGTTACCGCCGAGCACCTGCAGTCCCTTCGTCAGAATATGGGAGGAAGTAATACCGTCCACATCATAGTCCCCGATGACCCGGATTTTTTTCTTAAGGGCAATGGACTCCGCCATAATGGCAGCCGCATCCTCCATCCCCAGCATCAGTTCGGGCGGATACATATCAAGATATGTGCCGTAGAGGTATTTTTCTACTTCTTCCTCAGACAAAATATCCCTGTTACGGATGATTCTTGCCGTAACAGGGGTAATATTAAATTTCTTGCTCCAGGCATCGAAATCAGCTTTCTTTGCCGCAACAAACCATTTTTCCATGGAAACTATAACCTTTCCCACCGAGCGGTTCCCTTATTTGGAAACCGCCTTTTTGTTTTTCTGCATCATGTAGTACATGCTGCCTGCCAGGAATACGGAGGAATAAGTACCGCAGGCGATACCTACCATCAGGGGCAGTGCAAATTCACGGATAGCGGTAACGCCCAGTACATACAGGGCTGCTACCATAATAAATGTAGTCAGGGAAGTAAAGATACTTCTGGACAATGTCTGGGTAATGCTTCGGTTGATAACATCCTTCAGGTCCGCACCGCTGCCCATCTGGCTTCTGTTCTCACGGATACGGTCATATACCACGATGGTGGCATTGATGGAGTAACCGACCAGAGTCAGCATGCAGGCAATGAAGGTACTGCCTACGGAAACCTTGGCTGCCGCATAGAAAGCAAGTACTACCAGCACGTCATGAAGCAGTGCCAGAACACCGCCGGCACCAAAGGAAATATTCTTGAACCGGATAGCGATGTAAATCAGCATGCATACCATAGCCACACAAACGGAAGCAAAGGTCTTTACGGTTGTTTCCTTAGAAATGGTGCCGCCGATGGTTTCCATAACAATCTGCTCATTTTCCACACCGTATTTATCGAGAAGCATTTCTTCAATGGCATCTCTCTTGGTAACGTCCAGTGCGTTGGTCTTGAATACAACATCTGTGGAATTCTGTACCGGCTGAGGCTGTACTGCACTTCCCGCAATCTTTTCCATTTCGGGAATAACATCTGTTTCTAATTCGGAGAGGCTCTTCTGTTCGTTAAAGGTTACCGTCATGGAAGTTCCACCTACGAAATCAAGGCTTAAGTTCAGCGGGTTGCCGGTCTGTGCTTTGTTGACACCCATCATGACGAAGCCGCCCACAATCAGAACTAAGGAAATTGCAAAGTATACCCATCTCTTGCCGACAAAATCAAGAGCCTTATGCTCTTTGCCCACACCGTACCATTTTTCGTTTGTAAAGCCGATTGCATAGAACGCACGGAGCAGCCATCTTGTCACAAACAAAGCGGTAAACATGGAAAGCACTATACCTAAGATCAGGGTCTGTGCAAATCCCTTAATGGAACCGCTGCCGAAGATTAACAGAACAAGCGCTGCAATCAGGGTGGTAATGTTGCCGTCTAAAATAGCGGAGAGAGCTTTGTCGAAGCCAATCTTTTCAGAAGACTTCACCGTCTTTCCGGTTGCCAGCTCTTCACGGATACGGGCGAAAATGATAACATTGGCATCCACTGCCATACCGATGGAAAGAATGATACCGGCAATACCGGGCAATGTCAGGGTAATATCGAATCCGTTTAATAACAGAACGATTAGAGCGGTATACAGTAACAATGCTAAGGATGCTACAAAACCGGGCAGGAAGTAAACACCAATCATGAATACGGCAATGACCGCAAGACCGATGGCACCTGCCTCTAAGCTTGTCTTAATGGCATCGGAACCGAGCTGGGCTCCTACTACCTTGGAATGGATTTCGTTAAGCTCTAACTTCAATCCACCGATTCGGATTAGGGAAGCTAACTTTTCGGCATCTTCATAAGTGTAGTTACCGCTAATCTGGGCACGTCCGTCCGTCAGGGCACCGTTTACGGTAGGTGCGCAGATTACCTTACCGTCATAGTAAATAGCAATGGTTTCACCGTTCTGGTAAGCGGATGTGGTCGCATCTGCAAATTTCTGCCTGCCTTCGTCGTTAAGCAGAAGGTCGATGCAGTAGGATGAGGTATTGCCGGTCTGGGAATCCTGGTAAGGAACCGCTTCCGCACTCTTGATATCGGAACCGTTTAATACCACGCAGCCGTCAGCCACGATTTCATCAATGCTTCTGTTCAGTACATATGCCAGGGAAGCATTTCCGTCTTCGTCCTGTACAATGGTCTGGGAATAGTTATCATTACCGTCGGACCCCTTCTGTGCCAGGAAATAAAGAGTACCGGGGTTGCCCAGCTCCTCTAAAATAGCATTGGCATCGGTTACACCGGGAATTTCCACGTTGATACGGTCGTTTCCCTCCAGGTAAACCTGTGCTTCGTTGCTGTAGTTGTAAACACGTTCTTCCAGCTTTCTCTTGGTATCCGCCAGATCGGTTGCGGAAGGCTCTTCGTCTCCCACTACCTCATACGTGATGCTGACACCGCCTGCTAAGTCAAGACCTAAGGTAATGTCAGATGCCGCAACTTTGCCGTTTCCGTCAATTCCCTTTACATCGATGAAGGCCACGCCCGCAAGGACTGCCAGAAACACAAGCAGAGTAATGAATGCGTTACTTTTCTTCATTTTGTTCTTCCTCCATTTCAGCCATAGCTGCTTTTATCATAATGGCACATTCGATACGTTTTCTCTGCAGTTCGCAGCCCACATCATATGCGTCATTGATATTCCCATGGAAATTGTAAGAGTTGGCAGCACAGCCGCCGCTGCAGTAAAACTTGGCAAAGCATTTTTTACATTTTTCCTTTGCATATACATTGCAGCACTTGAATTCGTCACGGATTTCCGTGTTGACGATGCCGTCATCCACGTTGCCCATGAGGAACTTCTCGTTTCCCACAAACTGGTGACAGGGATACAAATCTCCCCAGGGAGTCACTGCCAGGTATTCCGTACCGGAACCGCAGCCGGACAGACGTTTTGCCACACAGGGACCGCCCTCTAAATCAATCATAAAGTGGAAGAAATTGAAACCGTTTCCTTCCTTTCTTCTGCGGATCATTTCTACGGCAAGCTTGTCGTACTCCTCCTTAAGACCGGGAATATCCTCTTCCTTAATAGAGTACCAGTCCTCGGGCTTTGCCACAACCGGCTCTACGGAAATCTGCTTGAAGCCAAGATCTGCCAGATGCAGCACGTCCTTAGAGAAATCCAGATTGTTGTGGGTAAATGTACCTCTTACATAATAGTTCATCTGGCCGCGGCTTTCCGCCACCTTTTGGAACTTCGGTACAATCATGTCGTAACTGCCCTGTCCGCCGCGGAAGGGACGCATCGCATCGTTTACTTCCTTCCGTCCGTCGATACTGAGCACGATATTGGACATTTCTTTATTGGCAAACTCCATGATTTCATCATTTAAGAGAACACCGTTGGTCGTCAGGGTAAAACGGAACTTCTTGTTGCATTCCTTTTCCCGGCTGCGTCCGTATTCTACCAGATCCTTTACCACCTGCCAGTTCATGGTAGGCTCGCCGCCGAAGAAATCCACTTCCAGATTGACGCGGTTGCCGGAATTGGCAATCAGGAAATCCAGGGCTTTTTTACCGACTTCAAAGCTCATAAGCGCTCTTCTGCCATGGTACTCTCCTTCCTCGGCAAAGCAGTAACGGCAGGCAAGATTACAGTCATGGGCAATATGCAGGCACAGTGCCTTGACGACTGTCTGACGCTTT
>SAMEA104315421__coassemble_1571_pt1 | contig 10844 bp, 9 predicted proteins | sample SAMEA104315421__metabat2_high_PE_053 | metagenome-assembled genome bin SAMEA104315421 (sample SAMEA104315421) | gut metagenome | biome: Monkey gut; feature: monkey-associated habitat; material: faeces | place: China | collected 2013 | reverse complement strand
ACAAATCACAGGTGGAGTCTGCCACAATCTTTACATTCATAGAGTCGGTCCTTTCCTTTTTGTTTCAAAATAGCGCTATTAGTATACTACTTTTTGACAGAAAAATCAAAGAGGTTTAATGGGCTAAAAACTCTGCTTTGGATAAAGTAAGAGGGAAAAGGGAGCATGATATGGAGCTTGGAAATCAGATTAAACATTACCGGAACAAGGAACAGAACTCCCCCGGACAAAAGTCCGGGGGAGTCCCGTTTGTGGTAATCATGTGATCTATGGAGAGAAGAATGCTTACTCAATCAGTCCGCTGTCCTTTAACAGAAGTTCGATGTCGGTGTCTTTTACTTTCTTTAAGACAACCTTTAACATTTCCTTTTCCTTGAAGGAAAGCTTGACTTCGGAAATGGGCTTCTTGTCGATAGCATAGTAGCAGGCACGAAGCAGTTCACGCACATCGTACTGGCTGCCCCATACTTCGGGAACGGCACGGTCTACATTAAGCAGGGTGTAAACCGCTTCCATACCGGTACGGATGGAGTACTCGGTGGTGAAGATGGTGTCTCTCGGTGTTTCGGCAAACTGGCCTAAGAAAGCGAAGTTTACAGAGCCCTCGGGTACGACCAGAGGACGGTCGGATTTCTTTCTGGGCTGGAAGAATGCATTGATGAACGGCATGAAGCAGGTCGTGGTGTTGCAGGCATTCTTAGCCAGGTCGTCGATTTCGGAAGTGGGAATACCGATGTGGTAGAGCCATTCCTTGCAGACTTCTTCACCGGTACAGTCGCGCATCGCTTTCTTTACATAGTTGCCTTCCTTGCCGGTGGAAAGAGAGTATACCCATATTAAAACGGAGTCCTTATTCTGTGCCTTGAACTGGGGCTGACGGTTAATGGTCCAGGAAAGATACCAGTTGTCGGTGCTGTCCTTTACGGTAACGATACCGCCGGTGGTAACTTTGCCCGCTCTCGGGTCTCTCTTACAAATCTTGATAATGTGCTGAATGATCTCTTCGTTGGAGGTTTCCACGGTCGCACTCATCCAGTTCGTTGCTTCAAAGTCATTGCAGAAGTTGTCGGGATCGCCGTATTCGCCGTTTACTGCCTGCTTTGCAATGTTCTTCCAAAGATCCCAGGACTCGCCGGCACCGTTCTTTACACCGGAAAGGTCGGGTTTGTGGGTCTGGTCGCCGTAGCAGGAAGTATCGGTGCAGCAGCCGTTGGTAATGAATACCAGGTCATCCTCGGTCAGGCCGATTTCTTCTTCTTTGCCGTCCTTGAGGTAAACAATCTTCTCGGCAATTTTCTTGTCACCTACGTTTTTAATGATGACGTTTTTCACATCCATTCCGTATTCAATGCGAACACCGTGTGCTTCCAGATATTTTACCAGAGGAAGAATCATGCTTTCAAACTGGTTGTATTTGGTGAAACGGAGAGCACTGAAGTCGGGCAGTCCGTCAATATGGTGCACATATCTGCAAAGGTAACGCTTCATTTCGAGAGCGCTTGACCAACGCTGGAAAGCGAACATGGTCTGCCAGTAAAGCCAGAAGTTGGTGTCCCAGAAGGAGTCCGGCAGAACATCGGAAATCTTCTTGTCTTCCAGATCCTTTTCCGGTGTCATGAATAATTTGGAAAGTGCCAGTGCGGAAGCCTTGTCCAGACAGAACTTCTTGTCGGTGTGGGCATCCTCGCCGCAGTTGACGGAAGCACGGCAAAGAGAATAGTTAGGGTCATGCTTGTTTAACCAGTAGTATTCATCCAGCACGGAAACCTCCGGGGTTTCGATGGAAGGAACGTCGCGGAACATATCCCACATACATTCAAAATGGTTGTCCATTTCACGTCCGCCTCTCATGTAGAAGCCCTTTGTGATATCCTTGCGGCCGTCGCAGCTGCCGCCTGCTAAGTCTAATTTTTCCAACAGATGAATACGTTCACCCTTCATCTGGCCGTCTCTTACGAGATAAAATGCTGCCGATAGTCCGGCAAGACCGGTACCGATAATATAAGCTGATTTTCTGTCAACGCCTTCCGGTTTCTCCGGATGTGCAAATGCTTCATAAGTTCCTGCTCCGTAATACATAATCATTACCTCCTGTTGATGTTTGTTGGTTTTTGTTTCATGTGAATAGGAAAATCAATTTATTTTTTCCTTTCGATGGCTTTACTATACCTGTATTCGGGAGAAAGAACCATAGACAGAAAAATCCCCATGACTAAAAAATAATCATGGGGAAAAAGCTGTCAAAATTTTTATCATTCTGCATGTTTTGATAAAAACACGGTTTTATAACGGTTTGTCTTTGCGGAAACGGTTCAGCGCCATTCGGATGTCGTCCTGTATAACAAGAGTAAACCGTTCCACCAGAGTTTCCGGGTCCTGCTTCATGCCGTCTTTAATCCAGTCAATCATAATGCCGATGAAGCAATAGGAGTAGACCTGGGCGATAAATTCCTTATCTTCTTCCCGGACGACCATGCCTTCGGAAAACTCGGCAATCACACCTAAAAGAAGGTTGTCGGTCAGCGGTGTCAGGTATTTTTCCACCTGTTCCCTGCTTACGCAGTGGTAAACGTTCATAATAAATGGCTTGTTTTCCCGGACTGCATAGAAAATCTGTAAAAATCCCTGTTGCCAGGTTTCCGCCGTTTTCTTGCCCTCAAGCGCCTTGGTGGCATCCTCCAGACAAGCCCACTCCACCAGATCGTAAATATCCTTAAAGTGGTAGTAAAAGGTCATGCGGTTGATGCCGCAGTCCTCGGTAATATCGTTGATGGTGATTTTATTCAAGGGCTTCTGCAAAAGCAGATTCTTAAGGGATGCCTCCAGGGCACGTTTGGTAATCTGGGACATAAATCCTCCTTAGAAACGGAAGGGAACCGGTCAGCAGTCTACCGCTCCATCTTCCAGAAATAAGCGCTGTAAGGGGGAAGCTCGCTGCCGCCTCCGAAATCGTGTGGCTCTCCGGTAATTAAATCCACGGCGGTGCCGCAGCCGGCATCAAAGTGTGCGGTATAGGGGGCAGCATCCGCATTGATGGCAACCAGCACGCGCTCGCCATCGTTTTTTCTTTCAAAAATACATTGTCTGTTTGTCAGAACAACGGAACGGAAGTCTCCGTAATTTAAGGCATGGGAGTTCTTCTTGGCTTCCGCCAGCTTGGAAATCCATTCGGAAAGTTCATTGAAAACGGGAGCATCAAAGCACTTACGCAGAGCCGGGTCGCCCTCGCTTTTATTTGCTTTTTCGCCCCATTCGCTGCCGTAATATACGCAGGGGATGCCGGGCATGCCGAAGCAGAGGGCATAAATAAGAGGCAGATGCTTTTCGTTCTGCAGAATGCTTGCCACTCTGGTCACATCGTGGTTGTCCACGAAGGAGAGCAGATGCTTTCCTTTATAAAGTGTCCAGTTTTCCGGTCCGAACTGACGGAGCAGGGAATGGACGATTTCAAACAGGTTCATGCTGTTGAAGCTGGAGTGCAGACCCTTGTAGCATTCGTAATTGGTAACGGAATGCAGCATGGAATCATTCATCATGCGGTTGTAATCGCCGTGCAGCATTTCGCCGAGCAGGAAGAAATCCTGCTTTTTGCTGTCGGTGAAGCTGCGCAGGCGTCTGACAAAATTTTCATCCAGACAGTAAGCCACATCCAGACGCAGACCGTCGATGTCAAAATAATCAATCCAGTAGTTTACGGCATCTAAAATATGCTCCACCACATCATTGTTCTGTAAATTCAATTTGACTAAGTCGTAGTTGCCCTCCCAGCCTTCGTACCAGAGACCGTCATTGTAAGCGTCGTTGCCGGAGAGATTGATATGGAACCAATTCAAATAAGGAGAATGCTCCCTGTTTTTTAAGACATCCCGGAACTGGTAAAAGCCCCTGCCCACATGGTTGAAAACGCCGTCTAAAACAACCCTGATGCCGTTTTCGTGCAGCTTTTCGCAGACTTCCTTAAAATCTTCGTTGGTGCCCAGACGGACATCTATTTTCTTGTAATCCCGGGTGTTGTAGCCGTGGGTGTCGGACTCAAATACCGGAGAAAAATAGACGGCATTGATGCCTAATTTTTTCATATGGGGAATCCAGTCCTCCACCTTTTTGATTTTGTGTGTCAGCACACCGTCGTTTTCAAAGGGTGCGCCGCAGAAGCCCAGGGGATAAATCTGATAAAATACACTTTCGTATGCCCACATAGTTCAGCCTTTCCGAGGACACAGTATTTCGGTAAAACAGGATGTGCCGCTCTTTGCAGTTTGTGCATGTCTATTATAACATTCTGAAAAACAAAGACAAGACCTCTTGACAGATAAATCTTCCGGTGATATATTCATAACGGCGTTATGGATAATGAAACTTCCCAAGCAAAAGTGCTATGGACAAAATGTGTGCAAGGTTTATATAAGGGAGGTGGATGCACTGGCAAAACAGATTGAAGGCGTATATGAACAGATTTTATCCTGCGCCATGACAGAGTTTCTGGAAAAGGGCTATACGGATGCTTCGCTGCGGGACATTGCCGCCAAGGCAGGTACCACCACGGGCTCCATTTATACCCGGTTCGGGGATAAGGAAGGTCTGTTTGAAGCCATTGTGGGTACCCATTACAGGTACCTGACGGAGAAGTTTAAGAATGCGCTCGCGGAATTTTACAAACTTCCGGAGGAGAAAAAGCCGGAGCATATGGGAGAAATATCCCAGAACTGCATGAAGGAAATGCTGCAGTACGGACTGGCGCACCAAAAGGAATTTTATCTGATTTTATGCAAGTCGGAGGGCACCCGTTTCTCCGGTATGCGGGATGAATTTATCGAAGCGGAAATCAAGTCCACGGATGATTATCTGGAAACACTGGCAAAACTGGGCAGACCGGCACCGGAAATATCCCCGCACCTAAAGCACATTATTGTGACGGCGATGTTTAACGGTTTTTTTGAAATGATTATTCACAATATGCCGCCCAAAGAAGCGGAGAGCTATTTAAGAGAGCTTCATCTGTTTTTTGAAGCGGGCTGGGCCAAAATTATGGGACAGTGATGTCCCATTGCTTTTTGATTTGCGGTTAGCATAGACTAATTAGCATAAACTAATTGAAAAGGAGGTTTCTTATGAAAAAACAATCTAACCTGTCAAAGCTCATGGGCTATGCGGGAAATTTCCGTTTCCTCACATATGCCTCATGGATTTTATCGGGAGTCAGTGCGGCTTTCGCTTTGATTCCCTTCTATTTTTTATGGCGCATCATCAAAGAGGTGCTCACCGTTATGCCTGACTTTTCAAAGGCAGCCGGGCTTATCCATAACGGCTGGATGGCGGTGCTGTTTGCGGCACTGTCCCTTGTTATTTATATCTGCGCCCTGATGTGCTCCCATTTAGCGGCGTTTCGTGTGCAGGCAAATCTGCGGAAAGCCATGCTGCATCATGTCATCACCCTGCCCCTCGGCACATTGGAAAAGGAAGGCAGCGGCAAGGTCAGAAAGACCATTCAGGAATGTTCCGGCGCAACGGAAACCTTTCTGGCGCATCAGCTTCCGGATATGGTGGGCGCTTATGTGACCCCGCTGGGACTGGTGGTTCTTCTGTTTGCGTTTGACTGGCGTTTCGGACTTATCTGCCTGATACCCATTGTGCTTTCCTTTGTGGTAATGATGGTGTTCATGACCGGTCCGACCTTAAAGGTAAAGATGCAGGAATACCAGAATGCACTGGAAGACATGTCCAACGAAGCCGTGGAATATGTGCGCGGCGTGCCGGTGGTAAAGACTTTCGGACAGACCGTTTATTCCTTTGAAAAGTTCAAAAAATCCATCGACCGTTACAGTGAATGGGCGATTTCCTATACCAAGAGCATGCGTATTCCAATGTGTCTGCTCACCATTCTGATTAACGGTATATTCGCGTTTATTCTGGCAGCTGGTATCTGGTTTACGAAGGGCGGCATCAGCACAACGCTGGTTCTGAATATTTTGTTCTATATTATCCTGACGCCCATTCTTACGGTAACCATGACAAAAATTATGTTCCAGAGTGAAAACAACATGCTTTTAGAGGATGCCATGAAGCGTATGGACAATATCTTAAGTTTAGAGCCTCTGAAAGAAACACAGAATGCGAAAAATCCCAAAGAAAACTCCGTGGAGCTTCGTCATGTATCCTATAGCTACGATGAGAGAACTCAGGCGCTTAAGGATATTTCCCTTTCCATCAAGGGCGGTCAGACCGTAGCCTTTGTGGGACCCTCCGGCAGCGGTAAGACCACACTTGCCAATGTTATCAGCCGTTTCTTCGACGTGAAGGAAGGCGAGGTGTTAATCGGCGGCGTCAATGTGAAGGATATCAGCAAGGAAAAATTGATGGAAACCGTTTCCTTTGTATTCCAGAACAGCCGTCTGATAAAAGGAACCATTTTAGATAATGTCAAATTAGGAAAGCCGGACGCTGCGGAAGAGGAAGTCATGACAGCCCTGCGGCAGGCACAGTGCATGGACATTGTTGAAAAAATGCCGGACGGTGTACATACGGTCATCGGAACAAACGGCGTTTATTTGTCCGGCGGCGAAGGCCAGCGGATTGCCATTGCCAGAGCCATCTTAAAGAACGCGCCCATCATTATTTTAGACGAGGCGACAGCATTTGCCGATCCGGATAACGAAGTCAGGGTACAGGCAGCTTTTAAGGAGCTGGCAAAGGATAGGACGGTTATCATGATTGCACACCGTCTGTCCACCGTAACCTCTGCCGACTGCATCTATGTCTTAAAGGACGGCAGCATTGCCGAACACGGTACGGACAGTGAACTGAAGAACAAAGGCGGCATTTATGCCGAAATGATGAAGAATTACATTTCCTCCGTAAACTGGAAAGTGGGAAAGGAGAGTGCGTGATGATAGAGAAATTACAGCATAGATTTGCGTTATCGGAAAGAGGCGCGAAGGATTTGGTAAAGGGTGTCGTTGCCTGCGCCGTACAGAATGTTTCCTTTATGGTGCCAGTTTCCCTGCTTTACTTTTTCGTAGGCGATCTGTTAAAGGGAGAAATTACACACGAAAGAGCTGTTTTTTACATAGTGGGCAGCCTGCTTGCACTGGCACTGATATTTGGAATTACCTACTGGCAGTACAATGCCACCTTCCTCGCTACGTATGTGGAAACCGGAACCCGCAGACTGACACTGGCCGAAAAGCTTCGGAAGCTTCCCCTTTCCTACTTCGGAAAGAAGGACCTGGCAGACCTTACCAGCACCATCATGGCGGATTGTACCTTCCTTGAAACGGCATTTTCCCATTTTATACCGCCGTTTGCGGGAGCCATTCTTTCCACTGTGTTAATCGCTGTCAGTCTGTTTTTCTTTGACTGGAGAATGGCACTGGCTTCCCTCTGGGTACTGCCCGTTTCCTTCGGCATTGTGTTTTCTTCCGCCAGACTGGCGGACCGTATGCAGCAGAAAGCCATGAATGCCAAAATGGCATGTGCGGACGGCATTCAGGAATGCATCGAAACCATGCAGGATTTAAAGTCCAACAATGCGGAAGCCGCCTACATAAAGGGGCTGGACAAAAAGGTGGACAATGTGGAAAAGGAAGTCACAAACTGCGAACTTATAACCGCCGTCTACATGACCTGCGCACAACTTATCTTAAAATTAGGTATCGGAACCACAGCAGTGGTAGGCGCTTCCCTTCTGTTACAGGGGTCTCTGGATGTACTGACCTTTTTTATGTTTTTACTGGTGGTTTCCAGACTGTACGACCCCATGCAGTCGGTACTGCAGAATCTGGCAGCCATTATCAGCACCCGTACCAATGTAAACCGGATGAATGAAATTTTAGACCACCCTGTGCAGACAGGTGCAAACACCTTAAGCAACAAGGGCTGCGACATCTGCTTCGACCATGTGGGATTTTCCTATCAGGACAAAGAGGTGGTCTTAAAGGATGTTTCCTTTACGGCAAAGCAGGGTCAGGTAACGGCACTGGTAGGACCCTCCGGCGGCGGTAAAACCACGATTTCCCGTCTGGCAGCCCGCTTCTATGACTGCAGCCACGGTAAGATAACCGTAGGCGGCATGGATGTTTCCAAGGTGGAGCCGGAAACCCTGATGTCCTTGTATTCCATCGTGTTCCAGGATGTTACCCTGTTTAACAACAGTATTTTGGAAAATATCCGCTTAGGACGCAAGGGCGCTACGGACGAAGAAGTCCTGGCGGCGGCAAAAATGGCTAACTGCGATGAATTTGCCTTAAAACTTCCCGAAGGCTACCACTCCATGATCGGAGAAAACGGATGTGAGCTTTCCGGAGGAGAAAGACAGCGTATCTCCATTGCCAGAGCTTTCTTAAAGGATGCGCCCGTCATTCTTTTAGACGAAGCCACCGCTTCACTGGATGTGGAAAACGAAAGTGCTATCCAGACGGCGCTATCCCGTCTGATTAAAAATAAGACCGTTATGGTAATTGCCCACCGTATGCGCACCATTGCCGGTGCCGACAAGATTGTGGTGCTGAAGGACGGCGTTGTGGCAGAAGAGGGCACGGCAGAAGAGCTTTCCGCGGCAAACGGCATTTATTCCCATATGGATGCATTGCAGATGGAAAGCCAGAACTGGACAATCGCGTAAGAGAAAGGAGACGGTAGTATGCGTGTTACGGCAGTAGCAGTCGGCACCAGAGGGGATGTAAACCCTCTGGTGGAATTGGGAATGGAAATGAAAAAGAGAGGGCATGAATTCCGAATTTTAACTCATGAAAAGTTCCGTCCCATGATAGAAGAAAAGGGTGTGACCTATCTGCATCTGGACGGCAATGCCGACCATGTGATGCAGTACATGGTGACGGATTATAAGACCTCGGCGGATTTTATGAAGGGGCTTATGAAGCTGAAAAAAGAAAGCCCTGCCTTCATGGAGCAGACCATGGAAGCGGTCCAGGGTTCCGATTTAATCATGTACGGCACCTGCGGGGCATTTGCCCGCCATGCGGCGGAATATTACCACATTCCCTGCGCCCGTTATTTTTACAGCCCCATGGATAAAACGGATAAGTATTCTTTATACAGTGAGGAATACGACAGCCCCAAGGTGGGAAAGACCTATAACAGCCTTTACAGCGGCATGAGCATGCTGACCAAAATCATGATGAACAAATGGCGGAAATCGGTGGGACTGCCCAAGTGGAAAATGAGTGACCGGTATCCGGTGATGGACGGCAGGCACCTGCTTACGTTTTACCCGGTAAGCCCGCAGTTAATGCCGCCCGATACTTTCTGGGACAAGGACACGTATGTGACGGGTTACTGGTATCATCCTGCGGAGGATGCGGCGCAGTACGAGATGCCGGACTCTTTACGTGCGTTTCTTGCAAAAGGCGAAAAGCCCATCTTTATTGCCTTCGGAAAAGCGGAGTCAGAAGAACTGGCGGAGTTGCAGGAGCGGACGCTTACGGCAGTTAAAATGGCGGGCATCCGCGCCATTATCCAGGCAGACCAGATAAAAGAGGTGGAAAAGGTCAATACGGAGAAGTTGTATTTTATCGATGCGGTTCCTTACAGCTACATTTTTCCCTATGTAAGAGGCGTGGTTCATCACGGAGGCTGCACCACAAACGGTTTAAGCCTTCTGTATGGCTGTCCCACACTTGTTATTCCTCTGGCATTAGACCAGTATTTTTACGGCAGAATGGACAACAGGCTGGGAGCCGGGCCGGAACCCTTATATATCCGGAAAAAACTCTGCACCACGGAACAGATTGAAAGTGCCCTGCTTGACCTGGTGAGCGGACAGTACGACGAAGCGGCAAGGGAGATTTCCGCAAAGATGCAGAGAGAAAACGGTGTGGCTTGCGCGGCGGACGCCATAGAAGAATATGTGCGGAGATAAAAAAGAGTTTTGCTTTTTCATGTCTGTTCGGTATATACTGTAAGTAACTTGTGACTTCAAATGAAAAACAGCAGGAAAGGAATACTGATGATTATGAAAAAAAGATTACTTGCTTTATTATGTGCCCTGACTCTTGCCGTGGGCGCGACGGCCTGCGCTACGTCCTGCAGCGGAGAAAACGAAACCAATGCGCAGCAGACGGAGGACAATAACAACACCGGCAACACACAGCAGGCGGAGAATGCTGCCGGCAGCACCGATGCCGGCGATGCAGCGGAAAGCGCAGTCTACACGCCGGGCGTCCTGTCAAACCCTGACGCCAGCGAGGCGGCGCAGGATCTGTTTGCCTACATCTGCGACACTTACGGAAATGCTATTTTATCCGGGCAGCAGGAGTCAACCTGGATGGGCAGCGAACAGTACGAATTCGACTACATTTACGACAACACCGGAAAATATCCCGCCATCCGAGGTCTGGACTACATGAATGATGACTTCGACGGCGTGAACAGAAGGGCAAAGGAATGGTATGACAGAGGCGGTATCGTGACCATCTGCTGGCACTGCGGTTCTGATTTCTCGGGAAGCTGGAGCGAGTGCATGAACACCACGATCACCGACTGGGACAAAGCGCTTACTGAGGGCACCCCGGAATACGAAACCCTTATCAAAGGAATGGACAAGGCAGCCGAAGCACTGCAGGAGCTTAAGGAAGAAAACATTCCCGTGCTCTGGCGTCCGTTCCATGAATTTGACGGCGCCTGGTTCTGGTGGGGCAAGGGCGGCTCGGAAAACTTTAAGAAGCTCTGGATCATGATGTACGACCGCTACACCAATTACTGGGGACTGGACAATTTAATCTGGGTACTGGGTTATTCCGGCAACGGCAACGGCTATGCCGACTGGTATCCCGGAGTTTCCCATAGTTAAAGATACCACACCAAATATGATGAACCCACGCTTATAC
>SAMEA104315421__coassemble_1450_pt1 | contig 11853 bp, 10 predicted proteins | sample SAMEA104315421__metabat2_high_PE_053 | metagenome-assembled genome bin SAMEA104315421 (sample SAMEA104315421) | gut metagenome | biome: Monkey gut; feature: monkey-associated habitat; material: faeces | place: China | collected 2013 | reverse complement strand
TTATATCGATGTGCCGAATTCCGCCGGAGCCGTGGAGCTGCCGGAGGAATACATCGGCAGGGCTATGATGGATGTGGAACGGCGGTTCGGCACCTGCTCGGTAAAGGAAATTGAGAAGGGCAGGGCAATCCTTACCGGACAGGCGCCGGTATCCACCATCGGCGGTTACCAGAAGGAGCTGCACGCCTATACCAGAGGGCTTGGCAGCATCCAGTGCGTGCTGAAAGGATATTATCCCTGCCACAACACGGAAGAAGTAGTGGAAAAGAAAGGGTATGACGCCCTGGAGGATATGAAAAACCCTTCGGCATCCGTGTTCTGCGCCCACGGCAGCGGTTATCAGGTGCCCTGGTATGAGGTTATGGAATACCGCCATGTGGACGGCAGGGAAGGCCGCCCGGAGGAAATTGCCAGGCTATACGGCAAACGCATGGTTACCGAGGAAGAAGAGAAGCATTACAAGAGAAACAGCGGGGAACTGGATCTTGCCCTCGGTACGGAAGAAATTGACAGCATCATTGAAAAGACCGCCCATGCCAATAAAAAAGAGAAAAATCCGGGCAAGGGTTTTTACCGGAAGACCAATATAAAGCCGGCTCCCGCAGAGACGGTGGTGTATAAAGCTGCTCCGAAAAAAGAAGAATATCTTTTAGTGGATGGGTATAATATTATTTTTGCATGGGAAGAACTGAAAGAAATTGCCGCTGTAAACATTGACGGCGCAAGGGGCAGGCTCATGGATATTCTGTGCGACTATCAGGGCATGGTGCACTGCAACCTTATTGTGGTGTTTGATGCCTACCGGGTAAAGGGACACCGGACAGAGGTTTCGGACTACCACAACATTCATGTGGTGTTTACGAAGGAAGCGGAGAACGCCGATCAGTACATTGAAAAATTTGCCCATGAAAACGGCAGAAAAGAAAAAGTGACGGTGGCTACCTCCGATGGTCTGGAACAGATTATCATCACCGGACAGGGCTGCAATCTGCTTTCGGCAAGGGAGTTTGAGGACGAAGTAAACCGGGTGAAAGAAGCCTTTAGGGAGCGGTACTTAAACCGGCCGGTGCCTGCGGAGCATAAGCAGTACGCACTGAAAAATTTTACCGGAAGTCTTTCTGCACAGGAGGAAGAAACTTAAAGTGATGTCATATGGAAGGGTATGGTGGTAAATATGGCAGATACCATATTGGACTATATTAAAACCTACGGCGAATATACTTTTGCGGAGCGTCCCATGACGGATGTGGACAGTCTGGTGTTCTGCCAGTTCTGTTATTTAAAATTTGACGGCATGGTGCCGCTTGTGACCGAGAACCGCCGTTTTGTCAACATGAAGCAGCTGCGGGAGCATGCGGACTATGAAAAACTGTATGCGGATGAGCGCTTTGAAAAGAACAACAGGGCGTTGTTTGAAGCCATGTATGAAAGCAGGCGGTTCCGCACCCTGAAAATGAACTGTTACATCAACATTGTGGAGCCGGAGTGGGAAACCCAGTTTTCCGCCATTACGTTTTTTCTGGATGACGGTACCATGTACATTGCGTTCAGGGGTACGGATGAAACCATCATAGGCTGGAAAGAGGATTTCAATATGGCTTTCCGGTACCCGGTGCCCAGCCAGGAATACGCCGCAAAGTACTTAAACATGGTAACGGGAAAGCTCCACAACCGCTTTTATGTGGGAGGACATTCCAAAGGCGGCAACGTGGCGGTTTACGCAGCCATGAAATGCACGGAGCCGGTAAAAGAGCGGATTTTAAAAATCTACAGCATGGACGGTCCGGGATTTCCGAAGGAAGTGCTGAAGGAAAAGGAATACGAAGAAATAGAAGACAGGATTGTGAAAATTCTGCCCCATTCTTCTTTGGTGGGCATGCTGTTTGAAACCTCCGATCACTATAAGGTGGTGGAAAGCAAAACCTTCGGACTTTTGCAGCATGACCCGTTTACCTGGCTTCTTGACAAGGGAGAATTTATTTATGTGAAAAATCTTTCCTCCCTGCAGAAAAAGCGGGACGAGGCGCTGAATGACTGGGTCTGCGCTCTGCCGGTAAAGGACCGGAAGATTTTTGTGGATACCCTGTATCAGGTAATTTCCGCCTCCCATGCGGAGAATCTGATTGACTTTACGGCGGACTGGAAAAAGAGCATGAACGGTGTCGTTGGCGCCATGAAGGAAATTGACGCGGATACGAAACAGACACTTAAAAAAATCATAAAGCTCCTATTTGAAATTATGTTAGAGCGGATGGCACCGCCCGCACCCAGACGACCGAAAAAGGGAAAGCCAGAAGAAAAATAGGGCATCCCCGTCCACGGGCAGCCGCTCCGGATGCCACTGCACGCCGAAAATGGGAAGCTCTTTGTGACAGAGTCCTTCCATGACGGCAAAATCCGGCGTAAACTGTACGGCGGACAAATCATTTCCCAGCTTATCGATTTTCTGATGATGGGCGCTGTTTACCATAAGGCGGCTTCCGTAAATGCGGTGCAGATACGTGTCCGGCAGGATGACGGTTTCGTGAAATTTATCGCCGTTTTCATAGCGGTGGATGTCCGCCTCCTTCATGTGCTGAACGATGGTTCCACCGAAAAATACATTGATAATCTGCATGCCCTTGCAGATGCCGAACACCGGCTTCTTATATCGCACGGCCTGTTCCAGAGCCTGAATCTGTATGATGTCAAGCTCCGTGTCGATATTTAAGGAGCCGGCATTTTTCTGTCCGAAAAAAGCAGGGGTAATGTCCCCACCGCCCGGCAGCAGCAGACCGTCGCAGGACTGCATATGGGAAAAGGAAAGGGTGGTGATATATGGGACGGACAGGCGCTTTAAGGTATTTTCATAGCGCACGGTATTTTCCTTGCGGCCCACCACTGCAATCAGGGGTTTTTTAGAAAAAGCGGAATGTTCCAATACCGTATCCTTTCTTCATAGATACCTTTCTGATTAGTGTATGCGGAAACGAAAAAGGAATTGTCAATAAAGATAAGTGAAATATCTAAAAAAAGAACAGTAGGCAAAGAAAAGGTTTTTTTTTACAATAAAAACAGAACGGCTAAGAAAGGAAAGAGCGTTATGAGCAAATTGTGGTATCAAAAACCTGCCGCCGAATGGGAGGAAGCCCTGCCTTTAGGAAACGGCAGAATGGGCGCCATGGTATACGGCACGGTTTGGGAAGAGCATATACAGGTAAACGAGGACAGCATCTGGTACGGAGGCCCCGTGGACCGGAACAACCCGGATACCTTAAAATACCTGCCGAAAATCCGGGAGCTTCTTTTGGCTGGCAGGATAAAAGAAGGAGAAAAGTTAATCAAAATGGCAATGTCCGGCTGCCCGGACAGCGCCCATCCGTCCCAGACGCTGGGGGATGTCCATATTTCCTTTGAAAACATCGGGGAAGTGACGGACTACGAAAGAAGCCTCGATTTGGAGAACGCGTTTTACGAAAGCCATTTCACGGCAGGCGGCATTACCTACGGCAGGGAAATGTTTTTCTCAAAGCCTGCGGATGCGCTTGTCATAAAGTTTACGGCGGACAGGCCGGGAAGCCTGACCTTCAGCGCCCTGCTGCGCCGTTGGAAATTCTTTGACGGCATAAGGAAAATGGGAGAGAACGGCATTTATTTATATGGTAATTTAGGAAAAGGCGGTCTGGACTTCGGCATGGCGTTAAAGGCATATGCGAAGGGCGGACGCACGGAAGTAATCGGCGAGCATCTGTATGTGGAGGATGCGGATGAGGTGCTACTGTACTTTACGGCGGGCACCACCTACCGGATGCAGGACACCCAAAAAGAAACGGAAGCGATTATCGAGAAAGCGGCGAAACGGGATTTTGCAGACCTTCTTTCCGAGCATGAAGCCGACTACCGTTCCCTTTACGGCAGGGTGGATTTTTCCCTGGGAGATTTGTCCGGCTATGATGCCGTGCCCACGGATCAACGGATAGAGGCGGCAAAAAAAGGACAGGCGGATATCGGACTTGCCAAGTTATACTTTGACTTCGGACGGTATCTTCTCATTGCCTGCAGCAGGGAAGGCACTCTTCCGGCAACCCTGCAGGGTATCTGGAACAAGGACATGACCCCGCCCTGGGACTGTAAATACACCATCAACATCAACACGGAAATGAACTACTGGCTGGCGGAAAACTGCAATCTTTCCGAATGCCATATGCCGCTGTTTGCCCTTTTGGAAACCATGCTGCCGAACGGAGAAAAGACGGCGAAGGAAATGTACGGCTGCAGAGGCTTTATGTGCCACCACAATACGGACATCTGGGGGGACTGCGTGACCCAGGATCACTGGATTCCCGGTTCCTTCTGGGTGATGGGAGCGGCATGGCTCTGCACCCACCAGTGGACCCATTACGAATTTACGAAGGACGAAGAATTTTTGCGTCGGGCATTCCCAATTATGCGGGAGGCGGCATTGTTCTTCTTAGACTTCTTAATCGAGGACGGCGGTTACTTAAAGACCTGTCCTTCCGTGTCCCCGGAAAATACCTTTATACTTCCCAATGGGGAGAAGGGCTCCAATACGGCGGGCGTTACCATGGACAACCAGATTTTGCGGGATTTGTTTACCCAGTGCATCAAGGCGGCAGAGGTTTTGCATGTGGAGGATGAGCTGAACGAACAGATAAAGGCGGCAAGGGAAAAGCTCATGCCGACGAAAATCGGAAGCAACGGCACCATCATGGAGTGGCAGGAGGAGTACGAGGAAGCGGACCCGGGTCACCGGCACATTTCCCACCTTTACGGACTGCATCCTTCGGAACAGATTCTGATGGACAAGACACCGGAGCTTGCGGCGGCAGCCAGAAAGACACTGGAGAGAAGATTAGGCTTCGGCGGCGGTCACACGGGCTGGAGCCGTGCATGGATTATCAATCACTATGCGAAGCTCTGGGACGGCGAGGCCGCTTACGAAAACCTTAAGCAGCTTATGGGCAAATCCACCCTGCCGAATCTCTTTGACAACCATCCGCCTTTCCAGATAGACGGTAATTTCGGCGGTACGGCAGCCATTGCGGAAATGCTGGTGCAAAGCACCTCGGAGCGTGTGGTTTTACTGCCGGCGCTTCCGAAGGAATGGAAGGAAGGCAGCGTAAAGGGACTTTGCATAAAGGGCGGCGCAGAGGTGAGTCTTTCATGGAAGGACAGTGCGCTCACGGAAGCCTGCATCACAGCAAAAAAAGATTTGCAGACAAAAGTGCGTTACCGCGATGAGATACGGGAAATATCCCTAAAATCCGGGGAAAGCTACCGGTGGTAAAACATGAAAAATTCAGGGGATAGGAAAGGTAAGGGATGCATATGATTAAAGTAGTCTGTATGGGTGACAGCATCACGGAGGGGTTCGGCGTGGAACCCTCCGAAAGCTATCCGTCTGTTTTACAAAATCTTTTAGGGGAAGAATACCGGGTAGTAAACAAAGGTGTGTGCTGCACCACCGCCCTAAACGTGGAAAACGAAAAGGGTGTCATGGGCATGCCCTATGTGCGGGAGGCGCGCTACAGGGAGGCGCTGGAGGAAAAGGGCGATATTTATGTGGTGATGCTCGGTACCAACGATGCCCAGGACGGCATGGACGATACACAGGATTTTAAGTACGGGCAGAATGACATGATAAGCCGGAAGGCGGACTTTGTACCCTGTTACCGGCAGATTCTTAAGGCAGTGAAAGCGGCTTCTCCGGATGCCGTTATCTATGCGGGGCTTCCCATACCGGTGCAGAAGTGCATCTGGCGCAAGCATCAGGAAAGCTACTTAAAAGAAATCCGGGCATACATAAAGGAAGCGGCTGCAGCGGAAGGCGTGCCTCTTCTTGATATAGAAGGAGACTTTGCGGCGTTACCGAAAGAGGAGCAGCTTAAGCTGTATCAGGAGGACAATCTGCATCCTAATCAGGAGGGTTATAAGCTGATTGCCCGGACGGTGGCAGGAGTGCTTAAAAAACATAGGCATGATTTTACCTAAATATGACATGTTTTTAACTTTTTTTTATAAGATTTATTTACAAATAAAACATTTGTGTTATAATAAACTACATTGTAGAAAAGGGGTTGCATTATTATTTTTGATGGTAATGCAGTCCTTTTTTATGGTTTTTTATAAAAAAAGTGTGATTAAAACGAAAGCAGGACAAAAATGACAGTACAGGAATGTTACGAACAGGCAGGAGCCGATTACAGGGATGCAATGGAACGTCTGGGAAGTGAAGCGCTGATTGGGCGTTTCGCCCTTAAATTCCTGCAGGATAAAAGTTATGCGCAGCTGCAGGAGGGGATGGAACAGAAGGATGCCGAGAAGGCATTCCGTGCGGCACATACCTTAAAAGGGGTCTGTGCCAATTTAGGATTCACAAGCCTGTTTCAGGCAAGCTCGGCGCTTACCGAACAATTAAGAGGAAAAGAAGAAATCAGGGATTGTGAGGAGCTTTATAAAGCGGTGACCGAACAGTACGAAAGAACCATTGCAGCCTTAGAAACATTACAGGCGGAAGCATAAACAGCTTTTTACAAAAAAGGGTATCAGCCAATGACAACAACAGAATTTACAACGGATCAGTTGAAGGAAATTGAAGAAGGACGCAAAGCAGGGATTGATGTTTCTGTATATGAAAACCCCGGATATCTGGCAATTCAGATGCATGAAATAAGGCTGGGACTGCTTGAGAACCTGCCGGTAGATATTTATGCCCATCCGGACTTCGACTGGTTCCAGATGGAAGAAATCAGAAAAGGTCTGGAAAGAAAAGTCGACGTAACCAGATATGCGGATGCTTCCATTCCTTTTGATGTTATGCGTCAAATCCGTAAGGGCCTGCAGGTCGGAGTTGATCTTTCCGGCTTAAAAAAGCTGCCGGCCGGTATTTTAAGACAGATTCGGAAGGCCATGAAGGCAAAAGTAGATATTCTTCCGTATATTAAGGAAGGATACGAGGAAGAACAGCTTACCCAGATCCGTATTGCGCTGGAGAACGGTCTGCCGGAAATTATGGATTATATTTCCCCGATTCTGCGCGGGGCATCCATAAGACAGATAAGGATGGGTCTGGAAGAAAAGATAGATGTCGGTATTTATGCCAATCGGAATTACAACTGGCAGCAGATGAGGGAGTTAAGAATCGGACTGAGGGAAGGACTGGATGTCACACCTTACCGCAATCAGCTGTATAACTGGCAGCAGATGCAGGAAATCCGGCTTGGACTGGAGAAAAACCTTCCGGTTAAGCAGTACACAAGCTTTATGTATACCGCAAAGACCATGCATGAAAAACGTCTGGAGCTTCTGGAAAAGCAGAAAAAAGCAGGAAATAATCCGGATCAGCTGAAGAAACCCTACAGTGCATTTGAATTATTTATTGCGGAAAACCTGATGGAGGCATCGGTATTTCTGCATGACAGGGAAAAGAAAGTAAACAGGGAGGAACTGATTGAAGCCCTGCAGCAGAACAATGTCAGAAAGGGAATCGATTTTCAGACCATGGATCAGATCTGTGAAGGAAAATCGGACCGGGATATTGTAGTTATAGCCAGAGGAAAAGAACCGACGACAGGAGAAGACGGCTGGTATGAATTCTTTTTTGAAACGGACTTAAAAAAGAATCCGATTCTTCTGGAAGACGGATCTGTAGACTATCAGAATGCCAAATGGTTTGAGATGGTAAAGGCGGGACAGAAGGTGGCGTATTACCATGTGGCGGAGCCGGGTAGACCCGGTTATAAAATAAACGGAGAAGAGATTCCTGCAAGACGCGGCCGCGAGCAGCGGTACCTTACCGGAGAGGGATTCCGGCTTATGCCGGACAGGCGTACCTATCTGGCAGCTATTGACGGTAAGATTGAATTAAAAGGAGACAGACTGGAAATTACCGGTCTGCTTGTCTTAAACAATGTAAATATTGCCAACGGGTACGTCAACTTTGACGGTAACGTGTATGTGCAGGGTACTGTAGGAAGTGGAAGCCGGATTTTTGCCACCGGAGATATCTATGTGGGCGGATTTACGGAAGGTGCCATCTTAGAAGCGGGAGGGGACATCATTCTGCGCAAGGGAAACAATGCCGACGGAAAAGGGTATGTGAAAGCGAAAGGTGATATCAGAGGTGTCTTTTTTGAATCGGCCAGGCTGATCTCGGAGAGCGACATCTATGCCAACTACTGTATGAGCAGCGAGCTGCAGGCGGGCGGCAAGGTGGAGATTTCCGGGCGGAAAGGCATCCTGGTAGGCGGCGAAATAAGCGCCGGTACCGAAATCCTGGCCTATCGGATCGGCAACGAAACGGGTCTTGCCACGAAGCTGTGCCTGCGCACGCGGGACGATGTGTTAAAGGACGAAGCCGTTCTTCGGCAGGAAGAAGAAAAAAACAGAAATGAACTGGTGCTCCTGCAGAATGCATATCAGGATTTCCGCAGGAAACATCCCGAAGAGGCCCGGAATGTGAATCCGGTGTATCTGAAGCTGGAGAACGCTATTTATACGAAGGAACTGGAACAGAAAATGATAGCGGATAAGAAGAAGGAATTGGAGAAGCGTAAAAAGAAAACCCTGAATCACCGCATTGTGGCAATGGGGACCATGTATTCCGGGGTTGATGTGGATATCAACGGACTTAACTGGCATTCACAGGAATTGCGGAATGTGGTGCTCAGGGAAGGAAACGGGTACGTGAGAGTGGAGCAGTTGGTTCCGGATAAATAAATCCGGTGCAAAAGATGAAGGGAAGGTAAATATGAGAAATACAATCCTCATTGTAGATGATTCGGATATAAACAGAGGGCTGCTGAGTTCCATTTTAGAACAGGATTATACCATAGTGGAAGCGGAAAATGGTACACAGGCACTGGAAATCATAGACAGACAGGCGGATGAACTTACCGCTATTCTTTTAGATCTGATTATGCCGGAAATGGACGGCATGCATGTGTTGGAAGTCTTAAACGAAAGAAAACTTATGGACAGCATTCCGGTACTGATTATCAGCGGCGATACTTCCTACGAAGCAGAAAAAAATGCTTTGAGCTCGGCATCATGGATTATATTACCAAGCCATTCAACAATGTGATCGTGCAGAAACGTGTCAAGAATGCCGCAGGCTTGTATAAATACAAAATGCAGCTGGAAGAAAGAGTGGAGGAGCAGACCAGTGTTCTTCGTAAGGCCTATCAGGCGTTGAAAATCCAGGCAGAAAAGCTTCGGGAAAACAACCAGCAGATTATCGACATGCTCGGTACCGTCGTAGAATACCGTAACTTAGAAAGCGGAGAGCATATCAAGCGTGTGAAAGGATATACAGGAATTCTGGCGGAATGCGCCATGAAGGAGTACCCGGAATACGGGCTTACCGAAGAAAAGATCAATACCATTGTGGCAGCAAGTTCTCTGCATGACATCGGTAAAATAACGATTCCCGACGGTATTCTCTTAAAGCCCGGCAGGCTGACCGAGGATGAATATGAGTATATGAAGTCCCATACTATCCGCGGCTGTGAGCTTTTGGATGAAATTGACCAGGAATGGGAGCCGGATTATAAAAAAGTCAGTTATGAAATCTGCCGTCACCATCATGAGCGCTATGACGGAAAGGGATACCCGGACGGTCTTAAAGGGGAGGAAATTCCCATTTCCGCCCAGCTTGTTTCCGTGGCGGATGTGTATGATGCGCTGGTAAACGAAAGATGCTACAAGGACGCCTATTCTCCGGACGAGGCATACCGTATGATTATCAACGGCGAATGCGGCATGTTTTCCCCGAAACTGATGGAGGTATTCCGCAAAGTACGGAGAGAGTTTGAGGAAATGAAATAATATAGAAATAGAATAAGGCATTTGTAAATGATGTATTTTAATTTTTTTTGTAAAATTTGCGTCGGATTATAATATGTGCTATATTGTGGGTATGACAGAAAGGGGCAACAAAAATGGCAGCAGGTATGGCAGATCATAAAATGGATACTTCTTTTCTGGAAGAAGTGAAAAAAGAAGCGGCAGATGCCGTGATAGAATTACTGACACAGGCAAAATTGGAAGAAGGAGATATTCTGGTGGTCGGTTGTTCCTCCAGCGAAGTGGTGGGAGAACGCATCGGCACTTTTTCCAGTGTGGAAACGGCGGAAGCAGTTTTTGACGGTATTTATGAAGTTACAAAGCAAAAGGGCATTTATCTGGCGGCACAATGCTGTGAACATTTGAACAGAGCCCTGATTGTGGAAAAAGAACTGATGAAACGGGACAGACTGACAAGAGTAAATGTGGTTCCGCAGCCGAAGGCAGGCGGTTCTTTTGGCACAACAGCTTACAAGCGTTTTAAGGATCCGGTAGCGGTGGAATACATTTTGGCACAGGCAGGCATGGATATCGGGGATACTTTGATTGGCATGCATCTGCAGGCGGTAGCAGTGCCGGTGCGCATTGCCATTAACCGTATCGGCAGCGCCCATGTGGTATGCGCCAGAACCCGGGCAAAGTTCGTAGGCGGCAGCAGGGCGGTATACGATGAGGAACTTTTGTAAAAAAATAAAAAAATTGTTTCTTTTTTCTTGACAATTTCCATGGAGAATGTTAATATCATTCTTGCGCGGTGCAAACCAAGCAAATGCGGAAGTGCTGGAATTGGCAGACAGGCAAGACTAAGGATCTTGTGCCAGCAATGGCGTGTGGGTTCAAGTCCCATCTTCCGCAGTAAAGGAAACCTTTTATCAGAGGTTTCCTTTTTTGTTACAATGATTGAATGTTAGTGAACATGTTGCATATCTTACTACCGATAGCGATTTCTTCTGATTTTCCGTTTGGTAACTTCTCCTATAATTTTACTTCTAATCTTTGGAGATGTACTGTATTCTCTCAAAAATCTGAAACCTTTAATGTTACAACTTCTCCAACCCGCAAAGCTAATAGTAAAATCTGTTTTGGAGAATGGATAAAGACAGCATTGCTAATCAATCGCTGCTGTATATCTGGTTTAAAAAATGAAAGTTTACAATGGTGTAAACAAATGATACAATATATACACTATTGCACAAAAAAGGTGATGGGATGAAGAAATATGAATATATGAGTGAATTATTACAGGAAAATAATGTATATTTATTTACAGAACAAGTTGAAAAAGCCGGTATATCAAGAACATACCTGGCAAAATTCGTTCAAGAAAATCACTTGGAAAATGTAGCCAAAGGTATTTATATTTCACAGGATACATGGGCAGATGAATTATACATTCTTCAAATTCGTAATCCGAAGATTATTTTTTCAGGAGAAACGGCTTTGTACTTACAAAGTATGATAGACAGAGAGTATTCGGTATTTAAGGAGCATATATGAAGAAACAACAACTTTCAGCGGAACAAAAAAGATTAGAAACAGATCTTTGGATTATAGCTTTGGTAACATTGGGAGTTTTCCTATTTTACGCTGCAACAGGTAAACAACTAATGAGTTTTGTTGCGAACAGCAATATTTCAGTTATTCCAAGATTATTACTTAATGCAGGAGTACAATTTGGCGTAGCTGGATTGGGAATTACAATCGTTTGCATTTTGCGAAAAGAAAGTTTCACGCATTTTGGATTGATACGAAAAAATATTTTCAAAGCAATCATCGGGACGATTATATGCTTTGTCCCGTCCATTTGTTATATTTTTTTATCAGGTCAATTCAATGGCTACCAACCTTTCAGTATTTTAATCACAGATGATGTAATTGCAAGTGGTATTCCATTTTCAATATTAGGAATGGCTCTTATCGTTCTTGTGTGGGGGTTTTTTGAAGGATTTAATTATGTTGTTATTTGTGACAAAATCAATAGAAGATACCCTGCTACAAACGAATGGTTAG
>SAMEA104315421__coassemble_1346_pt1 | contig 12893 bp, 9 predicted proteins | sample SAMEA104315421__metabat2_high_PE_053 | metagenome-assembled genome bin SAMEA104315421 (sample SAMEA104315421) | gut metagenome | biome: Monkey gut; feature: monkey-associated habitat; material: faeces | place: China | collected 2013 | reverse complement strand
CATCCCCACTAAAAAAGATTTCTATTGTTATATACGGAAGTGCTATAGGGGCTATACCTAACGAAACAATATACTCATCAACCGCCTCTTTATTAAAAATATATTGTGAAATTTCATTCCAAATACTCTTTCCACGAATAATTCCGGTTAGTGCCAGATTTATAGCTTCTATTATTGTAGACTTTCCTGCTTCATTATCTCCTACGACAATATTTAAACCTTCTCCAAGAGTAATTTCAAAATCTCTATAGCATTTAAAATTATGAATTTTGACTTTTTTAATAAACATCTTTTCCCCTTTACTTTTATATTTTATTTCAAAATCATTTTTTTGTTTTGATAATCTTAATATGCAAAGTCAAAAGAAATTCTCTGTAACTATAAATTCTTTTATTGCCATTTCGCTCATAATGGAAGCAAATAGAAAAGAAATTAAAATAGCATCCTGATGTCTGAACACCATAAACAACAAATTTATAAATCAGCTAATTATTTTCAATATATCTGAAAGCATCTCTGTTTGCAGTTCCATAAATAATGCCATCGCCAGCAATAGGACATTCCTATATCCATACATTCTTTAGCATTAATTTAGCTTTTTCACCCCTTAATCTGACTAATACTTATTTATTTTCTTCAAAAGCGAAATCACATATGATTTCACATTAGCTTTATCCCGTTTTTGGGCATTTTCTAACATTTCTTGCATTTTCCCATTTCTTAAATTTAAAGTATCAAGTTTAAAATCCTCAACAATTTTGCACCATCTTAAAGTCCTATTATCACCATTTGCAATATTAATCAGATAATCTTCATCATATGCAAAGCATTCATCGAAATAGTAAATCCAAGCATTTCTATCAAGCTTTTTTAATATATTGATTAAAACATCCACTGCTGCATCAGATCTCCCGTATGCATTTCCCGTTAAACAAATTAAGCATGCACTAATACTCTCCTTTATTGCAGGTCTTGGAATGATTGTTCCAAGACGCTCCAATGCCCTTGCTGCCTCAGGTTCATTATAGAAATTATTCAATGAGTAATGTATATATTTTAATTTTTTTGCAGCCTGAATAAAAGAAATAGAACGTAGATTTTCAGGAACATAGTCAAATCCATGCACCTTTTCTAATGCATACTTATATGTATTAACATGAATTATGTCTCCTTGATTTACATACTTACTAAAATTTATGCCAACAGAATACCTGTCATCAGATGACAAAGAATTCCAAATTGACTCAATAATCGAAACAAAGTTGGTAGCCACAATTTCATATTCTGCTCCTTCTGTTGAATTCAACAAATTAAACAAAGTTCTTAACGTCGTCTTTTTATAGAAATATGGACTTTGATTTAATACTTCTAATCTTGCAGTCGAAAAAGTTTCTCTCTTCAAATTATTTCTAAATTCTGAAAATTCAAACGACACTGTGGTATCATCATATCCTAAAATATACTGTACACAGGCTCTAATAATCGTTTCAATTTCATTTCTAGGCATTTCTTCAGTAATATCATTATTACGATAATGTTGAACCAATTCATTTGCCTGGTTTAATCTCATTTTGCCAGTAGCATCAATAAAGCCAAGTTCTGCTGCTAAATTAATAACTTCAAATGCTGGTAATTCCCTAACATAATCCTCGTTATCTAATCCGACCATTTCTCCTACGAATTCAACACCCATTCCGAGAATTCGAGTTCTTAAAATACATATAGCTTTTTCCCAAATAATTTCAGAAACACTCTCATAGTCTTCTGCATCATAATTACGCTTTAATGATAAAATTGTTCTTTGTTGAAGCTTAATATTAAAATCTAATACTTCAGGAACATCTGCATTTTTAGAAATCACTATTCCTTCATTTGCGTTCCATAAAGATATATTATTTGCATTACTGGTAACTAATGCTTCTTTCATTTCGCTTTCCTCCATCACTACACCAAGATTAGGCTCTATAGCCACTATCTCTTTTCTATTCGATTTATCATTCCTAACTGCAATAACCTGTCGACCTATAATTGAACAATTGATTGTGGGATGTTGTTCTTTATAGTGTTTTTTGCACCAATCATTCATAGAATCACATATTCGATTCTTTAATTCTTCCAATGTTATTTCTTCACCGCGATTCCAATTTTCAATACAATTTGCTAAATAATATGAAAAAACTCCTTGTTCCTTTTCAGAGTATGGATAACTCAATTCATTTCCCGCACAAGATGCTAAAACTGCCCACCCCCGTTCTTGCCCTCGTGACAAATCTCCCCTCAAATCTATAGGTTTAATATCGGTTCCTGAATGGCATGCATCTATTATTGATACACAAAATCCCTTTGATTTAGAGAAAATACTTCTAAGAATTCCTATAGATATGTAGTCCTTCATATTACTTTTATCATCATAGTCTGGTAAAAGTAATATTGCATCTCCATCCTTTTGTTCCCCATGCCCAGCAAAAAAGAAAAGAAACACATCGTCTTCTTCAAGTTTTTGGCATATGTCTTTTATCTTATGAATTATTACCTCTCCAGAATTATCCGTGTCCCCTCTATAAGGCATAATACATTCAGAGCTACTATCATAATCGCAAAACATCGTCAGTGTCTCTCTCAGTCGTAATGAATCCGCATGGCAAAAAAATAATGAACTTATACTAGAATATTCCTCACAACTAACACCAAGAAAATATTTCATCGTCTGTCCTTCTTTACACAAATTATATTGTAACCCTATTACAAGTTTACATCAAAGATTACCTTCCTGCAATCTATTTTATATGTATGAAAATATTTATTTGTAATAGTAAGCCGTTAAACCTATTTTATTATTTAGTGTGAAATCGTAAAGACCTTATACTTTTTAAGCAATCCAGTAAACGTCAAATCCTGCGCCTACCCTTAAATTTAACGCCGCTTTTATGAGCGGCGTGATTTCCGACATTCCTCGGGAAGCTCCTCTGCCCAGGGCATCAGCTGATCTAGTTTTGCCGGATTTATATTTCCTTTTTTGTCACAATACTTAGGCAGCCCCGTGAGGATATACCTGAAGTAGTAGTATGGGCGCAAATTGTTCAGCTTTGCTGTTTCTGAAATACTGTAAACAAGAGCGCTGGCTCCGGCACCTTTGGCTGTGTTATGGAACATCCAGTTCTTCTTGCCGATACAGAAAGTCCAGATAGCCCGCTCGGAAGCGGAATTATCGATTGGGATATCCCCATCGGTCAGAAATATCCTTAAATAGTTTTCCTGATGGATGACGAAATTTAGTCCCTGTCCGGTCCTGGATTTCGGAGGCACCGCACATTCTGCAGTTTGTTGTTTTGCCCACGCAAATAAATCCTCAACCAGCGGCTTTATCCTTGTCTGCCGCTGTGTAAGGCGATCCGTTGCCGGAAGTTCTTTCAGTTCGGTATCAATCCGGTAGAATTCTGCGATCTTTTGTAATGCCTGGTATGCCACGGAATTTTTTACTGACAGGGGATTCTTTTTATCCGCTGCCTTTACGGCATCTGCAAAGGCTCTTCTTGCATGTGCCCAACAGTTTGCGTTTGTCACTCCCGGCAGTTTTTTGTCCAGCAGATGATACTGCTCCAGACTGTCCGTGACCAGAACTCCTTTGTAGTTCCGGTAAAACTCCAGCGGCTTTTCATGATCTCTGCCTTTCTGGTATTCGTAGATCACCACAGGACGTTCCTTATAGAACTCCCCGGAACGATGTACCCACATGTAGCATTTACTGTTCGGACGGTCACTGTCACCGATCACCTGTGTAGGTGTTTCGTCCGACTGTGTCACCGGCAGGCACAGCAGCTCCTGCTTCATGCGTTCTACAAACGGTGCAAAATATTTCTCAGCACACTGGATGATCCAGTTCGACATGGTCTGTCTGGAGATATTTACACCATTCCGCTGAAACTCCTGCTCGACCCTATGCAGCGCAGAGGAGTTCACATATTTTACATTCATAATGGATGCAAGCAGGGAAGGAGTAACGATGCTTCCACGCAGAAGGTCCTTGGGGCGTTTTCCACGTAAGAATTCGTCCTGATGATCTCCGTCAGTGCCTACATAGACTTCCACGGTATGAACTTCCACCGTCCAGGATTCCGGCTCATGGCACAGTCTTTTGTAGGTTTCATCCTTCATTCTGCGCCAGTTGCCTACACCATAAAACGTATCCAGTTCTTCTGTGGATACCTGATAAGGAGAAAGGATCTCTTCCGGGAAATCTTTCAGATCCGTTTCCCGTTGTCCTTTTTTCTTATGGTTACGTCGGGATGGAAGTACTTCCTCCGCAGCAAGCTCCGGGACAGACAGATTGCAGCAATTTTCTGCCTCATCAAAGAAGGATAGCTGACCATCTATGGAATCCAGCATTTCTGTGTGTTTTCCGAAACGATAGCTGTTCGCTACGCGTACCTGTTCGATCAGCCGCTCGATGTTCTCATTCAGGGTACCCGCAGCTTTCCTTATTCATTTTCGTTTTCTATGCGACCGATAAATAGGGTACTTCATTTTCCCTCTGTCAAGTGTTGCCCTTTTCTCTGTTTCGCTATTTTATCCAACCATATCTTCGATGTTTTCTGCTGCATACATATTCTCTTCCTGCTCATCAGCCGCCGGCTGCATTTTTGTCACTTCAATATGTTCCGATTCGCCGGTTATCCTTTCAACCTCTGCCAGGTTATCTTCGCAGACATCAGCTAAAGATTGGCAGTCAATATAATCCGTCAATGCATACAGACAGTTAAGTTCCCGATTTTTTGCTTTTTTCTCAAGTCTCAGCTCCTTTAATCTCTTAAAGATCTTATAGCCTTGTGCCACATTGCAATTGGCATCTTCCGTCTCCAAAAGAATATCTTCAATCTCGGCATCTATCTCTTTCATATCCATCTGAAGATTCGTGATGTACTGCCCTGCATTCCGGTAAAACTCCGCCTGCTGCCGGGCGAATGAAAGCCAGTCATTCTCTTTTCCGTCAAATGGAGTATAACTTCTTTCTTCTGTCATTGTATCTTCACCATCCTTTTCCTCAAATGTGGGTTCCTCGCTATATCTTTGCTTTTTATCTGAACTACCGTGAATAGCTTCCGATATATCATTTCTTTGTAATCTTCTGTCTTTCAGTATGCAGTTTTCAAACAATTCTTCGTATTTTCTGGGTTTGTATTTTCTTGTTTCCAAGCCCATAATGCATTTAAGTGCCTGCTTCGCTTTTGTGACATTTGCATTCGTTCCGAAATTGTTCTGAAAATATTCAATTCTTTGCAGTTCATCCTTAATATCTCTTCTGTTTTCCCTGCACACCCTTAACAGCTCAACTAAATCCGCAGCTTCATTCTCATCTGTTTCACACAATTCAATATAGTGAAGAACATCGCAAATCTTCTGATCGATATCGGAGTGTTTTTTCGTCAGCTCCTCCTTATAATCCTTCAGCCCCTCTACAAGATATGTAAAATGTGTAAGATATTCCGCCCAGTCCATTTCTGAAAGGTCATACGAAGCCACCTTCTTTTCAACCGGTTCTGTTACCTCATCGTATGTAAGTTCCTTTATTGGTGAAACAACTTCATCGGTAATACTTTCTGTCTGTTCTTCAATCGGAACCATACAATAAAAGGATGCTTTCTTACCCGCACCTATGTGTCTGTTTGCCTGAGCGAGCGTAAATACCGTTGCCTCCTGCTCGCCTGCCGCAGCTACCAGCTGTTCTGCCTGATTGGTTCGATAATAATGTCCGCTGTAATCCATGATGTAATATAAAGAGTCCGTTCCCATAAGTACCTCCTATTCCAATGTCCCGTCATTTTTACATATTTCGTAATATTTACACACAATACAGCATTTGCTGCATTCCTTAGCATGTAATACCGTTTTTCTGATCCAATACCATAACTTTGCCACTCTGATACCTCGCCTGTTTCAAAAAAGAACCCCTTACGAACTGCTTATGAACCAAGGGTAGCAGAAGGTATGTCCTATAAATGACTCTTTTACAATAGTAAAGCAAAAAAATCCCCACCGTACATTTCTGTACAGCGGAGACCTCCCGTTTTTGTATCCATTATTATAATTCTTTATTCTGCCCATTTATATCGCAATTTGTAGTTGCTAAACTGACGATAATCTAATTTTTTCTCCTTTTGTAATCTTCCAATTACAATATAGGGCATAACATTTTGTGATGCCGCAAAGCTTTTGATGGATTCTATTTCATAATTTTTCCCTGCAACGAAGATTTGATAATCTGTTTCCGAAATTAATTTATTACTTGCAAATCGGTCTGCAGCACTTTCTTTCTCAATATCAGAACCATCGTCAATAAAGTTTGCTTTCTTTCCGATATCGCCATTAACAATATGACCTAATTCATGGAAAATGGAAAACCAGAAAATATCTGCATATGCATTCCTTATGGTAACAACCATTTGGTATACTCCATCACTCTTAGGCTCAACATATCCTTGCACCGGAGCACCATTAAAATTTTTAACTGTGGAAAAATCAATTCCATACCTTGCAAATATGGAACGAAACTCCTCCTGTATATCAACTTCTTGCTGTGTCATAGCATTCTTCAGTTCATCTATTAGTTCATCTAAACATTCAATATTAAATGTACTTTGAACTTCTCTCTTTTCTCCGGCAATCTGGCTGACGAAAACCGCCTCATAGCCATCTCTGGCAAACAGATGCAATGCCACAATTAATATTTCTTCTTTTCTGTATCCGTATAAAGTGAATCCAACGTAAGTAATATAACGTCCTCGTCTGATAGTGTTTGGAACCAGTCAGTGTATCCGGACAATGAAAAGAAGATATATTTTGAGACTTTATATTTAGCGGTAATTAACTTTCCTCTGCCGATCAAAGTATCGTAAACGCCTTTATCAATCTTTTCATTTTTGAATTTACATTCTCCGATAACAGCCTTTTTTTCTATTTCAGATAAGGCAACAACATCGATATCTGCAGACTGAACTTTTGCTTCTCCGTTTTTATCGGTGATGTTTTCTACTCCCCACCAAGTACCGACAGAGGTAATAAAACAGCCATATTCCCCTGTGATTCCTTTCATTAAAATGTAGTATCTGCACATTTCTTCAAAAACTGCGCCCATGTAAGAATGCAGCACCGGTTTAACCACCTTAGTATAATAAATCCCCCCCTGTCCCATTTCAATGACGCTGGTTGCCTTGGGGATAAACTCATACCAGAACTTAAACATAAAGTCTTTCAATACATATTGCGTCTTCTTTTTATTATTTTCTTCCGTAATGCATTTCTTCTTTTCAATTAGACCCACATTCATTAGTTTTTCTAACGAATATAAAACCGTCTGATTTTTTTCACCAATTTTCGATGCTATGATATTGAGCGAATTCTCGCCGGATGCAATTTGTTCAACAATATTGTTTACAAGTGATATATCGGAAAATTCCTGCGTCAAAAGATTTCTTGTTTCATCATACAAATATCCATCCGTCTTAAAAAACAATCTTATGATGTTATCATCCAGGCTCTTTTTCGGATCAATCATGGAAAGGTATTTAGCAACACCACCGGTAATTCCATAGCAGATGGCTTTATCCTCATTAGAATAATTCGGAACAAACTTTGCTGCATCTAAATAATTGAAGGACTCTAATTTTATTTGAGAGTCGCGTCGTCCAAACAAAGGACTCTTTTCACTGAGAACCTTCTGCTCCATAAAGCTAAGTGCAGATCCACATAAAATCACTTTAAGATTCTTGTCGTTCCATACTCTGTCTATATATTTCTGCAATACAGAAAGAAGAGCCTCATCTTTTTCGGCCCAATATGGCAACTCATCTATGACAAGGACAATCTTCTCCTCTCCAATACTTTTATCAATAAAATCAAATATAGCCTCGAGGGAATTAAAACTGATATTTTCTACTCCCGGCATGAACAGATCTATTACCTGTTTTGAAAACAATTCAAGATTTCTGTTTTTACCAACCTTTGTGGCCGTATAAAAAATGGTCTTCTTATCTTTGACAAATTCTGCTATGAGCGTAGACTTTCCGATACGTCTGCGTCCATATATAACTGTCATTCCAATTCCATCTTTTTCATAAAATTCTTTTAACGATTCAAGCTCTTTTTCTCTTCCTATAAACATATAGAACTCCTCCATGCATGTTCAAACTGTTTTTGTTAAAATTGATTTGAGTAAAAATATTTTGAGTAAAATATACCATATTTTTTCCTCGAAATCAATTATTTATTCTTCTATATCATCTCTCATATCAAGAAGTAAGGTATTATTTTCCTCAATCCGGCAATTAACCCTGCTATATCCTTTTTTACTCTCCTATATCCTTCTTCGTCTTTATCGTTTCCGCACATATATAACCCACGGTTAATCTCAATCATTATGGATATTACACGCCGTTCGCGATTGTAATATTTTTCCGGAACAATGGCTCCCGAAAACGGACGATTGAGGTCTGTTTCATAACCATGCTTTTGAAAATAATGGCATATAAAGCATGCTAACCATGCGGGTGTGTGATACGCATCCGTTCCGATACATATATCCGGTCTGTATTCTCCCTGATCCATCTCATACGGAAGCGGGCTCGGATAAAAGGAGTGCCCGTCTATGATCAGGCAACACCCATATTCTTCCAGCTTCCCTGTAACAGCCTCCTCAAACATACGATGGTGTCTGTCATAATATTTTAAGAGTATTTCTTCTTTATGTTCATCGGGAATCCTTCTTAGCTCGTTGCAATCCGAGCAGGAAGTATAAACAGCCCCCATTCCTCTCTTTGCCATAATTTCTTTCTCATCATCCCGGAACCTCTCCGGATCGCATACTAACCGCGATATGGGAAATCGCAGCATCTCACAATCGGCATCAAATAAATCATCGGTAAAATGATCGGTCATTACCATAAGTTCGCGCTCTAAATTCGGCGTAACAAAATATTGTAATTCTTCTTTGGGTATGTATGTCGCTGCATGCGGCACATGAATCAGGATCGGATCTTTCTTTTGCATATTGGGCCTCCTTTTCTACAAAGAGGCCACTTAAGACATCTTTTCCATGAACAAAATGCACGAAAAAGACCCATCGTCCGATGGGTCCGTAGTATTTCCTATATCCCATCGATCAAGCTTTGGCACCTTACCATTGGCAGGTTGCCGTACGGTCACAGGGCTTGTCCCTCGCGTACTCTTCATAGGTTTTTTATTTTATTAAGTATATCACACTTTTTTAAATTTGTATTTACTTTTTACGTAACCGGATTACAATTTCCTTATCACGTATCTTTTCGCAGAATATTCAGATACTCCTCATATGAGAACACCCTGTTTCGTGACGCATTTGTCGTTTCCTTCAATATACCTGTCTGAACCAGTTTATCTACAGCAGACGATACCGTGTTATAGCTTCCCCCAAGGTCAGCCGCCGTTCTTTTGATTTCAATGATAGGATACTGCTCTATATAATCGAAAACTCTTCTTACGTTATCATTTTTTCTTGTGGTAATAGGAAGTCTGCAGACATTGTTCTCATGGAGTGTTGACAACTTTTCGACGGTAGCCAGGGAATCCTTTGCTGCTGCCGATACTGCTTCAAGAAAGAATCCAACCCACTGCTCATAATTCCCGCTTCTTCTTACCTCCGAAATACGGTCATAGTACTCTATCTGGTTTTTTTTCAGAAAATAAGATATATATATGATTGGTTTTGAAATATATCCCTGTTCTTTCTGAAATAACAACTCTATAATATATTTCTTATTTCAAAATCAATCCAACATTTCTGTCAAATGCATAACACACAAGGTGCCACCATCGAATCCTCCTTAACTGAATTTGAGGTAAGCATCAGCGAAACCGGTTTTGCTCTTCCTTACAAATAGTATTCTACGGCTTTCTATGGGTTAAGTCGTTCCCCAAAGAATGGACAAAAAGTACAGTGGGAATGGACTTTAATCTTCTTACTCCCACAAAAAAAATATGCTGATCTGCTTTTTTACTTTTTTGTGCTGATTTCTTCTATAACGTCAAAAGAGGACATATCACGTTTTTGAAATATCAATATAAAATTGAATAAAAGTGATATAAAAAAAACAGTTCGTAAAAGTATAATTTTACGAACTGTTTTTTTTGTGTATTTACGGCAATAGCAATCTGCCATATGTATACAGTCATATTTTCTTGGAGCCGATATTGGACGTAAACTGTAATATTAAAAAATCAGATTGTGAACGCATGTATTTTTTCTACTTCTCCACCAGCTCCAGGCAGTCTCCAAAATGCCTCTGCAGTGACTTTAAGTCCATAATCATCACATAAAATACTCTGCCATTGTGCACTGAATCCACTATCCTGCCATGGTCGAGCACTGAAATATATGTGCCGTCTGCTTTTTTCATATGAAAGAAAATATAATCATTTGAGTGACCTCCGTCAATCTGCGACCATATGCTTTTTTGACAGCTTTCCTGTTCATCCGGGCGTATCAGATTGCAGAAGCTCTTACCTGTATATGCAAGCAGCTCGTCCATATTTTTACAGCCTGTAAGCCGAAGCAGCTCACTGTTTGCAAGCAGAATCTCATCATTTTCTTTATCTGCTCTGTAAACAATAAAAGCTCCCGGCAAATTATCAATAATATCCTTTATTGCAAAACCAAGCTTTGCGCGACTCTTTACTTGCTCACCCTCACAATATGCCATACAGCCGTTCTTCCCACGCATTTTCACCTTATAAAGTGCCATGTCCGCACACCGCATGAGATGTGAACGGTCATCAGCCAAAACAGGATACTCCGCAAAGCCCAGTGAAATGGTAAATGTATGCGCTTCACCTTTACAACAAAATTTTCTGGTTTCTTCTGTAAACTTCTTAAGAAAAGGCTCAACCTCCACTACCGTGCAATCCGGCATGAAAATGCTAAACTCATCGCCTCCGTTTCTGCCAAGTATAACATCCTTTGAAAAATATTGCTTCATGCTCTCTGCAAGCTTCTGCAGTGCACCATCACCCGCCGCATGTCCATACATATCGTTGACCAGCTTGAAATCGTCAATATCAAGCATCGCCACAACACAATGCTTTTGCGGATTCTGTCTCATATATTGCTCAACCTGCTCATCAAAGCCGTGCCTGTTGTAGATACCGGTCAGTGCATCAGTCACAGCAAGTCTCTTGAAATTCTTCCTGTTTTCATTGATGAAAATCAATGCTGCTGTAAGCCCTGTCAAAAGCAGGACTATAATTACACCTCCGATAAACATGTATATCAGGTAGTTATTATTGTAAAACCCACTCTTGGGTAAAATCTCAAGCCTCCACTTGTCTTCATACACGTCAAAGTCATATATCACCGGATCGTTCAACTCTTCCTTTGAACCGTAAACCCACTCATACGTATCATCCCACGGCGAAGCACACTTCTGCAGACTGTACTTATACCCAAAATTGGAAAGAGCCTCTACAGAATCAGAAAAAATTTCCGGAACCTTCAGTATAACAATTGTGAAGCCCCAAAAGCTCTTTTTACCATTTTCATCCTCCAAATAAACCGGATTGCGCACTGCTATACCATATCCGCCCTGCTTCAGCTTCAATGGTCCCTGCATAATTACAGTGTCATTATCCCTCGCATAGCGCGAAATCTCTCCCCTGTCACTATCATTTATCAGATCTATCTTGCCGGATTCATTCACATCCTCTGGATATATTTCATTCACAACTCCATTCGGTGCTATCTGTATACTCTGAATCGAATCGTCCATCATATTTGCTGCAATATCATAAAACTTATTTATATTTCCATCACCACTTATGACAACCTGCTTTAAGGTATCGGTAACTCCTATTCCCTCCATAAGCTCGCCATATATACGCTCCGTATATGTCATCGCATTGAGCTTTGCATTTGTCCTGTTCTGCTGCTCCTGACTCTCACCGACTACATATATAGCGCCGATTAACGCACACATGCCCAATATAAATACCACTGCCGGAACAATGAATCTCTTTTTTAGCTTTTTCATTTGTATCACTTCCTAAAATCAATGTCTATCTGTTCCATATAATTTTAATATTATAGCTCTACGATAAGAAAATGTCCATGAATTCACATAGATTTCCAACACTTCAAACCCATAAGCAAAACTAAAAGAAGCCTCACTCATTATTGAAAGAAGCCTCTACTTTCATGATATCCTGTAAATCTACTTAGTTCATATCAATATTTTTCAGTTGTTCAATATACTGAAATACTTTTTTGTCACTCTTTGATTTTTCATGTTTTATTATACCCATTGATCTTTCTTTATCCATAGATTGTACCATCTTCGAATTCTCCTTTAATAATGTATCAAGAGAAATATCAAATTGATTACTCATGCTTACAAGAATTTGCAAATCAGGATAACTTTTTGCGACTATTAACGTATCAGTCTTGAAAATATGAGAATAATATCCAGTTTATAATAGATGATTTTGGAACAGGCTATTCAAATGAGAAGGAAGAGTGGGCTTGCGCAATGAAAGAAATCCATGTAGACTATATGCAGGGGTATCTGTATGGCAGACCATGTGAAAACATGCAGTAAGGATTTTTTATATCTGTCTCATCTCCTTCTATTTTGGACAGCTTTTCATGTCCTTATCAACAACAACGATAAAATGCCACACAGTTATTAACAACCATGTGACATTTTTCTTACTCTTAGGTACTGCCTCACAATTTTTCACCTTTACAACACGAAAATCTGGCTCCATGTTCCCTATCATTCAGATCTTCTACACTACGAAGCTTTATGCCTTTCTTACTATATCAGCCTTTTGGAATTTGACCATCGACATACAGAATGTGATTAACTAACCAC
>SAMEA104315421__coassemble_1235_pt1 | contig 14297 bp, 22 predicted proteins | sample SAMEA104315421__metabat2_high_PE_053 | metagenome-assembled genome bin SAMEA104315421 (sample SAMEA104315421) | gut metagenome | biome: Monkey gut; feature: monkey-associated habitat; material: faeces | place: China | collected 2013 | reverse complement strand
ATTGTTGGATATGTTTCTTTTATAAATTCATACACTTCATTTGCCGTAACGTGTCTTCTCATTTCGTATACGGTATTTCTTACAAGATCTTTTTGAATGGTATTTCTCCTACTTGTCATCAGTCCTCCTTGTTAGGATTAGTTCTTAATAAGGATTATATACCACTATCATCCTGTTGTCAATAAAATAGTAATAATTCTCATTATTATGAAAATTGCCAAACTGAACATCTTTTACCTGAATAACTATTTTATTTTGCGTTCAAATACATATTCTGAATCTGACCATTTCACCACGAGCCATCTTGGCATAGGTACCTTTTGTTACCAATTTATTTGCATAAGAAAAGCGCCCTATGATTAGGTCAGTTAACTAATCTCAAGACGCTTTTCAATATGTGTTATTTAGTTTTTATTCAAATATTTCAGCTTTTCGCTTTTTAAAATCTTCTTTGGAAATCATTCCATTATCTCGAAGCTTTTTCAGATCCATCCAAGCCTTACGCCGCTCTTTTCTCTCCTGCTCTTCAAGGTATGCATAATCAGCATCCGTCATTTCGGTGGACATTGCCTCCATCAATTCATCGCCTTCAAGGCCCCATAAAAAATCCCATTCGCTCATAAATGTTCCTTTCCGTGGCAATAAAAAAGCCACTTATCCCGTTTATAGTATTAACAACCGATACTAAGTATCGATTTACTATAGAGTCATAATGGCTTCTACAGATGGTAAGGGTAACCCAAACCTTTTATTCAACTGACATCTTAATTATAATCGCAAGCTCAGGAAAAGCAAGTGTAAATTAACTTTGTTGCAAAATGAACAACTCATCCGGCCACACATCATCCATTATATATAAACCTCTCGAGACCTTCTCCATGCCGTGTTCCTTAATATATTGTGCAACATAGGTCTTAGAAATATCTTCATTACACACCAAAGAGGTAATAAGATAACCGTTATATTTTTCAATAAAGTTTTCAATTTTTTCCTTTTTAGTCATTCTATTCACCTCTTCACTTTACCTCTACGCTTTAATCATATGATTCAAAAGCGAGAAAGTAAACTCTTTTTTATCTCAGGGGCTATATCATTCTCTCTCATTGCTGCTTTTGTGGGCTGTCTTTTCTTCTTGCCATAAAAATAACCTCCAAACTGAGTAATTTTATCTTACATCAGTTTGGAGGTTTACACAAACTTTGGGATATTCTCCCAGTCCCGCTGCTCTGTGAATCGCACCATCTACACCGCCTCCACCAAGAAGAGAGTTGTTTGCTGCATTCACGATTGCCTGCACCTCTGTTACATCTGTTATATCTCCCATTAAAGCCTTAATTAAGTACATTTAGTTCCATCCTTTCCAGATATCCGGCTGATAACCAAGTGTTGATTGCTTTCCGTTTCTTACTACTGGTGTTTTAATTACTTGTGGATTCTCAAGCACCTTTTCGAGCTTATCTTCATCTGCGATATACTTAATAAGAGCAAGTAAATCCTTGTCCTTACCGTCCCAGTTAACCATATTTTCTAATCCACCATTTGCCTGAGCTACTGAATTAAATTCTCCTTTGCTCATACCTTTTTCTTTCATATCAATGAACTGATACTTTATGCCCCGCTCCTTGAAAAAACGCTCCGCCTTCTTAGTATCATTGCATTTCTTTGTTCCAAATATCTGTATATTCATATCAGTATTCCTTCTCTATCTCGCCATCTATTCCATACATTTTCTTGAATACATCAAGATCTGCCTGGTTCTTAATCAGCATAACCTCTTCTATCTTCCCTGTATGAATGTCCTTAAAGCCTGCAACCTGCTCGCCATTACATATGCTCGCCTTGATTACCGGTTTCTTATTTTCTTTATCATATGTCTTTGTAACTGTCTTTTTCTTAAATAGTCCCACTCTGAGCACCTTCTTTTAACTTTGCCATCAGTATTAGTTTTTCAATCTGCATTTTCTCCTTAAATCCATTTCATATCAGTTATAGTTAATTGGTGTTCGTACTTCTATAAGATTTCCTGATGGATCATAAAATCTTACAAGCTTCTGTCCACCTTCAAGTTCCATTAATTCCGTAACATAACTTACAACATACTTGCCAGACTCCAGTTTTTCAATAATACCTTCTATATCATTATCTTCAAAATAAAGTTCCGTCATATTGTTATGTGAAGTTGTAGGTATTTTTGTACTGTCATACCATACATCTACATCCTGTAATACAAGCCCCTCAGACATTATCACATTGCCTTCCAGCTTTGTAATCACACGCAGTCCAAACAGTTCTTCATAAAAATCAATTGATTCGTCAATATTATCAACAATAATCAATACCTTTTTCAAACTCATATTTTGTCTTCCTGCCTCTCGATTTCTTTTTGAATCCATATCATAATTACATCTACAAGATAATCCTGCTGCACCTGACTTAGTTCCTTGCCCGGCTGCATTTTATGCCACTTTCGGATGCACTCCCTGCAGCATGTTGCTGTTGCGTGCTGGGCAATAAATCTTTCTGCTTCAGATGGAAACTGCTTCGAAACTTGGAATTATCCAGCCGCTCAAATAACTGCCTGTACCATTCATCCTTAGTCATTAAAACTTCACTACTTCCGGCTTATGTGTAAATGATGAAAATGTAGCTGTCGCATTTTTAAAATAGAACACCTCTGTATTTCCATCATCTGCTGAGTACATATTCTGTAAAGATGGATAAGCATCGAGCATAGACTGTCTTGCTTCTCTTCTGTCATCTTCTGCTGTTGCCAAATAATATGTCTCTGCTTCTTTTATTACTATCTATCAATAATAGAATTATACCACCATTTACACCTCTTCAACAAATACAATACCATGTCAAAAAGCTTATTGGCTATATCAAGAAATTCCCACCCTCCAAGTTTATATACTCGATTGTTCTCAACTAATATATTGTATGGATCTTTATTCTCGTTCCATGATACCAACTTGTCACTTTGTATTTCTCCATAATAAATAGATGACAACATGCAATCAACCTCCTAAGCGATTTCCCAGACTAATCTCTGCTCATAGCCTTCCACCAGGCGAATAAAGTTAGGATAGTATTTAATGAGAAGCTCTATCCTTGCCGGAACATCAGCTCCGGCGTACTGCTCTACTATATTCGCTCCGCCGCTCATCTCTTACTCCTTTGCTTTGATGTTCGACCATGCTTTAACCGTTTATTGCTTGTCTTGTTGTCCTTGACAAGTATTATTCTATCGGGAATAACCGGAAGTATCAGCGCCCCATCCGGCAACAAAAGTTGCCTGTGAGAAAACTTTACATATAATAATATATGAAGCTTTTCTGCATATACTATCTGTATATCTTTCTGCAAAACAAAATAGTTTTATTTTTGTCTTGTGTATAGAACATTTTTAATATATAATTGTTTTGTAGATTGGAGGTTTGTTTATGAATAGAGATACTCTGAAACAGATCATGGTTGATCAGAAGGATATTTACTTAAACAATCCATTAATTGCCAGACATTATCCTTTGGAAGAAAATATAAACTATTGCTTTGTCGGCATCAGAAGATGTGGCAAATCCTATATGATGTATCAGCAGATACAGACCTTGCTTGAAAAGAAGGTCCCTTTATCCCAAATTGTCTATGTGAATTTCGAAGACGAACGTCTTTTGGAAATGACAGCTGATGATTTGAATACCATCCTGGAAATAGGGCTTGAGCTTTCGGGAGCAGGTAATAAGCCATATTTATTTCTTGATGAAATACAAAATATTGACGGATGGGAAAAATTCGTACGCAGAATTGCAGATATGAAATATAAAATAAGTATCACCGGAAGTAACAGCAAAATGCTCAGCAGTGAAATTGCTTCCACACTGGGTGGACGATTCGTGATTATGAATATATACCCTTACTCCTTTGCCGAATACCTGATTGCGAACGGTAAGGAAAAGAATTACCTGGATACCATCAGTACAAGTGATAAAGCGGAGCTGCTTGCACAGTATAATGAATATGTTACTTACGGTGCATTTCCTGAACTTGTGGAAATCAAAAATAAAAGAACCTTCTTAAGCAGCATATATCTGACAGTTTATCTCGGCGATATTATTACAAGAAATAAGATTACAAATGACTTTGCAGTTAAGCTTATATTAAAGAAAATAGCTGAATCCATTACCAAACCATTATCCTTTACCAGACTAACTAATATCGCAAAGAGTGCCGGAACATCCCTTGGCAAACAGACCGTCATAAACTATGTGGGATATATGAATGATTCCTATCTCATATTCCCTCTGACAAATTATGCTGCAAAGCTTGTGGAAAAAGAGACTTCCCCTAAATACTATTTCATGGACACCGGTCTTGTAGGTCTGATGCTTTTGGACTGTAAATCTGCGCAATTAGAAAACCTTGTAGCAATAGAACTTGTCAGACGCTATGGTATGGAAAATGTCTTCTATTTTGAAAACAATGTGGAGATTGATTTCTATGTTCCTGATGAAAAGCTTGCTATTCAGGTATCACTGCAGGTTCTCGATGATATGGATACACGGGAGCGTGAGACCAGAGCTTTTGTAAAACTTCATAACTTTATTCCAGATGCAAAATGCCTTATTATTACAAATAGCGAGGAAGCATCTATAGAATGTGACGGAATCCCGATTTCAGTACTTCCTGCATGGAAATGGCTTTTGGAAACTCCATAAATAAATTTGAGCTTACCCGTATGATCAGGTAAGCTCTTTTTGCGTATTCCGCTTGAACGGAGCAGCCAGTCCGCTTTAGCGGTGAGGCTGTCCGTTCCAAACGGTGAAACTTAATTATCAACTCGGGTTACGCATGATTATGAATATGTGCCTTATCAACATGTGTTCTAAGCCATCTATCGCTCAGGTTCAATACGGAAAGAATAAAGAAGACGACAAGCTTCCACAACTTAACCTTCTGCTTGTGTTTGGCGAGGAATCAGGACTTCCATTCTATTACCGCAAACTCACTGGAAATATACCGGATTCCAAAACCGTTAAACATCTATTCGAAGATCTGGATATTCTGGGCTTTGGTAAGACCAAATTTGTTATGGACAGAGGTTTTTATTCCGAAGAAAACATAAATGGTCTGTATCGCGAGCACGTGAAGTTTTTAGTTGGTACTAAGCTTTCACTTAAATTTATCAAGAATAATCTTGATGATGTATATGATGATATCCGTATGTTTAATAATTATGACAAGGATAAACGCAGGATTTACATCCACTATTATTACAGCATCGAAAAAGGTGCTGATGATGAACAGGCCTTTGATAAAAGGATTGCTGGTCTGTACAGGGAACTGTTTGATGATAAGCTCGTTGAAAGTCATAAAAAAACCTATGAACAGTTTTTTGAAGTTAAGACTACGCCTAAGCGTGAACGCAAGGTTACTTACAAAGAAGATGACATAAAGGAAGCAAGAAGGTATCTTGGATACTTTGCCCTTATCACAAATGAAACAATGGACGCTTTTACTGCCCTGCACCTTTACAGAATGAAAGATGTTGTAGAAAAAGCATTTGGCAACATCAAAGAGCGCCTGAATATGAGACGGCTTCTTGTATCAAGCGAAAAAGGTCTTGATGGCAAAATCTTTACAGAATTTGTGTCATTAATCCTGATTTCTCATCTCGATCACAAGATGAAGGAAACAGGTTTATATAGCAACTATACAATGCTGCAGCTACTTGATAAGCTCGATGTTCTCGAATGTTTTGAGGATGCAAATCATTCGCTCAGAATCGGAGAAATGCTCAACAAGCAAGCTGAGATATATGAGGCTCTCGGAGTAGATGTGCCAACCTCGTCATGTTAATCCGAGAATCTAGGTTTATAGGTGACATAATTAAAATAAAAGTGTTGACAAGTATACTGATTATGTGTTATATACACAGTCAGAACAGTTAATGTGCAAATTGTTGGAGGAACAAATGAAATTATCACAAAATTCAGGAACACCAATCTACAAACAGATAGCAGACCAATTCAAGGAGGATATACTTGGCGGCAAGTATGAAAACGGTGAATATCTGCCTTCTATCAGGGGGTTGGCGAAGGACTTGAAAATAAGTGTTATCACAACCATGAAAGCATATGAGTCTTTGGAGCAGGAAGGTCTGGTGACCGCCATGCAGGGCAAGGGCTATTATGTAAATGCCCAGGATAGTGAAATGCTTAAGGAGCAGCATATGAGAAAAGTAGAGGAATCACTCACGGAAGCCATTCATGCAGCCAAGGTTGCCGGATTGAGCGATGAAGAGTTGAGAGCAACTTTGGATGCCTTATTGATGATGGATGAGGAGTAAGGCAGCTTTACCGAGTAAGACATTTGAGGAATGTATCATTTCAATAGAGGAGGATAAAAATGAACATAACAAACGTAATAGAAGCTAAAAACATTGTAAAGAAATACAAGGGTTTTACCTTGAATGTTCCGGAATTTCATGTACCTGAGGGGTTTGCTACGGCGCTGGTTGGAGAGAACGGAGCGGGTAAGACAACACTGATGAACATTCTGTCGGGTATTCGTCTTGATTATAAGGGCGAGATATCCTACTTTGGACAGTACTCGGATAAGGATAGAGAGAATAGTCCCGAGGTGAAGGAAAAAATTGGTTATGTAGGAGCTGATGCATATTATTTTCCTCAGTGGACCATTAAAAATATAAAAGAGTTAAGCAACCTGCTGTTTGATACATTTGATGAGAAAAAGTTCAATGATATCTGTACGGACCTTGCGATTTTCCCCGGACAGGAGATTGATGATAACAAAAAGAATTCTGCATTGTCGGATGGTAATAAGATGAAGCTGATGCTGGCTGGTGTCTTGGCACGTGACACAGATTTGCTGATTCTGGACGAGCCGGCATCACCGCTGGATCCGCTTATGAGAGACAGACTGTGTCAGATGATACGAAATTATATCGAGGAAGGAAATGGTAAACACACGGCATTTTATTCTACACATGATATAGCTGATATGGAAGGTGTCACAGATTATGTGATTATTCTGGAACACGGAATGGTTGTAGAAGAAGGTTTTTCAGAGGATTTGAAAGAAAAATATGTTATCGTCAAGGGTGATGAAAAGGATATAGAAGCTGCCAAAAAGATTTTGTATACCATCACAGTTAACAAATATGGATTTGAGGGAATGTGTCTGGCTGAGAACTTGGATCAGTTGGCGGGTTTGGATGTTGTTAAGGAAACACCTACACTGGCACAGATTTGCATCGCTGTTATGAAAGCAAATTCCATGCTGAAATAGAAGCAAAAGAGGGAGAAGAAAATGTTTAAGAAGATTAAATTGGGATTAACTCTTGTAAAATATGGCTTCAGACCGGGTACCAATCTCGTGATGTGCATATTGTTTTTAGCCATCGGAGTTGTTTTGGAAATCTCTTCAAAAGGAACAAATATTATCGGAGCTTTTTACTTCCTGCTTACAGGTGTGTACATCTATCATATGATTGAGTCTATGAGTATCTCCAAAATGGTGCAGACTTCCAAGATGAAAAAAGCATTGCAGACTACAGTACCGACAGCTACAAGCACACTGCTTTATCTGGTGATATTTACTTGTGTTGTGATAGAAAAAGCCATTCTGATACATAATTATCCGGAGAATACGCAGATTTACCTGGAAACTTTGCTGATAATTGTTGCTTATCAAGTTACAGCGATGCTTTACATCGGATTATGTTATAAATATTTTGTGGCTGCCACTATTTGCTTTTTTGCTGTCATTATGGGTCTTACCGCCGGTGCCCATATATTGTCCAGAAATAATCATCTTTCACTCAGCTTTCCGGTTGAGGTTATCATCGGATATATTGCAATTATAGTTGCGGCTGTACTGCAATACCTTATTTCAACGCTGATCTATAAAAAGGAACTGTCTAAGTTTGCTTTCAAAGGTGTGTTTGGAAAATTAAAGTAATAGAAAGGATAAATCATGAATAGGAAAAAGAAGATTATTTCTTGGCTCAGGGCCATGCTGCCATTTTTATATTTTCTATTGATTCAGGTATATGTAGGTGCTATCTTCGGCCAGATATTCAAATATTCCTTCTCGTACAACTGGATACAGGATAATTTAATAGTGATTCTGCTGATTGCACATGCTTTTACGGTATTTTTCTTTGGATTGTGGTACTTCACCTTCTGTATGAATGAGCATGATACAAGAGTTAAAGATGTGCTGAGCGTCAGAAGTGTAGCTACGGTCATCCTTTTGAGTTTTGGCCTACAGTATGTCACCAGAGCATTTTTCATATTGATTGATACAATTAATCCGCAGATTTTGGAGTCATATAGCGAGTTAATACAGTCAACCGGCTTGGGAGAGACTTCCATTATCAGTATGATTGCAACAGTCATTTTAGCTCCTATCGGAGAGGAATGTGTCTTTCGTGGAGTGACTATGAGGCTGCTTCACCGTACCGGAGTCAAATTCTGGGTGATTAATTTTGTACAGGCTCTTTTGTTTGGAATTATGCATGGTAATCTGGTGCAGGGAGTATATGCTTTTGCCCTTGGCCTTGTCCTGGGATTGATTGTTTATCGATATAAATCAATCCTTATGGGAATTTTGCTGCATCTGACCTATAATCTGCTCGGAGTGACGGCGTCATGGATTCCTTTTGAGGATTCTGTTGTGCTTCAGGTGGCAGTGATTGTTTTAGCAGTGTTTGCTGCTGCATTTGGATTGATACTTTGCCTGAAGGAGACACCCAGGGAAAGACCGAATGATGGAAAGAAATACAGTTTTGCTTCCTATATGGCCATGACATCCAAGCTATACAGAACACTGGTACATATAGTCTTTCCGGCTCTAATTCTATTTGTCGGTGTAATTGCTGTCCTATCGGCGAATGCTAGCACAACTATAGTAGTGACAGTTGCTTCTTTCTTGTTGCTGGTTGAACTCTCTGGCGATTTCGTGGCTTTTGGTGCCAGCAGCAGTAAAGATTCCGCTTCTATTAATTGGATGAAAAGTTCGGTTTATGGCAAACAGCTTTTGACAGATACTTATCTTTGGGATATTGGGATTCGTTTCTTTAAGACTACCGTTATGTGGGGTGTTATGGGAATCTATCCTGCTTTTTGCGGAGGATTTGAAACAATACTCATAGGATATCTGGTCTATACGGCTATTACATTCCTGGCAGTTAATTTTATCAGAAGAATACCAAACCCTCAGATGACAGTGATTGTAACGATGCCGGCTATCCTGATAGTTGGTTTTGCCATAGGGGCGTTAAGCAAACTGACAGCTTATCTGATCCCTATCAGTGCATGCTTGGGTGTTCTAATGATTGCCTCGATGGTTGTAACCTATAAGCTTTCCGTGAGATCTTTTAAGAGGACTTACTATGATGTGCTGTAGAGAAGAGGCCGGAAGAGCCTTCCCTGATGAAGAAATTACAGTTCATGCTAAGTAAGAACTGATTTTCAATGAAGTTATCATAAATGAACAGTGGGAGAGCTCCTCTACTTTCCCTGCGTTCCTTGTAACTTATCAACCATATCAGTTCATTATAAAAATCTCAGATTACTCCTGAAAGAATAGTCCTTTCATTCTCTGTACCATCATCAAGTGTAAATCTAAGAAGTTTCTTACTCTACAGACTGATAAAGCAATCATACATGAAAGCGCTATTACCTTTTTTTTCGTCATAGCCCCTCCTACATTAAATCTTTGTTTTCAACACCCTGTATGGAGAGAACAGCAAAAATTAGTGATATAATCGTTAATATGACAGGAAATATAGCATTGTTTGCCAAAGTAAGGTCGCCTATGTTTGCCTGTGTCAGTATAATAAGCAAAAATGAAGATATGATAGTTGCTTTTGACGATTTCATAGCCAAGCCGATAAACAAGGCAATAAAGCTCATGGTCACTATAACGACTGATTTCAAGATTAGCTGCACATAAAAGCCCAAACTTGCCATGTTAAAATCAAGAGGAAAAGCAGATACCATAAATTGTGAACCAAGCAAAATGCACCCGTAAAGTAATAGTTTCGTAAGAACCAAAGCGGAAAAATTAAAAATCCACACCGCAAGCATTTGTGAAATAAGTATTTTCTGTCGCTTTATCGGATAAGAAAACATTAAATTCATTGTCTTATTCTTGTATGCGCTTACAATAAATGATGAAAGCATGACACTGGTAAATACAAGGAAAGACATACTTGTAAACAACTCAATAGGCGAAGATATAGTATTATTGCCGGGAGCTGCGTCTGGTACGCCTGTATCCGGGTCGTTTGCGATACCAAGATAGGCAAGCGCGAACATGAACAGGCAGAGAACCGCCGCCAATATTACAGCGTTACGGATATATTTACTGATGTTATTTTTCTTCCATTCCAGTTTAATCAGTTTTAACATGATTTCTCCACCTCCCCAGTCATTTTTAGGAAGTAATCTTCCAAAGTTTCCGCTTTTTTGCCAAGAGATATTACCTCAACATCATTCAAAGCAAGCGTTTTCGATAATTCTTGAGTGGATACATGGCTGTCATAAATGCGGATTTTTTCGTCCTCGATAATCTTAAAATTATCAACTCCAAGTTTTTCACTTAACACATAAGCCGCCTTTTTCGTATTGAGTACAGACAATTCAATATAGGCTAAACTCATTTGCTCGATTTCTTTCATGCTGATTTCTTTCATCATCACACCATGATTGATTACACCAACAGTATCAGCAATACTTTCAATCTCTGAAAGAATATGACTGGAAATCATAATTGTTATGCCACATTCGGTGCAGAGTGTTTTCAACAGGTCGCGGATTTGTTTCATTCCCGCCGGGTCAAGTCCGTTTGTCGGCTCATCAAGGATAAGTAACTCCGGCTTACAAAGAATAGCGCGTGCAATTCCAAGACGTTCTTTCATGCCAAGAGAATAATTTTTAACGGCTTTTACGGCTGTGTCGGATAACCCCAACATATCAAGCGCATTTTCTATGCTGCCATGATTGTAGTACCCCATATATTCACAATGGAGTTTCAAATTTTCATATCCTGTCATGTGGTCGTAAAAGGTGGGAAATTCAATGATACTTCCCATTCGTTTTAAGACTTCATAGGATTGTGGCGAAAGTGTTTCTCCAAAAATCTCAATGGCTCCACTGGTAGGTTTCCAAAGGTTTGTAATCATCTTCATAACTGTTGTTTTACCTGCTCCGTTCGGTCCCAAGAAGCCATAGATTTCTCCTTTTTTTATGTGGAGATTAACGTCATTTACAAGATTTCTTCCGCCAATGGTTTTCGTAATGTGATTAGTTTGTAAAATGTACTGCATATTTCTTATCTCCTTTCTACATACCATTGTAGCGGTTTCGATTTTCAAAACTCTTGAATAATCCTTACAAATTTCTTTCGCAGTATTTAGTAAGACATTTTTTTTAGTTTGACGCTAAATACCGTCTTTACATTCGGAGTGCTATCTAAAATAATATCCCCACCAAGCTGTAATGCTAAGTTTTTAGAAATTGTCAGCCCCAAACCATTTCCTTGTATATTACGATTTCGGGAGTCCTCCATAGTAAAAAGGCGGTCAAATACACTGGCTGCAAAATTTTTTTCAATTCCTTTACCCTTATCAATCACATCAATAAATACTGCATTTTTATCAGTTCTTAAATTTATTCCTAAATATTTCCCGTCTGCTCCATACCGAATAACATTAGAAATAAGATTAAATAAAATACGCTGTATAGCTTCTTTATTCCCATGTACATAGACAGATGTTTCCGGTATATCAATATCAACTTGAAAATTTTTGCTTGTCAGTATTTCGTAAAAATCTAATGTACTTTCACGACAAACCTCACATACATCAATTCTCGACAGTTCTATATCCATATCGCCGGACTCTAACTTTGCCAAAGTGAAAAACTGGTTAATCAGTTCCATGACGTTTTCTGCTTTCTGTTCGATTTTCCCTAACATTTCGTCTGTACTTGTCCCATTGATACGCATAATTTCCAAATATCCCAAAATGACAGTCATAGGTGTCTTTATATCATGTGAAATATTAGAAAGCATTTTTTTAGAAGCAATTTCCGAACGACAATAATCTGCTTTTACTTTTAGATGATTTTCCAACAAATGGTTTATTTGTGCAGCAAGTTCCATAAGCTCTTTGTTCTCGGTAAAAACCATTACGCACTCGGAGCTGTTTGTATCAGTTATTTCTTTTAGCTTTCCGCTGATTTTTTGTATTTTTTTCTGTATTCCAGTGCGAAAAATAAATTGCTGATACAAAACTGTTATGAGTAAAATCACAATACAAATAAAAAGGAAAAAAATAATCGTCGGCTCACTCATAGTGTATCTCCTAATTTATATCCAATCCCCCAAACTGTTAGAATATAACGGGGATTTCGGTTATCGTCCTCAATCTTATTCCTCAATCTGCTGATATGCACATTAACAGCATTTTCATCTCCCAAATAAGCGTCATTCCAAACAAGAGAATATATTTGTTCTTTGGTATATACCTTTTTAGGATTTTGTAATAGTAGTTTCAAAATATCAAATTCCTTTGCGGTCAATTCAATATTTTTCCCCTTTTTAGTAATTGTATAATCGGATAAGTTCATTGCCAAATCTCCGGCAGCCAGTATAGCTGGAGCAGTAACAGACGTATTATCATACTGAGTTGTTCTTCTTATATTTGCTTTTATCCGGGCTAAGACTTCTGCAACAGAAAAGGGCTTTGTAATATAATCATCAGCACCTAATCCTAAACCTAAAGTTTTATCTGCTTCGGTATCTTTTGCCGATACAATAATAACAGGAACTACACTATTTTTTCTGATGTACTGCATAACGTCCATACCGCTGATTTTAGGTATCATAAGGTCTAATAGAACTAAACTGAATGCAGAAGTGTCAAATTGATTACAGGCTTCCTGTCCGTCAACTGCACAAGTAACTTCATAATTTTCAGTCGTCAAATAATTAGTCAACATTTCGCTGATTTCTGTATCATCTTCAATTAGCAAAATCTTGTGTTTATTCATAATTTGCTTTTTTCTCCTTTCTTCTGCCGTCAACAGGTTTTTCTGCGTCCTTTGGTATCAACCACATATAACCGATTTTTGAAACTCCCGGTATTCTGTTTTCTTTGCAAAGTATCTGTACCCGTCGTTCAGAAATTCCCCATTTTGCCGCTGCTTCGGGGCAAGACATATATTCCATAGTCAACCGTCCTTTCCACAAAATCTATATTATAATTATAATCGGATAACCGAATAATATCAAGTGCGTGATATGCTCTATTTCTATCCATACTATGATGTGTGTAATCATATCTCGAAAAGAAGATGAAATATACAATGTAGTTGGGTGAAATGACTATGAAGCAGAACAAAGAAAAATTCGATTTTAAGGCTTTCGGGCAAGCCATTAAAGCAGCAAGAAAAGCAAAGGGAATATCACGCAATCAGTTAGCCGACACGCTGAATATTGCACCCCGATATATTGCGTCCATTGAGAACAGTGGGCAGCACCCAAGTTTACAGATTTTATATGAACTTGTAACTCTGCTTGATGTATCAGTAGACCAGTTCTTTTTCCCGGAACGGGAACAGGAGAAGTCCACACGCCGCCGTCAACTCGAAGTTGCCGACTATGGTATCAGCGTTATCTTTGTATATCGCTTTTAGCTGTGACTGGCTCTGCAAAATAATTGAAGCAGAGATTTCCCGGCTTCGTATGGTGGCTATGAGCTTTTCAAACTTCGGTATCTGCCCGATATTTGCAAACTCGTCTAACAGGCAGCGCACATGGACGGGCAGCCTGCCGCTGTATTCATCATCTGCCTTGTCGCAAAGGAGATTGAAAAGCTGCGTGTAAAGAATACTCACAACAAAGTTAAAGGTGTCATCGGTGTCGCTGATAATGACAAACAGGGCGGTCTTGCGGTCGCCTATGGTGTCAAGCTCCATTTCGTCAGTTTCCATAAGGTCGCGCAGCTCTTTAATGTCAAAGGGTGCAAGCTGCGCACCGCAGGAAATGAAGATAGAGCTTCTTGTCTTTCCCGCAGATAACAGGAATTTCTTATACTGCCGGACGGCAAAGTGCTCCGGGTCTTTTTCCTCCAACCGTTCAAACATGAGGTCAACCTCCGTCGGCTTCAATCTTGCTGCGAATCCGGCTGATGGAGGTTGTCAGGGTGTGTTCGTCGACAAACCTCTCGTCTATATCCCACAGCTTTTCCAAAAGCTGCCCACGGGTCA
>SAMEA104315421__coassemble_1179_pt1 | contig 15153 bp, 15 predicted proteins | sample SAMEA104315421__metabat2_high_PE_053 | metagenome-assembled genome bin SAMEA104315421 (sample SAMEA104315421) | gut metagenome | biome: Monkey gut; feature: monkey-associated habitat; material: faeces | place: China | collected 2013 | reverse complement strand
GCCAAGGAAGCAGCGGAAAAACTCCAGAACCGGGTACAGCTGTATATGTATGAAAGGTAGTCTGGGAGAACGAAAATGAAAAGGATGAAAAGCAATCTTAAAGTAACGGTTTCCCTGCTTACGGCCACGGGCCTGCTGCTTGCGGGCTGCGGAGGGAAAGAAAACGGAAGCAGCGGTAATTCCCAACAGGAAGCAGATGCGGAGAATCTGGGTATTTATTATTCGGTGGAAGAAGAAAGCTTCTTTGAGCCGGAGAATCTTCTGCCCCTTGAAGCGGGAGAATTCTGTGACAGGGAACGGGCTTTTCTGACAAAAGACTATGTCTCCTATTTTTCCTGGGTGTTGAAGGCAGACAATAGCGGGCTGCATAGTTACCTGCAGGTCTATGACAGGCAGCAGAAAAACTGGGGGCTCTTTGATGAGAAGGGAGATTCCGTTTTTTACGAAGGGGAGTCGTACCGGATAGCAGCCCATACCCCGCCCTTCGGAGGACTTGACGGAAGAATGTACCAGGTGGTGTACGGGGAGGAAAAATCCTATCTGGCTGAAATAAACGGAGAGAAAATCCAGAGGATTGCGGGGGAACTTACCGATAAAGAGGAAACTCTGTGTATACAGGCGGAATCCTATAAATATGCGGACCGGGAAGGAAGATTTTATCTGGCGGATAACGATAACAAGCATCTGTACTGTTATGATGCGAACATGGAGCCGGCAGACGAGGTGGCGGTGCCGGGAATGGTTTACGGAATCCTGCAGGGGAAAGAAGGAGAGGATGTCTGCTGGTACGGTCTGGATGCCGGAAAAAATCCGGTCGTGAAGAGGGTGACAGACGGGAAGACCGTGGCGGAGAATATAGAAGGCATCGGGACGGAATACCGGGCAGCCATGGCAGAAGACGGAAGCCTTTATTTTGCCGATACCCAGAATATGTGGAAATATACGGACGGAACCCTGCAGAAGGTATTTGCCTTTGTACAGAATGACTACCTGCTTTCGGAAATTTACGGCATGGAATATACGGAGCAGGGAGATGTGGAGCTTCTGACAGATATGGACTCGGAGCTGGTGCTGCTTACCCTGCATCAGGCAGATTCCCTCCCCGAAAAAAAAGAAATCGTGCTGGCGGATTACTCTCCCACAGTCCAGCTGCAGAAGCTGATAGCCCGGTTTAACAGACAGAGCAGGGAATATTATGTGACCTGCCGGGTACCGGAGGAAGGCCAGGAATGGGCAGACTTCCAGCAGGTCATCAATCTGGAACTGAGTAATGGGAACGGACCGGACATGTTTACAAGCGGACTGCTTCTGGATGCGGGAGATTATGCGGAAAAAGGGTATCTGAAGCCTGTGGACGAACTGGTGGATGACCCGGAGCAGTTTGGAAGCGGAGTACTGGAGGACCAGAAAATAGGGGATACCTTATATGGGATCCCTTACGAATGCAGCTTCTTCTTAAGCAGCTACCGCATGGAAGATTTGGGGGACAGAACCGCCATTACCCTGCAGGAATTTACGGAGCTGGTGGAAAACTCGGATGCGGATATCATAGAAGAAAACATGGGCGGAGTGGATCTGCTGGTATATTATATCCTGTATGACAACGACGATACCACCTATATTGACTGGGAGGAAGGAAAAAGCCATTTAGACAGTGAGGAATTTTTAAGGATGCTGGAGTTCGCAGAAAAATATGCGGATCGTGACAACACGGACAAAAAAGCGTTTGCCATGAGCAGCTCTATGACAGATATTTCTGCCATAAAAACGATCTACAGCAGTTTCCGCGGCAACGCTTCCCTGATAGGTTTTCCCTGCAAAGACGGGAACGGTATTTATGTAAGCACAAACGCCGTGTATAAAAATGCAGCCACGAAGAATCCGGGGGGTGTGGATACTTTTCTGCGTTTTCTCATATCCGAGAGGGAACAGGAACGGTATGGCATGTACAGCAGCCGGGATATGATAAAGGATGGCTACGGCAGCGTAACTCTCGGAGGATTTCCGGTACGGAAGGATGCTTACCAAAAGAAAGTGACCAAGGAAGTGAGGGAGTCCTATCAGAATGATTTTTACGGAACGCAGATACCTTATACGGATGAAATGACAGACTGGATTTATTTTATACGTGACCATGCCAAACCGGACAATCCCCATATATATGCAGTTTACCGGATCCTTCTGGATGAACTGACCCCCTATTTTGACGGAAGCATTTCCGCCAAGGAGGCAGCAGAGCGTCTCCAGAACCGGGTACAGCTGTATCTGAATGAGAGATAAGCTTTACGGATAATTGTCAGGATGATAGAAGAAGCTATTATATCTGTAGGTTAAAAATCATCCAATAGTTACCGGCGTGTTCTATGCAGTCTGCTCCTACGGTACCCTTTTTTCTGGTGACAGACTTTAACAAGTTGTTTAACCCTGCACCATGTGGAACGTTATCCCTTTTTTCAATAAGTGCTTTTGTTGTGTAACCGTTTTTAAAGAAATTTGTTATTTCATCAGAACTGATAAACTTCGGTACCGGGTTTCTGATTTCAAACTGAGTTTGACCATCGGCAGAGGATAAATGAACATAAATTTTATCTCCTGGTGAACATGCTTCAATAGCATTCTGCATTAAAATGCTTAAATAGTCTGAGAGGTCAACTTCACTGGCATGACTTTCTAATTTGTCAGATACTACATCAAACTGTATGCCGATATCTTTCTTCTCCGCTTGACAGGAAAGATTATACAAGGTCGCAGCTAAAAGAGGTTTGTCAATCTGTAAGAGAGGATAGGCATGCAGGGGTTTGCTGTATTCATATGTATAAGTTTGGATGCATTTTTTTAATTCATCATAATTGGTGCAGGTACTTGACAGAGTCTGAAGATTTTGCAGACGGTTGGAATATTCATGCTGGCTGTTGCGGATTTCGTTTATTAAAGACTCGTAGATAGGTAAGTTTTTTTGATATGATGAAAGCTCGTGCCTTTGCAGATTCATTTTCTGGTCGTAATACAGGACAATGGCATTGGAAACAATGAGTATAAAAGTAGTAATTATGATGGCGCTTATATTTGTGTAAAGCCTGTTTGGGTTTGTCTTGAGAAAGAGGAGAATACTAACCAGAATTAAGTGAGTATTCAATAATACAAAGCGAAATGGTACAGCAGCTTCTGAAATAAATGAGAATATCTTAGCAGGTTTACATAAGCACAGAAGCAGTGAAAGGCACATCACAAGAAAATTCCCCCAGATTCCATGGTATGGAGAATTTATAACAGCGGGAAATAAGGATAAAAGGAGTGCCGCAAAAAACTGTATGGCGAGAAGGGTATCGTAAGTGAGAATATATAGAAAAAGGTTGTTAAGACCTTTGCTGTTACGATTGGTGCAAAAGAAATAAAAAATGTATACAATTTGTCCGATTATTAAGGAAGCGACGGCATAGTCTTCCGGTATGATGCTTAGAATAAGAGGAATTATAATGGCCGCAAAAAGATCAGTTTTTGCGGGAATGTGGGATTTAGAGACATATGCTTTCATGAAAATATAATAACATATGAATTCTAAAAATGATGTAATATATGAAATAAACATAATCTATTCCCCTTTCATGCATAACAGGCACTCATCTACTTTTTTTATATAGGTTCTTCCTATGGAAATGGATGTGCCATTTATTCGCACATACTGTGAGATACGATCGTAGGATTGCACGTAGTCTCTGTTAATAATGTATTTTTTATGGCATCTTATAAAGTTGGAATCCAGTATGGAAGCTAACTGTACTAAGGTATATTGCCTAGTATTGATTTTACCCTTTGCGGTAAAAACAAGAAGGGTATGAGCTTGTGACTCGATATAGTAAATATCCTCTGGAGATATTCTGTGAAGAATTCGATTGGTATCGGTCAGTTCGATAGTCTGATTCAAATAACCGGTAAGAAGCATCTGCTCCAGCTGAAAGAGAATATCTTTGTCTGTATAAGGCTTTGAAATATAGTTGTAGCAGTGGAATTCAGAGAGAGCAAAGGATTCTTCATGGGAAAGTGCAGTAAGAAAAAGGATGGGGACACGATAATAGCAGGGGAATCTACGGGCTGTTTTTGCAAGAAAAAAACCTCCGCGATCCGTACTTCCGCCAGACAGTTGGACATCAAGCAACAATAATGTAAAAGGGATGTTTAAGGAAACAGACTCGTTAATTAGATGCTCTGCAGCATGATAACTGCAGGCGGACTGCACAATCCAGCCCGGATATTCTTTTTTTATACATTCACATAACATATTAAGCTGTATAAGATCATCTTCTACGATTAGGACGTTTTGCATAGAGTTACCCCATGTACATTTCTTGATGATGATTTTAACAAATTATAAAAAAATAATCAAGATTATAAAGATTACTCTATAACATTGTTTATTTATCAGCTTGGGAGGGAATATATTTGCACGTATTTTTATTGTGGGATAGGGCAAACAACTTCTTAGTCTCGCTTCTTATGTCAAAACTGAAGATAGATAAAAATGACGAAAAGAAATCAGCACTTATACTATATAGTTTATCCTGCCTCTTAAATGAAGCAGGAAAAATAGCAGTGCTGACAGTCTTTTTTCTTGTGCAGAGAAGATGGGCAGAATTTATTACGGCTTTTATAACAATAGCTTCACTGCGCATATTTTTAGGAGGAAGTCACAGAAAAACAATTCTGGGATGTTGGATGCAATCTTTTTTGACGTTTGAAACTATAATTCTTTTATCCGCGAAGATTTCTGTTAATGGCTATACATTTTGTCCTATACTCCTTTTGGGATTATTCCTGATCTGGAAAGAGCTGCCTTTGATTTCGGATCAAAGAACAATCTATGGAGAAGCACAGTGCATGAGATTTAAAAGCAAATCCCTTACAGTCTTTATACAGGAAGTTTCAGGGCTCTTCTTTATAATATCTTCCGCACATCCCGCAGATTATCGATGACCCAGTCAATACTGTCCGGTACCTTTATCCCCGGATTTCGGCGATAGAAGCAGGTCTTCATGCCGTAACGAAGTCCTCCCTCCATGTCAGAAGTTAAGGAATCGCCGATGATGACAGCATCGGAAGCAGTCAGAGGATGAGAGGAAGACAAGCCGTTTTCTGACTGATTGACTTCCTGGAAAGCATAGTCAAAAAATCCGGTGGCCGGCTTGGAAACACCGACCTTTTCGGAAACAAAGATGTAGGAAAAGTATTTTCGCATATCCGCTATCTCCAGACGGTGGAGCTGCTGGGCATATGGGCCGTTGCTTGCGGCACATAGCACATACTTCTCCTTAAGATAAAAAAGCATGTCATAAGCACCGTCTACCGGAATTGCACTGTCATAGATAGCTTTCCGGAAATAGTCTTCAAAGACAATACCGTCAAAAGGAATGTGCAGGGAATGAAAAATATTGCACCAGCGTATGTTATGCAGTTCATCAAAAGTAAGGGTACCCTGTTCAATCTGATGCCACAGTCTGTTGTTTTCCTCTGTAAAGACTTCAAACATGTATGGTTCATAAGGCTTTAATCCAAAGTGGGCAAAGCCGGTCTGCATGGTCTGCTTCACGTAGGCATCAAAATCAAGCAGGGTATTGTCAATGTCAATAAAGACCAGTCTCATAATTTCTTCCTTATCCATAAATCTTATCCGTAAATACAGCTGAATTCGCGGAAGTCCGCTTCTCCGGCCACGGCATAAAGTCCCATCACTACGCCGGTAAAGCCGCTGGCAACTTCGCTTGAAAGATATTTGGTGAAGCCTTTGCCAAGGTAAACGGTGGCATCGTCCGTAATCACATAGAAGCGGTATTCCAGTGCATCCGCTTCCACGGAAAGAGTAAATTTGTCACCGTATACAGGCAGCATGGTTTCCACATGGTGAATGCCGCCGATATTTAACCGGAGCATAGCCTCCAGCCCTTTTTCCGTCCGGCAGAGCGCCAGCTCATAATGCTCGTTTTCATCCATATAGAGAGTGATGCCGGCTTCCCCTTCTTTCAGATCCACCTCTACGGAAAGGTTCATAATAAAATTACGCTGCCGTAAACCGATAAAGGTGGGAGATTTGGTTTCATTTAAGGTGGTGGAGGTGCCCCTCAGGGTAAGTCCGTTTTCCGGGAAATCATAGTTTTCCATATGCGGATGCCGTAAATAGCACCAGTCTAAATTCCAGTCCGTATTGTCAAATGTGTAGCGTTTCTTTTCATGCTGGGTAAAACTGCCGGGAATTTCATAGGATTCGTCTGTTGTACCGTCATTGCCGGCGGTGAACCAGCCGTCCTCATGGAAAGTTATGGGGGTTAAAAAGACTTCCCTGCCCAGATGATGATAAGGCTGCCATACGCCAATCTGGCGGAAGCCAAGGGTTACAATATACCAGTTACCGTCATGATTTTGTATCAGATCACCGTGACCGATACCCTGGATGATGAAAGGAGCCTTGTTACGGTTGGTGAGTACCGGATTTTGCGGATAATTTTCAAAAGGCCCCCATATATTTTCTGCTCTTGCATAGGTTACCATATGTCCGTATTCGGTGCCTCCTTCGGCTGCCATAAGATAGTAATAGTCTCCGATTTTATACATATGGGGGCTTTCTAAGTAACGGCCGCCGCTGCCGGACCAGATGGGACGGGATTCACTTAATTTTCTGCCGGTGGCAACTTCAATTTCACACTGCATGACACAGCCTTTGCCATTTTCATCATTGCCGTTGCTGATAAAGAAGCAGCGGTTATCTTCAAAATAGAGAGAGGGGTCAATGCCGCCCTGATCCACTACGATGGGGTCGGACCATTCTCCGTGAATGTCATCGGTATATACATAGAAATTTTCCTGGGTGGTATTGTTGTTGGTTACCATGTAGAAACGGCCCTTGTAGAAACGGATGGTGGGAGCAAATACACCGCCGGAGCTGTTGATGTCCTCCAGCATAACCTGACTTTTCCGGGTGAGAACATGTCCGATCTGCGTCCAGTTTACCAGGTCGTCACTTTCAAACAGGGGAACGCCCGGGAAGAACTGGAAGGAACTGCTGACAAGGTAAAAATGTCCGTTTGCCGCGCAGACGCTCGGGTCGGGATAGAAGCCTTTGATGATGGGATTTTGATAGCGCATAAAATATCCTCTCTTTCCTGTTTATAGTAGGTAGATAATGGTAACGTTTTTATTTTTACTCTATCATAAAGTTTCCGGAGAGTAAACCAAAGGTTTGCATTTTTAAGAAAGGTGTGCTACACTTGCACGGTACAAAAAATAACACGAATATGGACGGTTTCAGGTGTCGGATAGGAGCGGAAGCGGTTTCACCGTAAGGGAACAGATGGCGGAGACGGTAAGCTTCGGATCCGGTGAAAAGGGAAGCAGGTGAGAGGCCTGCACGAACTCGTCACTGTATTAAGGGAGTTCTGCACGGGCATAGCGGGTATCCGGGAGATTTTCCACCCGGACACAGCATGCAAAGTCACTGGGCGAAAGCCTGGGAAGACGGATGCGGGGCGATGAGCTTAGAGTCAGGAGACCTGCCTGGGATTTGGTACGAAATAACCACGAGGAATTGGTCAGGTACACTAAATTCTCCAATCCCTTCTGCTCATGCATGAAGGGTTTTTTGTCATTCTGTATTCGTAAAAACGCCAAGGAGGAGAAGAAAATGGCAGAACAAAATAACAAATCAAAAAAGGGTCTTATTATCGGAATCGTGGCACTGGTAGCCGTAATTGCGGTTTTGGCAGTAGTATTCTTTGTATTCCGTGAAAAGCCCACCAAGGGAGCAAAGGCAATTACCATTGAAGTGGTAGATGACCAGGGAACCAAGACAACTTATAATCTGAACACCGATGCGGAGTACTTAAAGCAGGCAATGGAAGAAGCTGACGGTCTTACTTTCTCAGGCAGCGAGAGCGACTATGGTCTGTATCTGGAAACCGTAAACGGTCTGACCGCTGATTACAATGCAGACGGAGCTTACTGGAGCATTTATGTGAACGGTGCTTACGGCAACTACGGTGTGGACAGCCAGCCTGTTGCAGACGGTGATACCTATACTCTTCAGTACGAGAAATATACAGAATAGGATTTCTCATTAAATGGAAAAGAAAAAAAATCCATTTCAGGTAAGTGTACGGGATATTGCACTGATTGGTATGATGACGGCAGTAATCGAGGTCAGCAAACTGGCGCTGGCAGCAGTGCCCAACGTGGAGCTGGTTACCTTCTGGATTATCATGTTCAGTCTGTTTTTCGGACCGAAGGTGATTTATTCCATACTGGTGTTTATCCTGATTGAAGTGAGTATCTACGGTGTGAATGTGTGGGTCATTATGTATTTGTATATCTGGCCCACACTGGCACTGCTGGTGCTGCTCTTCAAAAAAAAGGACTCCATGCCGGTGTTTGCCATTTTGTCCGGGTTTTACGGTCTTTTGTTTGGGGCATATTGTTCCCTGCCCTATATCGTAATCGGCACTGTGGGAGGCGGCATCAAAAGCGGTCTTATCATGGCGTTCAACTGGTGGGTGGCAGGCATTCCCTACGATATCCTGCATGGCATTTCCAATTTCTTTGTTATGCTGGTGCTGTACCATCCTGTGCATAAAGTCATGCAAAAGATAAAAGTGAGTATGATATAAAAAGAAGAAGAAGGAGCCGGAGGCGATGCCTCCGGCTCCTTTTATAAAATCTTATAATAGGCATTTGCGAAACGCCAAAAGCCGCATAAATACGGCATTTTTTACTACTGAAAAATAAATATAAACGCAGAACTTTCCGTTTTGTTCAAATATTTTTTACGAGACAGTTTTGTTATCACATACATATACTTAACATTGCAATATAACTTTAACATCAGCTCAATGCAGTACGACGCTTGACGACAACACTCTACACGAGTACAATAACATTACAAGAGAATTATGCACTGACTCAATCTATTTTATGTCGTATTTTTTTGGATATCTACAGATGTGGATGCGGAGCACAGAAAACATTACCTATGGATTTAACATCAAATCAATCAATAAGGAGACCGGCAAACATGAAGTTTAGAAAGATTGTCACAACCCTGGTACTTGTTTCTTTGCTCCTCGGCGGATGTACCGGATTGAAAAGTACAAACGACAGAATGACGGAACAGTCCGTGGGAGCAACGGAGGGACAGACGGCAGAAGCGGGAAGTACGGAAGACGCAGGACATGCAGCCGGACAGGATGGGAATACGGACGAACCGGAAGTACTTTATTCGGTGGAAGAGGTGGCATTTCCGGACCCGATTTCCCAGATTGACCTCAGGGAAGGGGATAACAGACCTATATGGACTGGGTATTGATTTCAAAAAAATAGCCATACGGCTTTTAGCGGTATATTGCGGATTTCGGGATATTTGCCCCTGCATTAAGCAAGGGCATTCGTTTTATCCCTAAGCGGTTTGTCAATCAGCTTGTAGTAAATGTGAATGTCACGCTGAGTTTTCATATCCACATATTTGTCAATGGTCACATACTCAATAAGTTCCAGGCACATCTGTCTTGTAAGCTCCTCCGCACCTGCATAGCTTTTCAGACGGCGGATAAACTCGTCAACATCTTCTTCCTCACGCTTGTAGCCGTCGAAGCGTTTACGCAGTTCATTAAGCTCAGCCTGCAAGTCCTCTTTTTCCTGCTGATACTGTTCGAGCAACTCTGCACAAGCCTTGTCGGGCATATTGCCAAGTACTCTATCCTCATAGATTTTCTGCATCAGCTTTCCGAGGTCATCAAGTCGCTTTTCGATCTCACGCTTACGCTTGTTATCCTCCGCCATTACAAGAGCAATGTTGCCCTGCTTTCTGGCGAGGTATTTCGCCCTTGCCTTATCGTCATTGGTAACGAAGTCGATCTGTCTCCTAATATCCTCAAGGATAAGCTGTTCAAGGATAGTTCCACGAATGTTGTGCGAGGTGCAGAAGCTCTTGCCGTAGCGGACGTGAAGCCCACATCTGTAAGAATAAGGACTTTTGCTTTCAGGTGTTTTCTGCATTTTCATTTTAGCACCACAGCTATCACAGTAGCACAAACCCGAAAGCGGACTTGTGATCCTCTCCGTTGTGATCCTGCCACGGCTCACCGATCTGTCACGCTCACGCACCTTATCCCAAAGTTCCTGAGAAATGATAGGCTCATGATTGTTTTCAACGATCACCCACTCAGATTCATCGTTGCGGATAACCTTGTGATTCTTGTAACTTACCGTGGTTTCTTTCATCTGAACGAGCTTACCGAGGTACATCTGATTGTCCAGAATACGCCTTATCGTCTGAGCATTCCACAGGTGGTGCGAATACAGCGGATAAGTCCTGCCGAGCTTGTCGTACTTGTAATCAAGCGGAGGTGTGATATGCTCCTGATTGAGAGCATCTCGAGCTTCGCCAGCTTGTCAGCGATAGAAGTTGTAGCCATATCATCACCACCATTCTGAAATTTTAGTCGAGCTGAACTTCCAGCCCCATACTAAAATTATAGCGCACTTTCGGGGTGAAAGTCTATTCGCAGTGCGCATGAACTTGGGTGCGCCATAAAACTTTTCTTATCGTGAAAATGTTATGGGGAAAATAAAAATGCAGAACTGGTGTTGCTCTGCATTTTGTGGAAATATTCGATTTATAGACAACTGCGAAAGTCAAAAACTATTACTTGATATTCTCAATAAATTCTTTCATTTCTTCACTTATTTGCTCCTGCTTATAATTATGAACATAGTGTCCGCAATAAAGTTCAACAACAGTTGCATTTGACAGTTCAGAAGCATACTCTTTTTGTATCTCCGACCACTTTTCAATGCCTGTTTCTTTTCCGTCAGATACAAACATTAACATTGGTATATCAGGCTTAGGCGCTCCGTCGATCTTTTTGACGGCATCGGGGATAGCAAGACCTTCATTTATAACGTCATCGTTTACAGCTATTTTACAGGCTATTGCTCTGTATAAATCTTTATCATCTTCTAAAAGTCCTTGAGGAAGTGAACTGTCAGAATAGTAAAATCTGACGATCCCCAGTTCCCGTCCAATAGCCGCAATTTTTTCAAACCGTTCTGTTTTTGAAAAATTAAAGTTGTCATAAGAGCGTGGCAGAGACATATCAAGACCTACAATTGCTTCGACTTCATCTGGATATTCTTGTGCCCAAAGTATCGCTTCAAGTCCAGACATTGAGTGAGGGCAGAGGATAAATGGAGCATCAATTCCAGCCTTTGAAAGAGCTTCTCTGTCCTGCCTTAGTATTGTATCAAATGACCTCTCAGTATTTACTACATCACTGAAACCGTAGCCGAATTTTTCAACAACTACTATCCTATAATCATCAACTAACAAACTATAAAGACTTCTGAAATCAAGTATAGGAGAAGCAGTTCCTGAACCTGAAAGAAATACTAATGTATGTTTACCTTCTCCCTCAGAGTATATGCACATATTGTGTCCGTCAACCTCTATCATTTCGCCAAGAGGTTCGTCCAATAGTGCCTTTTCCTTATTCATCATAATTTTATTGTATGTGAACACTATTAGCAAGAAAATGATTAGTAATATTATGATTACAAGTAGTACCTTTCCAATTATCTTAAATGCTTTTTTCATCTGAATACTACTCCTTAAAAATCAATCTTCATGAGCAAGCCGAGTGTCTACTCCTACCTTCCCTTATACCACACTGCCCCCAAAAGTTCAATCCTATTTCCGAGAAATTTTCCCTCCGAAATCACCGTCATCATCAACAGAAATCCCATGTTGAAACTATGCAAGAAGGAGAATCATCATGAACAAACTGTAAACTTTTCGGAAAATCATGAGCAAATCCTCAAATTTCACGGTAGATAAGTGAAGGGGTATTTTCATGGGCGGTCAGGCAGGGCAGAAAAATGAATGTAACGATAAGCATATCGACATTCAAAATCGGCTCAGGGAGAGCCGAGCGGAAGGTTTCACCAGACTGCCGCCCACCCAGCATAGTAACTGCGCTGAACCCCAGTAAAATACTATCAGAGCCGTGCAGTACAGATAAAAAGTCGCATAGCTCCAATCACGCAGGAGCGTGAAAAATAGCCGTGAAGCGGCGAAAAACAAGTGAGGGCGTGGAACGCCCGTTCAATTTTCACACAAGCACGGTATAAAGTATTACGATTATGGAAAATCGTAAACTTTATACGGCTTGTCAGGGGAAAATTCCCCTAAGACCCCTGAGAGCGATTGCAGGAGCAATCGAAGAACGGTGGCAGAACCGCCGAGAAAGTGAGGACATCAGAATGTCAATATTCAAAAAGCCCGAAAAAGGTTTCCTTGCAAAGCTGTTCAAGCATAAGCAAGTCGAGGAGCTTGCAGAGGAACTTGCCCACACTTATGCGGAGGAAATGCAGGAAGATTTGCAGTCCGAAAGTGACGAGCCGACCGCCACAGAGGACACCGCTGCCGAGCCTGTTCCAATGCTCGAAGTCACGGAATCGGGCGAGGTGGATTTCACCGAACCGCCAGAAAATGTCGAGGGAGAATCACCACCGCAGGACACTGAGCCGAGCGAAGTCCGCAAGCACCTGATTACATTCCGTGTGAATGACGCAGAGCTTGAAGCAATCAACCGCCGATATGCTGAAACATCGTTCAAGAGCCGTGGAGATTTTTGCAGATATTCTGCACTCACTGTCATGAATGTTGAGGAAGATACCGAGGACATAAAGCAGATAGCGAGGTACATCTCGTCTATCTCCAATTCGTTCAATCAGGTAGCCCACCGTGTCAACAAAGGCGGTAAGCTTTACGATAAAGATATTGCCGATATGAAAGCGAGGTTAGAAGAAATATGGCGGTTACTCGTATCCATACGATCCACACGGGAACATACGGTGCAATTGCTTATATCTGCAACCCAGACAAAACCGCAGACCGCAAATATGTTGTTAGCAACTTGTGCGTATCTACTCCATGTGGAGCATCAGAACAATTCAAAAATATCCGAGAGTGTGTCGGCACAGGACGAAGCCGAAGCGAGTGCCAGCACATAATTCAGAGTTTTGCCCCCGGCGAGGTCACTCCCGAACGGGGAAAAGTGCTGGTATTATGATGTCTTTCAGGCAGGAGATATAGTGGCGTGCAGCGACCGGGGGTACAGTGGTAATTATGAGAACTGGTACTTCTATACCCAGATTTACGACAGTACTGCAGGTGAGTGGGTTACCTTTGACGCCACAAACAACAATTATAAGGCAGAGGTTGACGGGGTAACTTATTACGGCATGCAGAATGTGTACCGTTCTCTTGACGATAAGCTGTATACCAATGCGTATATTCCGGATGTGGAGGGCTATCTGTGCGAAACAGACCAAAACGGTTTCCGGCATATTCTGTATGCCATTCCGGAAATAGAGCAGGAAATAGACGGGGATTATGAATGGTTTCTTGATAAGGAGAAAAGACTGTATCTGTATTCGGCAGAGGAGAAAACGGTACGGTGCTATGATGCGGAAGGAACACTTTCCCGGACAGTGGAGGTTCCCGGAACAGTTTATGGCATTATGCAGGGAAACGCCGGAGAAGATGTTTACTGGTATGGTACCAATCTGAAACTCAGACCCGTAATTGGCAGCTTAAGCACAGGAGAAATAACGGCAGAGGACAACCTGGAAGAACTGGCAAAGATTGGATGGAAAAGTATTGCACAAAGATTTTTCAGTAATGCCAAATCAGGGAATTGTACTGGAAAATGCAGGACTATATCCTAACTTGACAGGAAAGCAAAATTTACTCTATCTGGCAAATATAAATCATAAGGTGGGGGAAGAGGATGTAGTAAAGACCCTCCAAAGAGTCGGCCTAAATCCACAGGATAAAAGAATATATCAAAAATACTCACTGGGAATGAAGCAACGGCTTATTATTGCACAGGCAATTATGGAGAAACCGGATATTATTTTTTTGGATGAACCTACAAATTCCTTAGACGAAAATGGAGTTAATGAGATCAGGACTATTATAAAACAGGAAAGAGACAGGGGAGCATTGATATTGTTGTCAAGTCATAACAATGATGATATAATGGAATTAGCGGATAAAGTCTATAAAATGGAATCAGGTGAAATCAAAGAATGGAATAATGAAAAATCCTGAAAAAAACGTGTCCAAGGAAGTGAAGGAGGCTCGTCCGAAACATTTTGGCAGAGGAGGCTATCATGAAGAAAACCACTTTATGTATATTGTGTGTTTGTGCTACCATCATAGCAGGATGTGGAATAGAAAATGATAAACCTGTGAAAAACACAGAAGAAAGCAATACTATAGAAAGTGAAAGCGGAAATCAAGATGGAAATGCGGAAAATACAGGAGGGGAGATTTTATATGGCGAGTCAGAACCGGAGGATAATAAAAAACCACTTACAGATTATTCTCTGGTAACAGGGGAACATGATGGATATAATGCAATTCTGGATGTAAACGGATATCAGTATTTCTTTCTCATGGCAATGCAGCCGGAAAATATAGAATTACAATCTCCGAAAGAGAGAGAAGAAGAAAGATATGGCGAAAAGGTCAAGGTATTTTCTATCGTTGTGTCGGACGGAAAGTCAGAAGAAGAATTAGGATATATCTATGGATTTTTATTTACACCTACATCTGATTGTTATGTAGAACCGGAATTCCAAAAGGGAAATAAAATATGTGGTAAAATTGCATCTTGCGAGGAAGGAAGAGTATCCCTATACAAAGCAGAAGAAGTAGACAGGGATACCTATATAGAATTTACCAATGTTTCTGAGAAAGAGTCAGAATATACTATATCGCAAGATACGCAGTACATTATATTGGATGGGAATTTTGCAAGTACATCTGTAACATGGGAACGTTTTCAAGAACATCTTACAAGGGAAAAAAACATTTTCTATTATTTTATAGAAAATGAGGGAGTAATCACTCAGATTTGGGAGCCATATATTCCATAAACAAAACAGAAGTGTCAGAGGTAAAGTCTTAAACCGGATAGCTTAAGGAACCTTTACCTTTGACATTTTAATTTATTGGTATACAGGCTTTAATTAAACAAAATAAACCTTGCATAGTCTATAACTTTACGATATACTACATCCATAAGCAGATACTTCTTTTTTCTAATTTTC
>SAMEA104315421__coassemble_1157_pt1 | contig 15448 bp, 20 predicted proteins | sample SAMEA104315421__metabat2_high_PE_053 | metagenome-assembled genome bin SAMEA104315421 (sample SAMEA104315421) | gut metagenome | biome: Monkey gut; feature: monkey-associated habitat; material: faeces | place: China | collected 2013 | reverse complement strand
TAAGGCGTGGGTCTGCAACACCCTGATCACCAGTTCAAATCTGGTTGTCGCCTCTAAAAATCTCTGATTGATTTCAGAGATTTTTTTTGTTATGGTGAAGAGAGGAAGGAAACACAACAGGAACATTAGCTATAGACAGGAAAGGGGCATAACTTTGCATATGATTTGGATGATAGTAGGGATACTCTGTGCGCTGTATTGTCTGGCATTGGCAATTACAGGAGGCACGGGTACCTGGTTTTTTCTCATATGGGGAATACTGGGAGTTGCTTTTACACTATGGGGCATATTCCGGGGACGTATATGGCACGCCATGCCGCATTGGCTGAATATTACGGCAGGCACTTTGTTTCTGCTGATGCTGGCGGTATTTTTGTTTACGGAAGGATGCATTATCAGCGGATTTTCTAAAAATACCGACAAAGAACTGGATTATATTGTGGTGCTGGGAGCGCAATTGAAAACAACCGGACCGAGCCGGGTGCTGCAGTATAGACTGGATACGGCATATGAATATCTAACGGCACATCCTGATACGAAGGTGATTGTATCGGGCGGACAGGGCAGTAATGAACCTGCTTCCGAGGCACGGGGGATGTGTGATTATCTGGTAAAGAGAGGCATAGAGCCGGACAGAATAATATTGGAAGACAAGTCAGTAAATACGGAGCAGAATATCCGTTTCAGCAAAGATTTTTTACAGGCAGATACGGACAAGGTGGGCATTGTATCCAATAACTTTCATGTATTTCGTGCCGTGAAACTGGCAAAGGCGGCAGGCTACAGGAATGTAGTTGGAATTGCCGCTCCGGCCACCGCTTTCTATCTGCCGAACAATATGCTCCGCGAATTCTTCGGTGTAGTGAAAGATTTCCTGATGGGACATTTTTAAGAGCCGGGGAAAGGTACTGCCGGCAATGAACGGAAATGTTTATCTAAAGGCAGGATGGGAGGAGAAAACCTAAATGAATGATTTAAAGGAAAAGATAGCAGCATTTCAGCAGATGCTGGATGAGAGCCATTACATCGTTTTCTTTGGCGGTGCAGGTGTTTCCACAGAAAGCGGCATACCGGATTTCAGGAGTGTGGACGGTTTGTATCATCAACAGTATGATTATCCGCCGGAGACGATTCTGAGCCATACTTTTTATAGAAGAAACCCGGAAGAATTTTACCGTTTTTATAAAAATAAGATGTTGTTTCTGGATGCAAAGCCCAATATGGCACACAAAAAGCTGGCGCAGTGGGAAGCAGAAGGCAAACTGAAGGCAGTCATTACCCAGAATATCGACGGATTGCATCAGGCGGCGGGGAGTAAAAATGTGCTGGAGCTGCATGGCAGTGTATTGCGCAATTATTGTGAGGATTGCGGAGCCTTTTATGACGTGGATTATATAAAAAAAGCGGAAGGCGTTCCACACTGCGAAAAATGCGGAGGCATGATAAAACCGGATGTGGTATTATATGAAGAAGGACTGAACGAGGATACGGTGCAGAAGGCTATCTGGGCTATCAGTAATGCAGACCTTCTTATTATAGGTGGTACATCCCTGGTGGTATATCCAGCGGCAGGGCTGATCAATTATTTCCGTGGAAAGCATCTGGTGCTGGTCAACAAGTCAGCTACGGACAGGGACAGCGAAGCGGATCTGCTTCTTTCTGCAAGCATAGGGGAAGTATTCGGACAGCTTAAGTAACAGCGGAGCATGTGAAAAATCAGTTGAAAAGGTGAGGAACAGTATGGATATTCAGGTGGGAGACATTGTTACCCTGAAAAAAGAGCATCCCTGCGGAAGTAAAGAATGGGAGGTATTGCGTATCGGCGCGGATTTCCGCTTAAAATGCCTGGGATGTGGGCACCAGATTATGATTGCACGAAAACTGGTTGAAAAAAATGTCAGGGAAATTAAGAAAAAGGCTTGAAAAACAGGCATTTCTATGGTATCATTTTAACTCGTGATACATTATTCCTTGCTCCCACAGAAGGGGGCCAGAGACCATAAGGAGGTAAAAAGCATGAGCAAATATGAATTAACAGTTGTTGTAAGTGCGAAAATCGAAGATGATGAAAGAGCAGCCGTAATCGACAAGTGCAAGGCACTGGTTGAGAGATTTGGCGGTACTATCACCAACGTTGATGAATGGGGTAAGAAGAAATTAGCTTACGAAGTTCAGAAGATGAAAGAAGCTTTCTACTACTTCATCCAGTTCGATGCAGAAACAACCGCTCCCGCTGAAATCGAGAGCCGTGTTCGTATTATGGACAACGTAATCAGATATTTAATCGTTAAACAGGAAGCTTAATAGGCATACCGGGTATTCCGAGGATTCCTGGTATACCGGAAAGAGGGACTTATATGAATAAAGTAATTCTTATGGGAAGATTAACCAGAGATCCTGAAGTAAGATATTCTCAGGGCGAAAATGCACTGGCAATTGCGAGATACACACTGGCAGTTGACCGCAGAAATTTCAGAAACAACAGTAATGATGAGCAGACTGCTGACTTTATCAATTGTGTTGCTTTTGGAAAAAGCGGTGAATTTGCGGAAAAGTATTTCCACAAGGGAACCAAGCTTGTAGTAAGCGGACGTATCCAGACCGGTAGCTACACCAACAAGGACGGTGTAAAAGTTTACACCACCGAAGTAGTTGTCGAGGACCAGGAATTTGCCGAGAGCAAAAATGCTTCTGGGGATAATAGTGGTTTTGCGGGAGGAAACAACAATCACTTCAAGCCTGAACCTTCAGGTGTCGGTGACGGTTTCATGAACATCCCGGACGGCATTGATGAGGAACTGCCGTTTAACTAATAATTCTAAGAATGGAGGCACACTGACATGGCATTCAATAAAGCAGACAAAGCAGATGCACCTATGAGAAAAAAAGGTGGCATGCGCAGAAGAAAAAAAGTTTGTGTATTTTGTGGCAAGGACAATGTAATTGACTACAAAGATGTAAATAAGTTAAAGAGATACGTATCAGAGAGAGGCAAGATTCTTCCCAGAAGAATCACCGGTAACTGTGCAAAGCATCAGAGAGCACTTACCGTTGCTATCAAGCGTGCACGTCACGTAGCACTGATGCCTTATACCTGCGATTAAGCCGAACGGTTACGGGAGAGTATGAAATTCATACTCTCCCGATTTATTTGAAGAAAAATTGGAAGAAAACATGAAAGACATTACAAAAGACAGCAGGGACTGACATTTCCCTGCTTTTTTCGTTATAAAATGACAAATAATTATGGTGGAAAGATGAAATAAAAAATGCTATACTACATGAGTATAGATACTCGTTCACTGGGTATTTCCGGGGGTTACAACGTACATGAAGAAAAGAATTAAATTAAAAGGCAGAATTAAGACATATCTGCAGTTTTCCATTTATCTTGGAGGGCTGCTTCTGGTGGTCAATGCCGGTATAGTGGCAATAGATTACCGCGCAGGACTTCTTTTAGGCTTTTTTACACTCTTTTATTTTGCCGTAACATTATCACTCTATTTTTATAATAAGCCCGTTATTATGAACGAGCTGGTGAGCTTTGCCACCCAGTACGGACAAATTCAGAAAAGGCTTTTAAGGGAACTGGAGCTTCCGCATGCACTGCTCGATGATACGGGCAAGGTGATATGGACCAATGTGGCTTTCGAAAATATTATTCATCAGCCGAAGGGATACAACAAAACCATCACTGCCCTGTTTCCGTCCATTACCAGGGACAAGCTTCCGGACAACGAGGGCGTAGAGGAAGCGCAGTATGAGCTGACCTATGATTCCAAGGAATACATTGCCAAATTCAAGCGGATTTCCCTGAAGGAAATGGCGGAAAACAGCGCCATGATAGAAGCAGAAGGCTACGAAGGTTATCTGATAGCCGTTTATCTGTTTGATGAAACCGCTTTACATATTGCCCTGCAGGAGGTGGATGACCAGAGCCTCTCCGTAGGCCTGTTTTATCTGGACAATTACGAAGAAGCGCTGGAAAGCGTGGAAGAAGTCAGACGGTCACTTCTGATTGCCCTGATTGACCGAAAGATAAACAAGTATATTGCGGCACTGGACGGCATTGTGAAAAAGCTGGAAAAGGACAAGTATCTGGTGGTTATGCGGAAAAAGTCCGTGGCGCAGCTTCAGTCTGCCCGGTTTGATATTCTGGAGGATGTAAAGACTGTTAATATCGGAAACGAAATGGCGGTTACGTTAAGTATCGGTGTGGGTCTGGACGGCCTTACCTATGCACAGAACTATGAGTTTGCCAGAAATGCCATTGACCTGGCATTGGGACGTGGCGGCGACCAAGCGGTATTAAAAACACCGGAAAGCATTATTTATTACGGCGGCAAGAGCCAGCAGGTGGAAAAGAATACCCGTGTCAAGGCGAGAGTCAAGGCGCATGCATTAAAGGAAATTATTGCCGGCAAGGACAAAGTGCTCATTATGGGACATCGTATGGCAGACGTGGACAGCTTTGGTTCAGCAGTCGGTATTTACCGGATTGCTCAGGCGCTTGACAGAAAGGCGCATATCGTTCTGAATGATGTGTCAAATACGTTGCAGCCGCTGGTGGATCTGTTCAAGAATAACCCGGAATACGATTCCGATATGATTGTGGGAAGCAGCCAGGCAATGGAAATTGCAGGCAACAATGCGGTTCTGGTTGTGGTGGATGTAAACCGTCCGTCCATTACCGAGTGTCCGGATTTACTTCGTGTATGTAAGTCCATTGTGGTGCTGGACCACCACAGACAGGGCACCGATACCATTGAAAATGCAACACTTTCTTATGTGGAGCCGTATGCATCCTCCGCCTGCGAAATGGTTTCCGAAATTTTGCAGTACACGGCGGACAATATTAAAATCCGTACCGAAGAGGCGGATTGCATGTATTCCGGTATCATGATTGATACCAACAACTTTATGAGTAAAACCGGTGTCCGTACGTTTGAAGCGGCGGCATTCTTACGGAGAAGCGGTGCGGATGTAACCCGTGTCCGCAAGATGTTCAGGGAAGATGCCGCAGAATACAAGGCAAAAGCGGATGCGGTAAGTCAGGCAGAAATTTACAGGCAGTCCTTTGCCATTTCCGTCTGCTTAAGTGAGGATGTGCAGAGCCCGACCATTATCGGCGCGCAGGCGGCAAACGAGCTGCTCAACATTAAGGGAGTTAAGGCAAGCTTTGTACTGACCGATTATCAGGGTAAAATTTATGTTTCCGCCCGTTCCATTGACGAGGTCAATGTGCAGATTATCATGGAACGTATGGGCGGTGGCGGACATATGAGCATTGCGGCGACGCAGCTTGAAGGCATCAGCATTGCGGAAGCCATCGGCAGCTTAAAGTCCACCATAGATACAATGATAGAAGAGGGAGCCATTTAGTGTGAAAAATGAATTTTTCACAAGTGAATAAATTCACTTTGCAAATCTTGTGCCGATGGCCCAAAGTTTGCAGGCTATGGAAAGGTAAAGGTAATTGAAATGAAAGTTATTTTATTACAGGATGAAAAGAAATTAGGTAAAAAAGGCGACGTGGTTGAGGTCAGTGAAGGATATGCCAGAAATTATGTGCTGCCGAAAAAAATCGGTGTGGAAGCTACTTCCAAGAACTTAAACGACTTAAAGCTGCAGAAAGCAAATGCGGACAAGGTAGCTTTGGAGCAGCTTAACGACGCCAAGGCACTGGCTGCCGTACTGGCGGAAAAAACCGTAGAAGTAAAGATGAAAGCAGGAGAAGGCGGCAGAGCCTTCGGTTCCGTTTCTTCCAAAGAAATCGCAGCAGAATGCAAGGCACAGCACGGCATTGAAATTGACAAGAAGAAAATTGTCCTGCCGGAAGCTCTCAAGAATTTCGGCATGTACGAAGTGAATGTGAAGCTGCATCCCCAGGTAACCGCTGTACTGAAGGTGCATGTTTCTGAGATTTAAGAGTAAGGAGTAAGCTATGCCGCAGGTGGATGAAACCGTCATAAAGAGGGTAATGCCTCATAGTGTGGAAGCCGAGCAGTCGGTCATTGGTTCCATGATTATGGACAGGGAAGCGATTGTGTCGTTACGGGAGATGACTTTTACAACAAACAGTATGGTGTTCTTTTTGATACCATGGTGGAGCTGAACAACGAAGGTCAGCCCGTGGATATCGTGACACTGCAGAACCGGTTGAAGGAAAAGGATGTGCCCCCGGAAATCAGCAGCCTGGAATATGTAAAGGCGCTGCTGGACATGGTGGTGACTTCCGCCAACGTAAAATATTATGCGCAGATTGTGGCGGACAAAGCGACACTGCGGAGACTTATCAGCATCAATGAAGAGATTGCCAATATCTGTTACGCAGGCAAGGAGCCTACGGATGTGATACTGGAGGAGACGGAGAAAAAAGTATTCAATGTGGTGCAGAAGCGCAACACCGGCGAATACGTGCCCATCCGTCAGGTCGTGGTAAATGCCATGGACCGTATTGAAAAGGCAGCCCATTTAAAAGGAACGGTTACCGGTATTCCTACAGGGTTTATTGATCTGGACTACCGAACCGCCGGTATGCAGCCTTCTGATCTGGTTCTGATAGCCGCCCGTCCTTCCATGGGTAAGACGGCATTTGTACTTAATATTGCGGAGCATGTGGCATTCCGGCAAAATAAAACCGTAGCCATATTCAGTCTGGAAATGTCAAAGGAACAGCTGGTAAACCGTCTGCTGTCCTTAGAGTCCCATGTGGATTCCCAGCATATCCGAACCGGTAATCTGACCGACCAGGAATGGGAAAAACTGATTGAAAGCGGTAATGTGATTGGTAATTCCAATCTGATTATAGATGACACACCCGGTATCAGCATCGCAGAGCTGCGAAGCAAATGCCGTAAATACAAAATGGAGCATAATCTTTCCATGATTATCATCGACTACTTACAGTTGATGTCAGGAAGCGGCAGAGGCAGCGACAGCCGTCAGCAGGAAATTTCCGATATTTCCCGTTCCTTAAAGGCGGTTGCCAGAGAGCTTTCCGTTCCGGTGCTCGCACTGTCACAGCTTTCCCGTGCGGTGGAGCAGCGCCCCGACCACAGACCCATGCTTTCCGACCTTCGTGAATCGGGAGCTATCGAGCAGGATGCTGACGTGGTTATGTTCATCTACAGAGACGACTACTACAACCACGATACCGACAAAAAGGATGTGGCGGAAATCATCATTGCCAAACAAAGAAACGGCCCTATCGGCACCATCGAACTGGCATGGCTGCCGAATTACACAAAATTTGCCAATATGGAAAAATAAATACCGGAAAACAGGTATTTAACAGAAAGGCATACATACAGAACCCACACGAAAGAGAACAAGGAAATCCCTGTTCTCTTTTTTTAATGTCATGTTACAGAAAGGAAAGGGGAATTTTTATGGAACAGACACTTTTTATTTCAGATGCAGCGAAAAAGGTACACGTGGAGGCGCATGTACTGAGGTACTGGGAGGAGGAACTGGAGCTTCCCATCAAGAGAAACGAACTGGGACACCGCTACTACACGGAAGAGGATGTAAAACGTTTTCAGGAAATCAGGGAGTTGAAAGAGAGGGGACTGCAGTTGAAAGCAATCAGACTTATTTTAAAAAACGGAAAGCTGGACAGGCTGGCGGACGGGGAAAATACGCAGGCAGAGAAAGCGGTTAGTGCAGCGAAAACTGCGGAAAAGATGCCGGCTGACGCACAGCATGGCCAAAAGACGGTGGAAGTATTAAAAGCTGCCGAGAAAGTGACCGGAGAAGTGGAGCCCATAAAGACAACGTCGGTGGTGGGTGAAGAGTCGGGAGAGGAAAAGGCGGCACGTCTGCAGTGGCTCTTAAAACAGCTTTTCAGGGAAGTTTTGCAGGAAAACAATGAAGCGATGTGCCGGGAAGTAAGGGAAAGTATCCTAAAGGAAATGGACTACCAGTTCCGCATGCAGGAGGAACGGGAGGATGAGAGAGAAGCCGCCCAGATAAAAAGGGACGAGGAGCATTTCCGCCGGGTGGACGAACTCTTGCGGAAAAAGAGAGGACTCCTCTGGAGCAGGGATGACAGAAAGGCCGATAAAAAGAAAGCGGATAAGAAAGAAGCCGTCAAAGAAAGCACAAAAGAAAAGCCGAAGCCTTTGCAGCTCTAATGGCACGGCTTTTGGCGCGGCATTCAGGCTGACGGACAGATGTCAGAGCAGCATTCAGGAGGACATAGGTCAGTGCGGCAGTTGCAGAAGGCCTTCGGCGTAGGAATTCCAGTCGTAACCGGCAAGGTCGGGAATAGCGGCCCGTATGCGGGTGGCACTGACTTCCTCCATGTGGGGGATGGCGCCCAGAGAGATAAAATGGGAAGTGTAGTCCGATACCAGAGGTGATGAAGCAAGCAGAGTCTGTAAATCATCTTCATTCCGGCTGAACACAAGGAATGAAAATCCGGACAGGAAAGCCTCTGCGTATTTCCAGCGGTAGAGCTCGGGCAGTTTGTCAGAGCCGCATACATAAAAGCAGTTTTTACGGGTAATGCGGTACTTTTCACACAGGTAGCACAGGGTGTCATAGGTATAGCCCGTGACTGTGCCGTCGGTTTCACAGGTTTCCAAAGTGAAGCCGTAATGTGGGAGGACAGTTTCCAAAAGGGAAATTCTGGTTTTATCGGATAAAATATCCTTGTCCGGCATTTCTTTCCAGCCGGTGAGAAAATCGTGCCGGGAGGGGACATATACGATACGGCTGTCCTCTCCCAGCTTTTTTTGGGCTAAAAGTCCCATGGAGATATGCGCTTTTGTCAAAGGATTGAAAGTACCGGTGATGACGGCAAGTTGTTCCATAAATGCGTTTCCTCCTTTTTGCAAAGACGCAGGACTTAAATTTCTTTCAGATTGTGAAGCAGACACATTTTTAACTCGTAATAGTCCGGTGTCATGTCTAAGTAATGTCTGTGGGGATTTTCAAAACGCTGCTCCTCCTGCCAGATTTCCGTGGCAAGCTGGCGTTTTACATAGTCGCGGATTTCGGTAAGGGAAACCGTGGGCATCACGCGCTTTCCGGCTTTAATCACAGGCTGTTTCAGTTTCTTTACCGTGAAATTTTCAAAGGAACGGTTTTTCCAGGGCTGTTCCGGATCCACATAGCGGAAGGGTCTGTCGGTGGAAATTTTTTCATCGTAATTGGCGAGCAAATCTGCAACGGCATGGCCTTCTTCGTCGTAAACGCGGTACACTTCCTTTAAGCCGGGATTGGTAATTTTCTCCACAGATTCGGAAATCTTAATACGGGGCTCAAATTTTCCGTCCCTGTTGACGGCGGCAATTTTGTAAACGGCGCCGAAAACCGGGTCGGACTTTGCGGTAATCAGACGTTCTCCGACACCGAAGCTGTTGATGCAGCCGCCCTGGTCCAGAATGGAGGTAATGGTATATTCGTCCAGACTGTTGGAAACCACGATACGGGCATCGGGAAAACCGGCTTCATCCAGCATTTTCCGGGCTTTTTTGGACAGATACGCAAGGTCGCCGCTGTCTAAACGGATGCCGTAGACGGTAAGGGGAATACCGGCTGCCTGCATTTCCCGGAATACCTCAATGGCATGGGGAACGCCGGACTTTAAGACATCAATGGTGTCCACCAGCAAAATGCAGTTGTCGGGATAAATGGTGGCATACTTGCGGAACGCAGTCAGTTCATCCTGATAGTACATGACATAGCTGTGCGCCATGGTGCCGCCGACGGGAATGCCGAACTGTTTGCCGGCAAGAACGGTTGCCGTACCGGCTGCACCGCCGATGTAAGCCGCCCTGGCGCCGTATACGGCTGCGTCCATATTGTGGGCGCGGCGGGCACCGAAATCGGACACGGGACGTCCATCGGCAGCTTTTACGATACGCTGGGTCTTGGTGGCGATAAGGCTCTGGTGGTTAATCTGCGCCAGCACTGCGGTTTCGATGAGCTGGGCGTCGATTAAAGGAGCAATAACGGTAAGCACCGGCTCATTGGGGTACATAACCGTGCCTTCGGGGAAAGCATAGATGTCGCCCTTGAAACGGAAATTTTTCAGGTACTGTAAAAATTCTTCACTGAACAGATGCAGGGATGAAAAATAGGAAATATCGTCCTCGTCAAAGTGCAGGTCCTCGATGTATTCGACAATCTGCTCCAGACCGGCAAATATGGCAAAGCCGCCCTGGTCGGGATTTTTGCGGTAAAATACATCAAATACCACCTGGGTTTCTTCGTCTTTTTCGGCAAAGTAGCAGTCTGCCATAGTCATTTCGTACAAATCCATCATCATGGAAATATTTCGTTTATCAAACTGGCTCATGGGTCACATCCTCTTACATAATGTCTATTTGGCAGCTGCGCATGGTTTCAAGTGCGGCTTCGTGCTTTTCTTTTGTGACACCGGCACAGCAGGAAGCATCCACACGAATGGGAACTTCCGGCAGAAAAGCCTTGATTAACAAAGCATTGGAAACGACGCAGATATCGGTGCATACACCAATCAGGGTGATGGAAGAAATCGGATTCTGCTTATGGGCGGCAAGCAGCCAGAGGGCAAGCTCGGGGCTGCCGAAGCTTCCTTTTTCAAAAACAGGGGTTTCTTCTTTGGATACGGCAAAAGAGGCAAGCTCTGGGATGAGTTCCCAGCCGTCCGTTCCCTTAATACAGTGGGGCACCGGAAGATTTTGTCCTTCCTGGGTTTCGGAATAGTCTGCTCCGTGTGTGTCCTTGGTAAACAGGACGGTACCGGAGAAGGTGCTTATTTTTTTGACAACGGCAGGGACAACGGCTGCGGCTTCGGGACTGCCCAGCGAACCGGTTACAAAATCCTTCTGCATATCGACTACGATTAAATAGTTATTTTCCATGCAAATACCATACCTTTCATAGCAGTAATAAATTAACGGGTAAAGGAAGCGGAAAGAAATAAATGCGGATAGTGAAAAAGGCAGCCTGAAGCTGCCTTTTTCATATCATGGTGCGTCTGTGCGCACATTTTATTCTTTTTATGCTTCTGCGATAGCACCTACAGGACAACATCCTGCACAGGAACCACAGCTAATGCAGGTATCGGGATTGATTTCCATCTTTCCGTCTCCCATGCTGATAGCACCAACGGGGCACTGAGATTCACAAGCGCCGCATGCTACACAAGTATCGTTAATTGCGAATGCCATAATAAATATCCTCCTTTTAATAGTATATTAAGAACCATCATCATGCATATTTTAATATAAATCTGCTATAAATACAAGGGTTTTTATGTTCTTCTTCAAGTACAGAAAAATGAAATTTTTTAAATAAAACCCAAAATCAGGAATGACTTGTCAACTTTTAGGGAAAGTATTATACTAATACGAGCAAAGGAGGTAAGAAACAATGGAAAACATAACCAAAGATATGACAATCGGTGAAATTTTAAGAAAAGCCCCCGAAGTAGCACCTGTTCTTATGGAAGCAGGTATGCATTGTCTGGGATGTCCTTCCGCACAGGGAGAGAGCCTGGAAGAAGCAGCCATGGTGCACGGTATGGATATTGACGCTCTTATGGAGCAGATTGCCGCACTGTAATCGGAATTATGTGCAGACGATAAAATCCGCCGGTCTTTTCAGACCGACGGGTTTTTATTTTATCCCTGCAAGCTTCTGCAAAGCTGCACTGGGAATAATACAGGTGTAATGCTCGGCAAGATAGGAAAGACTCGCCGGCTGGCACTTGCGGGGACTGCCGTATTCGGAAAGGATATTGCATACACGGTTGAAATCCTTTGGGAAGTTGGAAGAACCCTTTACCAGTAAAAGGTAAACATTCTCAGATTCATCTTTATATAAGGAGTTGCTGCCTGCGTAACAGTAGCCGACTATTTTTGCACTGGCAATGACATCGTGCAGGGAATTGAAAATAAACAGCCGGGCAAGCTGGGTAATGGGTGCAGGTTTATCGTCTTCTTTTACGTCTTCTTTTTCTTTCTTCATCAAACCGGCTGCGGAGGAAAGCATATCTCCGGCTGCCTTGCGGTTTGCATGCAATTTCTTAAACAAATCCAGCATATCGTCGGTGTCGTCCGCAGCATCGTCGGCGTCATCGGCATCACTGTCGTTTTCGTCATGGACGGAGGGGGCGAACTTGGCAAAACGGGTATCCAGTTCCTCGGGGTCCTCCACCTTGGTGATGATTAGGACGATACAATCCGCATTAAGAGGGATTGCTTCTATCATAAGCGGAATGTCCTCCGCTTCAAAGCCACATTCAAAAGAAGCCTGCTGCATCATGTCGCGGAAAAGATTTTTTGCTTTTTCCGTTCCATAAGCTAATTCACTGATTTTTAATTCGCGGTCCGCCAGGTCTTCCCTGGTCAGGGTGCAGCGAATCTGGTTTTCATTCACTTTTTCAATTTTCATGCTATCACATCCTTACTTTAAGATATGCACTCATACCTGCGGGTGACTGAAACTCCCATCAAATCTGATTACAAGTATATTATACTTTTCGGCAATCTAAGTCAATAGAACAGGAAAGAGTTTAATTTTTTTTAATGATTACGAAATGTTGCATTTTATTTTATTTTTTTAATTTTTTGCTTGCCAAATATCAGAATATCGAATATAATGCCATTAAGATGTCTCCGGAAGTGAAGTACGGAGAGGAGGCATGTTCGTACATTAATTATTTATAGGATTTTCTTAGGACGGCTGCGGAAGTATGCAGCTACGTTTCTTTGGATTCTTGTCCGCAGTACTCTTCTATAGTATGCGGATGTCTTACAGGCTTATGTGCCTGTTTCTGATTTAATAATTTCCATTTTTTAATTTCCAGTTTTCTCGTTTTAATTCAAATTTTTAACAGGTATTTTTGTACGTTCGGGGGCATCGGCTCTGAAAACCGTATAGTGTATCACGGCACTTCTTATGGCAGACAGGTTCAGAGTATTTTAAAGGTAAAGGAGGGAGGATTTTGCATCAGGATAATGTGCAGGCACTCACTGACACACTTAACCGGGCAGAAAAGGAAGGAGTATCCCTGTTTCTGGAGGGACATCCGTCCGACCCGGCAACCATAGCGAAATGCTGTGTCCGGGAATCGGAAACTTATATGGCGGATTACATTCTGGATGACGCAGGTCATCTGAAGGAACTCCGCTACGACAGGGTCAGGAACCTTTGATTGCAGGAAGGTGAGAAAACCTTGATTGCAGAAAGGCGAGGACCCATTGACTGATTGTCGGGACTCTTTATTTAATTGAATGAATGCTGTGGCACGCTGTGCCTCGGAAAGAGACGGTGACAAAACGGGAATGCCTCTTGACTGCACCGTCTCTTTTTTATACAAAGGGGAATTTTAGACAAATTTGTCAATTTATATAATGACGCAGGGAAAAGAGTTTGCTATAATGGGAAGCATGATTAGAGGGACAGTGTAAATGAAATGCAGGCTGTTGCGGAAAGGCATGGTTATTTAGTATGAAAAAAGCAATCCCGGTTTTGATAGCGGTGGTTTTAATTCTGATTATCGGTGGTGTGGCATTCGGAGGCCAGGCGATAGAGCGGTATACCTACTCCCATGAGCAGGCGGATTTATATGAATATTTTCACATTACCAAGGAAAGCGACGTACCCATTATTTTACAGAATGAGGTGACCGAGCAGGACGCCGTGCTGAAGGACGGCATCTGCTATCTGGAATACAGAGATGTACAGGATATTTTAAACAGCCGTTTTTACATTGATAAAAACGAAGGACTGCTTTTGTATACCACACCAACGGAGATCATCCGGGCATCCCTCGATGCTTCTTCCTATACGGTAAACGGTGTGGAGAACCCGGTGGATTACTGTATTTTTTACGCAGTGGAGGGCAATGAGGAAACAAAGTACTACATTGCGCTGGACTATGTAAAGAAATACACCAACTTTTCCTATGAAGTATTTACGAATCCCAGCCGTGTGCAGATTTACACCAGCTGGGAGGAGGAGCAGGCAGCGGATATAAAATCCGATACCGATGTGCGTCTGCGCGGCGGTGTAAAGAGCCCCATCCTCTGTCATGTAAAAGAGGGCGACAGAGTGGTTGTTCTCGATAAAATGGAAACCTGGAGCCAGGTAAAGACGGCGGATGGCTTTGTCGGCTATGTGGAAAATAAGAAACTGACAAATGAAAGAACGGAGACCCCGACACCGGTAACCGATTACACGGAGCCGGAATACACTACCTTAAAGCAGGATAAAAAAATCTGTCTGGGCTGGCACGGTGTGTACAGCACCACAGGCAACGGCACATTAAACGATGTGACGGCAAATGCTTCCGGGCTTACCGTAATCGCACCCACCTGGTTCAGCGTATCGGATACAAACGGCTCCCTGCGCAGCTTCGCAGAAGCCTCCTATGTGGAAAAGGCGCATGAAAAAGGCCTGCAGGTATGGGGCGTGGTTGATGACTTTAACTACCTGGATGACCAGGGCAACCGCACGGATGTGGCAGCCGTACTGGCTTCTACCACTACAAGAACCGCACTGATTGACAACATCATGAATGCGGCGGCAGCCTGCGGTATGGACGGCGTGAACGTGGACTTTGAAAAAGTTATGGATGAAGCGGCAGGAGAGGATTACGTGGAATTCTTAAGAGAGCTTTCCATCCGCTGCAGACAGGCGGGACTGGTATTTTCCGTGGATGATTCCGTACCGTATCACTTCAATACCCGTTACAATTTGGCGGAACAGGGTGTGATTGCCGATTATGTGATTATTATGGCGTACGATGAGCACTGGGCAGGCAGCGAGGAAGCCGGTTCTGTTTCTTCTGTTGATTATGTCCGCTATGCCATTGAAAAGACCGGGGAATATGTGCCGGGAGACAAGATTGTAGTGGCACTTCCGTTCTACACAAGACTCTGGATTACCGAAGGAACTTCGCTTACCAGTGAAGCATACCCCATGACAGGTGTGGATGCTTTGCTTCAGAAATACAATATGACTTATGATTGGGATGACGCCACCGGACAGAATTATGCGGAGGCAACGGACGGCACGACTCTGTACCAGATGTGGATTGAGGACTTACAGTCTTTTAACGTCAAGCTTACCGTCATGCAGAACTACGAGCTGGGCGGTGTGGCAGCCTGGAGACTGGGCTTTGAACCTGCGGGCGCCTGGGATCTGATCAGGGTCTATCTGGAGAGGTAAGCTGCCCCGCATAAAGACTTCGCTTCCTACATAAATTAAGATAGAATACAGGACAGCGGAGGGTATATGGAACGGGACAGTAAGCAGAGCTTTGCGGCAGCAGGCGTGTTTATTCTGTTGGTTATGGGAATTGTCTTTTTCACACAGCCGGTTAGGGAAACAGTTGGAAATGCCTTGCAGCAGGAGCCGGAAGGCCCCTGTGTGGTAATTGACGCCGGTCATGGCGGGGATGACCCCGGTAAAATCGGTATTAACGGAGCGAAGGAAAAGGACGTCAATT
>SAMEA104315421__coassemble_1134_pt1 | contig 15839 bp, 18 predicted proteins | sample SAMEA104315421__metabat2_high_PE_053 | metagenome-assembled genome bin SAMEA104315421 (sample SAMEA104315421) | gut metagenome | biome: Monkey gut; feature: monkey-associated habitat; material: faeces | place: China | collected 2013 | reverse complement strand
CACCTTTTCATTGGGAGACCATTCTGCATAAATCTCCGGGTATTTTACAATGTTTTCACTGATTTCTGTGCTTGGAGTACCGGGATATGCCGCGGATACTTTCACACCTGCTTCGTAGGCGCCTCTGGCAATAGCCTCGTTGCCCAACATGATTTTCTTTTCTGACACGATTACTCTTCCTTTCTCCTATGGTTCATTTTACATTCTCTCTTTTCTCCGATTGCATCTGCAATTTTGCGCAGAAACAGATACAATAATCATACCACGCATTTTTAGTACTGTAAAGCGTTACTGATACAAAGCATCCAACAGCTGTTTCATGGTCTTCTGCAAAACAGGGTGGCGGAAATTCGGTGCGATTTCTGCCATGGGTTTCAGTACAAAATCCCTGTTCTCCATATCCACATGGGGAATGATAAGTTTTTCATCCTCATAGATTTCCCTGCCGTAAAAAATAATATCCAGATCAAGAGTTCTCGGCCCCCAATGGATTTTACGCTCCCTGCCCGCTTCCTGTTCGATTTCGTGCAGCCTGTCCAGAAGCTCCGTTGGCGTATAAAGTGTTTCGGCAAGAAGGACGCCGTTTAAGAAGTCCGGCTGCTCCACTCCACCGTAAGGTTTGGTGGAAATAATGCTGCTCACCTTTTTTATCCGGATATATTTTTCTTCCAGTTTTTTTATGGCATCCTCTATTAACTTCCTGCTGTCTCCTAAATTGGAGCCGAATGCTATATACACATCCGTCCGGCCTCTGTGGATTTTCACGGAAACCGATTCAAAAGGCAGAGGGATGGGGGCTTCCGGTTTTCTCAGCTCCAGATCCAGCGCCTTTACATTCGGAAACGAAAGCAGTACCGCTTCCGCCGTTTTTTCCGCTGCCGTTTCTATCAGATCATAGCTCTGTTCTGTCAAAACCTTTTCCATCAAAAGGCATACCTCTCCGTAATGCGTGGATGCCGTCAGATCATCGGATTGTCCTGCCTTTCTTAAATCCGTGTAGAGGACGGCGTTTACATAAAAATGCTGTCCTTTCTCCTTTTCTTTTGCAAACACACCGTGGTGCGCATATATTTCAAGATTGTCGATTCTGATTTCGTCCTGTATCATGTTACTCCTCTTCCTGCATCAGTTCCCGCACATAAGCTTCCGATTCGTCTAAATTTTCCGCTATCTCCTGTACGGTTTTACCTTTCTGCAGCCATTTCGCAATTAATTTCTTGTCGCGGATTTTTTCTCCTTCCGCTCTTTCCTCTGCTGCCTGTTTTTCCGCGATTTCTACAGCCATCTCTTTGGCCTTCTCTTCTGCGATTTCTACAGCCATCTCTTTGGCCTTCTCTTCCGCGATTTTTACAGCCATCTCTTTGGCCATCTCTTTGGCCTTCTCTTTGGCCATTTCCTTGGCCATTCCCTCTGCCATCTCTTTGGCCATTCCCTCTGCCATTCCTTTGGCACGTACCTCGGCCTCAAGTTTGATCTTCATGTCATAGGTCATATAATTTTCTCTCCATTCCGTGTCGTCCCGGATTTTTTCCACCTTATCCTGCAGACCACGGGTAAAAGCATCCGTAGGACTGCCTGTTTGAAAATAATCAAGCAACGCTGCCGTATCCTGTCCAATCCCCGTTCTGTCACCGCCAATGTTCACAAACAGGGTTTCTCTTTTGTCCGGAAGAACAATGTCCTTTTCTCCCCGGCAGACCGTTTCAAAAGAATAAATGCTTTTGCCCTGTCCGAACATGTCAAATCCGCAGACAAAAATCACCATGGACTTCTGCAGTTCCATATACGTCTGCCCGCTCTGGATCTGATAGATGTCCATCTGGCTGTGATAATACCGGCTCCTGAGCGGCAGTTCTCCCGTATTGATCATCTGCATCTCAATGTCATAAGAATTGCCTTCCACATCCCTGACGTATATGTCCAACCGGACACCCTTTCCCTGATAGCGGGATTGCATGCTTTTCTGTTCCTGTACAATACGAAGCTCCGCTATCCGGATTCCCATGATCCGCTGCAGAAATTCCCTGCAGTCCTCCGGATTATGGAACACGGAACAGAACATCATATCGTCCCTGATGTCGATTTTGGAAAAATCAGTCGGCCGGCCGGTAACGGCAGACGATTTCCCGGTTACTGTGTTTTTGGTCATTTGTACCTCCTTTGCGGGAGGTTCCTGACCGTCAATCAATGCTTTTCACAAACCTCCTGCTTTTGAATGAAATTGGGTAATGAAGCAGTGAAGTCTGATGAATAAATAGAATATAACTTTTAGAATAAATAGAATATTAGACTATATACTTTCTGCTCGCAATCAGTGTAACACAAGAGTTGAAATTTTGCAATATTATTTACTTTATTATGGAAATTTGTATAAAGTTTTACCCGGTTGTGACGTTTCCGCGTTTCCGCATCAGCTGTTCAAAATAGCCTCCGTCATCCGGATGGCACGCACATTTTCCTTGATGTCATGCACCCGCACAAACATGCAGCCCTTCATCACGCCCATGACCGTCGTAACAAGTGTGCCCTCCACCCGTTCGGTAACCGGCACATCCAGTGTCAGACCGATGACGGACTTGCGGCTGGTTGCCAGAAAAATCGGGCATCCCAGCACCTTAAGGCTTTCCACATTGTTGATAATCTGTAAATTCTGCTCGTAGGTTTTGCCGAATCCCACGCCGGGGTCTATTAAAATTTTATCCGGTGCAATGCCCGCCAGTTCCGCAATGTGCAGAGTTTCCGCCAGATCTGCTGCCACATCCTGCATGAAGCTCTCGTACACAGGCTCCTTCCGGTTGTGCATCAGGCAGCAGGGCAGACCGCTTTTCGCAATGACATCCGCCATTCTTTTGTCCCACTTTAAGCCCCAGATATCGTTAATAAAGTCGATGCCCGCCTTCACACCTTCTTCCGCCACCTCCGGCTTATAGGTATCAAGGGAAACAGGCACATCAAATCTTTTTTTGACCGCCTCAATAACCGGCAGCACTCTTCCCAGCTCTTCCTCGCAGGAAAGCAGTCGGTAACCAGGTCTGGTAGACTCGCCGCCGATGTCCAAAAGGTCCATGCCTTCCTTAATCATTTCTTCCACATGGAACAGTGCCTTATCCTGCTCCACCCATTTTCCTCCGTCTGAGAAGGAATCCGGTGTGACATTTAAAATGCCACACACATACGTTTTCCCTGTTTCCTGAAATTCCCTGTTCCCTATCTTCATATCCGCATTCTCCTTTTCTGCCGGTGTATGCCTGTCCTTCCATATCCGGGTCTTACATCTGTTTTCTGTAAACTCCTTATACCTTAAGCCGCAGATTTTTCTTTTCCTCGCTCCAGTTGCAGGCTTCCCTTGCTTCACAGGCAAAACAAGCCCTGCTTTTCTTGTCTGCCCGGTACAAAACACCGCTTAACGTGGGTTCTTCCGCTACGGACTTTGTGCGGTGCTGTAAAACAGCCTCCGTAATCTCCGCTATTTCCGCCTCCGTGTACCCGCATTTTTCCAAAATAAGCGGGGCAATCCTTGCGCTTGCCTCTTCATGGGGCGTCCCGTTTTCATACTGCTCATGTTTGCCGATGTCGTGCAAAAGAGCCGCCGCATAAAGCAAATCTTCCGGAATTTGCAAATTTTCCCGAAGATTAAAAATCATGCCGATACGCGCCACATCCAGAAAATGCACCATATCATGCCGGCAGAAAATACGGTCCTTTTCCGCTTCTTTGTTTTTCCCAAGGTGTTCCCGAAAAACTTCATTTTCCAAAATCCGGTTTACTCTGTCCGTTTCCACTGTCCGTCCCCGCTTGTTTTTACTGTCGTTTTCTTCTGCCATTATCCCGTTATCTGTGAAGCATCATAAAAAACTGCTTCTGCAGCTCTGGGTTATCCTTAAACTCGCCGCGGACCGCCATGGTTTCCGTAAGGCTTCCGGGCTTTTTCACACCGCGCATGGTCATGCACATGTGCTCCGCCTCAATCACCACCATAACTCCTTTGGGAGACAAATGCTCCATAATGGCATCCGCTATCTGTGCCGTCATCTGTTCCTGAATCTGCAGTCTTTTTGCAAATACCTCCACTGTCCGCGCCAGCTTGCTTAAGCCCACCACCTTGCCGTCCGGGATGTATGCAATATGCGCTTTTCCGTAAAAAGGCAGCATGTGATGCTCGCACATGGAGTAAAATACGATATCCTTTTCCATCACAATCCCGCTGTCCGAAACGGAAAACGTCTTCTGAAGGTGCGTGCCCGCATCCTCCGTCATGCCTCCGCAGATTTCCTCGTACATTCTGGCAATGCGCTCCGGGGTTTCCCGTAACCCCTCTCTGTTCAAATCCTCTCCGATGCCCTCCAAAATCAGACGGACACCGTCCTGTATTTTTTGCTGATTCATATCTGTATCCTCCGGGCAGTTTCGCTGCCGTATCACTGCTTACCTAAAATATCCCTGACCCTTCCCAAAAAGGAAAGGGAGCCGAAACACAAAATCACATCTTCCTTACCGGCTAAAAGATATGCCATTTCCACCGCTTCCTCCACACTGCCAGCCGTGGTCACCCGCGGATGATATGCACTGACCGCCGCTGCCAGATCCATGGCGGAAAGCGCCCGTTTGTTTTCCGGCGGTGTCACCGTGATAATCTGGTCGGCATAAGGATATGTGATTTCCGCTACTTTTTCATATTCCTTGTCTTTCAACATTCCCATTATATAGATAATTCTTTTATTTGAAAAGTAGGCAGACACAGATTGCACAAGTTTTTTGGCAGCCGGCTCGTTGTGGGCGCCGTCAATGACAAAATACGGTTTTTCCCGCAAAACCTCAAACCTTCCGGGCCACGAGGTTTCTAAAAGTCCGCGTCTTAAATTTTCATCCGATACATAAAAACTCTTCTGCCGGTTCAGTGCTTCCACCACTTCTATGGCAACTGCGGCATTTTCCGCCTGACAGACTCCGGGAATGGTTATTTCCATATCCTTGTGCAGGGTGCCGAACGCATCCCGGTAATTAAACCTCTGCTTTTTCAGACCGTATTTTTTCTTTTCGGGCACAGTTGCAAAAAATAAGGAACAGCCTTGTTTTTCCGCTTCCTTCCTTATTTCTGCTGCCGCCTCTTCCTGTTGTGCGGCGCTGACTGCCACACAGCCTTTCTTAATGATACCCGCTTTCTGATAAGCAATTTTGTCTAACGTCCCGCCTAAAAACTGCATATGGTCCATACCGATGGGCATAAGCACCGCAGCAAGTGTCCGGGTAATCAGATTGGTGGCATCCTCCCTGCCGCCCATTCCGGCTTCCAGTATCACAATATCGCACTTTTTATCCGCAAAATAAAGGAATGCCAACGCCACCTCCGCTTCAAATGCCGTGGGTGCTGGCAGGCCATCCGCCTTTATCGCCTCCACTGCCTCTTTTATTTTTTCCAAACCTTCCGTGTATGCCTTCTTTGTCATATTTTTCCCGTCCACCCGGATAGTTTCCCGGGACTTAAACACCGCCGGTGAAGAAAAAGCTCCCACGCGGTAGCCGGCCGTTTTATAAACGGTAGAAAGATATGCCAGCACGGAGCCCTTGCCGTTTGTACCCGCAATGTGAATGCAGGGGAAGGCATCCTGCGGATTGCCAAGCCGTCTGCATAGCTCCTTTATGCTGCCGAGTCCCGGCACAATGCCGCTTTTCTTTAATTCATCCATAAAATCCAAACATTCTTTTTCCGTCATCATTTTCTACCCGCTTTGCATATTTTTTGCTTTCCCGGAAACACTTTTCATAATAGAAAAAAGGAGTTCCGTTATCTTGAAAAAACTACTGCACAATTTTCTCCATTGCGGTATCTTAGGCTGGTGCATGGAGATTATTTTTACAGCCCTGTCTTCCTACCGCAGGCGGCAGTTTTCCTTAAAAGGCAATACCTCTGTCTGGATGTTTCCCATATACGGCAGTGCCTGCCTGATTGCCCCGCTTTGCAGACGTCTGCGGGGAAAACCGCTGCTTCTGCGCGGCTTTCTGTATGCCACCCTTATCTTTTCCGTAGAATTCTTTACCGGAAAGCTCTTGCAGAAACGGCACATCTGCCCCTGGGATTACAGTCATTCCAGGTGGAATATCGGAAAAATCATCCGGCTTGATTACCTGCCCTGCTGGTTTCTGGCCGGCTTACTGTTTGAGCGCCTGCTTTTGGAGAACGAACCGGCTTCCGCATCCCGCCGTCTTACCGAAGAAAAGGACGGAGACATCTCTCCGCCCTTTTGAAGTCATATCCTTAATCGTTATCCATATCGTCCATGGTTTCCGTGCCGATGTTTAACGTATTTAAGGTACGTCTTCTCATGCGGGCTGCTTCGGAAGCCTCTAAAATATAGTTTTTAATTTCCCTGGACCTTTTCACATGCTCAATAATAAGCTTGGGATGGGTGGTATCACCGGTAAAGCAGGTAATGGTGCCGAGTCCCACCAGTCTTTCAAAAAAAGTCTGTGTATGCTCTACATCCTGTACTTTATACATATAACAGTCATTTTCGACTTTTTTGAAAAATCCCTGATCTACCGTAAGTATATCATCCTTGATGATGTAAACCGTGAATGTAAACGGCAGTCCCAAAAACACCCATCTTTTTCTTTCCCTGTACTTGATATCCTCATCCGTTTCTTTAGCCATATCCGCAATACCTTCCCTTTCCTTTTGTACACAAATATCAATATTATAAAGAAGATTATACGTGAAAAGAAGATATTATGCAAGGCTATTACGGGATGGAAAATTATTTTCAAAATATTTTTTGAAATCCCACAAAGACTAATTGCATCACCCCTCCCTTTGTGTTACAATGTTAAAAATCTGAAAAGGAGGATGATATCGTGACAGCTAAGGAATGTATTAAAGGACGCAGAAGTATTCGTAAATTTGCAGATACTCCCGTTTCCAGGGATGTGATTGCAGATATTGTAGAAACCGCTTCTTATGCTCCCAGTTGGAAGCATACACAGATTACCCGTTATATTGCAGTGGAAGGCGAGCTGAAGGACAAAATCGCCGATGAATGTACCAGCGCTTATGCCAAAAATGGTGAGATTATCAAAAATGCTCCCATGCTGATTGCTGTTACTTTCATTAAAAACCGCAGCGGATTTGAACGTGACGGTTCCTATTCCACTCCCAAGGAAGGCGGCTGGCAGATGTTTGACGCCGGTGTTGCTTCCGAAGCTTTTTGTTTAGCAGCTTACGAACAGGGACTCGGTACCGTAATTATGGGGATTTTTGATGAAGCCAAAGCCGCTTCCCTTCTGGAAGTTCCCGAAGAAAGAGAATTGGTTGCTTTAATTCCTATCGGCTATCCCGCTGAAAGTCCTGCCGCTCCCAAACGCAAGAGCGTGGAGGAATTATTATCATTCAAATAAATACATTAAAATCGAAGAGTTTTTCCTCTTCGATTTTTTTTGGGTCTTTCGCAATATTTCATGCCGCATCCGTGGCAGAATAAATACAATGCGCCGCAATTGCGGCAGAATGTGAGGAAAAAGAATGAGACATTTAATGAGCCCACTGGATTTTTCCGTGGAAGAATTGGACAAGCTTTTTGACTTGGCGGAGGACATTGAAGCCTCTCCCGAAAAATATGCCCATGCCTGTGACGGCAATGTACTTGCTACCTGTTTCTACGAACCCAGCACCCGTACCCGTTTAAGCTTTGAGTCCGCCATGATTCATCTGGGTGGAAAGGTACTCGGCTTCTCCGATGCCGCCAACTCTTCCGCTTCCAAGGGTGAGAGCGTATCCGACACCATCCGCGTTATCTCCTGCTTTGCCGATATCTGTGCCATGCGTCATCCCAAAGAAGGCGCGCCCATGGTAGCTGCCGAGAAATCAGGCATTCCGGTTATCAATGCCGGCGACGGCGGTCACCAGCATCCCACCCAGACCCTGACGGATCTGCTTACCATCCGCAGTCTGAAGCACCGTCTGGACAACATGACCATCGGTCTTTGCGGCGACTTAAAGTTCGGCCGTACCGTACACTCCTTAATCCGTGCCCTGGTGCGCTATGAAAATGTCAGGTTTATCTTCATCTCCCCAGAAGAGCTCCGTGTGCCCGACTACATCACGGATATGTTAAAAGAAAAAAATATCCCCTACGAAGAAGTCATCCGTCTGGAAAACGTAATGCCTTCCCTGGATATTTTGTACATGACCCGTGTACAGAAGGAACGTTTCTTCAACGAAGAAGATTATGTCCGTCTGAAGGATTTCTACATTCTGGACAAGACCAAAATGGAATATGCCAGACCGGATATGCTGATTTTACATCCCCTGCCCCGTGTCAATGAAATTTCCGTAGAAATTGATGATGACCCCAGAGCCGCTTATTTCAAGCAGGTGCAATACGGTGTCTATGTAAGAATGGCGCTGATTTTAACACTCTTAGGAAAGGATTGAAAATTATCATGTTAAACGTAGGAAAGATTGAAGAAGGATTTGTACTGGACCATATCGAAGCCGGCAAGAGCATGGATATTTACAAAAACCTGCAGCTCGGCAAATTAGACTGCACCGTTGCCATTATCAAAAATGCCCGCAGTAACAAAATGGGCAAAAAGGATATTCTTAAAGTGGAATGCGACATCAACCAGCTTGACTTGGACGTCCTGGCATTCATTGACCACAACATCACCGTAAACGTCATCAAGGACGGTGAAATCGTGGACAAAAAGGAACTGGTTCTTCCCAAGACCATTACCAATGTCATCCACTGCAGAAATCCCCGTTGCATTACCTCCATTGAGCAGGGCCTGCCCCACATCTTTGTTCTGGCAGACGAGGAAAAAGAAATTTACCGCTGCAAATACTGCGAAGAAAAAGCCGACAGAAAGAAGCTGTAAATTAAAAAGCAGTAAATTAAAAGGAGAGGCCCATCCGGGTATCTCCTTTTTGTTTGTTATCTTTTTTTCTTACTTTATTTATCTCTGTCTTTTTTCTTACCCAGCCAGCCTTCTTTTTGCAGCTCCTGTAAATCCTCGTCATATAACCTGGACTTCATGGTCGGGTTGTTCTTGAATATCTTCGCTAATACCTTGTTGTTGCGCATGCTTTCATGCTTGGCGGCATTAATCCTGTACTGCGCCTGCAGATCCATAATTTCCTCTCTGTCGTCCTGGGAATACTGCTCGGATTTCTGACGCAGGCTTTCCTTGATGGCAGCAAAGCTCTTTTCGATGCCTGCCATACTTTCGGCAAATGCCTCTTTTTTCTGACCCATGCTCTCGGCAAATGCCTGTTTCTTCTGGTCAACCGTTTCCGCAAAGGCCACTTTTCTGCGCTCCGCATTTTCCGCCATAGCTTCCCTGCGTTCCGCCCAGTCCTCTCCCGCTACTGCGGCAATAACCTCGGCTCTCTTCTGGATACGCTGCATTTCGCCCTTAAGCTTCTCCATAGAAACCAGCACATCCCGCAAATCGAGAGCTGCCTTGAAGGAAAGAGCAAAATCCCACACAATATAACAGGTCAGAAGAAGTGTCGCTATGGTCAGGATATTGTCCGGAATAGCCAGCACCAGTTTTTCCACCGGTTTGTGGATAACATAATTCATAAGCAGGGTAAGACCGCCCCAGGCGAGTGAACAGCCGAGACAGATATGTCCCTGAAAGTTAAAGGGCTGATTGGAATAATCCCAGTACCTTACCTTGAACAGAGCTTCCATTGCCACACCGGTAAAATACTCTAAGATGGTGGCGCCGATGCATCCGGCAATATAGACCGCCCACCAGTGTCCGATAAAAGGCTTCGAAACCACTAAAAGAAGAATGGCGCCGCTGCCGTACAATGGCAGAAACGGTCCCTTCATAAAGCCTCTGTTTACCCAGCGTTTTGACTTTAAGGACACGTAACATGACTCAAAGCACCAGCCGAAAAAACAGTAAAAATAAAAGAAAAACAGCCATTGAATGATTGTGTAAGAATACATAAAATCTCTCCCATCAGGTAAAGGTCTCAAATCGCAGACAGAGCTTACCTTTTTTTGTTGTGTATTTTTCTTCCGCAAAAATAAATTTGCCGAAGCCTCTGACGTTGACCACATCTCCCACGGCAAGAGGTCTGCTGTTGTTTTCCGTCAGCCTGCCGTTCACAAAGACCCTGCCTGCCGCAAACATCTGCAGGCTTTCGCTTCTGGACAAATTACACAGCCTGGAAATACAACCGTCCAGGCGCAGGGAGCTGACAAGTACCTCCTGCTCACCCGGCTTTTCAAAGGAAAAGCTCACCGCCGGGTCTGTTTTTTCGCATTTCACATGGGTGTGCTTAATCTGCAGAAGATTTTCACAGATAAAGTCCGCCATGGAACGGATGCAGAAAATATAACCTTCTTTTTCTCCGGTCCGGATGTCTCCGATGCAGCTTCTCTCCATTCCCAGATTCATCAGGGCACCGAGAAAATCCCGGTGGGAAAGTTCATCCGCAAACTTTGCCAGAAGCGGCGTCACATGAATGCAGGTAATGGGAAACTCTTCCTCATAGCCGAATTCCTGCGGGGAACCAAACCGCACCATCTGCCTTTCCGCCATCTCATAACCGCCGAAAAGCATCGGATGGGCAAAGGAAATCTCTTTTTTCATCTGCTCATAAACCGATATTTCCGAGAGTCCCAGAAACGCACTGAAGGTGTAAATATTCTGCTGATAGGATTTATTTGCAAGGTCCCGCAGCCTGTTGCAAAACTGCTGCTCCTCTTTGTCTGAACTAAATGCCATAGTGTTTTTTTTCCTTCTCCGGTATGCTGCCCCGGGTCCGGTATGCAGCACATACCGGGTAAATCGTATTCCGCTCAGCCTAATGCCACATCCAGAATCATCATTAAAAGAAATCCCACCAGTACGCCCAGCGTACCCGCATGGGAATGTTCACCCAGATGCGCTTCGGGAATCAGTTCTTCCACCACCACATACATCATGGCGCCTGCCGCAAAGGACAAGAGCCATGGCATGAAGGGAACCAGTATGCCTGCCAGAAATACCGTCAGAATACCGAAAATCGGTTCTACAATGCCGGAAAGGCATCCGTACAGAAATGCCCGGAAAGAAGAAGTTCCTTCCTTCTTCAGGGGCAGGGAAATGGCTGCGCCCTCCGGAAAGTTCTGGATACCGATACCGATAGCCAGTGCAAACGCCGCCGCATAATCCGCCGCCGTGCCTCCGTTAATGCCCGCATTGGCAAACGCAAGCCCCATTGCCATTCCCTCCGGAATGTTGTGCAGGGTTACGGCAAACACCATAAGCGTAGTCCGTCCCAGGGACGTATGGGGTCCCTCCGCCTTCGTTTCTCCTATATGAAGATGTGGAATGAGTATATCCATCAGAAGTAGGAAAACAGCTCCCAGCACGAAACCTCCCGCTGCCGGAATCCATCCGATACTACCGTTTTCTTCTGCCTGTTCAATAGACGGAATCAGAAGTGACCATACACCTGCCGCTATCATGACTCCCGCCGCAAATCCCAAAAAAGCCTTGTGAACGGACTCTTTCATGGACTTTGTAAAAAAGAAAACCACTGCTGCTCCCAATGTCGTCATAAGCCACGCAAAACCGGTACCTTCCAGTGCCAGTATAAAAGTATTCATTTTTCCTCCTAACTTTAATTAAAACTGATGACCTCTTTTTTCGGTGCCTTGGCTTTTTCCACACTGACAGCCGTAAGCACCGGTCCTTCTCCCTGGTAATCAGCCCAGTATTTTCTGTGTACCACCGCTTTTACCTTTACCCATTCCTTCTGTTTCAGGGCATCCGCTCCTTCGTATTCACAGGCATAGCCTAAGAAGGAAATGTCCTCTGCGCAACAGGTCATTGCCATACGGCCGGGTACAAAATAATTCTTGGGAAAATCCTTGGGTTTCAGAACCATGGCAAGGAACTCGACGGTCTTTCCTTCGTATCGTTCCGGATGGTCCATAATATCCAGAAACCAGATACCGTATCCGTTATCATCCAGCTTCAGCACATCCGCGGATAAATCGTAAGGAAGGTCATCCTCTAAGATATCCGTAATTTCTCCGTTGGCATCTTCAAAAATAACGTCTGCCCTGGGATTTACCGCTTTAATGTTTCTCTTATACGTATTTAAGTCCTGCACTCCGTCACAGCGGTTCATGATAATCATTTCGGAATTCTTTACCATTTCCGCAAGCTGGGAACGCATATTTGTATAATACATGGGGAATGTGGAGCCGTCACTGGTGGTAATCTGCTGCTCGATACGCCACGATCTGGGCAGCTTCATGTTGCGGATATTCCACATACCATTATATTCTATGATAATCCTGCCCGGTTTGTGCTTCTTCTCCAGCTCCGTCAGATATTCCGGAGTAAAATCTTCTTCGTTTTCAATAACTTCCATTACCGTGTGGCTCTTTTTCAAAAGCTTTTCGTCATATTCTTCCACACCTTCCTCACAAAGAACCAAAAGGGTTGTTTCCCTGCTCTGGAAGTAGGGCTGTCCCAGTGTATAGGAAATGAACTGTGTTTTGCCGCTTTCCAAAAAGCCGTTAATCATATATACGGGTTTCATACTTTTCAGGTCTCCTTATCTCAAGATACCTGCCGGCTTTCACCGGCAGGTATCCCCTACTTGTCACGTTTACTCATTTATTTCAGGAAAAGGTCTGCCAGCTTGTCCTCGTCAATCTTGGAACCGATGACGCAGAGCTTACCGGTTACCTGTGCGGCACCGCTGCGGATATCGCTTTCTCCGGGTACATAATCGAAATAAATCCAGGTACCGTCCTCTGCGGGCACCATGCCCTTGGCACGGAGAATCATGCCGTAAGAACCGTCCTCCAGGGCATGAAGCTTCTCTTTGATTTCATCGGTTGTAAACTTCTTTGCGGTTTCTTCGCCCCAGCTTGTAAACACCTCATCCGCATGGTGATGATGATGGTGGTCATGGTCGTGACATCCGCATGTGCAGTCCGGACCGTGGTCATGGTGATGCTCATGCTCGTCGTCATGATGATGGTGGTCGTGATGGCAACATTCGTCGTCATCGTCATCATCATGGTGGTGATGCTCGTGGTGACAGCATTCGTCCTCATCGTCATCATCATGGTGGTGATGCTCGTGGTGGCAGCATTCGTCCTCATCATCATGATGATGATGCTCATGTTCATGATCATGCTCTTCTGCCAACAATGCCTGAATCATATCCTCCAGCTTGTCCGCTCCTTCGATGGTCTTTAAGATATCTTCGCCCTGTAATGCCTCCCAGGGAGTCGTAATAATGGTTGCTTCCTTGTTGTACTCCCTTATCATATCGATGCAGGTCTTAAGCTTATCTTCGCTCATATTCTGGGTTCTGCTTAAGATAATGGTTCCGGCGCAGGCAATCTGGTTGCAGAAAAATTCGCCGAAATTCTTGATATACATTTTGCACTTGGTGGCATCCACAACGGCAACGGCGCTGTTGACCTGGACATCCATATCCTTTGCCACATCGTCAACTGCCTTTACCACGTCGGAAAGCTTGCCAACGCCTGACGGCTCGATTAAAATCCGTTCCGGCGCATAGGTGGAAAGAACTTCCTTTAAAGAAGTACCGAAGTCACCTACTAAGGAACAGCAGATACAGCCGGAATTCATTTCCTTGATTTCAATACCGGATTCCTTTAAGAAACCGCCGTCGATACCGATTTCACCGAACTCGTTTTCAATTAAAACCACCTTGGTATCATGTAAAGCTTCTTTTAAGAGCTTTTTAATCAGGGTTGTTTTGCCGGCACCTAAGAAACCGGAAAAAATGTCTATTTTTGTCATGATAAAAAACCTTCTTTCTGTATGCATTTTACACTGTCTTCCGCACATTGCTGCCGGAAGCATATAAAACAAAAAACCCTTGAATAAAATCAAGGGTCTCTTAGAGCTGCTGACGGGAATCGGACCCGTGACCTCCGCACTACCAATGCGACGCTCTACCGACTGAGCCACAGCAGCGGATTTCTGGAAGTTTGTCTCCCGCAATCACCGAAAGTTAATATACCATACGGGTATGCAGATTGTCAATCACTTTTTTTATTTTTTTTGACTTTCTGCATACCCTTACCAAAAGCCTATGCCTTCGTCTCATCTCCCGGATATTTGGAGTACAGAAGCTTCAGCAGAATAGGTGTGGAAATACTGGATACAATAATCAGCAGGATAACCGCTGTAAAATAAACGTCGGTCAGAAGTCCTACGGAAAGTCCCTTCTGGGCAACAATCAGCGCCACTTCTCCACGGGTCATCATGCCGATACCGATTTTTAAGCAGTCATGATTCTTAAACCGGCACATCTTCGCCATCAGTCCACAGCCGATAATCTTGGCAACCAGACCTACAATCACAAAGCATATGGAAAACAGAAGGATTTCACCGGTCACACCGCTGATATTGGTCTTCAGACCGATGCTGGCAAAAAATACGGGACCGAACAGCATATAGGAGTTGATATCCATCTTCTCCGCAATATAACCGGAGTCCTGAATGGAGCAAAGGATAATACCTGCCACATACGCGCCGGTGATGTCGGCAATACCGAAATATTTTTCCGCAATATAGGCAAAAGCCAGACACAATGCCAGACCGATAATGGGAATACGTCTCGTATGCGGATATTTTTTATCCACAATCTTAAATACCTTATAAATAATATAACCCACCACAACGGCAAAAACAAAAAACAGAACCGTACTTAAGATAACCTTTCCCGGATTGGAATCCGGGTTTTTGAAGCCGATAACAAAGGTCAGTACCACGATACCGATTACATCATCAATAATGGCGGCGCTTAAAATGGTAGTGCCTACCGTACCCTTTAATTTTCCCATTTCCTTTAAGGTCTGTACGGTAATACTTACAGATGTGGCCGTCAGAATAGTACCGATAAAGACTGCCTCGTAAAACTCATTATCTCCCCACGGTGCAAATCCGTAAAATCCCATGTAAAGCAGGGCTCCGCATACAAGGGGCACAAATACACCGGCCGTTGCAATCAGAAATGCTTTGGGGCCGGTTTTTAACAGCTCTTTCAAATCGGTTCCGAGACCTGCGGAAAACATCAGAAGCACAACTCCGATTTCCGCCATCTGTACAATAAAGTCCGTCTGCTGTACCAGTCCCAGTATGCTGGGTCCGATCAGTAAGCCCGCGACAATTTCTCCTACTACCTGCGGTGCCTTCAGCTTTCTTGCAAGCAGCCCGAAAAACTTTGCAAAAATAATAATAATCGCCAAATCCTTAAAAATACTGTACGCTTCCATAATTTTTTCCATTCTCCTTCATTTAATCAGAAAAAGCAATCCTTGGATTTGCTCATCAGGAACCGGATTTTGTCCCCGTTCTCCCCGGCAAGTCCGTTAATCAGCTCTTCTGCTTCATCCTTGGAATTCTCGTTTACGCAAAATACACAGACATTTTTGCTGTTCCAGAAAAAGCCCTGTTTATACCATTTTATGTAATAAGAAATCCTGTTTTCCAGAAGTGTCTTTTCAATCCGGCTTTTGACATCCATATCCGCCGTCTCGCAAAGCTCCACTTCATTATGAACCTTTACCTTTGTGTAAATCGTCTGCATACCCGTTCACCTCTTTCCAATTTTACTATGAGTTCTAAAAAAATCAACTGCAAATAATTCTCTTTATTTTGGATTTTATCCGCTGCAGCGCATTGTCCGTGGATTTTTCATCCTTTCCCAGAACATGTGCTATCTGTACATACGTCATGCCGGTTATATACAGATCCAGCACTTCCTTTTCAAATGAACTCAGCTCGTCCTCAATTTTTTTCTCCAGATTTTCCAGGTTCTCCCGGTCAATCACAAGCTGCTCCGG
>SAMEA104315421__coassemble_1051_pt1 | contig 17816 bp, 20 predicted proteins | sample SAMEA104315421__metabat2_high_PE_053 | metagenome-assembled genome bin SAMEA104315421 (sample SAMEA104315421) | gut metagenome | biome: Monkey gut; feature: monkey-associated habitat; material: faeces | place: China | collected 2013 | reverse complement strand
TTTTATGATGTGGATTTAATTAAGGTTCTGACAGGTGTTAGAAGATGTGGAAAATCTATATTGTTAGAACAGATTAAAGAAGAATTTATTGAAAATGGGTTTGATAGAACGCATATTATTACCATTAATTTTGAAGATTTGCAATTTGAAAAAATAAGAAATGCAGAAAAACTTAATTCCTATGTGAATGAGCAAATCAAGGACTATGACAAATATTTGATTTTTTTAGATGAGATTCAGCATGTCAGGAGCTTTGAAAAGGTTTTAGCTTCCTTTCGGGCAACATTAAATTGCTCAATTTTTATTACCGGAAGTAATTCGAAATTGTTATCCGGCAAGATGGCAACATTGTTGGTTGGAAGATGTGTTGAATTTAGAATAATGCCATTTTCCTTTGCCGAAAGCTACGAATATGCTACAGCTATAGGAAGAAATATGTCTCCGGATGAGTTTATGATTGATTATATCAATTGGGGTGGCTTCCCTTTGCGTTTTTCGTTTACAAAAGAAAGTGATATTAAGAGATATTTGGAGCAGACATATGAAGGTATCTTAGATAAGGATATTATTACTGACAGATCAAAGGTTAATAGACAAAACTTTGAAAGAGTAGCAACATATATTATGGCAAATGCAGGAAAGGAATTTTCCAGTAAAAACATAGAGAACTATTTTATACATCAAAATGCAGATACTTTGGATAAAAAGACGATATACAGATATCTTGATAAAATGGAAAAGGCTTGTCTAATTGATCGTGTAAAAAGATTTAATATTGTAGGAAAACAGGCAATGTCGTATATAGAGAAGCAGTATGCGGTAGATACTGGTTTTCGCATGATAAATACAAACTTAGTAAATTTTGAGGATACCTTTTTTCTTGAAAATATAATTTATAACGAGCTAAAAGCAAGAGATTATGAAGTCTTTACAGGAAAAACATATAAGGGTGAAATTGATTTTGTTGCAATAAATGGAAGAAAGAAATGTTTTATTCAGGTGGCATATTATTTGGCTGGCAAGGAAACGATTGAAAGAGAGTTTGGTGCGTTTAAGCCAATTAGTGATGCATCACCGAAATATGTATTTTCATTAGATCGGTTTGATTATTCAAGAGATGGAATTGCACATATCAATATTGTTGATTTTCTTTTGGGCAAGAAGGATATTCATTTATCATAACGCCACAAATTAAGAAAAAATTTAAAATTGTGGCATAATTAGACATGCCAATGGCTACGGAAGTGGAAAATTACAATCAGGAACGGTAGGGAGATAAACTGGAATTTGGTGAGAATATGCAAGGAAGGTAAATTAGTTGCCTGTTTGAACGGAGTACATCACTATGAAAATAAAAAAGCGGGAATCAAAGATGTGAATACTGTTGTTAAGTTAAAGATGGATATGTTTACAGAAGTATGTAAAGAAAGTCAAGTTTTCATTAAGTCTAAGCGTCTATCAGAAAAATGAGAAAGCAATTAAATTTTATCTACGAGAACAATTCAGTCTCCAATCTGAAAATGTAGATGGCAATACAGGATTTCTTTTTGGATAACACGCAGGAGGTAACGGGCATGGAAAGGTGCGGAGAAGATGAGTATGGAAATCAGGAATACAGAATTCTATAAAGAGCTTTTAAAACAGTTGTCCGTCGATTTTAACTGTGATCCGGCAGACTTACAGGCAAAGGAAAATGTTATCACAATATCGGCAGTAAACGATGGACGAAGAAGCTATAGTCCCGGGAACCCATTCCTGGAAATGGTGACACTTGGAAGCAACACGGTCGTTATGGCGGATGCATGTTTACATGAGTTTCTGCATGATTGGGCCCAAACTGCGGAGGGACACCACCTGTTTGAATTTGATCATCTCATGAAATTAAACGGAGAGCTTAAAAAGTATGGCTATCAGCTGAATCCGACACATCATATGTTTTTGCCTTGCCGTAATGTTGCGATAGAAGAACGCTGCAGGGTAAAATGGCTTTACGACAGTGAAATCAGTCCTTTCTACGGCGATTCACGGTTCCCGAATGCGATTGCTTTTCCTGCGCCCTGCCCCGTGCGGCCGGATAGAATTGTTGTGGCTGCTTATGATGGGGATACTATTATGGGTATGGCAGGCTGTTCAGAGGATGCACCACATTGGCAGCAGATTGGAATTGATATTTTGCCGGAATACCGATCAAAGGGGATTGGCACCTATCTTGTGACCTTGCTTAAGAACAAAATTATAGATATGGGTGACATTCCTTTTTATGGCACAGCCACAGCAAACATTCAGTCACAAAATATCGCCTATAATAGTGGCTTTAAGCCAGCCTGGGTGGAAACCGAAGCCATAAAGATAGAAGAAAATGGCTGACTTTTAGATTGGTAGGCACTTGAAGGAGGAAAAGAGCGTGCCGAGGAGGAAGGAAAATTATGAAGGTTGTTGTGGCAATAGATTCCTTTAAAGGAAGCCTAAGTTCCATGGAGGCAGGTGCGGCGATTGCCGAAGGAATACACAGAGTAAGTAAGGATATTGATGTACAGGTTCGGCCTCTGGCGGATGGCGGAGAAGGAACGGTTGAGGCATTGACAGCAGGAATGAACGGAAAAACAGAGCATGTCAGTGTGACAGGTCCCTTGGGAAATACGGTGGAAGCATCTTACGGCATAATTGCGGAAACCAAAACGGCAATTATAGAAATGGCAGCGGCAGCCGGCATTACGCTGCTTGCGGAAAAGGACAGAAATCCCCTTTATGCCACTACCTATGGAGTGGGGGAACTGATGCAGGATGCCATGAAAAAAGGCTGCCGGAATTTTATTGTGGGTATCGGAGGCAGTGCCACTAATGACGGCGGAGTGGGAATGCTTCAGGCATTGGGCTATGACTTTCTGGATGCAGATGGAAAGCAGGTTCCTTACGGAGCAAAAGGGCTTGCGCTGATAGAAAAAATTACGGATGACCGGGTGGTACCGGAACTGAAGGAATGTCATTTCAAGGTTGCGTGCGATGTGGCAAATCCCCTGTGCGGGGAGCAGGGTTGCAGCGCTGTTTTCGGTCCGCAGAAGGGCGCAACACCGTCCATGATTGCGGAAATGGATGAATGGCTTGCCCGCTATGCCGGACTTACAAAGGATAAATATCCTGAGTCCGATAAGAACAGGGCGGGAACCGGAGCTGCGGGGGGGCTTGGCTTTGCCTTTTTGTCCTATACCAATGCGGTATTGGAGTCGGGTGTAAAAATTGTTTTAGAGGAAACAAAATTAGAAGAACATATAAAAAGTGCAGACATTGTCATAACCGGTGAAGGGAGATTGGATAGTCAGACGATTATGGGGAAGGCACCCATCGGTGTAGCCCGCATGGCAAAACAATATGGAAAAAAGGTGCTTGCGTTCAGTGGGTGTGTAACGGAAGATGCTGTTTTGTGCAACCGGCATGGAATAGATGCTTATTTCCCAATCTTACGCTCGGTGACCACGTTAAAAGAGGCAATGGCACCCGAATGTGCAAAAGAAAATCTGGCGGCAACAGCAGAGCAGGTATTTCGGCTGATAACATGCCTGCAGTAAGATTTCTGAATTATAGAAAAGGAAAAAAGATTCCCCGGAGAAAGTTGTGAAGACAGTTTTGCTTCACAAATCTCCGGGGTTTTTTGACTTAAAATACAGCGAATAAGAAAATAGTGGTTGACAAGAAGGTCTAATAACTGTAGACTAAAAGAAAAGAAGCGGTTTACTGACATTAGACTAAAGAAGAGAATGTATATATCTAAAGTTTTAGAGTACATCTCTAAAGGCGTGAAGAGAATTCCACTAAGGAGAAGATACATCCCAAAAGGAGAAGAGCATATGGAAGAGTTGAAATTAGGAGTTGTAGAAGGAAAATTTGCAGATATCATCTGGGAAAACGAGCCAGTGTCGTCCGGAACGCTGGTCAAGCTCTGTGAACAACAGCTGGAATGGAAAAAATCCACTACCTATACCATGTTAAAACGATTGTGTGAACGCGGCATTTTTCAAAATAAAAACGGTGTCGTTACGGCACTTATGAGTAAGAAAGAGTTTGGTGCAGCCCAGAGCGAGAAAGATATAGAGGAGAATTTTAACGGTTCCCTGCCTGCATTCCTTGCAGCCTTTGCCTCACGTAAGAAACTGTCTAAGAAGGATGTGGAGGAAATCCAGAAAATGATTGATAAGATGAAGGAGGACTGAGGATGGAAAATGTCTTCTTACAGATACTTAACAATGCCATTACCGTAAGTGTCCTGATTCTTGTCATTATGTTAGTTCGTATTCTCGGCAGAAAAATGCCGAAATGGATTACCTGCCTGTTGTGGATTTTGGTGGCAGCCAAGCTGATCCTGCCATTTCCCATCGAAAGCAAATTCAGCTTATTGCCCACAGGAAACCCCATTCCCACCCATATTGCCATGGAAAATAATTCCTGGAGTTACGCACAGGCGGGCAATCCGGGAAATGAGAACAAGACAAACGCCGCAAACAGCCGAGATACCGCATACAGGTCTGGTACTCTGGCAAACCTGGCATCAGGGGATTCTGCTTACGGCAGGCCTAAAGGTGCAAATCCGCTTCAGATTTTCATACGGGTAGGTACGGGGGTCTGGATAGCCGGAAGCATAATGATGATTTTGTATGCAGCGGCAGCTTACGTTAAAGTGAAACGGAAGGTAAGAATATCGGTAAAGACCGGTAAAAACATATATGAATGCGACGATATAGAGGATCCGTTTATTCTGGGAATCATTCGTCCCCGGATTTATCTGCCGTCCGGTATGCCCGATGAAACAAAGAATTATGTGCTCAGACACGAAAGAGCACATCTTGACAGAAAAGATTATCTGTGGAAGCCGTTAGGTTTTCTGATTTTATCGGTATACTGGTTCCAGCCGCTTTGCTGGGCAGCCTATATTTTAATGAGCCGGGATATCGAATACGCCTGCGATGAAAAAGCCATCAGGGGCGAAAAGGAAAGCGTAAGGGCAGATTACTGCAGGGCGCTGTTAATCTGCAGCATGCCAAAGAAAATGATTGCGGCATGCCCGGTTGCTTTTGGAGAAAACGGAGTGAAAGGGAGGGTAAAGAACATGATGAATTACAAAAAGCCGACATTTTGGATTTCCGGTATTTCTGTTGTAATAGTTCTCCTTGTGGCGGTTTGCTTTGCAACCAGTCCCCATGAGAAGGAAGACGGCAGCAGCACTGCGGAAAACAACACCATGGAAAGCACCACCATAGGAAACAATACACAACCGGAAACACTGACCGATACCACTTCGGAAAGAATCAGATGGGAAGCAGAGATGCTGACAGATAATCTTGCAGTCACGGAAAAAGTAACCGCTGTGGCTCTCAAAGATAAGGAGCTGGAACAGATACAGGAGAAACTGGTGTGGTACGATACCTTCGATTTTGAAGGGATTGAGGTGGAGCCCTGTTGGTACGACTTTGACGGATATACGCTGTATTATGCATATGATATTATCAATAATGAAGATACCACAGCGGTGACAGTGGATGTGGAAGATGCCACAAGCGAAGATTTCAGTCAGATTTATTATAAATCCGGTGAAAATAAAACGGAGGAAGGATCCCGGATTTCCATGTGGGTCATCATTTATCTGGGCGAATACCGCGACACATGTGACGTGACGATAAGGGCTAAGGGAGAGGAGCCGGAATACCGGCTTACCCTTACAAGGAACCAGGATAAAGACTATTACGGTATGGTTGAAAAAGTAGAAAAGGTAAAAAGAAGGGCGGTTTCGCAATAGGAAATCCACACCCTCAGAAGCAGCAGGCTTATAAAAGGTCTGCTGTTTTTTTACACCCAATTTACAGTGCTGCGATTTTGAATTTTACGGCACCGAATTAAAATGAGCATCAGAAAAGAACTTATTTATGGCATAAGCTCCGGTGAAATGCAGGTGGAAAAGAGCATTGCCGGAAAGCAGAAAGGAAGAAAAAGATGGATGTAACAGGCATGCTGCCGGCAGAGAGACCCTACCGCGGCAGAATCAGTATAAGCAGAGAACACATGCGGAGAAAACAGCTTCTGAAGAAGAGAATCTTTTTTGTCCTAAAAGGAATCGGGCTCGCTGTTTTGCTTTTTGCGGCTTTGTTTCCCATATACTGGCTGGTGCTTATGGCAATCAGACCCACGGCGGAAACAAGCATGGGAGCGGGACTCATTCCCCAGGAACTGACGATGGAACATTTTACAGAGCTGTTTACACAGAAAGGATTTGGAACCGCACTGAAAAACAGTCTGATAAATGCGGTGAACGCACTGGTTATGTCCCTCGTTCTGGGACTGGCCACTGCCTACATCATATCCCGGAAGCGCTTCCGGTTCGGCATGAAAAAGCCTCTTACCTACTGGGTGCTGCTGGTGAACATTCCGCTGGTCATCTGGTTCATGGTTTCCTTTTTCGAAGAACTTCCCGAGAAAGTGGAAGAGAGCGGCAATCTCCATGCTTTCCTTTATGTATGCATGGAAGTGGACTTTGCAGTGCAGCAGTTTATCCGCGGACATTTGGAGGAGCTGGACCCGGTGGACGGCACCACCAATCTTATTCATGACTACCGGGCAAGTGTGATTTCCCTTGCTCTTATGCAGAAAGGCAGCATGGTGCTGGGCATGATTTATAATCCCTATACGGACGAATAGAAGCGTATTTTGAGCGGAACTTAAAAATCTGGGATTATGCTGCGGCATGCTTCTGGTGCGGGAAGCCGGCGGACAGGTGACGGACTACCGGGGAAATGATGCGGACAAAGAGATGATAAGCGATATCACAGCCGCAAACCCCAGGATAAATTCTGTCCTGACAGAGAAATATTTGTAGTTATTCTTCACTTGTAATATATTTTTCAATTTGTACCAGCATAAATTCGATGGTGTCCGGCAGAGCCTCCTCCACTAAATTGGCACGGACCTCGCGCATGGCATAAATGCTCTTGACGAGGTTCATAACCAGCCCCTTGTTCAGGTCCTTCCGGGCATCGGACATGAGGGCGAGGCAGCGCTCCAGCACAGGCATCTGCTCTTTGGTATAAAAATTTTCCGGGGCGATTAAATGGTGCTGCACCCATAGAAAATCCTCGATGGACATAAACTGCAGCAGGTCGTAATCACACTGCAGGTATTTACGGAAGAACAGAAAAAATTCGTGGGTGGTCATCTGTTTGCGACCGTCCAATGCCTCTGCGAACATCATCATGATGTGGCTGCTGCAATATTCTTCGAGAGCTGACAGGTAGGCCTCCTTTGACTCATAAAAATGGTAAAAGGTGCCTTTGCCGATGCCGCAGCTTTTGGTGAGCTTGTCCACGGTAAGCCGCCGGGGACCGTACTGTTTGAAAAGCTGTAAGCCCTCCGTAAACATTTTTTCCCGGATTTCTGCCTGTTCTTCTGCTGTAAAATGCATTAGTTATCCTCTTTCACACGGAGCAGGGTTTCATCCCTTCTGTCAAGCATTTCCAGCCACAGAAGAATGGTGTCCATGGCTGCCTGCTGGTTGCCCACATTGCAGTGGTCTGCTCCCTGTTCTTTTTCTGTAATTTCACGGGCGGTAATGGATTTCGCATTCTTCAGCAGGTACATCTGTTTGCCGATGGAAGCTCTGGCGCTCATGGTGTCCTTGCTTCCGCCGATAATCAGGTAATCCTTCGTCAGCTTGCCGGCAAGAGGATGCAGGTCTATTCTGCGCAGATAATGCAGCAGGGAATAGACGCCCTTTACACCGGTGCGGTGGAAATACGTGTCGAAAAATGCCATCCCTTTTCCCTTCTTAACAGTATACATCAAATCAATCAGCCAGCCAAATAAAAATAATATAACATTGAGCAGTCCCCAGATAAGACCGGCTGCGAAGGAGGAGTTGTGGAGGTTCGTGCGGAGTGCAGGAAACTGGGCAACACTGACGCAGCGGGTAATTCTGTCATCGAAAGCCGAGGCTCTCGGCGCATAGAAGCCGCCGTAGGACTGACCCACCAGGGTCACATTTGTCAGCTTCATGTAATCTAACACGGCTTTGACCGGTTTTTCCCATTCAATGGGAAGCGTTGCACTGTGCAGACGGATAGTGGCGCCCTGACCGGGACCTTCAAACAGATAAACGGTGTAACCGTTCTGACGCAGATACATGCACTGCGGGAAAAATTCCTCGTAGTTGGAGTCAAAACCGCCGTGAACCACAATATCGCCCTTGGAAGCTCCGTCGGGGTTCATTTTGAAAAGCGGCAGGGTATAGGTTTCATAAGGAACCTCGATTTTTTCCACGATGGGATGTTTGCCTACAAAAAAGTCTTCAAAGTAAGCAAAGAAAAGCTCGCGGGCCTTGCGCCAGCATCTTAAAGACTCCGGGTCCCTCCAGTCCATATAAAACTCCGCCATCCGGTAAAATCCCATGGCGCTTTTGATATTGCCGGCGGCTTCTTCCTCTTCTGCAGCCTGCGTTAAAACAGAGATCCAGCTTTTGATATCCTTAATTTTGGCTCCCACGGTGCGGACCTTGTCCAAATCGCCCATATCCATGTTGACAAGACGGTTCAACTGGAAATTGAGAGAGGGGTTGTCATTCAGATGATACATGCCCGCAGGCAGAACAATCGGCTGTGTAATATCGTATTTTTCATGCTGCTCCATAACTTTTTCTCCTTTACGTGACTAATTGACACTAATTCGGTCACGTATATGTTAGCTTAAGCTAACCAATATGTCAAGAAGACAAACGAAAATTTCCGCAAGCCTTGACGGCTGCCGGCGGGATGCGGTAGCATGATAAAAAACAGAAGCATTCAGACTGTGCAAAGGAGGGATTTTTTGAGCAGTTATATAGCGGATTTGCGCAAAATCGTAGGGCACCGGACGCTGATACAGTGTGCCGGCAGCGTCATTATTGAAAATGTAAAGGGCGAAATTCTGTTGGGCAGACGCACCGACAACCATATGTGGGGGTACGCCGGCGGCTCCATAGAAATAGACGAAAGAATAGAGGAATGCGCGAAAAGGGAGCTTTTTGAGGAGACCGGGCTTATCGCCGATGAAATGACTTTTTTTATGATAAATTCCGGCCCGGAGGTGCACTATGTGTACCCTAACGGCGATGAAGTTTCCAATGTAGAAATTATTTATCTTTGCAAAAAATACCACGGAACCCTGAAACGCCAGGAAGAAGAAATCGAGGAGCTGCGCTTTTTTGCCCCTGAAGATGTGCCGGATGCCATTTCCCCGCCCATCCGTCCGGTGGTGGAAAAATATCTGCGGATGCGGCAGAAAGAAAAAATGTCCGACTGACAATTTCCGTCAGCAGGATTTCCGTCAGAAGGAAAATCTTGTGCTTGACATTCTCCCGTTTTATGATATAGTTCTAAATGCAAATGAATTGCATTTGCAAATAAAGACAGGGAGATTATTCTATCATGTGGGACGTTATACTTGATACTGTTATAGACTGTGTAAAACTGATACCGTTTTTATTCCTGACCTATCTTGCCATGGAATATCTGGAAAATAAAGCAGCGGATAAAATGCAGAATGCCGTGAAAAAAGCGGGAAAATTAGGGCCTTTGTTCGGCGGTATTTTAGGGGCGGTTCCCCAGTGCGGCTTTTCGGCGGCAGCCACCAGCCTGTATGCCGGCAGGGTAATTACCCTGGGCACCCTGGTCGCCATTTATCTTTCCACATCGGATGAGATGCTTCCCATTCTGATATCCGAAAAGAGCATCGGCACCCTGACCATTATCAAAATTCTGGCGCTGAAAATGGTAATCGGTATGGCTGCGGGCTTCCTGATAGACTGTTTTATGCGTAAAAGTCACCAAGGAGCAGAGGGAGATAAGGAAGAGCATATTCATGAACTGTGTGAGCATGACCACTGCCACTGCGGGAAAAGCAGCAGTATTGTGGGTTCTGCCTTTATCCACACCATAAAAATCACCGGCTTTATCCTGCTTGTTACCTTTATTTTGAATACAGTCCTGCATATGTGGGGAGAAGAAAATCTGCGCGGTCTGTTTTTGAATAAGCCTGTCATCGGAGAACTGATTGCCGGTGTTGTTGGCTTAATTCCCAACTGCGCGGCGTCCGTAGTGCTGACCCAGCTCTATGTGGAAGGTGTGCTGAGCTTTGCCGCCTGCATGTCCGGACTTTTAGTCGGCGCCGGTGTGGGTGTCCTGGTTTTATTCCGTACCAACCGGAATGTGAAAGAAAATATAAAAATTGTGGCGCTCCTTTATGGTATCGGCGTCGTGGCAGGTCTGCTTTTAGAGCTTGTGCCCGCAGGATTTTTCCGCTGATGCTGTTTCAAGGGAAAAGTGGCATGACCCGGAAAGAGCAGTCATTATAATACAGAAAGAATACTGATTATGGAAGAAAAAGAATATTGTTACCCGAAGGGTATTAAATGGACAAAACAGAGAAAAGATGTATATCATGTGCTGGCGGAAAGTAAAGAACCGCTTTCCGCAACGCAGATTTATCAGGAAATCCTGAAAAAAGAAGGCAACGTGGGGTATGCAATCTCCACCATTTATCGTATTCTTGCCACCTTTGAGGAAATGCATTTTGTGGAAAAAAGCAATTTTATCGGGGACGGTACGGTAGTGTACGAATGGAATAAGGGCAGCCACACCCACTATGCCATCTGCCTGCAGTGTCATAAAAAAGTAGCGTTGCAGGTATGTCCTTTTGAGAATCTGCACCTGCACGGCGAGGCAAAGGATTTTGTGGTGACAGGGCATAAATTGGAGCTTTATGGGTATTGTAAGGAGTGCGAAAAGAAAAAAATCAAAAAAATTACAAAAAATTAAAAAAAGGGGTTGCAATTTTTCAAAGTATGACATATAATAACACTTGCGTTGTGAAACAACAAGTAAATACGCACCGCTAGCTCAGTTGGTAGAGCACCTGACTCTTAATCAGGGTGTCCAGGGTTCGAGCCCCTGGCGGTGCACTTACAAGTACCGATTTTCGAGGTTATCTCGGGGGTTGGTGCTTTTTTTGTGCCCTGATTAAGATACCAGATACCATGTTATAATATTTTAGTATCCACGAGAAAAGAAAATAGAGTCCAGCTTATAGACGTCCGCTCCCAGCATTTTATATTGAGCCGCCATCTGGCTATAGGTTTTAGTTACATTATAATCACTATGTCCCATGAATACCCGGAGAAATTCCAGATTGCCGCCACCCATGAGGTAAGAAGTAGCGAAAGTATGCCGGAGCAGGTGAGCATGTACCCGGTTTATGCCGGATGTAACTTTTAAATCCTGGAAGAGCTGCTTAATCGCATTGGATGTCATGGGTTTTCTGTCTTTCATAGACAAAAATATAACTCCGGAAGCTCTACCGGATATACTTAAGTATATATCTATCTGCCGGAGCAGGAAGTCAGGAATAAGGGTAAGTCTGCTTTTACATCCTTTTGTATTTAATATCTGTATGACATTTCTATCTTTTAGAATATCAGACACTTGCAAGTGTATTACTTCCTGACTTCTAAGACCACAATCCAACATAAGATGAATAATGCAATAGTTACGAACTCCCAGCTCTGTAGACATATCAAAACAATCATCCAGTTTTTTTACCTCATCTTGAAATAGAACCATCTTAGGCGCCGCATCATCCTTAGGCAGCTTTACCTTTTTCAAATAGTCCTGGCAAATATCTTCCTCATAGCAGTATTTTAAGAATGCTTTAACCGAGCGGCAATAACTCCGAATAGTTGTATTTTTTACACCCTTTGAACGTAGATACAATATGTAAGCACTATATATATTATCCGGAGTATCTGAAAAGGAGAGGGCAGTAACATCCTTCCGGTATCGTTCTTCCAGGAAATTGAAGAAAAGCTTCAGATGTCCGGCATAAGTTTTTAAGGTTCCTGATGCCACATATACCTGCCGATCTGCTACATATGATTGATATGCTGCGGCTATAGTCATAATATCAACCTCCTTGACAAGTCCAATCAGACAAGGTATTCTGACTATAGATATCACCTGTATCTGTGCGGATGATGTCATATTGATGTGCAGCAGCATCATAATCTATTGTCCCGGCAAGCTCATCCTCATTGAGAAGCCGGGATTTTTTACTTTTATACCGTCTTGCATTTTCTATATCGTTATCATTCATCCTTAAAAGAGCTTCTGCCGCATCCTGTAGCGGTGAGTCTGAGTTAATACCACGTTGATAAAAACCTAACATAACAGCCGAATTGATAACTCTTTTCCGCATAACATCTACATTCAGCTTTCTGTTATAAGTACGCACAAGCTCCAACTGCTCCGGCGTCATCTTCACATCAATGCATCTTGTAGAACGTAAGGCATTCCAAAACCCACACATAGGACGGCGGCTCTTGTTGCTGTCCCCAGATTTTTCTACAAGCTTAAATACTCTACTGGTTAAATAGTCCATGATAAGCTTTCTGTTATCCAGGTAGTCATATATACGTTTGCACTCCCCTGTGTTGGAGTTATCCCGGAACGGGAGCAGCTCATAAGACTTAGAGTGCCTTCTCATGGTCTGATATTCCACATTGACTATTAAATTAGGGTCCGGCGTGAGCTTCTGGGCAAGCTTTATTATTTCATCCTCTGACATCTGTATATTTCCTGTAAGGATATCCTGGCACATCTGTGTATAAGTAGGATGCTGTCCGTATTCGGCGTAAAATTCTAACCGAGCATAAAAACGGTAAAACCAGGAGCGCTTTTTATAAGCTCTTTCGTAGACATACATGTCATAAGCATTTATAAGTCCGTTCATTTTCCATATTTGAAAAAACCACGGTTTATAATTTTGCTCTACAACTTCTCTGGTCTTTTGATATATTCTTACAAAAACCTTATCCGAACGTTTACCTAAACAAACATAATCAATCTCATAATCCTCCGACCCCACTTTATTAGTTACATAGGTTGCATTTTTAAAACGGTCAACACGCATCTTATAAAAATTGTCCGGATTAAAAAAGGTTTCCGGGTCTTTCAAATAGTTAGAGTGCCAGCAGTAATCTATACGGTTTTCCTGCACAAAATCAACATCCAAGTGAAAATAGGCAGCTAAGGCCTTTATGTATCTGTAAGAATTTTCAAAGGCTGCATGAATGCCAAACATCCAGAGCATGTAAGAACGTATCTGAACTATGCACTCACATGTGACCGATTGCCCGCCGTCCAGCGCCTTAGGTACCACTGGTGCTAAAAATATATCGAAATACTCCGGATATGAAAGACACACCGTATAAAACCGGGAAAAGGTTACAGGCTTAAGAACTAAGCGCTTGTCTATCTCTTTAAGCTTAACTTCTCCTACTTCTTCATAATCACCCATAGCATCATATTTCCGCTTGAAAAAACTACGAAGTCTTAAGACATTATTATCTTGGGTTTTTAAGCGGAAGTCCTGCTTAAACTTTACCGAGTAGTAAAAAGTATCTATATTGTGCAGAAACTTGTTTTTTGTAAATTGAAACCACTTTTCCTGTTCTGCAGGTGATAATTCATTATAAATCATACTTTTGTCTAAAAATCGTTTATCAACCATGCTAAAAAACTCCTTTTGTATTACAAATTTGCTTTTTTTCAAAACTTGGCAAGAAAGCCGTTTCGCCAAATTGTATTTTTGCCATCAAAGTATCTATAGCACTGATTTTTTGAGTGTATTACAATGTATTTTGAGACCACGTATTACAAGACGTGGTCAGCTGGAAAAAGTTCAAAAAATAAAAGCGGTTGCATTCGCTTTTTCGTTTTTTCTCCGCAAGGCATCGCCGGGGCCCCCAAGTCCCCCGGCTCAACCTTGCAGAGCCTCCACTCTTAAACCTTGTTTCCCTCGATAGTCTGAAAAAGACCGTAAGAGTCGTAAAGGTCATATACCTTTTTGGTACCAAGGAAAAATTCAGAATATACTTTTTGTTTCATGGGGTACCATATCTTTATGTATATGAATAAATTATCACCGGTAAGGAAGCCTAAAAGCTTTCCGAACAGTCCGGCTCTGGATACTTTTCTATGCTTTATCTCATTTTCTACCAGGCTGCGTATCTGTCTATCCAGCATCCGGTCAAACTGCGCTATTAAGCCGATGTAAAAACCAAGCTTCCTGTGCTGGGAGTAGAAGGACACCCAGCCGGAAGTTTTTATAAGCTGCCAGTCCCGGGAGTTAAAGAGAAGCTGCGCTTCATCGATGAATAAATACAGCTCGTCCTCTTTCAGGCGCCGCCCTTTATGCCTGGCATATCGAACAGCAAATTTAATTAACCGCTCCGGTTCCAGCCGGGAGTTATCAACGTATATGTATGTCCCTTTACGTTTCTTTACCGTATTCTGATTAACATAAAAATTTCCGATAATCACACAGTTATACATCCGCAGCCGTTCCCGGATAATCTTCGCCACATGCAACGACTTCCCACTGCCTGGAGTACCACTATAAAGTTCTATCATTCCGGCATATCCCCCTTACTCAATCATTTTTACCCAGCGGAGCAGGAGCTGATAGAGATAATACAAACCTATAACAGATATCCAGGCGGTTGCTATTGCCATAAGAGTTCCAACCGGGACAAACCAGTTAAGATACGGTAGGAAGTTCAAGGATGCCAGTTTATTTATATAAGGACGAAAGGGGGAAGTAGGCAATAAGCTATATACAGAATTGGCAAACTTATCTACTAAACTTGTAAATGTGTCCATGTCATCACCTCAATCTGTATTACATTCTTTCTGCAGTTCCGGAGCACCGGCACAAAATTTGTAATACAATTACCATTTAATCATTTTAGGCGTAATCGATATCAGAGCCAGGATAAACGATACCGTTATACAGGCTCGGAATACCTGGGCGGCAGAGTCCAAAAAAGAAAGGTCTATCACAAATGTATACTGATAATCTATAGCCGGAAAATCTATAGGAATTTCAAACTTAGGAGTCTGCGCCGGAGCGGATAAGGTCTTTAAAAGAGCCACCAAATCAAACGGCACGCAAAAGGGGAATACTGTCGATAGATCATAAGTATATTTCTTAACATCTGCATCCGGCACCGGAGCTATAATAGGATCTTGTGCTGGGTCTGTAGCTGGTACCGTCTTTTCTACAGTATCTCTTACTGTATTTTTATAAGTTTCATTATTTACGGCAGGATCCGGAACATATTCAGGCATAGTATTCAACGCTGTTTTTAGTTTGGGTTTCAAGTTTAGCAGGTCCTCTATATTAACACGTTTTCCGGCCATCACATCAAACATAGACGGCACAAGACTTATAAGTCCAGGCATATTAAGCGGACAATTCAGTACCTTTACACCATCTGGCAGCTCTTCGCCGCAGGTTAAATATCTTACATATGCTTTTCCTGCTTCCTTGCTGGCAAATTCTGGTACACTAAAGTTAAAAGAATATGCAAAGGAAGAATTGGAACCTGCAAATCCAGAAGGAAATTTACCCGTACTTGTCTTCTTGGTTCCATCTTCATAATAAGAAGTTATAGTACAAGGTATACTGTTTTCATACCACAACGCATCATTTCCATAATCGTATGTATAAAAATAGTATGCTTTCCTAACCTCATCATAAGCATAAAAAAGATACTCATCTGAAGCTATAGTATAATCACCGATTTCGTATACTGTCTTAGTCCTTCCTGTAGGAGTATTCTTATACATAACAGTATAAGTTCCGTGCAAAGGCTTTTCCTGTGCCATATAATAATAGCTTTCACCAGGCACCTGCTGCTTTACAGGCAAATTATCTTTATTTACATCCATCCACGCCATAGCGCCGGAAAATAATGTAGCACCAAATATACCAAATAATGCATTACGCCCATTGCCAAAAGGATTATTATTACCGCTACTACCACCTACTACCCGGAAATCTCTCCATTGTTCCACAGATGGCTTTAAAGCAGATGTCCCCTCTGTGATAATATTGGATAAGTCAATAGCAGCTCCGGCGGAGTTCTGCAGAAGTATCAGCCTATTTCCGGAACTGTCCACGGCATACCCGGCGGAGTCCGTTCTTGTGCCTACCGGTACCACTGCATCACAGAAGCTTTCAAAGCAGCTCATGGCGTCATCATATTCCATTTCATCCGCTTCCATAAATCCGGCGGCTACCATGGCATTTACCATTATTGTATAAAACAACTCCGAAAGCTCCGCATCCAGAGCTATATCGGAAGCCATGGCTGCCTTGCTATAAAAGGGCGTCATTACCGAACTAAAACCGATTATGGCAGCCAGTATAAAAATCATAATCTTTTTCATATATCCCTACCTTTCCACCAAAAAAGGAGCAGGACACATCAGTGCCATGCCCCTTCTTTTGATATTATTTGTGCAACCATGAAAAACTAACTGAATGGAAGCTTAGCCTTTGCCTAAAGACTTAAGCCACTTAATACCGAACTTGACACCAACAACGGCGCCAACTACAACAGCGATTGCAGGAACTGCAATAGCCAGAACTCCCAGCAGGTCACCCTGTACGGAGTTAATAGCGGACTGCATAACATCCGCAACTTTGAACGTAGAAGCAGCTTCATCTGCTACCAAAGATAATAAAGGCATTAGTTTGTCCTCCCTTCTAAAAGATGAAATACTGCAGTTATAACATAACCGCAGCCCATTGATATAAATTCAAGAGCGGCACCGGTTACCGCCATTGAAGACAAAAGAGTAATATATTCAGACATCCGACCACCTACTTTCTGCTACTGGGAAATCCCAGAGCAAACAACATACCAACCAGCAGACCAACACCTATAAGAATTGCTACAAGAATATACTGGCAATCCTGCAGAATGGTTACAACTTCCGTATTGCCGGAATAAGTAACCACTTCCTGCTGCAGTGTCTCGCCTGAGGTAGGGATATCTTCAAACTGTCCCGACACATCCGGCACAATAGGGGAAGCATTGCCGCCGGATGCATCAGAACCGGATACATCAATCACAACCATTACTTTTTAGCTCCTGTTTCTTCAAGTTCGCCGAACTTGAACGGTTTTAAGAATGTTACATCTACCAGCTTAAGGACGGGTTTACCGTCAGCGCCGATTGACATAATGAAATCGCCTTCATAAATGCCGGGAGCACAGGGGATTTTGCTGCGCATCTCATAATCCAGGGAAACCTTGCCGCGCTGGTAACCTATGGCTTCATCCGGCTTAAGGGAGCGCATCGGCTTCATCTGTTCGCCCTTACTGCCGTAAAAGAAGTAGTTTACCGTAACACCGCGCATGGTGTCCTTACCGTCCTCCTTGATTTCATAGGACTTTGCGTACATTATTAAAATCTGCATTTTACTTGTCATTTCCATTTCCATGTTATCTGTTCTCCTCTCGTCTTAATACCTTGACTGCATTTACTAATGCATCAAGCTCTTTCTGTTTATGTGCTATTTTTTGTACTACCATTCTTTCAATCTTAGAAATAATGGATTTACGCATTACTATATACTGTCCCATCCCGGCATCAGTGAAATCCAGACAGGTCACTTCCGGATGTTCCTTTTTGATGCATTCCGAAAACCAGGCAAACCACTCTTTACTGTCTCCTGATATGTAACCGTTTTTCTGCAGCTCCTCTTTGTAGAAGTTGTAGGCATCTCTATCTTTTTCTCTCATACTCAACTCTTTCCTTTCCCGGCTGGATATCGCTGCCGATAGGCTTAGATATCATCATCAGCACACGTATTAAGTAGGTATCCCTGCCGGAAGTCTGTTCCCGCGCATTTCTGGTACCGTTCATAGTGACTACCGCCCGCCAAAGAAGGGCGGTGCGG
>SAMEA104315421__coassemble_1050_pt1 | contig 17863 bp, 14 predicted proteins | sample SAMEA104315421__metabat2_high_PE_053 | metagenome-assembled genome bin SAMEA104315421 (sample SAMEA104315421) | gut metagenome | biome: Monkey gut; feature: monkey-associated habitat; material: faeces | place: China | collected 2013 | reverse complement strand
CCATTGCCTGTGCCAGTGCCTTGCCCATAGCGGTATTGGTGTTGTGTACCTGAATAGTTTTCTTTGCAGGAGCCTTGGCAGGCTTATTCTCTGTCTTAACGGAAGTATTCTGCGCCGCCTTTTTCTGGAATTCCTTTACATCTTCCATGGTAAGTCCCAGCTTTGCCAAAAGTTTTTGTGCCGCTTCGTAGGACTCGGGATGCACACTGGTGGCATCCAGCGGATTGTCCCCGCCGGTAATGCGTAAGAAACCGGCGCACTGTTCAAATGCCTTGGGTCCTAACTTGGCTACCTTTAAAAGCTGCTTCCTGTTGGTGAAGCGACCGTTCTGTTCCCGGTAATCCACAATATTTTTTGCAATCGCCTTGCTGATGCCGGAGATGTATTCCAGAAGGGAAACCGATGCGGTATTCAAATCCACACCTACCTTGTTTACACAGTCTTCTACGACACCGTTTAAGGTTTCGCCTAATTTTTTCTGGTTCATGTCATGCTGATACTGACCGACACCGATGGATTTCGGGTCGATTTTAACCAGCTCGGCAAGCGGATCCTGCAGTCTCCTGGCGATGGATGCCGCGCTTCTCTGTCCCACATCAAAGTTGGGGAATTCCTCCGTTGCCAGTTTGCTTGCGGAATAAACGGAAGCACCGGCTTCGTTTACAATCACGTACTGCACCGGCTCCTTCAGTTCCTTAATCATTTCCACAATAACCTGCTCTGACTCACGGGATGCGGTTCCGTTTCCTACGGAAATCAGGGAAACACCGTATTTTTTAATGAGCTTCTTTACTTCTGTCTTGGCTTCTTCTACTTTATTCTGGGGTGCTGTGGGATACACCACCTTGGTGTCCAGCACCTTTCCGGTAGCATCCACGACCGCTAATTTACAGCCGGTACGGAATGCCGGATCCCAGCCCAGTACCACTTTTCCGGCAATGGGAGGCTGCATGAGAAGCTGCTTTAAGTTCTTGCCGAATACACTGATGGCACCGTCTTCCGCTTTTTCCGTCAGTTCATTTCTGACTTCTCTTTCAATGGAAGGCGCAATCAGTCTGTCGTAAGCATCTTCCACTGCTTCCTTCAGTACCGGTGTGGTAAATTCGTTGTCCTTTGTAACAAGCTGTTTCTCCAGATAACGGAGAATTCTCTCTTCCGGTGCATTGACCTTTACAGTAAGCACCTTTTCCGCCTCACCTCTGTTTAAGGCAAGGATTCTGTGACCGGCCACCTTTTTCACCGGCTCTTCAAAATGATAATACATTTCGTATACGCTCTCTGCCTTTTCATCCTTGGCTCCGGAGGTAATCACTCCCTCATCCATGGTGGCTGAGCGGATGTATGCACGGTATTCTGCAGAGTCGGAAATGCTTTCGGCTATGATGTCCTTTGCTCCCTGCAGTGCTTCTTCCGCATTCTTTACCTGTTTTCCTTCCTCTGCGTCTTCACCTGTCACATATTTCTTTGCTTCTTCCAAAACAGGTGTTTCCGCCGTCTGCGCCAGTATGTATTCCGCCAGTCCCTCCAGTCCTTTTTCCTTGGCAATGCTGGCCCTCGTTTTTCTCTTGGGACGGTACGGACGGTATAAATCCTCTACCACTACCAGTGTTTCCGCTGCCAGAATCTGCTTTTTTAACTCATCCGTCAGCTTTCCCTGTTCCTCTATGCTGCCCAGTACCTGCTCCTTTTTCTCCTCAAGGTTGCGAAGGTACAGCAGTCTTTCATGCAGATTTCGGAGCTGCTCGTCATTTAAGGAGCCGGTTGCCTCCTTCCGGTAACGGGAGATGAAGGGAATGGTGTTGCCCTCATCAATCAGTCCCACGGCTGCTTCCACCTGCCATTTTTTCACCTGAAGTTCTTCTGTGATTTTGCTTATAATGTCCATATTTCCTCACATTCTGCCCAAACGGCATTCCCTTGCGGGTTCTGTCTTGTAATTACTCTTGCTATTATACTGAAAAAGAGGACTTGTTTCAATTGTAAAAGAGTAAAAAAAATGCTACAATATCTGAAAAGTTTTAAAATTTTTATGATAAGGAGTACCCCCTATGGATGACCGTTATACGGACGATGATTTTTATAACTATCCGTTTCCGTCTTTTACTGACAACCGCAATAAATTTGCCCGTGCTTCCCTGATTCTGGGGATGTGTTCCATTGTTCTTGTATGCACCCTTTTTCTCCCCATTCCACTGGGCGCACTGGGACTTCTCTTTTATTTTCTGTCCAAAAGGCTTCATAAGCCGGTGGATTCCTCCGCAAAGGCAGGGCTTGTGACTTCCCTGATTGGTTTATGCGCAGGACTGATTTTCATGGGCTTTACCGTGTATTCCTCCGTACAGCTCTTAAAGCCGGAAAACCGCGATGTGTTAAACGCACAGTTTGAATCCCTTTACGGTGTGGATTTTGACGAATATATCAACCGTCTTTACGGTGAAGAATAAAGGAGGGACCACTGTGAATTCTTATTTATCCAATGCTGAACTGAAAGACAAAGCGAAGGAAAAACTGACCGGGCATTACGGCTTTTTAATCGGATGCACCCTGCTTTCCTCTTTTCTTACTTATATTGTTTCCGTCCTTTTTACCAATGTCTATACCTACTCCAACATGGCGGAGTTTGCACTTGGCGAGGCGATTTCCTTTTTAGTTTCCCTGTTTACCGGCATCTTAAACGTGGGACTTACCCTGATTTATTTAAAAACTGCCTGCGGAGCGCCCTGCAGCTTTTCGGACCTTTTCTCCGGCTACCGGAACCGCTTCAACATATCCCTCGGAGTTTCCTTTTTCCGCGATCTCCTCTCCCTTTTGCCGGGACTTGCCTATGCCGTTCCGTTAAGCCTGTTCCAGCTTACGGGAAAAGTGAATTATCTGTATGTAAGCATCGGTCTTTTGCTTGCTGTTACCGTGATTTACCTGCCGTTTTACCTGATGCTTTCCCAGTGCCTGTTTATTATGCTGGACTTCCCGGATAAGTCCGTAAAAGAAGTTTTGCAATTCAGTGCAGAAATCATGAAGGGGCAGAAAAAGCGGCTGTTTGTTTTGATTTTAAGCTTTATCCCCATTACGTTACTGGCATGCTTATCCCTGATCGGCGTCCTGTGGTTAACCCCCTACGTCAATATGACCTACACGATTTTCTATCTCAATCTCATGCAGAACTTCCGGAAAGCCTGAACCGGTCTCTATAGAAAAGGAGCAGCGATGCTTTACGCATCCGCTGCTCCTTCTACTGTCTTAGCGCCTGTGCTAATCCACTTTAAGTATCCGTTTATAAAATTGTCCAGAGCGCCGTCCAGCACTGCATCGGCATTGCCGCTTTCCACTCCGGTACGATGGTCTTTTACCAGCGTATAGGGCTGCAGCACGTAGGAACGAATCTGGTTGCCCCAGCCGATTTCCTTTACTTCGCCGCGGATGTCGGACAGTTTTTCTGCATTGGCTTCCTGCTTTAACAAATACAGCTTCGCCTTCAGCATCTGCATTGCCTTTTCCTTGTTCTGGAACTGGCTTCGTTCATTCTGGCACTGTACCACGGTTCCCGTAGGAATATGGGTAATACGGATGGCGGAAGATGTCTTGTTGATATGCTGACCGCCCGCGCCGCTGCTTCGGTAGGTATCAATTCGTAAATCCTCTTCGTTGATATCCACATCCAGATCCTCTTCGATATCCGGCATGACATCCAACGACACAAAGGAGGTCTGGCGCTTGCCCTGTGCATTGAAGGGCGAAATGCGTACCAGTCTGTGCACGCCTTTTTCAGACTTCAGATAACCATAGGCATTTTCGCCGTTTACCTGGAATGTTACGGATTTGATACCGGCTTCATCGCCGTCCAGATAGTCCAGCACTTCAATGGAAAATCCTTTTCTCTCCGCCCATCTGGTATACATACGGTACAGCATGCCGCACCAGTCGCAGCTTTCCGTACCGCCAGCACCAGCATTGAGCTTTAAGATGGCATTGTTTTTGTCGTATTCTCCGGACAATAACGTACCGATACGCATCTGCTCAAATACACTGATGAAGTGGTCCAGCTCTTCCTGGATTTCGGGAATAAGGCTTTCGTCGTTTTCCTCATAGCCCATTTCAATCAGGGTCAGAATGTCATCATAACCGGTCCGTAAATCCTTGTAGGTCTGACAGGTATCTTTTAAGTTTTTCAGCTCTTTCATGAGCTTGTTGGAACGGTCGGGATTGTCCCAGAAACCGGGTGCCTCCATTTCCCGCTCTAATTCTTCGATTCGCTTTTCCTTATTAGCTAAGTCAAAGTGAATCCCTCACTTCCGCTAAAGGGGTTTCATAGGTAAGCAATTTTGCTTTCATGTTATCCAATTCTACCACTTAAACGTCACCTCTTTCTTTTTATTGATAACAGGGCTGTGCGCTCTATTTGTTTCTGCCGCAGCACTGTTTGTATTTTTTGCCGCTTCCGCAGGGGCAGGGATCATTGGGATAAATCTTGGTGTTTTCTCTCTTCTTCGGTGCTTTGGGGCCGGAGTCGTCCTTATTGGTGCCGGTTACCTTGGCAACCTGTTCTCTTTCCACCTTCTGCTCTAATTTCACACGAAGTAAGAGTCTGACGGTATCCTCCCGGATGTTTTCCGTCATTTCATCGAACATTTCGTAGCCGCTTATCTTGTACTCGATAACGGGATCTCTCTGTCCGTAAGCCTGTAAGCCGATACCCTGACGTAACTGGTCCATATCGTCGATATGTGCCATCCACTTCTTGTCAATTACCTTAAGCAGGATAACACGCTCTACCTCACGCATCATTTCCGCTTCGGGGAATTCGGTTTCCTTGGCTTCGTAAAGCTTGACTGCCTCTTCCTTAAGCTGCTGCTTTAAGCCGTTTTTCCTGGTAGCGGTAATCCTTTCCTTGGTCACCGGCTTTAACGGAATAATGGGCAGCAACAGGGAATTCAGTTCGTTGAAATCCCATTCGTCGGAGCTTGCATCCTCCCCGATTGCCATATCCACGCAGTGCTCTACCACATCCGTAATCATCTTGTAGATAACATCGCGCATGCTTTCGCCATCCAGTACACGGCGTCTTTCGCTGTAAATAATCTCTCTCTGTTCGCTCATAACACGGTCATATTCCAACAGATTTTTACGCACACCGTAGTTGTTGTTTTCAATCTTCTTCTGTGCGGATTCGATGGCATTGCTTAACATCTTGTGCTGGATTTCCTGGCCTTCGGGAATACCGAGGGTATTGAACATATTTATCAGTCTCTCGGAACCGAACAGTCTCATAACATCGTCTTCCAGAGAGATGTAGAACTTGGATTCACCGGGGTCACCCTGACGTCCGGCACGGCCACGCAGCTGATTGTCAATACGTCTGGACTCATGGCGCTCGGTACCGATAATCATAAGACCGCCTGCTGCCTTTGCCTCTTCGTCCAGCTTGATATCCGTACCACGGCCCGCCATGTTGGTGGCGATGGTAACGGCTCCGTGAATACCGGCATCGGCTACGATTTCCGCTTCCAGTTCATGGAATTTTGCATTTAAAACTTTATGCTGGATGCCTCTTCTCTTTAACATATCGCTGATTTCTTCGGAAGCCTCGATGGTAATGGTACCGACCAGTACCGGCTGACCCTTGGCATGTGCCTCTTCCACTGCCTGTACGATGGCATGCAGTTTTTCTTTCTTGGTCTTGTAAACCGCATCCTGATGGTCCACTCTGGCTACCGGCCTGTTGGTCGGGATTTCAATTACGTCCATGCCGTAAATATCACGGAATTCTCTTTCTTCCGTAAGAGCGGTACCGGTCATACCGGCTTTCTTTGCAAACAGGTTGAAGAAGTTCTGGAAGGTAATGGTAGCAAGGGTCTTGCTTTCTCTCTTGACCTTTACATGCTCCTTGGCTTCGATTGCCTGATGCAGGCCGTCGGAATAGCGGCGTCCCGGCATGATACGTCCGGTAAACTCGTCTACAATAAGTACCTGGTCGTCCTTTACCACATAATCCTTGTCACGGAACATCAGGTTGTGGGCACGGAGCGCCAGAATAATGTTATGCTGGATTTCCAGATTTTCCGGGTCTGCAAAGTTGTCAATCTGGAAGAATCTTTCTACTTTTTCCACGCCGGCTTCGGTCAGGTTGATAACCTTGTCCTTTTCATTGACAATGAAATCACCGGTTTCTTCCTGTACCACGCCCATCATGGCGTCAATCTTGGAAAGCTCTGCCACATCTTCCCCACGCTTCATCTGGCGTGCCAGAATATCACAGGCTTCGTACAGTCTGGTGGACTTGCCGCTCTGACCGGAAATAATCAGAGGGGTACGGGCTTCATCGATGAGAACGGAATCCACTTCATCGATGATGGCATAGTGTAAATCACGGAGAACAAGCTGCTTTTTGTAGACTACCATGTTGTCACGCAGGTAGTCGAAGCCCAGTTCGTTGTTGGTAACATAGGTAATATCGCAGTTGTAGGCTTCGCGGCGTTCCTCGGGAGTCATGCTGTTTAATACCACGCCGACCGTAAGTCCTAAGAAACGGTGTACCTGTCCCATCCATTCTGCATCACGGTGCGCCAGATAATCGTTAACGGTAACGATGTGTACGCCCTTTCCTTCCAAAGCATTTAAGTAAGCCGGAAGGGTGGAAACCAGGGTTTTACCTTCACCGGTACGCATTTCCGCAATACGTCCCTGATGAAGAATGATACCGCCGATAAGCTGTACGCGGTAATGTTCCATATTTAATGACCTCTTGGCGCCTTCTCTGACTACGGCATATGCCTCCGGCAGAAGGTCATCCAGTGTCTCCCCATTCTGTAATCTCTTTTTAAATTCCTCCGTCTTGCCTCTCAGTTCCTCATCGGTAAGGGACTGCATTTCCGGACGAAGGGACTCGATTTTATTTACAATCGGTTCAATTCTCTTTAGTTCTCTTTCGCTGTGTGTGCCAAATATCTTTGAAACCAAGCTCATAAATCCAATACTCCAATCTGCGTTCTTTCACAACATAAAGTTTATTTTAGCAGATTTCCATACCATATTCAACCAAAATACATGACTAAACCGTTAAAGTTTTATTAACAAAATAGCAATATTTCCGGTTTTCCGGGTACGAAAAAAACCGCCACGCCCATATGTGAGCATGGCAGTTTTGCATTTTTATTAGTATTCCATTGCCTTTTCTTCGCCTGTCAGTACACGAAGTCCGCCCTGACAGAGAGCTAAAAGCTCATCTTCGCCGGGATATACGGTAAAGGGTGCAATCCATTCTGCTTTCTTCTTTAAGTTTTCAATTACTTCTGCGCCGTAAGCAATGCCGCCGGTTACGATAATCCGGTCTACCTTGCCCTCCAGTACGCATGCCATGGAGCCGATGTCCTTTGCTACCTGATACAGGAATGCTTCCTTTACTTCGGCTGCGTGCGCATCGCCTTCGTTTGCCATCCTGGTAACGGTACGCATATCGTTGGTACCAAGGTATGCGTTGAAGCCGCCCTTACCTACGATCTTGCTGTAAACTTCTTTTTCGGTATACTTACCGGAGAAGCACATTTTAACCAGTGCGCCGGAAGGAACCGCACCTGCTCTCTCGGGAGAGAAAGCGCCGTCGCCGTCAAGGGCGTTGAATACATCTACTACACGGCCGCCGATGTGAGCGCCTACGGAAACGCCGCCACCCATATGGACAACAATCAGTCTTAAGGATTCATATGCTTTGCCGCATTCCTTTGCGTAGCGCTTTGCTACTGCTTTCTGGTTCAGTGCGTGGAACACACTGGTGCGGGGAAGTTCGGGTACGCCGGAGTATCTGGCTACGGTCTGCAGCTCATCTACTACAACGGGGTCTACAATATAGGAAGGAACTCCTAATTCATCACCGATTTCTCTTGCTAAGATACGGCCCAGGTTGGAAGCATGCTGTCCCTGCCTGCCAATCTTTAAGTCCTCAAGCAGTTCGTCGGTTACGGCATAGGTACCGCCGGGAATGGGCTTTAACATACCGCCGCGGCCTACTACCATATTAAGGGACTTCATGTCGAAGTTCTTTTCTGCCAGAAGGTCGGTAATGATTTTCTTACGGAAATCCTTCTGGTCTACGATGGTCGCATACTGTGCGATCTCCTCCGTAGAATGTCTCAGAGTCTCTTCAAATAACAGGGTCTCGTCTTCAAATACACCGATTTTGGTGGAAGTGGAGCCCGGATTGATAATCAGACTTTTAATGGACATTTTATTTCTCCTTTTCCCGCAGCCTTCCTTTTAAGGAGCTGCTGCATTCTGCGCATTACTGCTGGTTTTTCTTCATTTCTTCCGCTACTACGGCTGCCAGGGCAATAGAGTTTACCTTGGTTTCAAAGGTATCGGAACGGCTGGTTAAGATAACAGGAACCTTGGTACCGGTCAGGATGCATCCGTTCTTTACCTTTACCATATGTACGATTGCCTTGTATACCAGGTTTCCTGCGTGGATATCCGGGAACAGAAGGATATCGGCATCACCCTGGATTTTTCTGTCGGTTGCACCCTTATGCTTTGCAGCTTCGGGGTCAATCGCCAAGTCGAGGGACAGAGGTCCGTCTACGATACAGCCGGTAATTTCGCCGTTTTCGTTCATCTTTGTAAGCTCTGCCGCATCCACGGTAACGGGCATCTTGGGATTTACCACTTCTACTGCAGCTAAAGGTGCTACCTTCGGACATTCCACGCCGCATGCTCTTGCTACGGGAAGGGTATTTTTAATAATGTTTACTTTATCCTCCAGAGTGGGATATGTCATAAATGCTACGTCGGTTAAGAACAGAAGTCTGTCGATACCGGGAATTTCAAATACGCATACGTGGGAAAGCACACCGCCGGTACGAAGACCTACTTCTTTGTCCAGAACACTTTTCAAGAAGTTCTTGGAATCAATCAGTCCCTTCATATACATATCCGCTTTTCCTTCATGGGCAAGCTTTACTGCCTTTAAGGATGCCTGGATCATATCCGGCTCGTCAATAATTTCGTATCCATCCAGGTCCATGCCGATGGATGCTGCAATTTCTCTGATCTTTGCTTCATCACCTACTAAAATTGCATCTGCGATGCCTCTTTTCTTGGCTTCTCTTACAGCTTCCAGCACTGCTTCGTCCTGTGCTACGGAAACTGCTACTTTTTTCATTCCGCATTCGCCTACTTTAGCGAAAATGTCATCAAAACCCTTGCTCATTTTTTCCTCCATTCCGAAACGCTTCATCTTTCTATCTTTCACGTTTTCGCTTGTAAAATCATTCGTTAAAATAATATCACGTAGCATTTGAAAAATCAAGTTTAGAAAAGCCATAGCAGAACAGTTCCCGCCGCCACACCCAGAAGCAGGGGATACCCTATGGTCAGGACCGGTATCAGTATGCGGTGGTATTTATGCTGTCTTTTTGCCAGTTTATCCTGCACAAGCTGCAGGACCCCCGTCAAAGTACAGAGTATCACACACAAAGCTGCCATGACACGCACCGGGTAAGTACTTGCGCTGCTTCTTGCGGATTTCTCTGCTTGTCCGTCGGACAGATACAGGGTTTCCACTGCAAAGGTTTCGTCCGAACGGATAATGGAATCGGTAATGTCTTTCACACTGCCGAAAACTCCGCCATCCGCTGCTCCTTTTCCACCGGCTTCTGCGATGAGCCCCTTTTCTGCAAGATATCCTTCAAACCATGTAAGGGAAGTCTGATAGAATACCCTCTCAAAAAGCACCTCGTTTACTAACTTTGTAAGTGTGGATTCCTCATTTTCGTAAACCGTGATGCTCCAGTTGCCGTTACCGTCCAGCAGTTCATTTTGCAAGTTATCCTGCAAAATATAGCCACATTCCGCTTTTCCCTGCAGAACCTGTTTCTTCACATCCTCTTCGGAGGCACAGGATTCAAACGTTACCAGTCCGGTCTTTTCCTGTAAAAGCTGTGTCATCCCTTCCTCTGCTCCATAAAACACCGCTGTTACCTGATTTTGCGACTTCTTTTCGATATTCCCTACGGCAGATGAGCACACAAGCACAAAAAGCAGGCTTATCCAAAGCATTTTACTGCGGAGTGTCCGCCTTAAAATTGCCGCAGGGAGCCCGGTATGTGGCAGGGAGTGTGTTTGTTGCCGGTGCATGCCGTGGAAACTTTCAGGCGCTTTGACATGGCGGCTCTCCTTTTTATAAAAAACGGCAATCGCCATACACAATATGGCAGTGCCAAGCAGAATACCAGCCATTTTACCGGTTCCCTCCGTATTTCCGGAAAGCAGGGACAAAAAAGCTTTTTTCAGATACCGGACCGGATTATATGCTGCAAGCTTCTGCATTGCCCCGGGCATCAGCGCCCTGGGCACCACACAGCCGGCGCCGTATCCTAAAAGAGCGGCAGTCAAAATAACCGGCAGCGGAAAGACCGATTTCTTTTCCGTAAAACAGGACAACAGAAGTGTCCAAGCCGAAACTGCCAGCAGTCCGCAGATAAGGACGCTTACTGTCTGTAAAGACAACCGCAGTGTAACCGTCCTTCCCGGCAACAGGAGCATCCCCGAAAGAATAAGTGCTCCCAGGCACACCGTACCGGTAAACAGGACGAGAAATCTCGCCGCAAGCTGCATACCCACCGGTATTCCCGCCCGTCCGGCTATGATTTTTTCCTGCATGCCGTCCCGTAAAAGGTATGCACTGAAAAAAAGACCCGTAAGCAGAAAATACAGTGCAAGCAGGCTGCTTCCGTAATAATTCACAGCTCCCTCGTTTTCCGTCCGGGAGAGCCTGCGTGTCCGGAAATACTGCTCTCTGTTTAAGTAAAGTTTCAGGTTGGCGGCATCCACGTCGTTATACATACTCTGTATCTGCTCCCCGTCAAGCCCGTAAATGCCGGCAAGTCTGCTTATCGTATATATTTCTCCCTGTGCCGTTTGTAAGGAACCCACTCCCGCCTGCAAAAGAGTCTCCAGCACAAGTCCCTGTAAATCGGTTTTATCCGCAAGATAAAGCTTTGCCTGCACGTTGTTGCCGCTTAAAATTCCTTCCACTGTATTTTCCGGCAATACCAGAAGTGCCTGCAGGCTGCCATCCTTTACGGCTTCCTTTCCTGCCTGCTCCCCCGTTTTTTCAAGGCTGCAGTATGCCTTTACGGAGTCCATACCCTCCACAAACCGTAGTCCGTAATCCGTATATGTGCTTTCTTCTGTGGAAAAGCCTATCTTTATTTTTTCTTTGGGGACATCACGGAACCATTTCTGCATGCAAAAAACAGCCATACCCGCTATGCATACCGGTATCGCCGCTTTCAGCAAAATACCGGGCAGCCTTACCGCTGCCCGTTTGTATTCTGTTTGCAAAAATTTAGTAAAACGTCCCATTTTATTTTCCTATTTGGCAAGACTTGTCAGGGAACTTAAGTTTTGTTCCAGTTCCAGAATCAGAGAATAAATATCCATCTGAGACATTTCAAATACATTGACCGCCCCCTCCGGAGTATTGATTTCTCCGTCATAGGGTGCAATCTTATAAGAGCCGGTTGCCTTAAATACCGTCTTGCCGTCTTCTTCAAGAAGGATATTTCCGAATGTGATTTCAAAGCTTTCACCCGCCTTATAGTCGGTAAAAGCGCCGTCTATGTCTAAGGACAGATTTTCGGAGCCATCACCTATTTTTACAGAAACAGAAAACTCTTTGTCCGCCTTGGCAAAGGTGCTGTGAAAGGCAAAATCTCCGGAGCTTTTCTCTCCGTCCGCATCTGTGAAGTCTGCATGAAGCGTGTAGGTAATGACATCCTCTTCTTTGGTTCTCTCCGCCGTATAATGGAGTTCACACTCTGTGGTTTCACCCGTGGTCATTTCCACATTCCACTTGCCGGTAATATCCTCCGTGGAATTTTTCTCTCCGTTAAAGTTTAACGCAAAGCCAATGCCGGAAACGCCTGCATTGTCAAGAAGGATATCCTCTTCCGTTTCTATGCCGGTGAGTTTTCCGCTCTTGTCGATACTGAAACGAATGACTGCGTCTTCTTTCAGACTGATGTCAAAGACTTCTGCTATGACATCGGTTATCTCTTCCTTGGCATCATCCTTCATCTCCTGCAGTTCTTCTTCGGAAACCTGCAGATAGCTGATAGCCGCGTACTGACTGTCAATGTATTCATCTATGGCAGCATTTAAGGCTTCACTGTCTGTAACAGCCCTGCCCAGGTCTTCCATGAAGTCATTGACAGCATCTTTATCGACGGTAACGGTAATATAGCCTTTTTGCTGCTTATAAACGGATGCCTTGCGCAGAGCCTCCTTATGCCGGTCGATAACCGCCAGCATTTCCTTTGCAAACTGTGTTCCCCTTGCGAGAGTTTCCTCTGCGGAAGCATTATCCTCTTCCTTGTCATTATATACATCAATACTGAAATCTTCGTCTAAGTCTGCGCCCAGTAAGCTTTCCCATACGGACCCCTGGTAGTCCTTACCGATGGTTTTCAGGTTCATTTCATAGGTATCGGACAAAAGTCCCGGCAACGCCATGTACAGATTATCCCCAATGAGTGCCGTCTGCAGCTCCAGAAAATCCACATTTGCCACGCTGAGCGTAAACGTTGTTTCACTTTTCTGTTCCGGTCTGTTTACGTGGGATGTAAAATCAATGCCCACTGTATCAAACATACTGTTTTCCTCCAGATGCGGAACAGTAATATTGGCGGAGCCTTCCATGCCGGTAGGATTTTTCCGGGCATTTGCCAGAATATCCTCTATCTTCAGTTCCTCTAAAAAGCTGTTTTCGCTGCCGGCAAATTCCCTGCCCAGTTTTTCAAAGGCTTTGGTCAGTTTCCGTTGCGGGGTATTGTATACAAACGTATATACCAAAGCGGCGGCTACTGCCAGAAGAACGATGACGGCGGCAACACAGATACCGATGCTGCCCCCCTTGCCGCTCTTTTTCGTTTCCATGTTCTGATCTTCAAAATCCATAGTTTCCTCCCTCTTCCGGCTCCTGCCGGTTTTCTCTTTTCCTTGCTTCCTGTCCCATTTTCCCGTTGCGGATGGAATAAATTTTATCACACAATTCCAGATCCGCTTCTTCGTGGGTTGCCAGAATGATGCAGCCTCCCTGTAATTTGTACTTTCTTAAATAAGCCCGCAATTCCCGCTTGGAGGCCATATCCAGTGCGGTTCCGGGTTCATCCAGCAGCAACACCGGCGCGTTTTGTGCCATGGCACAGGCAATGCTGACTTTTTTCTTCATGCCGCCTGACAAATGGCTCACACGTTTATGCAGAAATTCCTCAATTCCCAGACTTTGCAGGATACCTTCCTTCAATGCGTTTTGCAGACTCCTTTTGTCCGGATACCAGAACAGCAGGTTATCCCACACGGAAAGTTCTTCGTACAGATTGCTATTTTGGGGAACATAAGCTGTAAATTTACGGATATTTTCGGGTGTACCGGGTTTTTCATCAAAAAAGAGACTTCCCGCCGCCGGTTTATAAATGCCCGCCAGAATATTTAAAAGTGTGCTTTTACCGCAGCCGTTCCTGCCTACTATTCCAATACATTCTCCTGCATGGGCTTCAAAGGTAATGTCCTGCAGTATCTTTTTTCTTCCGTATGCACTTTGCAGTCCCTCTACCCGTACACAATTCATACACATGCTTCTTTCCGCCGGCAAAGACTATTCATTACCGTCTGCAAGACTTTTGCCCCGTCGGTAAACGGGTGCCTTTTACCGCATTATAACAGAGGTTTGCTCTTCTCACAAGAAAAATCAAAAAAGACCCCGGAGCTTATACTCCGGAGTCTCTTAAGAATTCGTTATTTGGTTATTACTGAACCTTTGCAGCGTTTGCTTCTTTAATCTTTTCGGTCAGCATGGGAACAATCTTGTTTAAGTCACCTACGATACCGTAGTCCGCTACATCAAAGATAGGAGCAGTCTCATCTTTGTTGATGGCAATGATGAGGTCGGATTCTTCCATACCGGCTAAGTGCTGGATAGCACCGGAAATACCGATTGCGAAGTATACGTTGGGACGAACGGTCTTACCGGTCTGTCCAACCTGAAGGTCTTTGGACTTCCAGCCGGCATCTACAACTGCACGGGAGCAGCTTACGGTACCGCCGATTGCTTCTGCAAGGTCGTCTAAGAGCTTGAAGTTTTCTGCACTGCCAACACCACGTCCGCCGGAAACTAAGATTTTAGCATCCATGATATCTGCTACGTCGTTTACAGCCTTAACAACTTCAAGAATCTCTACATACTTGTTGTCGGGAGTAAATCCGGGATTGAACTCTTCGATAACAGCCTTTCTGCCTGCTTCCTTGGGAAGCTTCTGCATAACACCGGGACGTACAGTTGCCATCTGGGGACGGAATTCCGGACATGCGATGGTTGCGATGGTGTTACCGCCAAATGCAGGACGGGTCATAAGGAGCTGATTGTGAAGCTGTTCCTTGCCGGGAATCGGATTGATAGGGAAATCACCGATTTCAAGCTGTGTACAGTCTGCTGTCAGACCTGTATGAATTCTTGCGGATACGCGGGGACCTAAGTCACGACCGATTGCGGTTGCGCCTACAAGGAATACATCGGGTTTGTACTTCTTGATAACGGATGCCAGTGCATGTGCATAAGGCTCTGTTCTGTATTCTTTTAATTCGGGATCGTCTACTACGATAACTCTGTCTGCGCCGTACTCGCCAAGTTCATCTGCAAGGTTCTTTACGTTGCTGCCGACAAGTACTGCAGTTACATCTGTACCTAAAGCATTTGCAAGATCTTTGCCCTTTCCTATCAGTTCAAAAGCGATGTTGTTGATTTCGTTGTCAACCTGCTGAGCAAAGACATATACGCCTTTATATTCTTCTAAATTCATTGTCCACACCTCTTCCTGTTAGATAACATGTTTTTCTTTTAACTTGTTCATGATATACTCTACAGATTCTGTAGGATCCAGAGTAACCTTTTCGCCGGCACCCTTTCTTACCTTATCAGAAGCCTTTGCAATCTTGGTAGGAGAACCGTTCAGACCAAGGTTTGAGTCTTCCACGTCAACTAAGTTTGCTCTGCCCCATACGGTGATGTCAGCTTTGCAAGCCTTGAAAATTCCGCCCGGAGTCATGTAACGGGGCTCGTTTAATTCTGCAAGTGCAGTAATCAGACAAGGCATCTTAGCTTTCAGTACATGATATCTGTCATCGAACTGACGCTCTACGATAACGCTGTCGCCTTCTACGTCGATTTTCTGAGCATAGGAGATAACAGGAATGTTTAAGTGTTCAGAAATCTGAGGACCTACCTGAGCGGTATCACCGTCGATTGCCTGACGTCCTGTGATAATTAAATCATAGTCTAAGTTGCGGATGGCGCCTGCCAGTGTCTGGCTGGTAGCCCAGGTATCAGCACCGCCGAGTACACGGTCGGTAACAAGGATACCCTTATCTGCACCCATAGCGATTGCTTCGCGAAGTACATCTTCAGCCTTGGGAAGACCCATGGTGATAACAGTAACTTCTGCGCCGTATTTATCTTTTAATCTTAATGCTGCTTCCAGACCTGCTTTGTCATCAGGGTTCATGATTGTCAGCATGGCACCTCTGTCCAGTGTTCCGTCGGGATTGAACTTAACGCCGCCCTTGGTATCAGGTACCTGTTTTACACAAACAACGATTTTCATTGTATTTCACTCCTTATCCATTTTTATTTAAGCAGGGCACCAGAGATAACCATTCTCTGAACTTCGCTGGTACCTTCATAAATCTCGGTAATCTTAGCATCACGCATCATACGCTCTACATCGTATTCTCTGGTGTAGCCGTAACCGCCGTGAAGCTGAACAGCCTTGGTAGTAACTTCCATAGCAACTTCTGCAGCATATAACTTAGCCATAGCTGCTTCTACGGAGTAGCTTACCTTAGGATTGGTTGCAAATTCTGCTTTCTTCATTGCTGCTTTGTAAACAAGCATCTTAGCAGCTTCTACCTTGGTAGCCATATCTGCTAACTGGAACTGGGTGTTCTGGAAAGCGGAAATGGAACGTCCGAACTGCTTTCTTTCCTTGGTGTAAGCAATGGTTCTGTCAAGAGCGCCTTCTGCAATACCAAGTGCCTGAGCAGCGATACCGATAGAGTGTGCATTGCAATCTTAAAGCCCTGTCCCTGCTTGCCAAGCATGTTTTCCTTGGGAATTCTGCAGTCTGTGAAAATCAGTTCGTATGTGGATGAACCGCGGATACCCATCTTCTTTTCCTTGGTACCGAAGGTAAATCCGGGAGTTCCTTTTTCTACGATGAATGCGGAGATTTCCTTTAAGGTCTTGGTTCCCTTTGTAACAGTACCGGTAACAGCAAAGATTACATATACGTCTGCTTCTTTACCGTTGGTAATGAAAATCTTGGAGCCGTTTAATACATATTCGTCACCGTCAAGTACAGCCTTGGTCTGCTGACCCTGTGCATCAGTACCTGCGCCGGGCTCGGTAAGACCGAATGCGCCTAACTTTTCGCCCTTTGCAAGGGGAACTAAGTATTTCTGCTTCTGTTCTTCGGTACCGAAGGTCAGGATGGGGTCGCAGCAAAGAGAGGTATGTGCGGAAACGATAACACCTGTGGTGCCGCATACCTTAGAGAGTTCTTCTACGCAAAGTACATAGGTAAGAGCGTCTGCTCCCTGTCCGCCGTACTGTTCGGGAACGGGAATTCCGAGGAAACCGTTCTTTGCCATTTTTTCAACTGTTCCGCGAGGGAATACTTCAGTTTCATCAACCTCCTGTGCAAGAGGCTTTACTTCTTTTTCTGCGAACTCTTTAAAAAGAGAACGCGCCATTTCATGTTCTTTTTTCAAAGTAAAATCCATGATTACTTTTCCTCCATACAATCTATTCTTTAATCATAAGCACTTCACGCTGCGGAAAGCTGCTTATTTTGCATAGTCATAGAAGCCCTTGCCGGTCTTCTTTCCAAGTTTGCCTGCACGAACCATCTTACGAAGAAGGGGATGAGGACGATACTTGGGATCTCCGGTTTCATTCTGCAGTACTTCCATGATGGCAAGCACGATATCCAGACCTACTAAGTCGCCTAATGCAAGAGGTCCCATGGGATGGGATGCGCCAAGCTTCATAGCTTCATCGATGTCAGCTACGCTTGCGATACCGTCTGCATAGATGCCGATTGCTTCGTTAATCATAGGGATTAAAATTCTGTTTACAACGAATCCGGGAGCTTCCTTAACTTCTACGGGAGTCTTGCCGATTTCGGTTGCGATTGCTTTAATCTTTTCTACTAATTCTACAGGAGTGTTTTCACCGGCAATAACTTCTACCAGCTTCATTCTGTCTGCAGGATTGAAGAAGTGCATACCGATCATGGGTCTGTCAAGACCTGCACCGATTTCGGTAATGGAAAGGGAAGAGGTGTTGGTTGCAAAAATGCAGTCGGGCTTTACAATAGCTTCCAGTTCCTTGAATGTGGTCTTCTTAATCTGCATATTTTCGGGAGCAACTTCGATAACTAAATCGCAGTCTGTGCAGATGTCCTTTAAGCCTGTTGTAATTTTGGCAGCAATAGCATCTGCCTTCTCCTGTGTGATTTTCTCCTTGCCTACGAGGAAGTTCAGATTCTTTAAAATTCTGCCCTTTCCTCCATCAGCAAATTCCTGCTTGATGTCGCAAAGACATACTTCATAACCATCTGTCATTGCAAATGCCTGTGCAATTCCGGCACCCATAGTACCTGCACCAATAATACCTACTTTCATTGTAGTTCCTCCTTGTATGTGAATTGTTTTTCCTTAACGGTTTTTGAACGGCTCTTTTACCTTTTCCTTGTTCTTGTCAAGGAAGAATGCCATGCCGTACTTCTGGTCTTCGGATTCGAAGCAGTCACCGAACAGC
>SAMEA104315421__coassemble_1039_pt1 | contig 18157 bp, 9 predicted proteins | sample SAMEA104315421__metabat2_high_PE_053 | metagenome-assembled genome bin SAMEA104315421 (sample SAMEA104315421) | gut metagenome | biome: Monkey gut; feature: monkey-associated habitat; material: faeces | place: China | collected 2013 | reverse complement strand
GGCGCCGATGCGCCGGGCTATTTCTTCGGGACTGTTGTCTGCGGCAATCAGCTCCTTATTACTCGGAACGTCGGTTCCGTAATAACAAGGATACAAAAAGGGAGGGGAGCTGATTCGCACATGAACACTAACGGCACCGGCCTTTTTCAGTAGGGTAATCAGGCCTGCAATGGTGGTGCCTCTGACGATAGAGTCATCAATCAGTACCAGACGTTTTCCGCGGACAACCTCGGGCAGCACACTCAGTTTCATGTGAACGGCAGACTCCCGTTCTTTCTGGGTTGGCTTGATAAAGGTTCTGCCCACGTAACTGTTTTTGTAAAAGGCAAGCCCAAAGGGAATGCCTGACTCCTGGGAATAACCGACGGCGGCGGTAAGACCGGAATCGGGGACACCTACGACTAAATCCGCATCCACCGGGTAAGACTGCGCCAACAGCCTGCCGGCTTTGATACGGGAGTTGTAAACGGAGATGCCGTCCATACAGGAATCCAGTCTGGCAAAATAAATATATTCAAAAATGCAGTGAGCGTGTTTGCATTGGCAAAGGCTCCTGTCAGAAGAAATTCCGTCTCTGGTAATGCTTATGATTTCGCCCGGCTCAATGTCCCGGACAAATTCCGCATCAATGGCGTTTAAGGCACAGCTTTCCGAGGAAAGAATGTATTCCTTTCCGCGCCTGCCTAAACACAAAGGTTTGAGTCCCAGAGGGTCGCGGATACCGATAATCTTCCGGGGGCTCATGACAATCAGGGCATAACCGCCCTTTAAGAAACCGGCTACTTTGGTAACCGCTTCTTCAATGGTACCGCACTTGGTTCTTTCCTTGGCAATCAGATAGGCAATGACTTCCGAATCGGTGGTGCCGCGGAAAATGGCACCTTCCTTCTGCAGACTGTCCCGAAGTTCGGCGGCATTCTTGATATTGCCGTTATGAACAAGGGCAAGTGTACCTTTCAGATAATTTAAGATCAGAGGCTGCGCATTTTCAATGCAGCTCTGACCGGTGGTGGAGTACCGGACATGGCCGATACCGATATTTCCTGTAAGGGTATCCAGGGTCTCTTTGTGAAAGACTTCACTGACAAGTCCCATTCCCTTATGATGATAAATATTCCCCATAGGACCGTCGGTATCGCACAGAGCCATACCGGCGGATTCCTGACCCCTGTGCTGGAGAGCACAGAGGCCGTAATACAGGGAATGTTTTGCGTCTTTATTATCGGGTGTAAATATTCCGAACACACCGCATTCTTCATGCAGCTTATCGTCATCCGCCAGACTATACATAGAACAGCATCTCCTCGTAGGAAGGGTAAGGTAAAAATTCTTTCGGAAGTTTAACTTCTGCCTTATCGGCTACGGCACGGATATCGTCCATATCCTTGATGATGGTGTCATGGTAGAAGAAGGAAGCCGTTGCGTTGTCGGTAAGACCTTCTGCTTCTGCGGTATCGGCAGCCAGCTTCTCGGATAAGGTGTAGAGGCTTTCGTAAGCAACGGACATATCCTTGAACAGAGCAGTTTCAGCGGTGCAGGGTAAATCGGCAACAGCTTTCTTATCTGCAATGGAGCTGCTTAAGGTGTCGGTGTAATGAAGCAGTGCCGGCATGAACTGCTGCTCAACCATGCTGTAAAGGGTCTTTGCTTCAATATGTATGGTCTTAACATAGTTCTCCAGTAAGATTTCGTAACGGGAGAAGATTTCGGTTTCGGTGAAAATATGGTGGGAAGTAAAGAGCTTTATGTTCTTCTCAGCCTTGAATACAGGAAGAGCTTCCGGAGTGGACTTTAAGTTGTAAAGACCACGCTTCTCAGCTTCTGCCACCCATTCGTCGGTATAACCGTTGCCGTTGAAGACAATTTTCTTGTGGGCAATAACGGTATCCTTAACTAACTTGCGGACAGCGGCATCCATTTCTTCAGCGGGAACATCCTTCAGGATTTCGTAGAACTGGGAAAGAGCCTCTGCTACAGCGGTATTTAATACAATGTTGGAACCTGCTACGGAAATAGAGGAACCTAACATACGGAATTCAAATTTGTTGCCGGTGAAAGCAAACGGTGAAGTACGGTTTCTGTCGGTGGTATCCTTGAAGAAATGAGGAAGTACGGCAGCACCGGTATCCATGGCAATACGCTGCTTGGAATCGAAGAAGGTACCTTTTTCGATGGCGTCCAGTACTTCGGTCAGTTCATCACCGAGGAAAATGGAAACGATAGCGGGCGGTGCTTCATTTGCACCGAGTCTGTGGTCGTTTCCTGCACTTGCTACGGAAAGACGAAGCAAATCGGCATACTCATCAACAGCCTTGATAACGGCGGTTAAGAATACAAGGAACTGGGTGTTCTCAGCGGGAGTACGGCCGGGCTCCAAAAGGTTTGCACCGGTGTTGGTAATCATGGACCAGTTGTTATGTTTACCGCTGCCGTTGATGCCGTCGAAGGGCTTTTCATGTAAGAGACAGACATAACCGTGACGGTCTGCAACCTCTTTCATCATTTCCATGGTGAGCTGGTTGTGGTCAACCGCTACGTTAGCGGTATCGAAAACGGGTGCCAGTTCATGCTGGGAAGGGGCTACCTCGTTGTGCTTGGTCTTGGCGGGAATGCCTAATTTCCAAAGCTCTTCGTCCAGATCCTGCATGTAAGCGGCTACACGGGGCTTCAGGGCACCGAAGTAGTGATCCTCCATTTCCTGTCCCTTGGGAGGAAGGGCACCTAACAGGGTTCTTCCGGTGAAGATCAGGTCTTTACGTTTCTTATAATCTTCCTTATCAATTAAGAAGTATTCCTGTTCGGGACCTACGGTGGTGGAAACACCGGTTACATCATCCTTACCGAGTAAGTGAAGAACCTTGCAGGCCTCCTTGCTTAATGCTTCCATGGAACGGAGCAGAGGAGTTTTCTTGTCCAGTGCCTCGCCGCTGTAGGAACAGAAAGCGGTAGGAATATAAAGGGTGGTATCTTTAATGAAAGCGGGAGAGGTAGGGTCCCATGCGGTATAACCTCTTGCCTCAAAGGTGGCGCGTAAGCCGCCGGAAGGGAAGCTGGAAGCATCGGGCTCGCCCTTTACTAATTCCTTGCCGGAGAAGTCCATGATGACCTGTCCATCCCCTGTCGGGCTGATAAAGCTGTCATGCTTTTCTGCGGTAAATCCTGTCATAGGCTGGAACCAGTGGGTGAAATGAGTAGCACCGTTTTCAACGGCCCATTCTTTCATTGCTACTGCAACCGAGTTGGCTACATCCAACTCCAAGTGTGTACCATTTTCAATTGTTTTGCGGAGTGCCTTATAGATATCCTTGGGCAGCTTATCACGCATGATCTTGTCGTTGAATACCAGGCTTCCGTAGAGTTCGGGAATGCTCTTTGCCATAATGTTTTCTCCTTTCGAAATACAAAAAAGGCACTTCGGAGGAGTTCTCCAAAGCGCCTTTGCTTTTTATGTTTCGTAGTATGCACCCTGCTTCTGAAAATGTCAAGAACTTTTTTGAAAAAAAATATGCAGAAAAAAATAAAAAAAAGTACTTTACAAAAAAGAAAGCCTATTATACAATCAACTTTATAAAATTTTACACGCAGGTTTGAAAGACAAAGGCGTCTTGGAACGGGTTTTCGTTTCTTCTATAGAAAGAACGAAAGCGGGAAGTTCCGGGATGCTTTTTTTGTTTCAATAGGAAATTTCGTTGAAGTTCAATAAGCCATACCTGCAAAAATGGGGAAAATTCTCATAAAAAGGCGAGGAGGAAATCAGTATGGAAAACAAAGAAGCCGGATTGTATGACAGCAATTTTGAGCATGACAACTGCGGTATTGGCGCTATCGTCAATATACATGGTAAGAAAAGCCACATGATCGTGGATGATGCTCTGAAAATTGTAGAACATCTGGAGCATCGTGCCGGAAAGGACGCAGAAGGAGAAACCGGTGACGGCGTCGGTATATTGACCCAGGTGCCGCATCATTTCTTTCAGAAGGTCTGCAAGGAGGCAGGCATCGCAATAGGAAAAGAAAGAGAATACGGCGTAGGCATGTTCTTCTTTCCCCAGAACGAATTAAAGTGCGGCCAGGCGAAGAAGATGTTTGAAATCATTGTAAAAAAAGAAGGCATGGAATTCTTAGGCTGGCGTGAAGTGCTGACCGTACCGGAGGTGCTGGGCAAGAAAGCCAGATCCTGCATGCCCGCTATTTACCAGGGCTTTATCAAAAGACCCGCAGGTATCGGCAGTGACCTTGACTTCGACAGAAAGCTGTATGTGGTAAGAAGAGTGTTTGAGCAGAGCAACGACAACACCTATGTTCCTTCCTTATCCTGCAGAACGATTGTATATAAAGGAATGTTTCTGGTAGGACAGCTCCGTACTTTCTTTAAGGATTTACAGGATGAGTCCTATACCACCGCCATTGCCATGGTGCATTCCCGTTTCTCCACCAACACCAACCCGAGCTGGGAAAGAGCGCATCCGAACCACTTTATCGTACACAACGGTGAAATCAATACTATTAAGGGCAATGTGGACAAGATGCTTGCCCGGGAAGAAACCATGCATACCGATACCTTTGACCCGGACGACATGAGCAAGGTACTGCCGGTTATTCATAAGGACGGTTCCGACTCCGCCATGCTGGATGCCACTCTGGAATTTCTGGTAATGAGCGGTATGCCCCTGCCTCTGGCAGCCATGGTTTTAATTCCGGAGCCCTGGTCCCACAACGACACCATTTCCAAGGAATGCCGCGATTTCTACCAATATTATGCAACCATGATGGAGCCCTGGGACGGCCCGGCTTCCATTCTTTACTCTGACGGCGATGTGATGGGCGCCGTACTGGATAGAAACGGCCTGCGTCCTTCCCGTTATTATGTCATGGATGACGGCAGACTCATCCTTTCTTCCGAAGTGGGCGTGCTGCCTCTGGAAGAAAGCCATATATTAAAGAAAGAACGTCTTCATCCCGGCAAAATGCTCTTAATCGATACCGTAAAGGGCAAGATTTTCACGGATGAAGAAATTAAGGAAACCTACGCGCACAAGGAGCCTTACGGTGAATGGCTGGACAGCAACCTGATTTCCCTGCGGGAGTTAAAGATTCCCAACAAGATGGTACCTTCCTACACACCGGAGGAGCGTGCCCGTCTGCAGAAGGCATTCGGTTACACCTACGAAGAATACCATGACGGTATCTGCAGCATGGCACTGAATGGTTCCGAGCACATCGGCGCCATGGGTGTGGATACGCCGCTTGCCGTACTGTCCAAGGAATACCAGCCGCTGTTCGGTTACTTTAAGCAGATGTTTGCGCAGGTAACGAACCCGCCCATTGATGCGGTACGTGAAAAAATCGTAACATCCACCACCATTTATGTGGGCAAAAACGGTAATCTGTTGGAGGAAAAGCCGGAGAACTGCCATGTACTCAAGATTGAAAATCCCATTCTGGCAGATTTGGATTTATTGAAAATCGAAAATATGAACAAGCCCGGTTTTCAGGTAGAAAAGGTTTCCATCCTGTTCTACAAGAGCACCCCGTTCCAGAGAGTGCTGGACCATCTGTTCGTAGAAGTGGACAAGGCCTACAGAAAAGGCGCCAACGTGCTCATCCTTTCCGACAGAGGTGTGGACGAAAACCATGTGGCACTGCCTTCCCTTTTAGCGGTGGCAGCCGTTCACAGACATCTGGTACAGACCAAGAAATGTACTGCCATGTCTCTTATTCTGGAGTCCGCAGAACCGAGAGAGGTGCATCATTTTGCGACCCTGCTTGGCTACGGCGCCAGCGCAGTCAACCCGTATTTAGCACATGCCACCATCGGGGAGCTGATTGAAGAGGGACTCTTGAACAAGGATTATTACGCAGCCGTTGCAGACTACGACAACGCCATTCTGCAGGGCATTGTAAAGATTGCGTCCAAGATGGGCATTTCCACCATCCAGTCCTATCAGGGTAGCCAGATTTTTGAAGCCATCGGTATTTCCAGGGAAGTAACCGAGAAATATTTCACCGGTACGGTCAGCCGTATCGGCGGTATCACACTGGAAGATTTAGCCGCACAGACCGATGCCCAGCATTCCAAGGCATTTGACCCTCTGGGCTTACAGACGGACTACAGCTTAGCCAGCGTGGGACGCCACAAGATGAGAAGCGGCGGCGAAAAGCACCGTTACAATCCCGCGACCATCCATATGCTGCAACAGTCCACAAGAGAAGGGGACTACGGCAAATTTACCGAATATACCAAAATGGTGGATGCAGAGGATACCGGTTATTTAAGAAGCCTGCTTGACTTTAACTACCCGGAGGAAGGCATTCCCCTTTCCGAAGTAGAAAGCGAAGAGTCCATTGTAAAGCGTTTCAAGACCGGTGCGATGTCCTACGGTTCCATTTCCGAGGAAGCCCATACCACACTTGCCATTGCCATGAACCATCTGCACGGCAAGTCCAACAGCGGCGAAGGCGGTGAAAGCGACGAAAGACTGGCAACGGCAGGAACCGACCACGACAGAAGCTCTGCCATCAAGCAGGTAGCCAGCGGCCGTTTCGGAGTTACCGAACGTTATTTACTGAGTGCCAAGGAAATCCAGATTAAAATGGCGCAGGGTGCAAAACCCGGGGAAGGCGGTCACCTGCCTGCCGGAAAGGTTTACCCCTGGATTGCCAAGACCAGACATTCCACACCCGGTGTGAGCCTGATTTCCCCGCCCCCTCATCATGATATTTATTCCATTGAGGATTTGGCACAGCTTATTTACGACTTAAAGAATGCCAATAAAAATGCAAGAATTTCCGTAAAATTAGTTTCCGAAGCAGGTGTCGGCACGGTTGCGGCAGGTGTTGCCAAGGCAGGTGCGCAGGTTATCCTGATTTCCGGTTATGACGGCGGTACCGGTGCGGCACCCCTAAGCTCCATCCACAATGCCGGCCTTCCCTGGGAGCTGGGTCTTGCGGAAGCACATCAGACCCTGATTTCCAACGGTCTGCGTCACAGAGTTATCGTGGAAACCGACGGTAAGCTGATGAGCGGCAGGGACGTAGCCATTGCCGCGTTGCTTGGCGCAGAGGAATTCGGCTTTGCAACTGCACCCTTAGTTGTCATGGGCTGCGTCATGATGCGTGTATGTAACCTCGATACCTGCCCCATGGGCGTTGCCACCCAGGATCCCAAGCTTCGTGCCAGATTTACCGGCAAGCCCGAATATGTGGAGAACTTTATGCTCTTCATTGCCAGACAGCTCCGGGAATATATGGCAAAATTAGGTGTCCGCACCGTGGAAGAAATGGTGGGCAGAACCGATTTGCTAAAGACAAAAGAACATCTGACGGACAGAGAGGCAAAGTTAGACTTAAGCGCTATCTTAAAGCAGTCCGGCAATGCCGCTTTCAATCCGGCGCAGGTGTATGATTTTGCCTTGAATAAAGTAAAGGATGAAACTGTACTTCTGAAACAGAAAAAGGTAAAGGAAGCCCTGGAAAACGGCACTCCCGCCAGAGTTTCCATTGAACTGACCAATACCGACCGTACCTTCGGTACCCTGCTCGGCGCGGAAATGTGCCGCAGATATCCGGAAGGCATGCCGGAAGATACCATTACCGTGGCATGTACCGGTGCCGGCGGACAGAGCTTCGGCGCCTTCATTCCGAAGGGACTTACGCTTGACCTCTGCGGCGACTCCAACGACTACTTCGGCAAGGGCTTATCCGGCGGTAAGCTGATTGTGTATGCGCCCAAGGATGCCGCTTATGAAACCGAGGAAAACGTCATCATCGGTAACGTGGCGCTTTACGGCGCTACCTCCGGTGAAGCGTATATTGCGGGCATGGCGGGCGAACGTTTCTGCGTCCGTAACTCCGGTGCCGTAGCGGTAGTCGAAGGCGTCGGTGAGCATGGCTGCGAATACATGACCGGAGGACGTGTGGTAGTGCTCGGCCCTACCGGCAAGAACTTTGCAGCCGGCATGAGCGGCGGTATTGCCTATGTACTTGATGATCAGAACTGCTTATACAAAAATCTGAACAAGGAAATGGTTCTCATGGAAAAGGTGGACAACAAGGCAGATGAAGAAGAGCTTCTGCATATGATTGAAAACCACACCAAAGCAACCGGTTCTTTAAAGGGTGCGGAAATCTTAAAGCATTTTGAAGAATACCTGCCCAAGTTCAAGAAGATTATTCCTGGTGATTACAAGCGCATGCTCCACCTCTCCGCACAGTTTGAGGAACAGGGCATGGGCAAGGAAGAGGCACAGATTGAGGCCTTTTATGTAAGCGTAGGAAAGGCATAAGGAGGGAAGGAACAATGGAAAGCATCGAAGAAAGAATAAAGAATTTTGAGGAATTTCATGATGTGGCACCTGTGGAAGAGGCAAAAAAACAGGCAGACAGATGTATGGACTGCGGCGTTCCTTTCTGCCAGGCGGGTATGATGATTGCGGGCATGGCGTCCGGCTGTCCCCTGCACAATCTGATACCGGAAGTAAACCAGCTTGTCCACAGCGGCAGAATGGATCAGGCATACAAGAGACTGGCAAGCACCCACAGCTTCCCGGAATTTACCGGAAGGGTCTGCCCGGCGCTCTGCGAAGCAGCCTGCACCTGCGGCGTGCATGCGGCTCCCGTATCCACGAAAGCCAATGAAAGAACCCTGATTGAATATGCATATGCCAACGGCCTTGTGGAAGAAAAAGAACCGGGTGTGCGTACCGGCAAGACGGTAGCCATCGTAGGAAGCGGTCCTTCCGGATTGGCGGCTGCCCAGCTCTTAAACAGAAGAGGCCACAAGGTAACCGTTTTTGAAAGAAGCGACAGACCGGGCGGACTGCTCCGCTACGGCATTCCCAATATGAAGTTAGACAAAAAGGTCATTGACCGGAGAGTGGATTTACTTACTAAAGCAGGTGTGGAATTTTGCTGTAATGTAAACGTGGGCGTGGATGTGACGGCGGAGGAACTGATGCAGCAGTATGACAGCGTGATTTTAGCCTGCGGTGCATCCCATCCCCGTGACATTTCCGTACCCGGCAGGGATGCGGAAGGCATTTACTTTGCTGTGGACTTCTTAGGCAAAGTAACGAAAACCTTACTGGACAGCGACTTTTCCAAGGTGCCTTACGAACTGGCAAAGGGAAAACAGGTTCTGGTTATCGGTGGTGGCGACACCGGCAACGACTGCGTGGGAACGGCAATCCGTCTGAAGGCGGCAGGCGTTACCCAGTTAGAGATGATGCCCCAGGCACCGCTTACCAGAGCGGAAAGCAACCCCTGGCCCGAATGGCCGAAGGTCTGCAAGACGGACTACGGTCAGGAAGAAGCCATTTTCGTATTCGGCAAGGACCCGAGAGTGTACCAGACCACGGTAACGGAATTTATCAAGGACGAAAAGGGACATGTGAAAGCAGCCAGAACAGTAGAACTTGCGCCCACGAAGGATAAAAAGACGGGCAGAATGCTGATGAAGCCCATTGAGGGTACGGAAAAGGAAATCCCGGCAGATTTAGTGCTGATTGCCGCCGGTTTCTTAGGCAGTGAAGAATATGTGACCAAGGCTTTTCAGGTGGATGTGAACGAGAGGACCAATGTGAAAACGGCACCCGGCTCCTATATGACCAGCCGGGACAAGATATTCTGTGCCGGTGATATGCACAGAGGACAGTCCTTAGTGGTATGGGCGATTGCGGAAGGCAGAGCCGTTGCCAGACAGGTGGATGAATACCTGATGGGTTACTCCAATCTGTAAAAAAAAGAGGGCATGTGAGAAAGGAAAACTCCCAAAATTTCGGGAACTTCCTTTCGCACATGCCCTTTATGTATGTTCTTTTACAGCAGCATCTTTCAGCACAGCTTACTCCGCCTTTTCAAAGCTTAACATGGAGAAGGCTTTGGAAGCTGCTTCTTCGGAAGCCTGGCTGGCAAGCAGGACTCCGGTTTTGGCGCCGTCAATGTCCACAATAAAGTTGTGCTCCATGCCGGTTTCCCCGTCGTATTCATAATATAAATAAGTAATACCACCGGTGCTTTTATCCTCTAAAACCGTGGCATCCGGGTCGGCATCCACGACTTCCCGGTAGGAGTCGGTATAGCCCTCTAAAAGGAAAATGCCGGTCAGAATATCGTTGCCGTCCTTGTCGGAAACGGTGAATTGTCCGTTTTCCTGGCTTAAATCATAGCCTTCTTTCACATTTAAGGTCACTTCGATCTGTTCGCCCGTGCTTACGTTAAAAGTGTATGACTTATTGGCATAGGTGGAGCAGGCACAGAAAAGCAGAGTGGAAAAAAGAAGCATAATGGATAAAATTTTCGCTGTTTTTTTCATAGGTGGTCTCCCTCCGTAAGTAGATTTCTGCATATACGGTAAAATGCGGTCTTTTTTAAACATAACACAACCGCCTGGGATTTGCAAAAAAATATTGTCAAACCGGTGTTAAAATCTTATAATAGTAAGAAGTGCGACTAAAAGTATCAAAAAGGAACGCTTTATGAAGAAAAAAACAGGCATTCATATATTAATGATAATATTTGCAGGTATTTTTCTCTTTTCTGCCGGGAAAATCATCTGGACATTAGCCGAACAGTACCGGGAAGAGGAAGCCTTTGAGAAAATGGCGGCAGAGCTTTCCGAAGCAGCCGGGTCTTCCGGGCAGGACACAGGCGGTCCGGCAGGGGAGACAGAAGATTATTTTCCCGTCACGGAGAATTACGGCACCGGTACAGATGCCGGAGAGGATACCGGTGACAAAGCTGAGGAATACGTGAAAGCAGAACTGAAGGAAAGAACGGTGATGGAAACTGATTCCGCTACCGGCATACTGACACCGTACCTTGCTTTTTATGAAAAAAATCCGGATTTTTACGGCTGGATCTGCATAGACGGCACCAAAGTAAATTATCCGGTGATGTATACGCCCACGGATCCGGAATATTATCTGCGGAGAGCATTCGACGGTTCGGATGCCCGGAGCGGTACGCCCTTTTTGGATGCTTCCTGCACGGAACAGGGCAATCTGTATGTGGTATACGGGCACCGCATGAAGAACCGCACCATGTTCGGCACCCTGCCTTATTACGAGAAGAGGGACTACTGGGCAGAGCATCCGTACATATATTTTGATACCTTATACGAGCAGGGGACCTATGAAATCGTGGCTGCCTTCTACAGCAAGATTTACGAAGAGGGCGAGGCGGGATTCCGTTATTATCAGTATAAAAGCTTAACGGATGAACAGACCTTTGCAGACTTTAAGAAAGGGGTTGAAAAATCAGCCCTGTATAAAACCGATGAAGAACTTATGTTTGGGGATAAGGTCCTGCTGTTATCCACCTGCAGCTACCACACCGATGAGGGAAGATTTGTGGTGGTGGCGAAAAAACTGACGGAAGAGTAACAGACCTCCGAGACAACCCGGGGTAAGGCCCTGGCACTGTGTGAAAGGGAAAAATGAAAAAGATTGTGATTATAGGGGCCGGACCGGCGGGTCTTACTGCCGGTGTGGAAATTTTGCGGAAAAATTCTCAGTATCAGGTCGTAATATTGGAAGAAAGCGGGTTCATGGGCGGTATTTCCAAAACAGTAAATTGTGACGGAAACCGTATGGATATGGGCGGTCACCGCTTTTTTACCAAAAATAAAAGGGTTATGGACTGGTGGAAGGACATGTTGCCCGCCGATTTTCTGGTGCGGAAAAGAGTGTCCCATATCTATTATCGGAAGCATTTCTTTGACTATCCGGTCAAAATGAATTTCACAACGATTAAAAATTTAGGCCTTGTGACCATGCTGCAGGCAGGCTTCAGCTACCTGAAATCCTGCGTCCGGAAACGGAAGGAAAATTCTCTGGAGGATTTTTATATCAACCGTTTCGGGAAAAAACTGTACAGCATTTTTTTTGAAGGATATACGGAAAAACTGTGGGGACGGCATCCCTCGCAGATATCACCGGATTGGGGTGCCCAGCGGGTAAAGGGACTCTCGGTTTCGGCGGTGATAAAGGATATGCTCGGTAAGGTTCTCCACGGCAGAAAAAGAGATGTGGAAACCTCTCTTATTGAGACTTTTTATTATCCGAAATACGGTCCCGGACAGATGTGGGAGGCGGCAGCGGAAACATTCAAATCGCTTGGCGGGGAGATTTGGTGCGGCTGCAAAGTAACAGGACTCACACAGGCAGAAGGCAGAATAAGCAGGGTTTCCTATGAGCAGAACGGGGAAACAAAGTACCTGGAGCCGGACACCGTTTTTTCCGGTATGGCGGTAAAGAATCTGGTGGCAGCCATGAACGATGTGCCCGAAAGGATTGGAAAAATTGCTTCCGGGCTGCCTTACCGGGATTTTGTGACGGTCGGGCTTTTGGTGGATAAGGCATCCGTAAAAAAGGTATCTTATGGGAAAAAGAATTCCGGTAAAAAGAGGAAAACGGCATTGCTTCCGGACTGTTGGATTTATGTGCAGGAGCGGGCGGTAAAAATGGGCCGCATACAGATATTTAACAACTGGTCGCCCTATCTGGTAAAGGATGCGGAGAACACCGTCTTTCTGGGGCTGGAGTATTTCTGCGAAGAAGGGGACGCTATGTGGAACATGTCCCCGGAAGAATGGCGGAATTTCGGCAGAAAAGAACTGATACAGATGGGCATTCTTTCTTCCGGTGCAAAGGTTCGTCTGTCCCATTGTGAAAAGGTGAAAAAGGCATATCCTGCATATTTTGACACGTATGCGGAAATGCCTAAGCTGCGCCGGTGGCTGGACGGCATCGGAAATCTTTACTGCATTGGCAGAAACGGACAGCACCGGTACAACAATATGGACCATTCCATGCTGACGGCCATGACGGCGGTGGATTGTCTGTTCGATGAAAAGAAGGACAGAAAGGCCATATGGCAGGTCAATACAGAGAAGGAATACCATGAAGAAGGGTGAGGGAAAGTAAGAATATGCTTTCATGTTTTATTGCGGTAATTGTATTTTGCGTCCTGTTCTGGGTTACTTACCTGACCTGCAAGAAAAAAGGACCGGTGGGATTTTCCCGGGGAGAAATTCTGCTGTTTTACATAGCTACCCGGATAGTTCCGCTTTTTATGTTACAGACAAGAAGCAGCCGGAACCTGCTTTGTCTGTCAACGGAATGGATGATTTTAGGACTCCTGTATTTTTATATCAGCCGCAGACGGACAGCGTCTGCACAGAAAAGAGCGCTTGCGTTTTATCTGTTTCAGCCGGGAATTTCCTGTTTTATTCTTTCCGGCAATCTGAAAGCCATGTACCTGACCATGTTTGTACTGACGGTGCTTTGCATGGCGGACAGACTGCTTCAGAAAAAGAACATCGGAAGGGAGGCTTTTTTGCCGGAGTATCTATACGGCGGTGCCGGACTCTTTCTCTGGAATATTGCCACGCAGATTTTTTTGCAGCACGGCAGGGATGTGGGAAATGTGGAAAATATCCCGGTGGCATATATTTTTTCAGTATGTCTTATGGGAATGGCGGTTGTGACGGCGCTGGTGCGGGCGCTTGGCGCCCCGGATGCGGAGGAGCAGCCCGCTGCGGCAACCACACAGACTGCTGCGGCAGCGGGACAACCCGATACGGCAGTGACACTGCCTGCCGCAGCAGTGGAACCTGCAATCCAGGATGTCAGTGACGGCGGGCGGGAACAATCGGCGGCAGTGCTTACACAGACATATGCAGCTGCAAACAGCCGCCTTACGGCAAGGGATTTTTTCTGCATGGCGGCGTTTACCCTGATTTTCGGCATCTGTATCTTTTACCGGCTGGGCAGCCTGCATACCCCGGAAACCTTTGAAACCATAAAGGTGGGGGAAGTGGGAGAAAATGAAATTGTCCTGCAATTTGACGGAGAACAGCCGATTTCCGGAATTTCCGTTTATCTGGGCTATAAGGGAAAGCGGGAAATTTCGTTTTCGGTATATGACAGGAGTACCGATACCTGGGAAATTGTAAAGAGCCGGTACTCGGTGGAGAGTGCATTTTGCTGGAATAATGTAGAGATTGACCGGACGGTATTTTCCCTGGGAATGGTTCTCATGGAGGATAAGGCACAGATTATGGAAATCGTCTGTCTGGATGATGCGGGAGAGCCGGTTCTTCCCGCCAATGCGGCGGATTATCCGCAGCTTTTTGATGAACAGGAATTGTTTATCAGGGAACCGACTTATTATGATGAAACCATGTTTGATGAAGTATACCACGGCAGGACGGCTTATGAATTCCTGCACGGGCTTTCCATCTATGAAAACACGCACCCGCCTCTGGGAAAAAGCATTATTTCCATAGGAATTGCCCTGTTTGGCATGAATCCCTTCGGCTGGCGTTTTATGTGTGCCCTGTTTGGAACACTGTTAATCCCGCTTATGTACCTGTTTGCCCGGAAAATATTTTGCAGGACGGACATCGCCTGTCTTTCGGCGGTACTTTCAGGGACAGCATTTATGAATACGACATTGTCTCGGATTGCCACCATTGATATTCTGGTTGCGTTCTTTTCGATGCTCATGTTTTTTGGCATGTACGGCTACATACAGGCGCTTTCAGAAAACAAACCGATGTGGCAGCAGAGACTCTGGCTTCTTTCCGGAGGCATTTCCATGGGACTTGCCGTTGCCATCAAGTGGACGGGAGTGTATGCGGCAGCAGGTATTGCTGTTTTGTTTTTCTGGTTTCTGCTTGAATACATCGGAGGGATAAAGGGAATAAAGGAACACAGGAGTTTCCTTGTGAAAACAGGTCTGTGGTGTGTGCTTTGTTTTATCGTCATACCTTTTGGCATTTACACACTTTCCTACCTGCCCTTTGTAAAGGTTTATCCGGACAAGGGACTTTTCGGGCATATGATTGCCAATGCCGCGCTGATGCTTAGTTATCACAGCAGCTGTGTGTTTGACCATCCGTATTCCTCGGAATGGTATCAGTGGCTCTACGGAAGCAAACCGCTTGCCGACAGCAGGGTGTATTTTGCGGACGGCACCGTCAGCGTGGTAATGACCTTCTTAAATCCGCTGCTTGCCGTAGGCGGGCTTATCGCACTGCTTCACCAGTTTTATCTGTGGAAAAGAAAACACTGCCGCAGGGCACTGTTTTTAATCATTGCCTATGCGTCCATGCTTCTGCCATGGCTTTTCGTACACCGGACGGTTTTTGTTTACCAGTATTTTATCAGTTCGCTTATTTTAGTACCGATGATTGGAAACTCCGTATCCGTAAGCAGGCACAGAAAAAGAAATATACTGGTTCTTTCGGGCATCAGCATTGCACTGTATGTTCTGTATTATCCGGTGCTTACGGGGCAGAGCATCCGTGTGGATTTTGTAAATCAGGTACTGGAAGTGCTGGCTGACTGGAATATTGCTTAGGAGGGAGGACGCTATGAAAACATCTTTCAAAAAAGCTTTGCTTTATACAGGTGTCCTGCTTTTTGTCCTGCTTTCTTATCTTATAAGCAGGGTTTTACGGTTGGAACAAGGAACCGTCCGGTATGTGCGGTATGCCAACCTTTTGTTTCAAATTTCGGGTGTGGTTATTCTGCTGCGGGACTGCCTGCGGAAAAAGGAAAAGAATACCTACACGGAAGAACAGATTACAGGTCTTATTCTTTCCATGGGAATTTTCATGCGCGTGGTTTACCTGCTTTATACACCTCTTACCGTCCGTTCCCATGATTTGTGGGGAATTGACCTGTCGTCGGGAGGGCATGCTTCTTATCTGCTCCTTGCCATGCAGGGGATGCTTCCCCCGGATAATTATCTGCAGTTTTACCAGCAGCCCTTGTACTATTTTGCGGGAGCCTTTTTTTCAAAGCTGCAAAACGGACTTCTCAGCTGTTCGGAAGCGTATTATCTGGTGGATGCGGCCAGGACGGTTTCCTGTACCGCGTCCTGCTTCAGTCTGCTGATTGCCTGTGCCATTTTCAGGGAATGCGGACTTTCGGGAAAGGGTCTGTACCGGGCTTTGCTCCTTGTCTCCTTTTTGCCGGTTTATTTTCTGAGCGGAGGAAGACTGGGACCGGATGCTCTTTGCGGAATGTTTATGCTTCAGGCATTTCTTTTTACCCTGAAATGGGAAAAGGAAAAGAGCTGGAAAAATACGTTGCTTCTGGCGGTTATCTACGGACTTGGCATGATGACCAAGATATCCATGGCAACACTGGCAGTGTTTACGGCGGTGGTTTTTGCGAGGAGTTTCTTTATGGCATGCAAAACCGGAACATGGAAGGGACTTTTACTAAAATATGCGGTCTTTGGCGCAATCAGTCTGCCGTTGGGACTCTGGTACAGTCTGCGGAATTACCTTCTCTTCAGACAACCGCTCACGTATGTGTTGGAAATGTCCAGGGACAGTGCGTTGTATACGGGGGACCGGTCGGTTTGGCAGAGATTGTTTCTTTGGGATATCAGGAACCTGTTTACAACTCCCTATGCCAATGTATGGACAGATTACAATCTTCCCGTGTATGCCCTGAAGTCTTCCCTGTTCGGAGAATTTCAGTTTACCTGCTATGGCTGGATACCCGCAATGCTGTTGTTTTTTAACGTCGTACAGGCGCTTTTGTGTATCTGTGCCATGGTGCATTACATAAAATGGAAAGAAAAAGACAGGGAAAGAAATTTCTGCCTTCTGGCGGCGGGAATTCTCTGGATGGGTACGGTGTTTTTTTACCTGCGGTATCCTTTCGGATGCAGCATGGATTTCCGCTATATGTTGTTTCTGCCGGTTCCGGTTGCCGTGCTGTTCGGCCGGTGGGAAGCATTTCATAATGGACATACGGAGGCGGTACAACGGCTGGTCGGGCTTTGGAGCATCGGCTTTGCCATAAGTTCCTGTCTGATGTATGGATAAAACTAAGGTCTTACATGCATGCAAAAATATTTATTGTGTGAGGAAGTATAGAAATATACTTTCAGAAAGGGAAAACAATGAAGAAAAAGAAAACCAAGTTATTTTCATGGACGGTGGCATCCGTAGCAGCCCTTACCCTGCTTTGCGGTACATGGGCATCTGCAGCGGTGTCATTGACCTCCGGTGCGGACGGTATTTACCTGCGTAACTCCGGCCAGGAGTATACATTTCAGGTAGACGTTCCCAAAAACCATTTTGTGGCAATCCGCGTGGATGGGGTATATCTTATGGGAGAGAAAGCTCCTGTACAGATAGATATTGAAGTCGGCGGAACCGCACCTGTTGTTACTCCGACACCGGAAACACAGGCACCTTCGTCTACCAAGACCCCGACAACGGAAGAACCGGCAGCAACCACCTATGTATCGCCTACACCCAGTGAAGCGCCTACACCCAGCGAGTCACCTGCACCCAGCTATGCACCGGCACCTACATCCGGTTTGAGTGTTTCCACAGGAGCTGAAAGTGCTGTTTCAGAATTACCTTCCCAGAGCAATGCAATTGAGGCACTGGTAAAGCTTGCCGCACCTGCAGAAGCCAATGCAGAGACCTATTATGCTACCATCGGTCTTCCGGCATCCTATCTGGATACCCTGTCCGACGGCAGCCACACGGTTGTCATGGATTTCGTAGAAGGCAGCGTCAGCACCACCATTACCGTTACCTCCGATGCTTCCATGCTTACGAACGGCAATCCTTCCACCGGCGATACCACCCATGTACTTCCTTACGTGCTGCTTGCAGCAGGAAGTGCCTGTGTTCTGGTATTTCTGGCTAAAAAGGAAAAGAAAGAAACAAAATAAAATAAGATTTACCCATTTTTGCATGCAGTTAAGATAATACGGGGTGTCCGGAAACGGATGCCCTGTTTTTATTGCCGAAAACGCAAAAATATGCTATGATAAATACATATTTTTCCGTGTTTTGGAAAGGGTGGGCAGGTCATGCCCGAATATGTTTTTATGAGAAAGAGGTGACGCATGGAAAGTGCGGATTTTAAGGAAGGCGTAATTCTTCCCGACGGGGGATATCTTCCCATGAAGGAAGGACATTTGCATACACTGATGAATGTAACCGGCATACCGGAAGCGAAGCTTTGGGAGATGATTCCCAAGGACGATTCTCCGCTTTTCTGGCTGATTGCCTATACCGGCTGTGTTATCACGGATTTGAATTCCTCCGTGGGAATGAAAATGACGGAGGCACAGAGGGCAACCTATGACAGTCTGGTAACCCGCGGCATTATTACGG
>SAMEA104315421__coassemble_1027_pt1 | contig 18408 bp, 19 predicted proteins | sample SAMEA104315421__metabat2_high_PE_053 | metagenome-assembled genome bin SAMEA104315421 (sample SAMEA104315421) | gut metagenome | biome: Monkey gut; feature: monkey-associated habitat; material: faeces | place: China | collected 2013 | reverse complement strand
ATTAGCCAAGGGCTGCGAAGACATTGAAGCGGCGTTGCGACGTGTCAACCGGGGGATCGACCGTTCTTACCGTGCAACCAATCCTGAGGCTTACAACGAGGACGGCACCTTAAAAGATTTTCAACCTATTGAAGAAGGTATTCCGGCAACCATTACCAAGGAAGTGGAAATGGACGTTTCCCATACCTATTATCCCATGAAGCCGCTGGTGCCGTTTATGAAGATCGCTCAGGACAGAGTGGTGCTGGAAATCATGCGCGGCTGCATCCGCGGATGCCGTTTCTGCCAGGCAGGGCAGCTATACCGTCCCGTCAGGGAGAGGGATGTCAATCTCTTAAAGGAATATGCGCTGACCATGCTTAAGAATACCGGACAGGAGGAGATTACCTTAAGTTCGTTAAGCTCCAGTGACTACCGGGCGCTGCCGGAACTTCTGACATTCCTTTTAGAGGACTTAGAGGGCAAGCATGTAAACATTTCCCTGCCTTCCTTACGAATTGATGCCTTTTCCTTAGACGTGATGAGCAAGGTGCAGGATGTGAAGAAGACAAGCCTTACCTTTGCGCCGGAAGCAGGCAGCCAGAGACTTCGCAATGTCATCAACAAGGGACTTACGGAGGAAGACATCATGCACGGCGCCAGACTTGCCTTTGAAGGCGGCTGGACGAGGGTTAAGCTTTATTTTATGCTGGGACTTCCGACTGAAACGGAGGAGGATATCCGCGGCATTGCGGAGCTTTCCAACAAAATTGCCGCGCTGTTTTATGATACGGTTCCCAAGGAAAAAAGAGTCAACGGCAGGGTGCAGATTGTGGCAAGCACCTCCTTCTTTGTACCGAAGCCCTTTACGCCGTTCCAGTGGGCAAAGCAGGCAACGAAGGAAGAATTCTTAAGCAAATCCTATATAACAAGACTGGCGGTCATGGAGCAGCTCAACCAAAAGAGCATCAAGTACAACTGGCACGAAGCGGACACCTCCGTTTTGGAAGGGGTGCTGGCAAGGGGCGACAGAAGGCTCTGTGAGGTCATTCTGAAGGTTTATAAGAAGGGCGCCATTTACGATGCCTGGAGCGAATACTACGACAACCAGAAGTGGCTGGACACCTTTGCAGAATGCGGTCTGTCCGTGGATTTCTATACCACAAGGGAACGTTCCCTGGACGAGCTTTTCCCCTGGGATTTCATCGACTGCGGTGTTACCAAGGAGTTCTTGAAGAGAGAGTGGCTGAAGGCACAGAAGGAAGAAGTCAGCCCCAACTGCCGGAAAGCCTGTCAGGGCTGCGGTGTTGCCAAATTCGGCGGCGGTATCTGCTTTGAAGAGCATGTGGACGACAATACGCCCTGCTGGTCGTAAGTTAGGAAAGGGAATAAAATGAAGGTCAGAGTAAAATTTCGGAAATACGGAAATTTAAAATATATCGGGCATCTGGACGTACAGCGCTTTTTCCAGAAAGCGGTGCGCAGGGCGGAGATTGACGTGTGCTATACCACCGGCTTTTCCCCGCATCAGATTATGTCCTTTGCAGCTCCTTTAGGTATCGGGCTGGAAAGCAACGGTGAATACATGGATATGGAAGTCAACAGCTTTCCGGGCAGTAAGGAAGCCGTAAGGATGTTAAATGAAGCATCCGTGGACGGCTTTGAAATCCTTTCCGTGAGAGTGCTTCCCGAGGGCAGCAAAAATGCCATGGCAAGTGTGGCGGCAGCCGGTTACACCATACACTTTAGGGAGGGCAGGGAGCCTTCCTTTGACTGGAAGAAGGAATTTCCTTCCTTCATGGAAAAAGAACAGATACTGATAACCAAGGAAACCAAGAAGAGTACGGCGGAAGTGGATTTGCGTCCCGGTATTTATGAATGGAGCCTGCAGGGAGATTCTCTTTATCTTTTGATAAATGCCAGCAGCTCCGGCAATATCAAGCCAGGCATGATTGTGGAGGCATTTTTACAGGAACACGGTGAAAGCTTAAAGGAAAACGCACTTCTGATTACCAGGGAAGACACCTATACGAATATCGGTGACGAAGAAAATCCGAAGCTTGTACCCTTAGAGGAAATCGGCAGTGAACAGTAAAGCAGATAAAAAATTAGTCATTGTATCCTATCAGCAGAAAGATATCAGCGTCATTCTTCACGACAACCGACTATATTCCCTGAAAGTGTACGCGGAAAACGACGTCTCCCTTTTAGGGAATATTTATATCGGCAAGGTGCAGAACATTGCCCGGAACATTCAGGCGGCTTTTGTGGAAGTGGGAGATAAAAAGCTTTGCTTCCTGCCTCTTTCCGATACAAAGTATGCTTATGTCCGAAACCGGAAAACGGATGGTAGTCTCCGTTGCGGGGATGAAATTCTGGTACAGGTGGAGAAGGATGCCGTAAAAACAAAACAGCCTGTGGTAACTACGAAAATATCCTTATCCGGGAAATACCTTGTTCTTTCCATGGGCAGCTTAAGAACGGGATTTTCTAAGAAGCTTCCGAAAGAAAAGAAAGAAGCCGTTTTAGAATACCTGATAAGCCGCGGTATTTTAACGGAAGACGGCAACTGCACCCTTGCAGGCTGCGGCATTGTGGTAAGAACCAATGCCGAAAATCTCTCCCCTGAAGAATTCGGACAACTGGAGGAAGAGTACCGGAGTCTTTGCAAACTCTTTCAGACCATTCTCGGCAGGGCGGAACACAGCACTTGCTTTACGCAGCTTTCCGAGAAAAAAGTACCGGTGGCTGAGGATGTCAAAAACTTCTACGAAAAGGATTACGACGAGATTATCACGGATATTCCCCGGGTGTATGAAGCTCTTACCGGGGGGACAAATTTACCCATGAAAAAGCCGGTTAGGATTTACGAGGATGAATATTCGCTACTCAAGCTTTATTCCTTAAAAACGAAAATAAATGAGCTTCTGGGAAAGAATGTCTGGCTGAAATCCGGCGCCTATCTGGTAATTGAGCCCACGGAAGCCCTGACGGTAATCGATGTAAATACCGGCAAATTTATAAAAAAGGCATCCGATACCGACGAAACCTTTTTTCAGGTCAATGCAGAAGCGGCGAAAGAGTGCGCAAGGCAGCTTCGCCTCCGTAATATTTCCGGTATGGTTATGATTGACTTTATCAATATGAAATCTGCCGAAAAAAGAGAGGCTCTGCTGCAGCTTTTGCGGGCGGAAACAATAAAGGACGAAGTGCAGACGGATGTAATTGACTATACGGCGCTGGGACTTGTGGAAGTGACCCGCAAACGCATAGACAGACCGCTGCGGGAAGTGTTAAGGAAAGAAGTGTAACCAATCAGGAAAAGTCTGATACGATGATAGTATCAATAAAATTTGGGAGTCTGGAACATGAAGCTGATACAGATGGCAAAAGTCCGAGAGGGAAGATATCTGAAAAATTATGAACTGACTTACGAAAATAAAGCCGGTAAAGAAAAGGTTTATGAAATTGTCAGTTTCCGTAATCTGAACAAAGCAGAAGAGCTGGGGGAAAGGGTGACCGGTTTGTCCATTGTTGCCATTTGCTGCGGTAAAATGCTTTTACTCAAAGAATTCCGTATGGGGGTCAACGAACGTATTTTCAATTTGTGCGCCGGTATGCTGGAAAAAGGGGAAAACATTGAGGAATGCATCCGCCGGGAGCTTTATGAAGAAACGGGACTTTCCTTAAAGAAAATTATCCGTATTCTTCCGCCGTCCTATGCGGCAGTGGCAATTACCGACATTAAAAACCAGATAGTGTTTGCTGAGGTGGAAGGTACTATTTCCGAAGAACATACTTCCGACAACGAGGACATTCAGGCAGCGCTATATTCCAGGCAGGAAGTAAGCCGGCTTCTGGAAAACGAAACCTTCAGTTCCCGCGCCCAGATTGCAGCCTATATGTTCAGTATCGGCGCACTGGATGTGAATACGGATAGATAATGCGGCTTTGTAAGCTATAAAGATGGTCTTCGGAAGAGAGATACAACTATGCGCAAAATGCAGATTTAACGAATAGTTAATGCCTAAGATAATAATATATTATATATCTGTATGGCGCTTTTTATAATTTGTAATTTACTTTTATCCAAAGCCGTGATATGATTTCTATATTGCAGATGTAGTTCATTGGTAGAACATCAGCTTCCCAAGCTGAGGAGGCGGGTTCGATTCCCGTCATCTGCTTTTTTTATTTGCCAAATTATAGGTTTCAAATGGCATTGTTTAACCCATACACGCAAGGTTTTATAAAATCTCCGCAGAGTCCAGTACAATGGTAAACGGTCCGTCATTCAGTAAGGAAACCTTCATGTCAGCACCAAAAATACCGTGTTCCACAACTGGAATTTCCTTTTTACATTCCACAATGATATATTCATACAGTTCGTTTGCCATATCCGGTTTGCCGGCATATACAAAGGAAGGACGATTTCCTTTTTTACAATCGGCATACAGGGTAAACTGCGAAACCAATAAAAGACTTCCGTTTACGGCACGGATATCCAAATTCGTTTTTCCTTCGGCATCTTCAAAAATACGCAGATTGATAAGCTTACGCATCATTTTATCTGCGATTTCCTTCGTATCTGTCTGGGAAATCCCTATCAGAACCAGGTAGCCTTTCCCGATTTTTCCGACTATTTTTTCGTCTACCGTCACAGATGCGGACTGCACACGTTGTATTACAAATTTCATTTATACTTATCTCCTTTTATCTAAGAATGTTTTTTTATGTTATAGTATTCCAACGGTTGATATTATAGTTTCATAGAGATAGCTCTTTTGAACGGTGTAGTTTAGCGTTGTATAACAAAAAAATCTATAGCTGGCACTATAGACTTTTTTGATTCATTTGGAACTTTAATCACTTTTCTGTTCTAAACATATAATACTATTCTTTCTAAAAAAAATCAAGTCAATTCTTGAATTGAACGCATTTCCGTGCTATTGTTTATATGCTGCCGACTCTTTCCAGTAGGAAGGAGGTGATTCATTTGGATTACATAATCACTTTTCTTCTCTCTGTATTGGCATCTATAGCTGGATACTATATTTGCAAAAGGTTAGACGGAGATGAATAAAGACAGCACTAGCCAATGGGGTGGTTCTCCCAAATGAACTTGAGGAACCTTAGGCTGGCACCTGAGGTTTCTCGTATTAATTACATGGCTTATCAATTCCAGTCCTTCCAGATATCCGGCCGGTAACCGATCCTTATAATAATAAGTATTTCTTTCTTTATTGTAGTCAGTCCTTTATTGCTGCTTGGACTTTGCTAACAGGATAAGCTTTTCGAAGGATTGCGCAAAGCGCCTGTTATCCTCTTCTGTCCGCTTTTTAGGGCCCTTTATATGGCTCTTTTGTGAGCTTCGTCTTACCTTTTTGTTAAGATGCCTTTCCATTAACATCCGGTCAATATTATCATTGGTATACCATTTGCCGGATTGATGAATGGCATATGTTTCTTTGCCAAGAGCCATGGCTGCCACACCATAATCCTGGGAAACTACAATATCTCCCTTATGGCATAGACTAATCAGCTTATAATCTACGGCATCCGCTCCGGCGCCAACTACGACCACTTCACTGTAATCGGAATATAATATATGGTTTGTATCACAGAGTAATGTGACCGGTATTTTATGCTTTTCGGCTATCGCTTCTACGATGTCTGTTACCGGACAGGCATCTGCATCTACATATATCTGCATTTTACGTTCTCCGGGGATAAGCATCATGGTTAATATGGTCTTTACTTTTGCAATGCGTTCCAGTGCTCTTTTGTCATGATGTTTACATGCTCAATCCGTACTTCATGTAACAAATGCTTTTATCTGTTTTTGCTGCTTTATTTTCATGGAGAAAAACCTTTCTTGTTTCTACTTTTATCCGGGAAGAAATCCGCTCAGAATAAGGAAAAGATAGGACCATTCCCATATGACGTCCTGAAAACTGTTTTCCATATATTCGTAAATATCTTCCTCGTCGTAACCGGTCATTCTGGCAATAACAACGATATAATCCCGTACGGTTTCATAGGTGAGCGGCTGCGGTATCGTTTCTCTGGCATTCAGGAGCCATTTCAGAAAAATACCCTGACGCATAACAGCATACTCCATGCAAATCCATTGAAACATCACAACCATGGACTCTCTGTCCGACTCCGGGATAAGCATGTTGGTAAACAGTTCGGACACCAGATAATTCCGGAAAAGAGGTTCATATTCCGCAAATTCTTTCTGAAATGCGTCCAGAGGCATATCCGTATCTTTATCCAGGATTTCTTCGGCTAAGAGAGATACGTCTTCAATATATTCCGTATATAAGCCTTCTTTTCGGTAATTGTAGGCAATATCGAGCCAAAGCTCATTATTCTCCTTAAGGCACTGTGCTTTATCAGGCGGTAAAGCTTTTATTGCCCGATAGAGGCTCGCAAGTGTGCTCTCCTTTCGGTATTCGGAGATATCTTCCGGAGACAGAGTATCCTTTTTCTCTATATCCAGTAATATATAAAATGCCATTAAAAGTGCGGAATTGACATCGTAGTTTGGGTTCCCCACAATATCCATCATCAGGTTGCGAATAGAAAAGTTACTATCCCCGTGAACGGCATCCAGATTTTGGAATACAAGTTTGCTGTCAGTATGCAGAAAATCAATGACGGCAGGGCAACAGGAAACAACGGAGAGTTCTCTTCTGTCCGGAAATTCATGTATTTGTCTCGGAAAAGTATGACAGGTTTCGGAAAGAATATCTTCGCCGAAGTTTGATACCAGACTGCAAAGTCCTTCCTTCAGATAAGGGCAGTCACCGCTCTTATTCAGCCGGATAATCCCCTCTTTTCCGCATTTTTTTACGGGAATATCCAGCCTTTTCCCATTTAAGAATGTTTTCTTCCAACGGGAGAGCGTCTTTTCGTCTACGGCAATCTTCCACTGCATACAGCAGGTCATATGGCATTTATCGGCAATACACCGGAATTCATCATAAAAATGAGGTTTGATCTCCATAAGCGGCTCCCTTAAAAGGCAATCGGAAACAGGAACACTTCTCCGGTTGTAAAAGGAGAACCGTCAGCGGCTTCGGTAATCCGAAAGCTTGCACCGTCCCAGCCGTTAATTTGAATAATTCCCTTGATACTTTCATCATCCGATATGAAAGACAATTCACCGTTTCCGTTGTCTGTAAAAGTACCTGTGATTTCACCCTGTCTGTAGATGGAAATAACGGCTTCCTCATTTCCGTTAAAGCTCTGTCTGGTAATGAGGGAACTGTATACATCTCCGGTTCCTTCATTGTCCACGAATAAGCCGTATTTGGAAGAGGATTCCGGAAGAACAAAAGCTTCTCCGTTTAAGTCAGCCAGTTTTTTTGCAATGAGGTAAGACCTGTTTTTCGTAATATCTTCCAATAAAGAATTCTGAAGGAGCGGATACATACTGCCGTTTTCATCCCGGGTACCTATACTTAATAAAATGACTTCCTCTTTCATGGATATCCAGTTTCTCTGTTCGGTAAGAACGGTGTCTTTGGTCTGTTCATCCGCTGTATTGGTGAACCGGCTCCAGAGGCTGTTTAATTCGGTATCCCAGATGGTGTAGAACCAGCCGGAAGCGATATTCATTTCAACCTGGGTCTGGGCAGCTTCGGCCAATGGGTTGTATTTTTCGATAATCTTATCTATATTTTCGAGTTCCTCCTGCAGGGAAGAGGACGTGGACACCATATAGTCTACATCCGCTTTTATCTGTTCAGAGTAATCATAGGTAAAATCGAAGCTATCGGAATTTTCCAGTTTGTCATTCCAGACGACGTCGTTGCTTGTATCACTTTTAGAAGCAGTTGGTTCTTCTGATGGGGTGTTGTCGCCTTCTACAGCATTGCTTTCTGCATTCCGGGTATAACTCTCTGCAATACTGCTGTTATTTTCTGCCTTTTCTTCGCCGCAGCCAGTACAAAGTGCGGCTGCAACCAATAATGTGATTAAATAAATTCTCTTTTTCATTCGAAAAATTTTCATGTCAAAAGCTCTTTTCCTTAAAATAAATTTAGTTGTGTTATTCTCCCACTACCCTGCCGGCATCCAGGTGGTACTGGCGGTCACACAAAAGGGAAATATCCGTTGCATTGTGGGAAGATAAAAGGATGGTTGTTCCTTTTTCCTTTTCGCCAAGGAGAACCTGACGGATATGCGCAACCATGTCCTTGTCGAGTCCGTTAAAAGGTTCATCCAGAATAAGAAGTTCGGGCTGCTCCATGAGAGCCTGGGCAAGTCCGAGCCGCTGTCGCATTCCGAGAGAATATTTTCGGACAGAACGATGAAGCTTGGGGTCAAGACCGACGAGTTCCATATAGGAACAGATATCATCAGCCGTAATTTTACCACGCAGGTCTGCTAAAATCTTCAGGTTCTTAAATCCGCTGTAGTAGGGAATAAATCCCGGAGTTTCAATGATGATTCCGACATTCTCGGGAAAATCGATATCTTTTCCGATTTCTTTGCCGTCTACCCTTATTTGTCCGGTATAAGAACTGTAAAATCCGCAGATACATTTCATGAGCATGGTCTTTCCGGAGCCATTACCGCCCACCAGTCCCACTGTTTCGCCCCGCTTTACCGTAACGGAAACATGGTCTAATATGGTATATTCTTTTGTTTTTAATGTTACGTCATTTACCTCTATCATCATTCCTGCTCTCCCCTCAACCGGTCAATATCTATTCGCTTTGCTGCAAGTGCAACTGCCGCATATACTATCACTATCAGAACAAGCAATACAATAAGGGATAGTATGGGCGGAAAAACGTATTGCCTGTAGTAATCCTGAAAATGTATCCATAGTATGGAATGACTTACCGGGAACAGCCACATCCATTTGGTTTTTACGGAGCATAAAACAATTCCGGCGGCAATAGAAAGCATAACAATCCAGAAACCAAGCACTTTTCTACCATACAGAGAAGCGAAAAGCATAACGGAGCTGCATAACAGCAAAAACAGAAACAACAACAGGTAACTTTCTGCAAATGCCCTGTAAGGAGGCATCTGGTAGTATAAATTCAGCGGAACCAAATCAGATACGGAAGTTGTCATGTCTGCGGATGTCACGACCAGACTCCAGCCATTTATCAGGAAAGCATAGGAAAACGACTGCACCATGGTAGAAAGGATAACAAACAACAGGTAGGTAAGGAGGCTGAGTACTTGAAACAACACCTGCCCCATTATCCAGTTGCGCTGTCCCACTCTCAAAAGATAAAAATAGGTATTACCGCTGACTCTGGGAAAATCTGCCATAATTACCAGATAAACCAGAGGAATAAGAAGAAGCATAATGCCGGAATTGGCAACAGCAATGACCGGCTCCAGTGCATTTATGGGCTGTGCCAATGTAAAAGCATAGTTTTTCAAGGGAAGAATAACGATTTCCCTAATCATAACAAGCACAACCAGACATACCAGCATTCGGGGATTGGTAATCCATTCCGTATATTCGCGTTTGAACACACTGAATATCTGTTTCAAAGAAAGTTTCTGCTTCATGCGCTCACCCCCTTATATTTTAGCAGCCATAACCGGTAGCCTGTGCAATAAAACAGAACACACAGGAGGAGAAATACATAAATTTTTGTATTAAGCAGGATACGGGATGTTACATAATTAAGAAGGAAAGGGACACAGAGATTGACGTATATGTTTTGCGTTACACTTACCAGTCCGCAGGAGAATATGCTGAGCATGGCTACATAGCAAAGCATGTAAAGAAGGTATCCTGCGGAGGATATAATCATACGGAAGCTGTTGTTTTCTATTATTCCTATAACCTGACTGCCGCCAAAATCATAAGAAGAAGGGAAAAACAGGCGCACAAATATTCCGTATAGGATAAGTCCCAGAAATAAAGCGCCGACACCGCTTACAATACAACTCAGATATTTAAGGTGTATGTAATGCTTTACCCCTATTCTGCTGAAATGAAAATAAAAATTATTTGTGCGCAGCTCGTCACATATAATCGGCAGGGAGGCGATAGAAGCAATCAGAGGCAGAGCAAGATACAGATGCCCGTACAGAACTACAGAAAAAGCATCCGCCCATGTTACTAATTTCCGGACATTGTCGTACCCTTTGAACACAACTTCTATCACAGAAACGGCTCTGCCGTTGACTGTGCCGATACCGCTGCACAGACATAAAGCAAGTACAATCACAATATTCAGCAGGATAAAGCCGGTGTTCATATTGTTCCACAGCTTTTTCATGCACTCTCCCCTTCCTTGCGGTTTCCCTGACCCGGGATTTCAGTTTCCGTGAAAGCTGTTCACGGAAAAATTATCGGTTACCGTTCCGTCAAGCATATCGACATTGACGTAGACCAGACCATTTGCTTCGGTAATTCCGTATTCATAATTATTTTCTTCATGTTCGCACGGTATGTAAAAGGTGTATACCGGTCTTGCTTCCATGGTAATATGTTCTCCGTAAGGAGATTGCTTATCGGGATTATAGATAGGTTTCAGTACATATTCTATGCGTACTTCCGCTACCTTTAAGCGGTTAAAACCGGACAGCTTTTCCTCCGCAAGCTTCAGCGCACTGTCAAAATCAATCACTTTATCTGCCATTTCCTCTTTTACCACGTCTGGATTTAGCTGTGTTACACAGGTAGATATGGTACCGGGGCTTTCTATATTTACACTGAGTCCGGAGGACATGGCGACTATTACGATAGAGCCCATTACATTGGAGTCCATCAGATGAGTGATATAGGATAATCCGACACCTTTGTACATGGGCTGATAAAAAAGCTCTACATAATCGTTGCCGGCATTATCATGCCGGATATAAGCGGTTCGTATCTTGTAGGTCAGTTCCCCGTCAAGGTACGGAAATTCATCAATCCATTCATCGGCACTGTCAATTACCTGCTGCAGGGAAGTGCTTGTTCCGTTAAGGTTACAGGTTATATCCGGACAGGATTCTCTGCCAAGGTAGATGCGGTTTGTTATTTCCGGGTAGTTTTCATCAGCCACATACTTCTCATATTTTCCGGAAAAGAAGGCAAATCTTCCGTTTTCCAGTATATAACCGGATGTATCATCCGTCTGAAAATCCCAACCGGCTTCAGCAGTGTCGCCCTTTGTCCATTTAGGGGAAACGACACCGATTTGTGCAGCAAAATCTTCTTTGTTTACACTGAAATTTTCTTTTGAGCAAAAGGTCACAAGACCGACATCCTCTACATCGGAAAAGTCTATCTTATCGGGCAGAATGAGGTTTTGGGGGTGATATGTCAGAGTATCCGGCGTAATGTTTTTTAACTCCGCAGGACTGCAATAGGTGACATTATCGAGAACTATCTGTTCATTAACTCCATAGTCCTTCATATTTTCTTTTACCTGGTCAGGTGCTTCTGCACATCCGACCAACAAACAGATACCTGCAATCAGGGGAACAAGCAGTGCTTTTTTCATATAGCCGGCAGCCTCCTATTTCTCATCCTCTTTTACAGATGCATCCGGCTTCTCTTCTGCCGGTGCCTTTTCTTTTTCGGTTGCTTTCGGTTTGCCTGTTTCAGTCAGTTCTGTATCTTTTTTTTCTGTCAGTTTTTCTTTGATCAGGGCATAGGTGCTTTTATGATTCTTAATTTTAGGCTCGGCAGGCACTCTGGGAAGGAAATTACCGTCCTTATCCACACATTCCATATCATTGTAGGATGCCGAGTCGGTGGGCAGCTTTTTCTTTTCCAGATTATGGTTGATAATTTTCCTGATGGCTGCATAAATGATTGCAAAAATAGGTACGCCCACAATCATGCCGGGGATACCGAACAGACCACCGAACAGAGTGATGGAAAAAATAACCCAGAAGCCGGATAATCCGGTGGAATCGCCTAAAATCTTGGGACCTAAGATATTGCCGTCAAACTGCTGCAACAGGAAAATAAACAGTACGAAATATACGCAGTTAAGCGGATGGGTAATGTCTACAATCAAAATCAGCAGCGCACTGGGAATGGCTCCCAGGTAAGGACCGAAGAAAGGAATAACATTGGTAACACCGACAATTACACTTACTAAAATGGCATAAGGGTGGTGCCGATAAAACAGAGCAGACCGATAATGATGGAGTCCAAAACCTTGCCGCTGATAAAGCCGATGAATGTGCGGTGGATGAAACGGAAGGACTTTAAAATACTGTTTGCCGCATCTGTCTGGAACAAAGCATACAGCATTTTTTTGCTCTGGTCGGAAAAGGTTTCCTTGCTTGCCAGAACATAAATGGAAATAATAAATCCGATGATAAAGTTCCAGGTTGCTTTTACAAAGCTGATAATACTTAAGGACACCGTTTTTAAGATTTCACTGGATTTTGCAAGAAGTGTTGCGGTATCTTCCAGCCATTTTTCCAATTCGGTAGAAGCTTTGCTTACCTGTGGAACGACGTAGTTCTTCAAATCGGGATTGTTTTCAAGCAGTTTGTCCAGCCAGGCGGATACATTGTCAACGTAGGTATCGAAATTGCTGATGATGGCACGGATACTGGGTACAATCTGGGATATCAGCATGGCTATGATGGCATATAAAATAAAGGATACCAGAACTACCGTCAAAAGAATGGAAAGCGCACGGATAATTTTTTCACGCTTGACGGAAGGTTTTATTTTCATTTTGTCAAACAACGGATTTAGCAGACCTTTTTCAAAACTGTTTAATATAGGAGTCATCAGATAGGCTATAATCAGACCACAGATAATAGGAGTAGTGACTCTGGATAAAGATTTTACATTACGGACAATATCTGTCATATGGAATACCACATAATAGAAACAAATGGCTGCCGCTATAACAAAAAAGGCAGTAATGCCCCATTTAACATATTTGCTGTTGATTTTGAATTTCATAAGTGACCCCTTCTTTTACTTTTTAATTTAGTTTATTATAGCATGAGGAAGCAGGGAAAAACAGTGTGTATTTTGTAAAAACTAATGAAATTCCCGAAAAAAACAAGTATAATAAATAAGATATTACAGAAACAGAAAGGTGATTTATGAAATTACAGCGAGTATTGAGCGAAGTCAGAAAAGCGGTGGATGACTACCGTATGATTGCGGAGGGCGATAAAATTGCAGTCGGGATTTCGGGGGGAAAAGACAGCCTTACTCTTCTATATGCCTTAAGCAGCCTGCGCAGATTTTATCCGCACCCGTTTGAACTGGTGGCGGTCACGGTGGATCTTGGCTTTGCTAATCTGGATTTATCAGAAATAAAAAAGCTTTGTGAAAAGCTGGAGGTACCGTATACCGTAGTAAAGACACAAATCGGTCAGATTGTATTTGAACAGAGACAGGAAAATAACCCCTGTGCTCTCTGCGCTAAAATGCGGAAAGGCGCGCTGAACGAAGCTATGAAACAGCTTGGCTGTAATAAAATTGCCTATGCCCATCATATGGACGATGTGGTGGAAACCATGATGCTGTCCTTGCTTTACGAGGGCAGATTTCATACGTTTTCGCCGGTGACTTATCTGGATGATACGGGACTTACCGTCATACGTCCTCTTATCTATATGAAGGAAGCGGATGTCATCGGATTTGTCCGTAAATACGAGGTTCCCGTAGTAAAGAGTCCCTGCCCTGCCGACGGACATACCAAAAGAGAATATGTAAAGCAGCTATTAAAGCAGCTTAATACCGAAAATCCCGGTGTGAAACAGAGGATGTTTACCGCCATACAAAACGGATGCGATAATCTGAAGGAGTGGAATAAAGATGCCGGCTTATGAAACTTATCATGAAAAATTAGATAAACATAATATAGTAAGAACCAGAGAAATCCTTTCCGCTCTCCCACCCTATTGTCAGGAGTTTTTCAGAGGGATTGCGGACAGGACATCCACAAGAACAAGACTGGCATATGCTTATGATTTGCGGGTCTTTTTTGAGTTTCTGCACGAAACCAATCCTGTCTGTAACAAAATGGAAATAAAGGACATTCCCATCAGTGTACTGGACAGCATAACCAGGCAGGATATTGAGGAATACCTCTCCTATATCAGTTTGTATGAAAAAGAAGGTGTGGAACACAGCAATACAGACAGGGGAAAAGCCAGAAAGCTTTCCTGCTTAAAAACCTTTTACCACTACTTCTTTCAAAATGAAAGGATAAGTAAAAATACGGCGGAGCTTGTTCCGGCTCCGAAGAGACATGAAAAGGCAATTATCCGTCTGGATCCCAACGAGGTAGCTATTCTGCTTGACCAGGTGGAGGACGGTACGAAGCTGACAAAAAAGGAACTGGAATACCATGCAAAAACGAAAGTGCGGGATGTGGCGCTTTTGACTCTGCTTTTAGGAACCGGTATCCGTGTATCGGAATGTGTGGGACTGGATATTAAGGATGTGGATTTCGATAATGACGGTATCAAGGTAAGAAGAAAGGGCGGCTATGAAGCCATTGTGTACTTCGGAGAGGAAGTACGTGAAGCCCTGCTTGACTATATGGATGAACGGGAACATATGATACCCGCAACAGGACACGAAGAAGCTTTATTTCTTTCTATGCAAAACAGACGGATGGCCGTCCGTTCCGTGGAAAATCTGGTAAAAAAATATGCCTCCCGGGTTACGACCTTAAAGAAAATCACTCCCCATAAGCTTCGCAGTACCTATGGTACGACGCTTTATCAGGAAACGGGGGATATTTATCTGGTGGCATCCGTGCTGGGACACAAGGACGTCAATACGACCAGAAAGCATTATGCCAATATGGATGAAGAAAGACGCAGACAGGCTGCCAATGTGGTAAAACTGAAAAGTGAAACACAGCTGCCGAATCACTTCCACTCAGAAGAATAATAAGGAACGACCAGATAGCTTCCGGCATCAATGGAAGCATCTTCGGACAGGTGGTTAATCTGACGTACTTCGGAGATGTACTCTTCCAATGTATAATGCTCGTCCATGTACTCTCCTGCTATGGAGGTAAGGGTATCGCCATAAGCAACGGAAATGCTGGTGTAATATTTATAGCTCTGCTCTGCGTCCGCAGTATGGGCGGAGGAAATCAGCGTATGGGTGCCGGTGGCAATGATGACTGCCAGACAGAGGGCTGTTGCAAGACCAAGCAGACGTCTGCGAATCTGGCGCTGTCTGTTTAACTTATAGCGGCGGCTTCTTTCTTCACTTTTTTTAACGGCTTCGTATACTCTTCTGTCCATGATAATCACCTTTCTGTTTTCCGTATATATGGCATATACTGTATGTGGCATATATGATTTCCGTACATACCCGTATGCTTAGGAATGTCGGTTTAAATCCATGTATTGAATATATGTTCGGGAACGTTTGTTCTTATAGATGCATTATAGCGAACATACATTCTTATGTCAATAGATTTTATTAAAAAAAGCGAACATATTTTCTGAATATATGTTTGCTTTTTGAAAGCTGCTATGCTATACTGAATACATCATAGAAACGAAACAGATATGGAATTCAGATAGAGCTTGGGAGGATGCTTATGGCACAGGGAAAGATTTCGGCAAAGCAGAAAGAGATTTTAGAGTATATTAAGGATGAGATATTAAAAAGAGGTTATCCGCCCGCAGTCCGGGAAATCTGCGATGCGGTCAATTTGAAATCCACCTCTTCTGTCCACTCTCACCTGGAGACACTGGAAAAGAACGGTTATATCAGAAGAGACCCGACGAAACCCCGTGCCATTGAAATCTGTGATGACAGCTTTCAGATGGTACGCAAAGAAATGGTAAATATCCCGGTTGTGGGTCAGGTGGCTGCCGGTATTCCTATTTTAGCGGAGGAAAATATTGAAAGCTACTTCCCTATTCCGGCGGAGGTTGTTCCTTCCGGCACTTCCTTTATCTTAAAGGTAAAAGGTGATTCCATGATTAACGTGGGTATTTTCAGCGGCGACCAGATTTTTGTAGAAGCATGCAATACGGCGCATAATGGTGATTTGGTAGTCGCTATGATTGATGATTCCGCTACGGTCAAGACTTTCTATAAAGAAGACGGTCATATCAGACTGCAGCCGGAAAACGATACAATGGACCCTATTATCGTAGATGACTGCACGATCGTGGGAAAGGTATTCGGTGTCTTCCGCCTTTATAAGTAAAAGCGTATTAAAAAAGCAGGTTCTCCGAAAGGAAAACCTGCTTTTTTAATACGCTCAGCCTGCTTTTTGATACTTGGTATGTTCTTTTTAATAAGGTATTTTGAGTGATTTTTACTTAAAACGCACATCAATGTAAGCCTTGATTTCTTCTACACAGCGTTCAAATCCCAGCTTGGAGCTGTCTAAACACAAATCGTAGTTTCTGGCATCCGTCCATTCCCTGCCGGTGTGATACTTATAATAATCGGCTCTTGCCTTGTCTGTCCTGGCAATGAATTTCTCCAGCTCTTTTTCGGTCATACTGTGCTTCTTGGCAGCCTGTTCTATACAGAAATCCCTGGGTGCATGCACAAAAACGCTTAACACATTGTCGTAGTCTTTCAACACGAAATCCGCACATCTGCCGATAATCACGCAGGATTCTTCATCTGCCAGCCCTCGGATGATTTTTGCCTGATAATTGAACAGGTTGTCGTTGGAGGTAAAATCATCGCTTTCCGGACTGATAAGCTCACCCTGATATACCTTTTTTGCAACCTTGTATAACAGGTTGTTTTTTACCCTTTCGTCTGCTTTGGCAAACAGAGCTTCGTTAATGCCGCTATCCTCGGAGGCAAGCTTCATTAAGTCTTTATCGTAGTAAGGAATATGCAGTTCCTCTGCCAGCATGGCTCCGATGGTTTTACCGCCGCTTCCGTACTGTCTTGCAATTGTGATGACGATATTTTTCTTTTCCATACCCTGACCCCTTTTCTGTTATTCTCCTAAATATGCTTTCTTGATGGAATCGTTGTCCAAAAGCTCGGAAGCCTTTCCATCCAGTACAATGTTGCCGGTTTCCAGAACGTAGGCTCTGTCGGCGATGGACAATGCTTTCTTTGCATTCTGCTCTACTAAAAGAACAGTCGTGCCGCTCTTGCTGACTTCTTCGATGATATCGAATATCTCGTTTACAAAGATAGGTGAAAGCCCCATGGAAGGCTCATCCATCAGAATAATCTGCGGATGGGACATCAGGGCACGTCCCATGGCAAGCATCTGCTGCTCGCCGCCGGAAAGGGTTCCGGCAAGCTGGTTCTTACGTTCCTTCAGTCTGGGAAAACGGGTATAAACCATTTCCAGGGTTTCGGCTATTTCTGCCTTATCCTTGCGGGTATAGGCGCCTAATTTCAGGTTCTGTAAAACCGTCATATTTGCAAAAACACGTCTGCCTTCGGGCACATGGGCAATTCCCATGGATACAATTTTGTGACCGGGCATTCTTGTGATGTCCTTGCCTTCATAGGTAACGGAACCGCTGTCTGCATTGAGCAGACCGGTTATGGTATGAAGAATGGTCGTTTTACCGGCACCGTTGGCACCGATTAAGGCAATGACCTCTCCCTTGTTTACCTCAAAGGATATGCCCTTGATCGCCTGAATCATTCCATATGAAACTTTCAAATCTTTAATTTCCAACATAGCCATTGCAGTTTCCTCCCTATTCCCCTAAATAAGCCTTGATAACTTCGGGGTTATTCAATACATCAGAGGTTTTGCCCTGACATAAAACGCGGCCGAAATTCAGTACGGTCAGCTCTTCACAGATACCGGAAACCAGCTTCATATCATGCTCGATAAGAAGAATGGTCATGTCGAAATTCTTCTGTACGAAGCGGATGGTATCCATCAGCTCCTGGGTTTCGTTCGGGTTCATGCCGGCAGCCGGTTCATCCAGTAAAAGAAGCTTGGGATTGGTGGCAAGCGCTCTCGCTATCTCCAACTTACGCTGTTTGCCGTAAGGGAGGTTGGAGGCTAAAAAGTCTTTTTCCTTATCCAAATCAAATACCTTTAACAGGGACATGGCTTTCTCGTTCATTTCCTTTTCTACCCGGCGGTACTTCGGCAAACGTAAAATGCCGGTCAGAAGAGAATAATGATACTGGTTGTGAAGACCTACCTTAACATTGTCGATTACGGACAAATCCTTGAACAGACGGATGTTCTGGAAGGTTCTTGCAATACCGTCCTGGTTGATTTCAATGTTTTTACGTCCGGTAATATCCTTGCCATCCAGGCGGATAATGCCTTCATTTGGCTTATAAACACCGGTTAGCAGGTTGAATACGGTGGTCTTTCCGGCACCGTTAGGACCTATCAGACCGTATAACTGTCCTTTTTCAATATGAAGATTAAAATCATCAACGGCTCTCAGACCGCCGAAGGAGATGCTTAAATTCTGTACTTCCAGTAATGCCATAATTATTTCGCCTCCTTTTCATCCGGTGTGTCAAAATGCATGCCGTCA
>SAMEA104315421__coassemble_1017_pt1 | contig 18540 bp, 19 predicted proteins | sample SAMEA104315421__metabat2_high_PE_053 | metagenome-assembled genome bin SAMEA104315421 (sample SAMEA104315421) | gut metagenome | biome: Monkey gut; feature: monkey-associated habitat; material: faeces | place: China | collected 2013 | reverse complement strand
GTCAGGGTGCAGGCGTGGTGGAACCCGTTTGCCTACATTGACAACCAGGGCTTCCAGATTGCCCAGTCCCTGTTTTCCATAGGCGCCGGAGGCTGGTTCGGGTTAGGACTTATGAACGGTGGCCCGGAGGACATCCCATATGTGGAAACGGACTTTATTTTTTCTGCCATCTGTGAGGAAATGGGCATTGTTACCGGTATCTGCATTCTGCTGATTTCCGTAAGCAGCTTCCTTATGATGATGCAGATTGGACTGAAAACAGAAGATAAATTCTATAAGCTTATCTGTCTCGGCGGAGCCGTCACGTATCTGTTCCAGATATTTTTAACCATCGGCGGCGGTATCAAATTTATTCCGCTGACAGGTGTGACCTTACCCTTTATCAGCTACGGAGGCAGCTCTTTGTTTACTTCCATACTGTTATTTTATCTGATGCAGGCGGTCTATATCCGCTATCGGAAGAAAGGAGGACACTGCCTTGAAAAAGCCTGAAGAGAAGAACAGCAGCATCTATGTGGTGATGTACAGCTTTGTATTCCTGTTTCTGGGTATGATTGCGTATCTGTGTCTGTATGTGAAACAGAACGGACAGGATTTGCTTAACAACAGCTACAACACCCGGCAGAAAATCCTTTTAGCGCAGAACTACCGTGGAAGCATTTATGCTTCCGGCGGGGAAGTGCTGGCGGAAACCAAGATAAAAAACGGCGCGGAGGAAAGAAAGTACCCATACGGAAATCTTTTTTCCCATGTAGTGGGATATTCCACCCGGGGAAAAACGGGCGTGGAGGCACAGGCGAATGCCTACCTCATCCAGTCCAACATTCCACTGTCGGAAAAAGTGATAAACGAAACCACCGGAGCGAAAAATCCGGGAGATAATGTCTATACCACCCTGCAGGTGCCGGTGCAGGAGGCGGCTTCCAGGGCGCTTGACAATTACAGGGGCGCCGTGATAGTAACGGAAGTGAAAACCGGCAAGGTGATTGCCATGGTTTCCAAACCGGATTTCGACCCGGACACTATTGCCGCGGACTGGGATAAGCTTTCGGAAAATACGGACAGCGCCATGCTGATGAACAGGGCAACCCAAGGATTATATCCGCCCGGCTCCACATTTAAGATCGTGACCGCTCTCTGCTATATGCGGCAGCATCCGGAAGAATATGCATCCTATACCTTTAATTGTCCCGGATATTTCAAGACGGCAAATGCCCGGATTAACTGCTACCACGGCATCAGCCACGGAAAGGTGGACTTTACGGAGTCCTTTGCCAAGTCCTGCAATTCCTCTTTTGCCAACATGGGAATGCAGATTGACAGGGAGACGTTTGAAAAGACGGTAAAGGAGCTTTCCTTTAATGAAAAACTGCCGGTTTCCTTTTTGTATTCCCAGAGCCGGTTTTCCTTTTCCGAAGAGTTTACCGATGCAGAGCGTCTGCAGGCAGCCATCGGTCAGGGGACCACGGTGATGACGCCGCTTCATCTGAATATGATTACCCAGGCAATCGCCAACGGCGGAGTGATGATGAAGCCCTATCTGATTGACTCTGTTACATCGGAGAACGGAACGGTTGTAAAGAAATTTTCACCGGAGGAATACAAAAGAGTGATGACAACGGAAGAGTCAGAGGCACTGACGGAGCTTATGAAGGCGGTTGTGGAAGAAGGTACGGCAAAGAAGGTGTCCGGTCTGGAATTTACGGTAGCGGGCAAAACCGGCTCCGCCGAGTACGGACAGACCAAGGGCGAAAGCCATGCCTGGTTTACCGGCTTCGCACCTGCGGAGGACCCCGAGATTGCAGTTACCATCATCGTGGAGGGCGCCGGAAGCGGCGGTGATTATGCGGTTCCCATGGCAAAGAGAATCTTCCGCGCCTATTTTGAACAGGAAAATTAAATATTGCGAAAGAAGACCGGATAGTCTATACTATGGATAGGTCAAGTTTTCATTTGACACACCAGAAGCGGCAGGAGGCATTGCAATGATTGAAGCAATTAGTTGCGGCGGTGTGGTTATTTTCCGGGGGAAAATTCTTCTTTTATACAAGAATTTCAAAAACAAGTATGAAGGCTGGGTTTTACCCAAGGGAACCGTGGAAGAGGGCGAGGAGTTCAAGGATACCGCCCTGCGTGAAGTACTGGAAGAGTCAGGTACCAGACCGGTCATCGTAAAATACGTGGGAAAGAGTGAATACACCTTTAACGTTCCGGAGGACTTTGTAAAAAAAGAAGTGCACTGGTATCTTATGATGGCGGACAGCTACTACAGCAAACCACAGCGTGAAGAATATTTTATGGATTCCGGATATTATAAGTATCATGAGGCATACCACCTTTTGAAATTTTCCAACGAAAAGCAGATTTTGGAAAAGGCGTACAACGAGTATCTGAAACTGAAGCAAAATAATCTTTGGGGCACCCGAAAACAGTATTAAACAGGAGGATGACTGCATGGAATTTTATCCTGATTTATATATTGGCGAAAAGGTGGAAAAGCCCGGCGTTTTGCTGAAAAAGATAAAAAAGCAGAAGAAAATACCGGATGCCTATATTATTGCATTTGCCCAGAGTGCAGATGACGAGCTGGATATCCGAAACGCAAAGGACTTGAACAAAGAGTTTTATGCTTCGGAGAATCCGTATATTGTAGGTATAGCAGAGGACTACGACGACGCAGTGGACGTGGTGAAAAAAATTGCGGAGGAGTGTTTTGCAAAGCGGGGAGACTGCAGGCTTAGGGATTTTTTATCCGAAAGGATACAATAATATGTGGCATGTGATTTTACAGATTTTAGCCGTTATCGGTATCGTTCTGCTGGTTTTGCTGGCGCTTCTGATACTGACGGTACTGGCGGTGCTTTTCGTACCCATCCGGTACAGGGCTTCGGGAGAAAAAGAGGCAGACAGGATAGAGGGTGTGGCGGCGGTCAGTTTTCTGTATCCGATCCTTTCTTTCAAATGGCAGCGTACCGGCAATGAAAACCGCTGGGCACTGCGGCTTCTCGGCATAAGGTTAAAGAGTTCCCGGAAGGCGGACAAAGATAAAGCGGCAGAGCCTGAAAAGACTGAAAAGGGCAAAGCGGCAGAGCCGGTGAAGGAAGAAGCAAAACAGCCGGTTATATCAAATGCGCAAAATGCGGAAACCGGAAATGCGGCACAGCAGACAAAGGAAAACGGAACGCAAGAAACGGACCGGGCTTCATCGGGTACAGGCAGCGCAGGAGATAAAATATCAGAAAAACGGGCTGCGGACAAGCAGGAGAAAGGCACGGAAAAGAAAGCCCGCTTCACAATTTCCGGACTCTGTGATAAAATGGAGAATATCCGGGATAATGTAGAGTATTATAAAGAACGCCTGACAGCGGAAGAAAACCGGCTGTTCTTAAAAAGAACGAAGGAAAGGATATTTGCCGTCTTAAAGAGCATAAAGCCCAAGGTGCTTACCGCCCGTATTGTATGCGGCACCGGTTCCCCGGATACCACCGGTTATGTGTGCGCTGTATACGGCATGCTTTATCCGGTCATAGAGGACAGAATTTCCTTCACTGCAGACTTTGAAAACAAGGTCCTGGACGGTGAACTTTCTGTAAAAGGCAAGGTGAGGGTGGCAACACTTGTTCGCCACGGCATTAAGATTTTATTGGACAAGCAGCTTAAAGTATTCTTAAAAGAGATGAAAAGGGAGGATTAGCAAGTGGCAGAAAATCAGTTCAGCGGTGTAGTAGAATCATTATTAAAGGGAATGGATACCATCCTTTCCACCAAAACCGTAGTAGGGGAAGCAACCCAGATTGGCGACACCATTATTTTACCTCTTGTGGATGTGTCTTTCGGCGTGGGCGCCGGAGCAGGTGTAAACGATGAAAAGAAGACCCAGAACGGAGCAGGCGGTCTCGGAGGAAAGATGACTCCCAGTGCCGTACTGGTAATCGGCAAGAACGGAAGCGCCAGACTGGTCAACATTAAAAATCAGGATACTGTTACCAAGATTTTGGACATGGTGCCTGACATTTTAGACAGATTTGGCAAGAAGGATAAGGAAGAAGAAAAGATTGACGATAAGGAAGCGGTGGACGCAGCATTTCCCGCTGAACAGTAATCTTTCTTAACCGGCAGGAAACAAAGAAAGTACAGCTTCATATCCTAAACTATAGGGATACCCTGTGAGGACTCTGTGGGATACCCGGTGCATAAAAAGGGGAAGAAGGATATGAATAAAAGAAAGCTGATAGGACTCATGGCGATGTTTATTGCCTTAGGAATGCTGATTATGCTGTTTCTTAGAAACGACCTGGTGGGTATTATTATTATCGCCCTGTTGTTGTTTGTCGGCTATAACTGTTACGATTGTTGTTAGCGTTTCGGAGGAAGCATGGATATAGACGCAAGAAATCTGGATGCATTACGGGGAGAAGATGAAGATGCGTTAAAGGAACTGAAGCACTTTCTGTTTAAGGAAACGGTACGCATCGAGAATGAGAAAAAGGCTTTGAAAGAGGACAGGGAAAAGCTGATACGCGAAAGAGCCCAGTTCCGGAAGGAAATAGATCTTTTGAACCACAAAATGCTTTTAGAGCACAAACGCCTGAAAGACGAAACCCTGTTTTTCGATAAGAAAATGGAAATTCTGCAGGACGGTTTCAAACGTCTGGAAGAAGAAAAGGAAGCCTTACGGAAAGAAAAGTACCGTTTTAAGACGGAGCAGGATATCTGGAAGAGCGGCGTGGTTCGGAATGAAAAGCCGGACGACGTGATTGCTGTGCTGTTTAAGGGCGTCAGCAATCCCATTACCTTGCGGAAGCGGTACAAGGAGCTGTTAAAGATTTTCCACCCGGACAACCTGTGCGGGGATGAAGAGATGGTGCAGCTCATCAACCGTGAATATGAAAGAAGAAAAAGAGCAGAACAAAAGCCGGTGTAAAACACCGGCTTTCCTTTGGTTTCATTTTTATTTACAATCAATTAAGCACGCTCAACAGCACCGGACTTTAAGCAGTTTGTGCAGACATGCATTCTCTTGGAACCACCGTTTACTTTGCACTTTACGCTTCTAACGTTGGAATTCCAAATTCTGTTAGATCTTCTATGAGAATGGCTTACGTTGTTACCGAAATGAACGCCTTTTCCACAAATATCACATTTAGCCATCTTGACACCTCCTCAAATGCTTTCGCATCAGTTATCTTTAAACTCGCAACATTGATATATTAACAGAAAACATTTCGGATTGCAAGCAAAATTATAAGATTTTTCATTTTTTGAATTTTTATATTTCTTTTTTATGGAAAAGCAGTTATAATACATTTAGCTATGACAAATTAGCATATGGTAAAAAAGGAGGTATTACATGAAAGGATCTTCTATGAATACCCACATGGGTAACATTACGATTGACAACGAGGTTATTGCCCAGTATGCAGGTACGGTTGCCATGGAATGTTTTGGTATCGTGGGAATGGCTGGCTTCTCCGCAAAAGACGGAATTGCTAAGCTTTTAAAGAAAGATAGTCTGACAAGAGGAATTGCCGTTTCCTTAAATAACAATAAGCTTACTCTGAATTTTCACGTTATCGTGGCATATGGTGTCAGTATTTTAGCTGTATCCGACAACCTGATTGACAATGTGAAATATAAAGTGGAAGAGTTTACCGGAATTGAAATTGAAAAAATTAACATCTTTGTTGAAGGTGTAAGAGTGATTGATTAAGGAGGATTTACCGTGGCTTTAAATACGATCGACGCTAAGATGCTTGCAAAGATGTTCTTAGCCGGAGCAAAAAACTTGGAATCCAAGAAGGAACTGATTAACGAATTAAACGTTTTTCCCGTTCCCGACGGAGACACAGGAACCAACATGACACTTACCATTATGTCCGCAGCCAAAGAAGTGGTGGCACTCGGTGAAGAACCGGATATGACTGCTTTGTGCAAGGCTATTTCGGGAGGTTCCTTACGAGGAGCAAGAGGTAACTCCGGTGTTATTTTATCCCAGTTGTTAAGAGGTCTGACCAAGAGTATCAAAGAAAAGGAAGTAATCGGTATCACAGACCTGACAGAAGCTTACGAAAAAGCAGTGGAAACCGCCTATAAGGCAGTTATGAAGCCGAAGGAAGGCACTATTCTTACTGTAGCAAAGGGTATTTCCGATAAGGCGAAGGAACTTACCGAGGACGGTGCGGAAGACATGGCAGCATTCATGGGTGATGTACTGGAGCATGCCCGCTATGTCTTAAGCCAGACTCCCGAGCTTTTACCGGTATTAAAACAGGCAGGTGTTGTAGACTCCGGCGGACAGGGACTTGTGGAAGTGATGGCAGGTGCTTACGATGCATTCCTCGGAAAGGAAGTGGACTACACTATTGCGGAGGCTCCCAAGGCTGACGGCGAAGCAAAGCCGGCACAGACCGGGGAAGCAGAGATTAAATTCGGTTACTGTACAAAGTTTATCATTCTCTTAAACAGACCGTTCAATATCAAACAGGAAATGGATTTCAAGGCATTCTTAGAGTCCATCGGAGACTCCATTGTCTGCGTAGCGGATGAGGATGTGGTAAAGGTACATGTCCACACCAATGATCCCGGATTGGCTATCCAGAGAGCTTTGAAATACGGCGCACTTTCCAATATGAAGATTGACAATATGCGCTTAGAGCATCAGGAAAAGCTGTTCAAGGAAGCAGAAAAGCAGAAAGCCGCACAGGAAGAAGCAAAAGCGCAGGAAGTACCTGCAGAGCGCAAGAGTGCCGGATTCGTGGCAGTTTCCATCGGTGACGGCATGAATGAAATTTTCAAGGGACTGGGTGTTGATTACATTATCGAAGGCGGACAGACTATGAATCCTTCCACCGAAGATATGTTAAACGCCATTGATAAGGTAAATGCCGATACGGTATTCATCCTTCCCAATAATAAAAATGTCATTCTGGCAGCCAACCAGGCAGTTGGTCTGGTGGAGGACAAGAAGGTTATCGTCATTCCCACCAAGACCGTACCGCAGGGTATTACCGCCATTATTAACTACATTCCCGATTTATCCGCTGAGGAAAATGAAGAGAACATGACGTCTGAAATCGGCAATGTAAAGACCGGCGAGGTTACCTATGCCGTAAGAGACACCCAGATTGATGACAAGGTTATCTGCCAGGGCGACTACATGGGTATCGGCGATGCCGGCATTTTAGCGGTAGGCAAGGACATCTGGGAAGTTACCATGGATATGGTAACCGGCATGATGACGGATGATTTAGAGCTGTTAAGCATTTACTATGGCAGCGATGTTACCAAGGAAGATGCCGAAAAGATGCGCGATGCACTGGCTGAGAAATTCGTGAACTGCGACATTGAGCTGCAGTACGGCGGACAGCCTATTTACTATTATGTCATTTCCGCAGAATAAACATAAAAATAACAGGTAAGATTATGAATTTACAGTCTGATATTACCACAATCAAAGGAGTGGGGGAGAAATCCGCCACTCTTTTTGCAAAGTTAAATATTCATACGGTAAAGGACCTTTTGTTCTTTTTTCCGAGGGATTATGAAACCTTTACGGAGCCGGTGCTCATCAGTGAGGCAAAGCCGGGGGAGCTTGTCACCATAAGGGGCATTGTGATGCTTGCCCCCACGGTGACGAGGGTAAAGCATCTGTCCATTCTGAAGGTGAAGGTAAGGGATGCGTCAGGGGCGGTGACACTGACGTTTTTTAACATGCCATTTTTACAGAAAGCACTGAAACCGGGGCAGTTTATGCTGTTCCGCGGCAGGCTAAAAAATAACAATCAGATGGAACAGCCCCGTATGTATAAGGAAGAGGAATACCGGGAACTGATGGCGTTTATCCAGCCGAAATATCCGGTTACCAAGGGCATTACCAGCAAAAATATCTCCAAAGCCGTGAAACAGGTGCTTTCCCTGTGCTCCATGCCGGAAGAATTTCTGCCCGAGGAAATCTTAAAGAAAGAAGAACTCATGCCTTACGGAGAGGCTCTGGCCCAGATTCATTTCCCGGAGAACAGGGAAAGCCTTGACCGTGCCAGAAAGCGGCTTGTGTTTGATGAATTTTTCTTGTTTATTCTGATGATGCAGCAGTCAAAAATGCTGACGGAAAGGGAAAAAAATACCTTTCCCATGGTGGAAACGGCGGAGTGTGTGCGGTTCTTGGAGCGGCTTCCCTATAAACTCACCGGCGCCCAGAACAAGGTCATCGGGGAAATCCTTGCGGACATGACGGGGGATGCGGTCATGAGCCGTCTGGTGCAGGGCGATGTGGGTTCCGGTAAAACCATCGTGGCGTTCTGGGCGCTTCTTTTGTGCGTGACAAACGGCTATCAGGGAGCACTTATGGCCCCTACGGAAGTGTTGGCAAGGCAGCATTACGAAGAGATTTTACGGCTCACTAAGGAACAGAACCTGCCCTTTGTACCGGTGTTTTTGTCCGGCTCCCAGACGGCGGCAGCCAAAAGGGAGGTATACCGGCGGATAGAGGATGGCAGTGCCAATCTGGTAATCGGTACCCATGCGGTCATTCAGGACAAGGTGCATTTTAAGAAGCTGGCGCTGGTGGTAACGGACGAACAGCACCGTTTCGGCGTAAGACAGAGGGAGACCTTAAAGGAAAAGGGTAATCACCCCCATGTGCTGGTGATGAGTGCAACCCCCATTCCCCGTACACTTGCCATTATTCTCTACGGCGATTTGCAGGTGTCCGTCATCGACGAGCTGCCGGGCGGCAGAATTCCCATTAAGAACTGTGTGGTGGGAGAGGAATACCGCCCCAAGGCATATGCTTTTATGGAAAAACAGATTGCCGAGGGCAGGCAGGTTTACTGTATCTGTCCCATGGTGGAGGAAGGCGAAACCACAGATCTGGAAAATGTCACGGACTATACAGAAAAGCTGAAGGCGTATTTTCTGGAAAGCGTGCGCATTGCAAGGCTTCACGGCAAAATGAAGCCGGCGGAAAAGAACCGCATCATGGAAGAATTTGCCGCCGGAAACATCGATATTTTAGTTTCTACCACGGTTATTGAGGTAGGCATCAACGTACCCAATGCCACGGTGATGATGGTGGAAAATGCGGAGCGGTTCGGACTGGCACAGCTTCATCAGCTTCGGGGACGTGTAGGGCGCGGCGGCTTCCAGAGCTACTGCATCTTCTTAAATACCGGCAATTCCGATGCCACAAGAAAACGTCTGGACATCCTGAACCATTCCAACGACGGTTTCTATATTGCCAACGAGGATTTGAAAATGCGCGGCCCCGGAGAGCTTACCGGAATCCGGCAGAGCGGTGCGTTCCGGTTCCGGCTCGGGGATATTTACGAGGATGCGGATGTATTAAAACAGGCGGCTGTCTGCGTGGACAGCCATACGGATATCTGGCAGAGCGAAGCCTTTCAAAAGAAACTTCCGTCCAAATCGGAAGACGGATTATTTTATTTGATTGACTTTACGTCCATTTAACCTTACAATAGTTCTTGCATTATAATTTTGTGGAAAATGGAGGAATTTATGTCCCGAGTAGCGATTATTACGGATTCCAACAGCGGCATTACCCAGTCCCAGGCAAAGGAAATGGGGATTCGTGTGGTACCCATGCCGTTTATGATTGGAGATACCGGTTACTTTGAAGATATTACCTTAAACCAGGCACAGTTCTATGAGAAGTTAAGAGGAGATGCGGCTATCAGCACCAGCATGCCTTCCTTAGACAGTCTTATGGAGTACTGGAATGATGCACTGAAAGAGTATGACGAAGTGGTTTACATTCCCATGAGCAGCGGCCTTTCCGGTTCCTGCGAGGCGGCAGTGATGCTTTCCAAAGAGGAAGAGTTTGAAGGAAAGGTATTTGTGGTAAACAACCAGCGTATTTCCATTACCCAGAGACAGTCCGTTCTGGATGCCATGCAGATGGCCCAAAAAGGACTGGGTGCGGAAAAAATCCGCGACATTCTGGAAGAGGATAAATTTAACAGCAGTATTTACATCATGCTGGACACATTGTATTACCTGAAAAAGGGTGGCAGAATTACCCCGGCGGCGGCAGCCCTCGGCACCATTTTGAAATTAAAGCCGGTGCTTACCATACAGGGAGAAAAGCTGGATGCCTTTGCCAAGGCACGTACCACCGGACAGGGCAAGTCCATGATGATTAATGCCATCCGCAGTGATATGGAGCATCGTTTCGGCGGAGCCACACCGGATAATATTTATTTAGCGCTTGCTTATACATATGACGAGGAAGCGGCAGCTGTCTGGAAAAGAGAAGTGGAGGAAGCTTTCCCGGGCTTTGAGGTTCACATGGATCCCTTATCCTTAAGTGTTTCCTGCCATATCGGACCCGGCGCTATTGCGGTGGGATGCTGCAAGAAGCTGGATATTTAAGGAAAAACTGCATAGACGGTATAATAAGAACGTTTTGTTGGAATTAAAAATTTCCGATAAAACGTTCTTTGCATATAGGGTGGGAATATGATATAATTTTTATTAGTGTGTAAACTTGTGAAAGCTGACACAAAGGAGTAGATAATGGCTAAGACAAATAATTATGATGCCTCCAGCATTACCGTTTTAGAGGGCCTGGAAGCAGTTAGAAAACGTCCCGGTATGTACATAGGAAGTGTTTCCACCAAGGGACTTAACCATCTGATTTATGAAATCGTGGACAATGCCGTGGACGAGCATCTGGCAGGGTACTGTACCACCATAAAGGTCTATCTGGAAGCGGACGGCTCCGCTACGGTTGAGGATAACGGACGAGGCATTCCCGTGGGCATGCATGAAAAGGGCATCAGCGCAGAGCGTCTGGTTTTTACGACCCTGCATGCGGGCGGCAAGTTTGACAACAATGCCTACAAAACCAGCGGCGGTCTGCACGGTGTTGGTTCTTCCGTTGTAAATGCCCTGTCCAATAGATTGACTGTGAGGGTCAAATGTGGCGGACAGATTTACGAGGATAAATACGAAAAGGGCATTCCGGTTTTAGACCTTATAGACGGATTGCTGCCGGTGGTGGGGAAGACCAAGGAAACCGGCACCACCATAAATTTTCTGCCGGACGACACCATTTTTGACAAGACCCGTTTCAAAGAGGATGAGGTCAAGAGCAGACTTCACGAAACGGCTTACTTAAACCCGAACCTGACGATTATTTTTGAGGACAGACGGAAGGATGAGCCGGAGCATGTGGTATACCATGAGCCGGACGGCATCACCGGTTTCATCAAGGACATGAACAAAAGCCAGGAGCCGGTACATGAGGTGATTTCCTTCTCCGGAGAAAGCGAAGGCATTTCCGTGGAAGTGGCATTCCAGTATGTAAATGAATTTCATGAAAACGTCTTAGGCTTCTGCAACAATATTTACAATGCAGAGGGCGGCACCCATTTAACCGGCTTTAAGACGGCATTTACAAATATTATCAATACCTATGCGAGAGAGCTCGGAATCTTAAAGGAAAAAGACATTAACTTCACCGGACCGGATGTGCGAAACGGTATGACGGCAGTGGTTTCCATCAAGCATCCGGATCCCCGTTTTGAAGGACAGACCAAGACAAAATTGGACAATCAGGATGCGGCGAAGGTGGTCAGCAAGGTAACCTCCGAAGAAATGGTGCGTTACTTTGACCGTAACTTAGAAACCTTAAAAAGCATCATAGCCTGTGCCGAAAAGGCTGCCAAAATCCGCAAGACGGAGGAAAAGGCAAAGACCAATATGCTGACAAAGCAGAAGTTCTCCTTTGACAGCAACGGCAAGCTGGCAAACTGCGAGTCCAAGGACGCTTCCAAATGCGAAATCTTTATCGTCGAAGGTGATTCTGCGGGCGGTAGTGCCAAAATGGCAAGAAACCGTATGTATCAGGCAATCCTTCCCATCCGCGGTAAAATTCTTAATGTGGAAAAGGCAAGCATCGACAAGGTACTCGCCAATGCGGAAATCAAGACCATGATCAATGCATTCGGCTGCGGTTTTTCCGAGGGCTATGGCAATGATTTCGATATCACGAAGCTGCGCTACGACAAAATCATCATCATGGCGGATGCGGATGTGGACGGTGCCCATATCAGCACCCTGCTTCTGACTTTGTTCTACCGCTTTATGCCGGAACTGATTTTTGAAGGTCATGTATATCAGGCGATGCCCCCTCTGTATAAGGCAATGCCCGCCAAGGGAGAGGAAGAGTACCTGTATGACGACAAGGCATTGGAAAAATACCGGAAGTCGCACAAGGGAAGCTTTACCCTGCAGCGTTACAAAGGTCTTGGTGAAATGGATGCATCCCAGCTCTGGGAAACCACTCTGGATCCGGAGAGGCGCCTGCTTAAGAGAATCGAAATCGAAGATGCCCGCATGGCAAGTGAAATCACGGAAATGTTAATGGGTACGGATGTTCCGCCCAGAAAGGCATTTATCCACGAACATGCCCATGATGCGGAACTGGATGTATAAAAGGAGATTTGGCAATGGATGACAGCAGAATCATCAGTACGGAATATTCCGACCTGATGCAGAAATCATATATAGACTATGCCATGAGCGTTATTATCGCGAGAGCGCTTCCCGATGTCAGGGACGGCTTAAAGCCGGTACAGAGGCGTACCCTTTACGATATGCACGAACTGGGCATCCGCTACGACAGGCCTTACCGTAAAAGCGCCCGTATTGTCGGCGATACCATGGGTAAATACCATCCCCACGGCGACAGCTCCATTTACGATGCGCTGGTGGTCATGGCGCAGGATTTTAAGAAGGGCATGCCGCTAATCGACGGTCACGGCAACTTCGGCAACATTGAAGGCGACGGTGCCGCTGCCATGCGTTACACGGAAGCCAGACTGGAGAAAATCACCCAGGAAGCATTCCTTGCGGATTTGGACAAGGATGTGGTGGATTTTATTCCGAACTTTGATGAAACGGAAAAAGAGCCGGAGGTTCTGCCGGTAAAAATCCCCAACCTTTTAGTAAACGGCTCCGAAGGTATTGCCGTAGGTATGGCGACCAGCATTCCGCCCCACAATCTGGGCGAAGTCATTGATGCCATGAAGGCATACATGCAGGATGAGAGCATCTCCACAAGAGAGCTTATGCGGTATATAAAGGGCCCGGATTTCCCGACGGGCGGCATTGTGATCAACGAGGAAGAGCTTCTTAATATCTATGAAACCGGCGTGGGCAAAATCAAAATCCGCGGCAAGGTGGAAGTGGAAAAGGCAAAGGGCGGCAAGTTAAATCTTGTCATTACCGAAATTCCTTACCCGATGATTGGACTGAATATTGCCAAGTTTTTATCCGATGTGGCAGCTCTTTCCGAAACCAAGAAGACCATGGACATTGTAGATATTTCCAACCAGTCCTCCAAGGAAGGCATCCGCATCGTCATCGAGCTGCGGAAGGATACGGACGTAGAGAATTTTACAAATATGCTCTACAAGAAGACCCGTCTGGAAGATACCTTCGGTGTCAACATGCTTGCCATTGCGGACGGCAGACCGGAAACCATGGGATTAAAGCAGATTTTGAAAGCCTGCACGGATTTCCAGTTTGAAGTGGCAACAAGAAAGTACACCACACTTTTGGAAAAGGAAAAAGAGAAGAAGGAAATTCAGGAAGGACTTATCAAGGCGTGCAACGTCATTGACCTGATTATTGAGATTCTGCGCGGCTCCAAGGACAGGAACATGGCAAAGAGATGCCTGACTGAGGGAACGACGGACGGCATCAGGTTTAAGTCAAAGGAATCCAAGCTTATGGCACAGCAGCTTATGTTTACGGAAAAGCAGGCAAATGCCATTCTGGAAATGCGTCTGTATAAGTTAATCGGTCTGGAAATTGAGGCGCTTATCAACGAGCATGAGGAAACCATGTCCAATATCTTCCGCTATGAGGATATCTTAGAGCGCAAGGACTCCATGGCACAGGTTATCATCAACGAATTAAACCAGATTAAAAAGGAATACAGCAAGCCCCGTAAAACGGAAATTACCAATAAGGAGGAAGCGGTTTACGAGGAAAAGAAGCCGGAAGAAATGGATGTCATGTTCTTAATGGACCGTTTCGGTTATGCCAAAACAGTGGATATGGCTACCTATGAAAGAAATAAGGAAGCTGCGGATACAGAGAACAAATATGTGGTAAAATGTAAGAATACCGGCAGAATCTGTCTCTTTACCGATATCGGACAACTCCACACCATTAAGGTGACGGACATCCCATACGGCAAGTTCCGCGATAAGGGTATTCCCGTGGACAATGTGAGCAATTACAGTGCCTCTAAGGAAACCATTCTCTGCGTGGCAAGTCAGACGGAGTTAAACCTATACCGGATGATTTTTGTCACAAAGCAGGCGATGATGAAGGTGGTGGACGGCGGCGAATTCGATGTAAGCAAGCGCCTGGTGGCTGCCACCAAGTTAAATGAAGGGGATGAAGTGGTAAGCGTTACCGTGATAAAGGAACAGCGGAACATTGTACTGCAGTCAAAGGACGGTTATTTCTTGAAATTTGCCATCGAGGAAATCCCGGAAAAGAAAAAAGGAGCGGTGGGTGTCCGCGGCATGAAGCTGTCGGACAAGGACAGCATCGAAGCCGTTTATTATATACAGAATGCAGTGGAAACCGCCATTCCGTATAAAAACAAAAATCTCGTACTGAATACCTTAAAGCCCGGAAAGCGTGACGGCAAGGGCGTCAAGGTACGGGCATAACAAGACTTATGCCGGAAAGGAAAAATTATGAGAGTAATAGCAGGTACAGCCAGAAGCTTACCCTTAAAATGCCCGACAGGGCTGGATACCAGACCTACCACGGACAGAATAAAAGAAACCTTATTTAATATGCTGCAGACCTATATCCCGGGCTGTGTTTTCGTGGATTTGTTTGCGGGCAGCGGCGCCGTGGGCATCGAAGCCATCAGCAGAGGGGCGAAGAAAGCCTATTTTGCGGAAAATGCCTCCGAAGCCTTACAGTGCATCCAGGAGAACCTGGCATTTACGAAATTTGCGGATAAGGCGGTGGTGCTAAAACAGGATGCCATCAGCGCCCTGAACGGCATTTTTGAAAAGAAACGGACATTATTTTCATGGACCCGCCTTACGGCAGGGATTTGGAAAAGCAGGTGCTCTCCGTGCTGAAGGGTTACCGTTATGTGACGGAAGACACCCTGATTATTGTGGAAGCTGACCTTCACACCGATTTTTCCTATGCGGAAGAACTGGGCTACGAGCTTGTAAAAGAAAAGAAATACAAGACCAATAAGCATGTATTCCTTAAGAAAAAGGAAGGATAAACTATGAAAAAAGCAATCTATACCGGAAGCTTTGACCCGGTGACCCTGGGGCATATGGACATTATCAGAAGAGCGGCTGACACCTTTGATGAATTAGTTGTGGGAGTTTTAAACAATAAAGAAAAGAAGCCGTTGTTTTCTGTGGAAGAACGTGTTAAGATATTACAAGAGGCTGTCAGGGATATACCGAATGTAAAGATTGATTCTTTCAGCGGACTTTTCGTGGATTATGCGAGGGAAAAGGATATCTGGATAGCCGTCAGGGGGCTTCGTGCCATTACGGACTTAGAATACGAAATGCAGATGGCACAGACAAACCGGATGCTTTCGGGAGGAAAATTAGATACGGTATTTTTTGTTACCAATCTGGACTATTCCTACATCAGTTCTTCCGGTGTCAAGCAGATTGCCAGCTTTGGCGGGGATATTTCCCTCTGTGTGCCGGATTTCGTAGAGAAGCTTGTGAATGAAAAGTATGGCGTGAAATAATTGGGTAACAAGGAGAGTAGATATGAGCAGCAAGATTGAACAATTAATTGATGAAATCGAAGATTATATTAATAATTGCAAGCCGCAGGCTTTTTCCAGTACCAAAATCATTGTAAATAAAGAAGAAATTGATGAATTGCTGCGAGAACTCAGGATGAAAACTCCTGATGAAATCAAGCGTTATCAGAAGATTATCAGCAATAAGGAAGCTATCCTGAACGATGCCCGTACAAAGGCGGAGGAGCTGATCAAGCAGACAACCATCCAGACCAACCAGTTAATCAGCGAGCATGAGATTATGCAGCAGGCATACGCACAGGCAAACGAAGTGGTTACCATGGCAACGAGACAGGCGCAGGAAATTTTAGACAACGCCACCATGGAGGCAAACAATGTAAAGATGTCCGCCATGCAGTACATGGATGATATGCTTGCCCATCTGGAAAACATTATAGCAACCTCCAGTCAGACGGCTACGGCAAATTATGATACGCTGATTGGAAACTTAAATCATTATCATGAAATTATCCAGTCCAACCGTGCGGAGCTCCACCCGGCAGAGGATGAACTTGAAGAAGTGGATATGGATGCAGAGCAAGGGGACAACCTTGATGCTAAGTAAGCGAAAGAGAAAAGAACGGATTCCCGGAAACAATTTGTTTGCCGGGAATTTTTTTCTATGGGTATTCTTTCTGTTTCTGATATTTGCCGTAGATGTGAAGGCAGAAGGATTTTATTACCCACCGGATACGGACGGAGAACTGGTGGTGGTCATTGACCCCGGTCACGGAGGCTCCAACCTTGGTGCAGATTACAACGGTTTTCTGGAGAAAGAAATGAACCTTACGGTGGCAGAAGCCATGGCGGAGGAGCTTTCACAGTATGAAGGCATTACCGTGTACCTGACACATGATGATCTGGATACGGATATCAGGATAAAGGACAGGGCGGCATTTGCAAAAAGTGTGAATGCGGATTTCCTGTTCTGCCTGCATTTCAATATGTCACCGGGCAATATTCTGTATGGCTCCGAGGTCTGGATTTCAGCATACGGAGAGGAAAACAGACAGGGCTATTCATTTGCGGGACTGCAGTTAAACGAAATGCGGAAGCTGGGACTTTCCATAAGAGGCATTAAAACGAGGCTGAACGAGGAAGGGACGGCGGATTATTATGGTATTCTGCGTTTCTGTGAGGCAGAGGATATTCCGGCTGCTCTGATTGAACACTGCCATATCGATAACGATGCGGATGTGGGATTCTGCGACTCCAAAGAGGATTTGATTGTTCTCGGTAAAGCCGATGCCACGGCGGCAGCCAAATTCTTCCGCCTGTCCAGTAAAAGCTTAGGCGTGGACTACAGTGACAATACCGAGGCAGTGGAGCCCACACCCGGCGCTAATTACGCCAAAATGGACACCACGGACCCGGATATCTGCATGATAGAGGAAAACTATACAGACCTTGCAAATAAGAAAATCGGCATTCAGGTAACTGGCTGTGATTACGATTCGCCCATGCAGTACTATTCCTACAGCATAGACGGCGGTGAAACCTTTACCCCGTACCTTTTGTGGCCGGATGCGGATATGCTTGCCGGCACTTATGCGGATACCTTTAATCTGGAGATAGATATACCCGAGGGCGTGAACCCTGATATTGTGGTAAAGGGCATTAACCAGTACGACAGATACACCTTAAGCAACCACTTAAACGGTTACCCGGTGTTTACGGGCAGCGACCCCGATGAGGTGCTTCCGGAAATCCCGGAGGAAACTGAAGAGGTAAGTGGCAATGCCGGAAGCCTTCACGATACGATTAAGGACAGTGCGGACGGCGGCTTTAGAGCGCCGGTCAAAGAAGAAAACGAAGAAGACAGAACCTTTGTCCGTTTTGTGGAAATCAGTCTTTTAGCAGTGTTTGTGATTTTTACCGCAGTTCTGTTTGTGGGTGCTTTAACGGCAAACAAAAAGCGTCATAAAAAGAAGCGGAAAAGAAGGAAAAAATAGAAAAAACTCAAAAGGCACTGCAATAGTTTGTCAAACACATAGCGCCTCATGGATAAATCGGTGCCGGCAAGCATGCCCTTGGTCTGCAGCAGACAGCATAGTCCCCCAAAGGGAAGAACCGTTAAAAGAAACAGCGGCAGTCTTCCGGAAAGGGCATGAATACCGCCGGTAATTTCCAACAGACAGCGGCTGGCGCAGAGCAGGGTATCCGGAAGGACAATACCCGTATACCGGGTAAGGCTTCGGGATACAATCAGGGGAAACAGATAGAGCAGATTTCCCACAATGAGATATGCGCCCAGTACGGTGATGCCCTCAATACCGGAGTGGATGGCAGAATCCAGACTTTTTAAGAAAGGCTCCGGCGCGGCTTCTGACGGACTTTTTTGACACAGGTATAGCGGCAGAGGGGAAATGAGCCGGACAAGCAGGGCATAGAGAAAAGGAATGCCGTATATTCCTAAAAGGAAGAACACGGCAGGAATATTTTTAATAGCCAGGGACGGAAGCAGGACGGAAAGGATGAACAGAGGCCCCATGTTGTTGCAGAACCCCAATAGATACTGGGCTTCTTTGCGGGAAAATTCCTTCATCCGGTACAGCTCCGCAATGTTTCTGGCACCCATGGGAAAACCGCACAGAAAGCCCGTCAGGACACAGTACACACCCTGTGGACTGATGCGAAGCAGCGGACAGAGAAGGGGCGAAAGAAAAAAGGAAAGCTTTTCCGTCATCTGCTGACGCACGAGCAGG
>SAMEA104315421__coassemble_866_pt1 | contig 23752 bp, 21 predicted proteins | sample SAMEA104315421__metabat2_high_PE_053 | metagenome-assembled genome bin SAMEA104315421 (sample SAMEA104315421) | gut metagenome | biome: Monkey gut; feature: monkey-associated habitat; material: faeces | place: China | collected 2013 | reverse complement strand
AATATCGGGGCAGGTAATGCCATGACCGCACTTTCCCAGATGCTGCAGTGTAAAGTAGATATGCAGGTTCCGCAGGTCAAACTGCTGGAATTTAAAGATGTGGGCGCTCTTATGGGCGGCGAGGAACAGATTATGGTGGGCATTTATCTTGCCGTAGAGGGAGATATTACCGGCAGCATTATGTTCCTTGTCAAACAGGACAGCGCCAAGCATCTGGTAAACAAAATTATGATGGGGATGGGAGGCAGCGAAGGTCCCGGCTTGAATGAAATGGAGCTTTCCGCTATGAAAGAGGTAAGCAACATTATTACGGGAGCGTATCTGAACTCTTTGTCCGCACTTACCAATTTGAAAATTTATCCTTCACCGCCGGAGCTTGCGGTGGACATGGCAGGAGCTATTTTAAGCGTGCCGGCTATTGAATTCGGAGCCATAGGGGACAAAATCCTTTTGATTCAGTCACAGTTCTACGACGACACAATGATTGATGGATATTTTATTCTGATTCCGGATTTGGAATCCTATGCTAAGATACTGCGTTCACTTGGAATGATGTAGATGGGAGTAGACATGGGTGAATTGATAAAAGTGGGTATGGCCGATTTTAAGATATGTTCCGGCACGGACGGTCTGACCACCCTGGGGCTGGGGTCCTGCGTTGGCATTGCCATTCGGGATACCATGACACATATAGGGGGACTGGCGCATGTCATGCTGCCGGACAGCACCGCTATCCGCGGAGGCAGCGACAATATTCCGAAGTTTGCGGATACTGCAATCAGGGAAATGGTGCGCCAGATGGAAGAAATGGGAGCAAGAAGAAGCAGGATGACTGCCAAGCTTGCCGGAGGCGCTATGATGTTTGCATTTCAGAATAAGTCGGATCTGGTCCGTGTAGGAGAGCGAAATGTAGAAGCATCCAAACAGATTCTGCAGAGTATGCAGATACCGGTCATCGCGGAGGATACCGGCGAAACTTACGGACGAACCGTTATTTTTTACCCGGAAACGGGCGACTACGTGATCAGAGCGGTGGGAAAGCCGGAAAAAACCATTTAAGGTCTGGCTTTCGGAAAGGCATGGTAGTTTATGAAAAGAAGAAATATACCGCTGATTTTAATGCTGGTGGCGGGTGCTGTTACCGGCATTATTACTTGTGTGAAGGGCTATTCCATTGTGGAAAAGCTGACAGCGTTATTGATTTCATTAGTTGTGTTTTATCTGATAGGGGTGTGCTTCAAAACCCTTCTGGATGTTTTTGACAGACAGAATGCCGAAAGGCAGAAGGCGGAGGAAGAAGCGGAACAGGAGCAGGCGCAGAAGGAAAAAGAACAGGCAGCCGGTAAGACGGAAGGAAAGTAGGGAAGCCGGCACAGGCAGCATGCAGGAAGGAAGACAGTAAGCAGCCGGCACAAGGCTGACCGTCAAAAGTAAGATGGGAAAGGCAGGGTTCAGACCATGGATGAAGCAGGCAGAAAAAAGCTTTGGACAGAGTATGATAAAAGCAGAACCCCGGAGTTAAGAGAAAAAATCATATTGGAATATGCACCGCTTGTCAAACTGGTGGCGGGCAGACTCAGCATGTATCTGGGGTATAATGTAGAGTACGACGATCTGGTCAGCTATGGGATTTTCGGTCTGATTGATGCCATTGACAAGTACGACTACGCAAAGGAAGTCAAATTTGAAACTTATGCCAGTCTGCGTATCCGTGGAGCCATTCTGGACCAGATAAGAAAAATGGACTGGATTCCCCGAACTATAAGGCAGAAACAGAAACGCATCGATGCGGTCTGCAAGGACATTGAAACAAGACTGGGCAGGAGCGCCACGGATGAAGAAATTGCATCGGAACTGGGTATTTCGGATGATGAATATCTGGAATGGCAGAGCCAGATGAAAATAACCAACGTGGTTTCCCTGAACGAATATATGGAACAGGGCGCGGAGGTACCGGCGGAGGGCAATCAGTTTACCACCTCACGGTTTGACAGCCCGGAGGAAAACATTGAAAAGGAAGAGCTGAAAAAGGTGTTGGAAGAGTCCCTGGAGCAGCTTACCGAAAAAGAAAAAAAGGTCATTCTTCTTTATTATTATGAAGACCTGACACTGAAAGAAATCAGCAACGTACTGGAGGTTTCCGAATCCCGTATTTCCCAGCTTCATACCAGAGCGTTACAGAAGATGAAAACGAAAATGGGAGATTACATGGGAATTTTTGCAGGATGATGGAGGATATGGCTTATGCAGAATGCGTATTTTAAAATTACATCTGACGGCAGCAAATTCGGATTATTACTGGAACCGCCAAAAAACGGCGGAGAACCCTTAAATATAGCCGAAGTCATGGATTACTTAAAGGAACAGGGAATGGTATTCTCTTTTGAAATGATTAGTGATGCCATAGAGTCCGGCGAGCGTAAGATTTTACCCCTTGGAACCGGTAACTGTCCCCGCATCAACATGGAATATGAGGTCAGGGTTACCGAAGACGCCATGCAGGCATATGTAAGGCTTTTCAGTCCGTCCGACACCGGTGCGGCTTTGACTGCCGGTGAAATTATCCGCGGACTGGCGCAGAAACAGATAAAGGTGGGCATCCTGGAGGAAGCCATAAAAGAAGCCATAGAAAAAGAAATGTACTGTACCGATATTCTGGCAGCGCAGGGCAGCCTCATAAGGGAAGGAAAGGATGCATATATTACCTATCTGTTCAATACGGACCCCAAGGTACGTCCTACGTTAAATGAAGACGGCAGTGTGGATTTCTTCCATCTGAATACCTTAAATCCCTGTAAAAAAGGAGACGTTCTGGCAAGGCTTACGAAAGAGGACCCGGGCGAGGCAGGCATGACCGTTTACGGAGCCAGTGTAAAGCCGAAGCCCGTCAGGAGAGCCTCTCTCCGATGCGGAAAAAACCTGACGGTTTCCGAAGACGGTACGGAGCTTATTTCCGAAGTGGACGGTCACGTTTCGTTCCTGGACGGCCGGGTTTTTGTATCCGATGTATTGGAATTAAAGAATGTGGATACTTCCACAGGCAATATAGATTTTGAAGGCAGTGTTACGATTGAAGGCAATGTGCAGTCCAACTTTTCCGTGAATGCGGGTGGAAACATTCTCGTACGTGGGCTGGTGGAAGGGGCCACCTTAAAATCCGGTGGGGATATCATTCTTATCCGCGGCATGGCGGGAGCCGGAAAGGGCAGCCTGACGGCGGGCGGCAATATTGTTGCCAAGTTTCTGGAAAACACCACGGCTTCGGCCGGCGGTTATGTGCGCTCGGAGTCCATTCTGCACAGTACCGTAACGGCAAAAGAAGAAATTACCGTAGACGGAAGGAAAGGCTTTATTTCCGGCGGTAAAATCGCAGCCACAAATCTGGTGGAGGCAAAGACCTTAGGCTCCCATCTGGGAACGAACACCGTCATTGAAGTAGGGGTAATTCCCGACAGAAAGGACAGACTGAACAAGGTCAGGAAAAGCATCGGCGAGCTGACAAAGAAAATTCATGACATAGACCCGGTGATTGTAATGTATTCGCAGAAGTATAAGCAGGGTGTTTCCATCAGCATGGACCAGATGAAGTATCTGAAGAACTTAATTCAGGCAAGGGAACAGTGCACAAAGGAGCTGAAGGAATTTACCGCTGAAGCGGAAGAAATCGAAAGCATGATATCCAGACAGGCAGATGCCCAGGTAATTGTCCACGGAGAGGTATATCCCGGTGTACGTATTGTAATCGGAGATGTTTCCATGTCGGTACCCGGCAATATGCAGTACTGCCGCTTTATCAGGCTGCGCGGAGATGTGAAAATGGTAGGAATTTAAAGGGAGGTAGTTGTATGGCAATCGGTGGAATTGAAATGACATCCATAGTCAGGTCGCAGGATTATACGGCCATTAAATTTAACGAAGACAGCAAAGGTGTCATGCAGCAGAGCAACCTGATAACCAGCATGCATCAGCAGGAGGAGCAGAGGGCAAAACAGGTCAACCAGGGAAAGGATGCGGACTGGCAGCAGAAAAAATTCGATGCCAGGGAAAAGGGTAACGGTCACTATGCCGGCAATTCCGGACAAAGAAAGAAGAAACAGGAAGAGGAAAAAGCGAAAAATGCTTTGTATCACAGCTCCGGCTTTGATATCAAGATTTGAAAGCGTAAGGTGGAGAGCATATGACAACATTGGAAATCGTTTTGCTGATTTTGGGAATTGCCATTTTTGTACTCAGTTTTTTTGTGTTTGCTGGAAACAGCAGACAGGATCTGACGGAAATCAGGGAAGAAGTGAAGGAAGAGGTCAGGCAGGCGGTAAACGTGCAGATGGCGGAGGCAGGCAGACGGTGGGAAGACACCCTGCGCGAAAAAGCGGAGGATGCCGTGAACAATACGGAACGGGAACTATCCAAGGTTTCCAACGAAAAGATTATGGCGGTCAGCGAATACTCCGACACAGTGCTTGCGGAAATCGATAAAAACCACAAAGAAGCCATGTTTCTATATGACATGCTCAATGACAAGCATAAGGACATAGGCAGAACCATTGATCTGGCAACGGATTTTAAGGGCTTGGACGATATTGCGGAAGAGACCTTTGAAACGAATACTCCGGTGGCTGAGGTGTCTGCTTATGAGGAAACATCTGCTGAGACACAGACCGCAGATTCGAATTCTGTTAAAGAAACGAAGTCCGGAACCCTGCAGATGAATCAGACGGATATCAGCTTTATGCAGGACGGTGGCAACAATAACGAACGGATACTGGAGCTGCACAAGCAGGGAAAATCCAATGTTTCCATAGCTAAGGAGCTGGGGCTCGGCGTGGGCGAAGTCAAGCTGGTAATTGACCTGTTTGAAGGCATGAAATAAGGACAGAAGGAACAGAAGCATGAAATTGAAGTACTATTTACGGGGACTGGGTATCGGCATTCTGGTAACCACCGTGATTTTAAGCTTAGCCGGTGTCGGCAGGAAAAACATGACGGATGAAGAGGTCGTGAAGAGGGCAAAGGAACTGGGAATGGTGGAAAGCACTCTGCTTTCCGACCTGCCGGACCAGACAAAAACGGATGAGGTCAGACCCACGGAGCCGGAAACCAGCCTGCAGCCGGAAACATCGGAGCCGGAGCCGGAAGAGTCGGCTTCCACACCGGAAACACCGGAGGCTCCGGAAGAAACACCTGTGGCTTCGGAAGAAACACCGGTGGCTCCGGAAGAAACACCGGTCAGCCCGGAGGACGGAAATCCGGATACTTCCGCATGGGAAACAGTTACCCTGGTAATCGGAAGAGGAGAGAGCTCCACCACCGTGAGCAAAAACTTAAAGAAGGCGGGAATCGTGGAGGATGCCGCCGCCTTTGACAGATTTTTATGCAATAACGGCTATGATAAAAAAATCATAACGGGCACCTATGAAATCCCGTACGGAGCATCCGAAGAGGAAATCGCAAAAATCATTACAAGAAAGTAGAAACCCCTTGCAATAGGGGTTTTCTTATGTTATAATTCGAATGTTGTGACAAAAAACACGTAAATTTATTCGCAGCCGGTGTCAGTTTTCTTCAAAAAAGGAACAGATTAGCTGTGGAGGCGTCCGTATTTTAACGCAGATGCGGAGGGAAAATTTACGGAAGACTATTAACCAAACGGAGGTAAAAACATGAGCGTTATTTCTATGAAACAGTTACTTGAAGCAGGTGTTCATTTCGGACATCAGACCAGAAGATGGAACCCTAAGATGGCTCCTTACATCTTCACCGAGAGAAATGGTATCCACATCATCGACTTACAGAAGTCTGTAGGCAAGGTGGATGAAGCTTACAAAGCCATTTCCGAAATCGCTGCACAGGGCGGCACCATTCTTTTCGTAGGTACCAAGAAGCAGGCTCAGGATGCTGTTAAGACAGAAGCTGAGAGATGCGGTATGTACTATGTAAACGAAAGATGGCTTGGCGGTATGCTTACCAACTTCAAGACCATCCAGTCCCGTATTGCAAGACTTCATGCAATCGAAACCATGTCCGTAGACGGTACTTTCGATGTTCTTCCCAAGAAGGAAGTTATTGCACTGAAGAAGGAATGGGAAAAGTTAGAGAAGAACTTAGGCGGTATCAAGAATATGACCAGAATTCCTGATGCTATTTTCGTAGTAGATCCCAAGAAGGAAAGAATTTGCGTACAGGAAGCTCATTCCTTAGGAATTACTCTGTTAGGTATCGGCGATACCAACTGCGATCCCGAAGAATTGGATTACATCATTCCCGGTAATGATGACGCTATCAGAGCCGTAAAGCTTATCGTTTCCAAGATGGCAGATGCAGTTATCGAAGCAAAGCAGGGCGAAGCTGTTTATACAGACGCTGACGTAGAAGCTGCTTCCGAAAATGCAGATGTAGAAGAAATCGCAGCTAACGAAGAATAAGAATAACGAAAGGACAGGGTAAACTTATTATGGCAAATATTACCGCAGCTATGGTAAAAGAACTGCGTGAAATGACCGGCGCAGGTATGATGGATTGTAAAAAGGCTTTAACAGAAACAGACGGAAATATGGATGCCGCTGTTGAAGTATTAAGAAAAAGCGGTGCTGCTAAGATGGAAAAGAAGCAGAGCAGAATCGCAGCAGAAGGTATTGCCCGCGTTGCTGTAAAGGACAATGTAGCGGTTGTAGCGGAAGTTAACTCCGAAACTGACTTCGTTGCCAAGAACGAAACCTTCCAGGAATTCGTTCAGACCGTAGCCGATACCGCACTTGCATCCGACTTAAACGGCGGAGCAAACGGCGAAGACATCGATGCACTTCTTAACATCAACGGACTGAATGAATTACTCGTTGAAAAGACCGCAACAATCGGAGAGAAGTTATCCATCCGCAGATTTGCAAAGGTTACCGGCGATATCGTTACTTCCTATATCCACGGTGGCGGAAGAATCGGTGTTATCATTGCAGCAAAGGGTACCAACAACGATGCGGCAAAAGAAGCGCTGACCAATATCGCTATGCAGGTTGCAGCAATGAATCCTCAGTACATCAGCAGAAATGATATTTCTGAAGAAGAACTTGCTAAGATTAAAGACATCACAACCGACAGCGCATTAAATGATGCAACAACTCTTCCCAAGCCTATCTTAAACAAGTTATTAGACAAGGCAATTAACGAGAAGTTATGGAGCGAGGATGACATCCAGCAGTTTGAAGAACATAAGAACAACATGAATTATGTATGGAATTTCCTTTCCGATGCTGCAAAGGCTAAGCTCGGTGAGTTGGCTATGGCAGACAAGGAGTCCATCGTCGCAGAGAAGATGTTCGCAGGCGTTGTAGACGGCCGTGTATCCAAGCAGTTAAAGGAAATCTGCCTTCTTGACCAGACCTATGTTAAGGCTGAAGATGGTAAGCAGTCCGTAGCTAAGTATCTTGAGTCCGTATCCAAGGATATCGTAATTACCGAGATGGTTCGTTTTGAAGTTGGTGAAGGTCTTGAGAAGAAGAACGAAGACTTCGCAGCAGAAGTTGCAGCTCAGGCCGGTATGTAATCCGTAATTTTATAAAAAAACAAAAGCAGGGCATTCCGCTTAGGTGGAGTGCCCTTTTTTGGTGAGAAAGCAGAGAACAGATTTTTGAGCAAATTAAAAAGCCAATGCTATAGCACCGGCTTTTTAATGTAAGGAGATGAGCTTTGAAAGCACATCCGTCTTATTCACCTTTTTCAAGATTTGCAAGAACCTTCTTTAACTCTTTAATCTCATTCTTACGCTTTTCACTGTCTTCACTTAATTTTACTATAGAAGTCAACAGTTCTTCTTTGGAAATGATATTGCTGAAGTTACGGTAGTCTTCTAAGAACTGATGTAAAATAATGTTCTTGGAAGAAGCTTCCGGCTCATACTGACGACTTAAAACATTACCGCTGTGAGTAATGCCGCTTACTTTTACAAGGTTTGCATTCAAAAGCTTACGAAGTACAGCCTGAACGGTACTCTGGCTTAATCCTCTGCCGGCATTTACAATATCAGAAGAAGTCATAGGTACACCGCTGTTCCATAAAATATTTAAGATATCCAGTTCACGTGTATTTAACATAGTAACATTCTCCTTTTGATTATAAATTTTTTATGTATCTACACTAAATAATATCACCATTTAGTATACTTTGCATTGTTGAAAATGTCAACATGCCATTGTACAAAAAATGCTTGTCTTCGCACAAAATTTAATCTTTTTAAATAATTTTTCTTATAAAAAATCAGATAGGCAAGATTTAAGAAGTATGTTATAATATTTCAAGACAGATAATCCCGTTTTTACGGATATAATTTGAGCATATCTATGAAGGAGGAACAGTATGCTGGTATCGATTATTCCTTTGTTTGATGAAGATATAGCAGTAAGAGCCTATTCTCTTTTTGTTCAGAAAAAGAATTATTTTTTAAATCCCAATCTTTTGGGAGGTGCGCAGTTTGACGGCGCCGGTCATGTGGACGGTCTGGAAGTAATTGACAATATGGGTATGGAAACTCTTTCCAATGATGCGGAGGTTTTTGTACAGGTGAGCAATATTTCCGTATTTTCCGATATTGAAAATCAGTGTGATGCCCCTCATGAAAGAGTGGTGCTCCTTTTAGACAATACGGTTTTGCCGAGTGATATGTATTTGGACAGGCTGAAAGCACTCCGGAAATCCGGTTATAAGCTTGCCATCCGTAAGCTGGAGGTTTCCCAGTTTGAAGATTACAGGGAAGTTCTGCAGCTCATGGATTACATATTGTTAAATCAGAGAAAAATAGATATCAGTAAGGCAAAAATATATTTTCAGAGCCTGTTCCCCAATATTAAGCTGTGTGCGGTTGGCGTGGACAGTATGGAAACCTTTGAAAAACTGAAAGCTGCCGGCGGCTATTCCCTGTACGAAGGCGAATTTTTCCGTATTCCTGGCAACCGGAGCGAGCACGAGGTTTCTCCGCTTAAGGTCAACTACATTCAATTATTGAACATGGTAAACAGCCCGGAATTTGAACTGACGGAAGCGGCGGACATTATCGGAAGGGATACCGCACTGGTTATTTCCTTATTAAAGATGGTAAACCGTATGACGCGAAACTCCACCATTACGTCCATCCGGCACGCGGCAGCCATGCTGGGCGAAAAAGAACTCCGCAAGTGGCTGATTACGGCAGTGGCGGGACAACTTTATACGGATAAACCCAACGAACTGACCAGAATGTCCTTGCTCAGGGCGAAGTTTGCGGAAAATTTAGCACCCGTATTTTCCATGGCAATCCAGTCATCGGAGCTTTTCCTGATGGGACTCTTTTCCGTATTGGATGTTATTCTGGATATGCCCATGAAGGACGCACTGGAAACGATAAAGGTTTCAAAGAATATCAGCGATGCGCTTGTTTACCATAAGGGTATCTTTGCATTCCCGCTTGAATTTATCCTGCAGTATGAAAATGCAAACTGGCAGGAGGTTTCAAGACTGATGATTGTGCATAATATTGAGATGCAGCCGGTTTACGATGCTTATCTGAATGCACTCCGTTGGTACAGGGATACAATTTTTGCAGATACTGACAGTCAGACTGCAGAGGAAAAACCGGAGGAATAGAAATGTCAGTTATTGACCAGAGCAAAATCCGCAACTTTTGTATCGTTGCCCATATTGACCATGGTAAATCAACCTTAGCGGATAGAATTATTGAAAAAACAGGACTTCTGACCAGCAGGGAAATGCAGGCGCAGGTTTTGGACAACATGGATCTGGAAAGGGAAAGAGGTATTACTATCAAAGCCCAGACCGTTCGTACGGTTTACAAAGCGCAGGACGGTGAGGAATACATTTTTAACCTGATTGATACACCGGGACATGTGGACTTTAATTACGAAGTCAGCCGTTCCTTAGCTGCATGTGACGGCGCCATTCTGGTGGTGGATGCCGCACAGGGCATAGAAGCGCAGACACTTGCCAATGTGTATCTGGCGCTGGACCACAATCTGGATGTATTTCCGGTTATAAACAAAATCGACCTGCCGAGTGCACAGCCGGAAAAGGTCATTGAAGAAATTGAAGACGTTATTGGTATTGAGGCACAGGACGCTCCGCTGATTTCCGCGAAAAACGGCATCGGCATTGAGGAAGTGCTGGAAGCCATTGTGAAAAAAATTCCGGCGCCGGTTGGTGACCCGGATGCCCCGCTGCAGGCGCTTATTTTCGACTCCTTATACGACTCGTACAAGGGTGTTATTGTGTTTGTGCGAATTAAAGAAGGCCGGGTAAAGAAGGGGACTGTCATCCGCATGATGGCAACCGGAGCGGTGGAAGAAGTGGTGGAGGTCGGCTACTTTGGCGCCGGACAGTTTATTCCCTGCGAGGAACTGACGGCAGGCATGGTTGGTTATATTACCGCCTCCATTAAAAACGTCAGGGATACGGCGGTCGGTGATACGGTTACCGACAACAACAATCCCTGCAAAGAGCCTTTGCCGGGTTATAAAAAAGTAAACTCCATGGTTTACTGCGGTATGTATCCGGCGGACGGAGCCAAGTATCCGGACCTTAGGGATGCTTTGGAAAAACTGCAGTTAAACGATGCTTCCTTAAATTACGAACCGGAGACATCCGTGGCTCTGGGATTTGGTTTCCGCTGTGGTTTCTTAGGACTTCTGCATCTGGAAATTATTCAGGAAAGACTGGAGCGCGAGTACAATCTGGATCTGGTTACCACGGCTCCCGGTGTTATTTACAAGGTGCACAAGACAAACGGGGAAGTGATTGAGCTGACGAATCCGTCCAACCTGCCGGACCCTTCCGAAATCGAGTACATGGAAGAGCCCATAGTCAGTGCCGAAATCATGGTTACCACTGAATTCATCGGTTCCATTATGGAGCTTTGCCAGGAAAGACGCGGCAGATATCTCGGCATGGAATATATAGAAGAAACCCGTGCTCTCTTAAAGTACGAGCTTCCGTTGAACGAAATCATTTACGATTTCTTTGATGCCTTGAAATCCCGTTCCAGAGGCTATGCTTCCTTCGATTATGACTTAAAGGGCTACGAACAGAGCCGTCTGGTAAAGCTGGATATTCTGGTAAACAGAGAGGAAGTGGATGCACTTTCTTTTATCGTGCATGCGGACAGCGCCTATGAACGCGGCAGAAAAATGTGCGAAAAGTTAAAGGATGAAATTCCCAGACATCTGTTTGAAATTCCCATTCAGGCAGCAGTCGGCGGCAAAATCATTGCCAGGGAAACTATCAAGGCCATGCGTAAGGATGTGCTTGCCAAGTGCTACGGCGGTGACATTTCCCGTAAGAAAAAGCTCTTAGAGAAGCAAAAAGAAGGCAAGAAGCGTATGCGCCAGATTGGTAATGTGGAAGTGCCCCAGAAGGCATTTATGAGCGTTCTGAAGCTGGATGACAGAAATTAAAAACGTGTCAGGAATTGGTATCGGTAATTCCCGACAGAAATTGAGCAAATCATGAAATCTATCAGTATCTATATTCATATCCCATTTTGTGTTAAAAAATGTCAATATTGTGATTTCCTTTCTGCACCGGCGGACAGCCGGACGCAGGAAGTGTATTTGCGCGCCCTGAAACAGGAGATTAGAGAACAGGCTGCCCGTTACCGGGAGTATGAAGTGCAGACAGTTTTCATCGGCGGAGGCACGCCGACCGCCGTGCCGTGCGAAAATCTCTGTGAGGTTTTAAAAACGGTATTTTCCTTTTACCGGATGAACCCGCATGCGGAAATCAGTATGGAAGCCAACCCGGGTACCGTTACGAAGGAAGCTCTTTTGTCGTACCGGAAAGCCGGTATAAACAGGATCAGTATCGGCCTGCAGTCCGCCGACGACGTGGAACTGAAGCTGCTTGGCAGAATTCACACCTACAGGGATTTTCAGCAGACCTACCGGTGGGCGCAGGAAGCCGGCTTTACCAACATCAATCTTGATATTATGTCGGCTCTTCCCGGACAGAGTGTGGAAAATTACAAAAAGACACTGGAAACGGTTCTTTCCTTAAAGCCGCAGCATATTTCCGCGTACAGCCTGATTGTGGAGGAGGGGACTCCCTTTTATGAAAAATACGGGCAGGAGAGTGAAAAACTGCAGGCAACCGGTGAAAAGCAGCCCGACCTTCCTTCTGAAGAAGAGGAGCGGGAAATGTATGCCCTGACGGAAAAGCTGCTTGCCGCTGCCGGATACCACCGCTATGAAATTTCCAATTATGCACTTCCCGGCAGGGAGTGCCGTCACAATCTTGTGTACTGGAAGCGGGGCAACTACGTGGGCTTCGGACTGGGCGCTGCCTCCATGGTGGAAAACGTACGCTTTGAAAACATCCGGGAAATGCAGGAATATCTGGCAGAATATGCGGGAGTGCCGGATGCGGTGCAGGTGTTTGCGGAGGTGGCTCAGGGGGATGCGCAGGTGCTTTCGAACGAGCAGGAGTTTTCCTTGCGTGAGGATACTCACTCTGAAAACGAGCAGGAGCTTTCCTTGCGTGAGGATACTCACTCTGAAAACGAGCAGGAGCTTTCGATAAGAGAGAATGTTCATCCGCTTTCGCCCCAAGAACAGATGGAGGAAACCATGTTCTTGGGACTACGGCTAACAGAGGGCGTATCCAAGGCAGAGTTTCATCGGCAATTCGGCGTCTCCATGGAGCAGATTTACGGGGAAGTCATACGGAAAAATACAGCCAAGGGTCTTCTCATCGACGAAGCCGGGTATGTCTGCCTTACCCGGGAGGGCATGGATTTATCCAACTATGTTATGGCGCAGTTTTTACTGGATGAGGTCTGACGGGCAAAACGGCAGGGCAGTAGGTGCGGCAGGGTAGGCTGACATCGGCAGAGGACCGGTGGCGACTCCGGAGATTTTAGTTTCCGGAAGGTGGAAAGGCCCCTTGGAGATTTTAGTTTCCGGAAGGTGGAAAGGCACTTCAGTAGCAGAAGCTTCATAGAATATTATAAATCTGCTTTTGGAGGTTCTCTTGAAGACTTTTCAAAAACCTTTATCCGCAGAGGAGGAAGCTGCTTACATCCATGTTCTGAAAGACGGCAGTCCGCAGGAAGCTAAGGAAGCAAAGGATATTCTGGTTATCCGGAACATGCGGCTGGTTGCTCACATTGCAAAAAAATATCAGAATGCCGAAGAGGATATGGAGGATTTGATTTCCATCGGAACCATCGGGCTGATTAAAGCAGTGGATACATTTGATGCCGGCAAGGGCAGACTGGCTACTTATGCCTGCCGTTGTATAGAAAATGAACTTCTGATGATGTTTCGGAGCCGGAAAAAAACATCCCGGGAGGTTTCTTTGTTTGAGTCCATCGGAATGGACAAAGAGGGGAATGAAATCAATCTTTTAGATGTCATGGAAGGGCAGCAGACGGATGTGGTGGAACAGATGACACTTCTTGACAACATCCGGCAGATGTATTTTTTTATGGATAAAATTCTGACAAAACGGGAAAAAGAAATTCTGGTACTCCGCTACGGAATCCTGTCCGGCAGGGAAATGACCCAGAATGAGATAGGACGCAAAATGGGGATTTCCCGAAGCTACGTTTCCCGTATCGAAAAAAAAGCGCTTCTCAAACTGAACAATGAATTTGCCAAAATTCATGCATATTCTTAATTCTATTCAAGTTCTTAATTCTACGCATGTTCATAACTCTACGCAGGTTTTTAACTCTGCTCTTGTTCTTAATTCTATGCCCGGCAGCCGGTTCTGCGGCTGCCGGGGAAAAGTCTCTGTGTTCTCATGTTTTCAATTCTTAAATTTGCATTTTTCCAATATTTATTAGGTTATTTCCACATATTCAAATTTAAAGGAGGTTTTTATGTTTCAGGTATTTTATGCAGGCGGCATTCAGGGGATGAATGCCTACAAAGTGCGTGTGGAAGCGGATGTTTCCAATGGTCTGCCGGGATTTGAAATGGTAGGCAGTCTGGCATGCGAGGTCAGAGAAGCAAAAGAAAGGGTGCGGGTTGCCATGAAAAATGCCGGATTTCCGCTGCCGGTGGCACGCATAACAGTCAACCTGTCACCGGCACAGATTAAAAAAGAAGGCACCGGATATGATCTGGCGATTGCAACAGCCATACTGGCATGTATGGGAATGGTGAAAAAAGAAGGTCTGGAAAGCACTGCTTTTTTGGGAGAACTGGCTCTGAGCGGCGAAGTACATAAAACGGATGGAGCGCTGCCCATTGCCCTGCAGCTGCAAAAAGACGGGATACAACGGCTGGTGGTTCCCTGCGCAAACGTGGAGGAATGCCGGATGGTACCCGGGCTTACGGTGGTACCTATGCGGGATATGCAGGATTTATCAGCATTTTTACGGACAACGGAAGAGAAAAGAAAAGAGTGGGAGGTAAGGGGAGCCGAAGTAAATGCCGGGCAGGACAGGACGGAATTCATGCAGGCAAATGCCGGGCAGGACAGGACAGAATTCATGCAGGCAAATCCGGAACAGAACATGCTGGACTTTTCGCAGGTAAGTGGACAGGAAAGCATGAAACGGGCGGCTTGTGTAGCAGCAGCCGGTTTTCACCATCTCCTTTTTTCGGGACCGCCGGGAGCCGGAAAAACCATGATTGCCCAGAGGATTCCGGGAATATTGCCGCCGCTTACGAGGGAAGAGCAGCTGGAGGTTATGAGCATTTACAGTATTGCCGGAAAACCTCTGACAAAAATGCGACCTTTTCAGGCACCACATCATACGATATCCCCGCAGGCTCTGGCGGGAGGCGGCAGAATTCCCAAGCCCGGCGTTTTGTCACTGGCTCATCGCGGAATTTTGTTCCTGGATGAAATGCCCGAGTTTTCCGCAAATGTGCTGGAGGTATTGCGGCAGCCTTTGGAGGAGAAAAAAGTGCAGATTGCAAGAACTCAGGGCGTTTACCGGTACCCGGCGGAGTTTATGCTTGTCTGTGCCCTTAATCCCTGTCCCTGCGGATATTTTCCCGACCGTAACCGCTGCCGGTGTACGGAGCCGGAGATCCGGCATTATCTTGGAAAAATTTCAGGACCTATCTTAGACAGGATAGATATCTGCGTGGAGGCAGCGCCGGTTACCATTAAGGATTTGGATGCCCCGGCTTCCGGATACGACACGAAGACCTTGCGTGTAATGGTAGAAGAGGCAAGAGAAATGCAAAAGAAACGATATAGGGAGACTGCCTATGATTTTAACGGAGAAGTATCCGGCAACGATGTAAAAAAATTCTGCAGACTGGGAGAGAAAGAACAACGTTTTTTGGAACAGGCTTACGAGGCGGGACAGATGAGTGTACGTTCATATCATAAAATCATTAAACTGGCCAGAACGATTGCGGATTTAGAGCATGCAGACGAAATCAGTGTTGCCCATCTGGCGGAGGCAATCTGTTATCACAGCGGTAAAAGGTTATTTGAAAGACGGAACGAATAATACGAGCGGGGAGGATAGAAAGAAAAGCAAATGACAAAGGAATAGAAGATAAATGTAGACGGAAGGAGAAACAAATGACAAACAGAAACAGAATACATATAGCAGATTGGGAAATAGAAAGGGAGCAGTCATATGCCTACTGGCTTATGTGTGCACCGATTGGAGACTCGGCAAAGAGCAGACTGCTTTTGCGGTTTGGGCGTCCAAGCGGTGTTTTTGAAGCTTCGGAAAAGGCATTACTGGATAGCAATTTATCTATTGGGAAAAAGGAAAGATGGATTGCTTATATAAAGGAAAGACAAGAGGAAAATGTCAAGAGAGAGTATGAGGAATTGCAGATAAAGGGCATTTTATTTTATCCGGAATATCATCCGCATTACCCGGCGAAGCTGCTGTCCATTCCGGCGCGACCGTTTGGTATCTTTGTAAAAGGAAAGCTGCCTGACGTACGGCAGCGAAGTCTTGCCATTGTGGGAGCAAGGGACTGCTCGGAATACGGACAGTATGTGGCGCGGCATTTTGCGGAAAAAATGGCACAGAATGGAGTGGCAGTAATCAGTGGGCTGGCAAGGGGAATAGACGGTATAGCGCAGAGGGCGGCAATGGAAGCAGGAGGCGAAAGCTTTGGAGTGCTGGGCAGCGGAGCGGATATCTGTTACCCGAAATCCAATGAAAAATTGTATCGCATGTGTATGGAACGTGGCGGTATTCTTTCTACCTATTTACCGGGAACACCGCCCACATCGAACTTATTCCCGCCGAGAAACCGTATTATAAGCGGACTGTCGGACGGTATCTTAATCATTGAAGCGAGAGAAAAAAGCGGTACCATTATTACAGCAGATCTGGCACTGGAGCAGGGGAAGGATGTGTTTGTGATACCGGGACGTGTGACGGACAGGCTAAGTGACGGCTGCAACAGTCTAATCCGCCAGGGAGCTTCTCTTATCCAGTCACCGGAGCAGCTTTTGGAAGAACTGCACATAGGGTATGGGAAAGTGCCTGTGACGGGTTATGAGGAAGAAGAGAATCCTTATGAGCAGGGAAAGGAAAGCGGAAAAGTTCAATCTGATAACAGAGAGACATTTTCTCATTTTACTCTTGAGGAACAGGCTTTTTTACAGTTATTTGATTTGGAACTGCTCTCCATAGAGCAAATCAGGAGAAAAATGGTTGCAAATTCATTTCTAAAAAACATTACCCTTCCGCAGACCATGGAGATGTTGATGAAATTTGTGATTATGGGACAACTGCGGGCGGAAGGAGGTTATTATGCAAAAATGATGAGTGGTATTGGAGACAAAAAGTAAGCGTCATTTATTTAATTTACGTGCTATCAAGGGAAAAAGATGTTCAGCACGTAAGGAAAGAAGAGAGCTTACGTGCCGTAGAGAAAAATGTAAGTTTGGCACATAAGGAAAAGAGAGTGCTTACGTGCCATAGAGAAGAATAGTGAAATAGGCACGTAAGGAGAGAGAAAAGTCTACGTGCCGTGGAGAAGAAAAGTGAAATAGGCACGTAAGGAGAGGAAAAAGTTTAAATGCCATGGAGAAAAAAGTGAAATAGGCATGTAAGCGGAAATAAAATGATATTTTAATGGACAAAAATAAGATAAAATCAAGGAGAATATGGAGCATTTAACGAAAGTACTATTGGAAAAGAGAGAACAGTTATTACAGATAAAGCAATTTATTGTATCTGACAGGTCCGTTGAACAGAAGGGAATTTTGAGAACCAGCTATAGCTGTGGTAGTTGTCAATATTATTTGCGAACAGAAGAAAATGAAAGCAGGTATCCGAGAGGACAATACTTACATAAAAATGATATGGACATAGCAAGAAAAATTGCGCAAAGGGATTACAATCAAAAGATGCTTAAAGAGATAGAAAAGCAGTTAAAAATTGTAGAAAAGGCTATTTTACAACTACAGAACAATAAATTGGAAGAGATTTACAGGAAAGAGAGCGAGGCAAGGCAAAAACTACTGCACCCATTGGTTCTGCCAATAGAGGAATATGTGAAACAATGGGAGGCTGTTACCTATGAGGGCAAAGCTTTTCCGGACGGGCAGGTAGAAATTTATACGGAGAAGGGAGAGCGGGTGAGGTCAAAGTCAGAAAAGATAATAGCGGACAAGCTATATAAGAAGGGTGTTCCCTACCGTTATGAATTCCCACATAGACTGACAGGAATGGGAATGGTGTATTCGGACTTTACCTGCCTCAGAAAATGGGACAGAAAAGAAATTATCTGGGAGCATTTTGGAATGATGACGGACAGCGCATATGCAAAGAATGCCATGAAGAAAATAGAACTATATGGGAGAAATGGATATTATGCCGGGAAAAATATAATATATACTATCCCCGTTCCAAATAGTAACACGAAACCAGTAGCAGTACCTACCGAGATAATAATGCTATTTTTCTTTTTTCATGACGCCAAAGCGGTAACAATCATCTCAGACAGATACGTAACGTTTCACCACAAATAAAGCATATTTCACCACATATCCGACTATTCATACAGCTTTCATGCTATAATGAAGAAAAATCGAAAGGACCGGTATATATGAAAAAGTTTCTGATAGCATTTATTATTCTTGCTGTAGTCGGAGGTTCTGCGTGGTTCGTTCTGTTTCGTCCCGAAACGATCTCACAGGAAACGCTTACGCAGGATTTTGAAACACATCGTCAGGCGTATGAAGATATTGCGCTGTATCTAAAAGATCATAAAATCACCACTGAGATCACCGATATACCGATAGCAGGCAACAACTATGACGGCGTCATGTTTCAGGACTCGGATGAGTACAGAGCGTTTATGGACGGTGTTATGGAGATCATGAGCGAGGATCATGATGCAATCATTTCGGACGGAAAGACAGTAGAGTTCGTCTATCACAGTACAGGCGGAAAGCTGTGTAAGCTCTACGGTTCGGTGATCTATAACAGCGGAAAAGAAGTCGATGGAAAGATAACAGTTCCGCTGACAACTGACGGCTGGTACTTGTATATTGCACAGGGGTGAACGTATGCAAAAACATATATCGCTTTTTCTGTCGGCTGTATTGCTCCTGACAGGCTGCTCGGCAAAGAACGTTCAGAATGAACCCAAGCCTGCGGATAACACTGTTTATTCCCGTGATAGTGCAGGGATACGCCTTGAAGATGATTTCTACGGCTATATGAATTTTGATCTGCTTTACGGTGCGGATATCCCCGCAGATATGTTTGAAGCAGGAACGCTCCGAATGGTGCAGAAAAATGTTGATGATGTTCTTTCGGACGAGATAATTTCGATCGGACAGCACCCGATCCCATATCCTGACGGAAGTGATGAAAAGAGGATACATGACATTTACAAGCAGTATCTTGATACGGATACAAGGGAGCAGGTCGGACTTGTGCCGCTTGAAAAAGGTATGAATGCGATAGAAAACGCACGGACTGCAAAAGACTTCGCTCATGTCTGCGGTATGATCTATACGGAATACGGTGTTCCGGTGCTGCCTGCTGTCGGTGTTAAACAGGACAATTATGACAGCAGCAAAAATATGCCTTATATCGGGCAGATGCAGCTTTACGATTCGGCTGACGAACTGCAAAACGGCAGAGACAGTGCTGAAAACTTACAGCAGCAAATGGCAGAAATATTGAGATTGCTCGGTCATGATAAGCCCGACAACCTTGCATATGATATTGTCACGATGCTTCTGGATATAGCGGAAGACACTTCCGATCCCAGTAAAATGTCTGTTGAGGATATGTACAATATCCGCAAGTCTGCCGAGCTTGGAACGCTCATATCGGAATACCTTGATGCGGTCGGAATGGGCAGCGGAAATATTTGTGTTCTGGATATCGCACAGCTGGAAAAGATAGGCACTCTGCTGACCGATGATAACACAGAGATATGGAAAGCCCTTGCCGAATGTATGCTTGTGTACGCATATAAAGACGTTCTTCCCTCAAGTTATTCTGAGGCATTTGAACAGGTCAGTTTTCAGACCGACGAAGAAAAGGCAGTACAGACCGTAAATTCACTGCTTCCAAACGAGGTCGGGAATATATATATAAAGAAATACGGCGATGAAAAGACCTTTGCAGCTGTCGGGGATATGACAAGCGATATCATCTCGGCGTACAGAAAATGCATCGAAAACTCAGAACTCCTGACGGAAAACGACCGCAGGGAATGTCTTGCGAAGATAGACAATATCTCTGTAAATATAGGCTGCCCTGATGTAAATGTACACAAAGATGTGCAGCTTTCGGGGAACCTGTTGGAAAGCGTCATACATATCAAAAGCGGTACAGTTTTGGAAATGCTGTCCTCTGCGGATAAAGCCCCGAATGTCGATGAATGGGGTATGCCTGCGTATGCAGTCAATGCATATTATGATTCGCAGAAAAACAGCATTACAGTTCCTATGGGTCTATTCACCGCTCCGATCTTTGATGTGAAAGCCGATCACTATACGAATCTCGGCGGGCTCGGTTCTATCATCGCCCATGAGATCGGTCATGCATTTGATGCAGACGGTATCCTGTACGATGAGCACGGCAATTACCGCCCCGACAGGATCAGCCCAAAACGCACAGAACTGTTGTCCGATGAAGTTTCGGCATATTTTGGCAGTATGCAGATCATGGATACATTTTATATCGACGGCGAACAGACGCAAACCGAAAATGCCGCCGACCTCGGCGGTATGCAGGTGATCGTCTCCATGACAGATGATAAAGAGGAACTGCGGCGTATATTTGAGAGCTATGCAAACTTGTGGGCAACTTTGTCCTATGATACAAATGCTTCCGAACAGATCGCCGATGATGTACACAGCCCTGCGGAGATCAGAGTAAACGGTGTGCTTTCAAGCGTTGACAAATTCTATGAAGTGTACAACATCTCGGACAGTGATAAGATGTTTGTGCCGTATGATAAAAGAGTGAGGGTGTGGTGATATGCAGATTTTCATAAAACTCATATTGCGCAATATCACGATAAAGCCTTTTCGCACGCTTGTGATCGTGCTGTGTCTTGCGGCGGTATCGCTGACATTTTCACTGTGCCTGACGATAAGCTCCGCTTCAAAGGCGGCGGTCGAGGATATGATACGAAACTCGATGGGCAGAACAGACATCACCATGCAAGCTGAAAGGGGCTTTGAAACACTTCCCGAATTGCCCGCTGACTGTGAAAGCCTGCCTGTGATACTTGCAGGATCGTATTTTCAGGTACATGATATCAACAACTACAAATATGTGCAGAAGAGATCTGTATATGTAATCGGTGTTGATACAGAGCGTGCGGCGAAGTTCGGATTTCTGCCGAAGTGTACCGCCACGGCAGAGAATGAAGCTGTTATCAGCTATGCACTCTCACAGCGTTTCGGTTATGATATCGGAGATGAGATAACGCTTCCTTGTGCAGACGGTTCAGAGATCACACTGACTGTCAGCGAGATCGTGCTGAACAAAAATGATCTGTCGGTGATGACACTTGCAGTAATTACTGCTCCCGAAACGGCAAGGACAGTTCTGGCATCGCCCGGTACTTCTGCAACAATCATATATATTGATGCACCCGACGGAAAAGAATCCGAAACGGCGGAGCAGCTCTGTGCAGCATATGCTGATCTTCATGTCGATCAGGTCACAGGCACACCGGAGAGCCGTGACAGTATCCGCAGTGTAACAAGGGCTTTTCTGATCATTTTTGCCGTGACGCTGCTGATGATACTGTTTATCATATCGGTGTTTTCAAAGAATATCCGCTGAAAGGCTTGCTGTCATCGGCACGCTCCACAGTATCGGCGCAGAGAAAAAAACGGCATCTCTCACGCTGCTGACCGAATGTGCAGTGTACGGCATGATAGGCGGTATTATCGGGACGGTTATTTTCTATGCGCTGAAAGATACGTTCCTCGGAAATATGATCCCCCGTGTTGACGACATCGGCGGAAGCGTCAGTGTGCCGCCGTATGTACCTGTATTCGGACTTGTTATCCCGGCTGTGATAAGCTGTGCGGTGTCGTTTGCCTCTCTCATACGCACTTCAAAAATGCCGGTAAAGGATATCATTTTCGGCGGAAAGGACAATGTTTACCAGCCGTCTGTTTCAGGAGCGGTCACAGGGATAATATGCATATTTGTTGCAGTAATTCTGTTTATGGGCAGCTTCGGTTTTATCCCTTCGCTTGTCGGTCTTGCAGCGTTTGTTACCGGGATATGCCTTGTCCTGCCGAAGCTCATGACCGCAGTTTCCGCGTTCACGGCAAAGCATACCTACGGCGGCAGATTCCCTGTCATGCGCCTTGCTCTGATACAGTCGGGAACCAAAAAGACCGCCGTCATGGGAACGGTGATCTGCACGGCAGTTGTCATGATGACGGCTTCCCTTTATATCCTGTCACGCACGGCAGAAGGGCTGTATTCGGTGAGAAATTTCAACTGCGATGCTCTGATAACAAACCTGTCGGAGCGTTCGGAATATTATGATATCATCAGTGCAGACTGCAAAGAATTTATCTATACTGCCGCCGAAACAACAGAGATAAACGGCAGGCTGACAAAGATCAATATATTCGGATATGACAGCTTTGAGATGTTCAAAGGTCTGCGTGACCTGCCCGAAAGTCTTGGAAATGATGAGATTGCGCTCGACAGACAGATGATGAAAAGGCTTGCTATCCACGAGGGCGACAGCGTGACGCTTACATTGAAGCATGATTCCGTCCGCCCTGTAACGCTTACGTTTACGGCAGTGAAAGGGATAGACAGCGTATACTTCGACCAGAAGTACAATGCGGCGGTCATAAGCCTTGATACCTACAAAAGCGTGTATCATGATTATCCGTCCATGCTGCTTGTCAGGGGCGATACCGAGCTTATGCACAGACAGCTTATCGACAAAAGCGCGGAATTTGAAACGGCAGAGGAATACTACGCCCGTATGGATGAGGGTTCGGAAAGCATTACGGGACTGCTTGATGCACTTGCTGTGATCGGAATCCTTCTTGCGGTCATATCGGTATCCGGACAGCAGATGATCGGTTTTGAACAGCGCAGGCATGAGCTTGCAGTGCTTCGTTCGCAGGGTATGAGTATCTCACAGCTTTCGGAAATGCTGCTCTGCGAAACGCTGCTGACTGCTGTTTTACCTGTTCTCCTGTACCTTTGCACCGGGCGCTTTGTGATACTGATAATTGAACAGACGCTGTCATCACTGGATATGCAAATACCGATCAGCTATGAATACTTGGGGATAGCTGAATTTATAGCAGTCATGGCAGCGGCAGTCATATTAACCGTGCTGATACCCATATTCTCACTGAAACGAATGAACACAGCCGAACAGCTCAAATGCGAATAGGAGGCACTATGGAAAATATCATCGAGGTCAAAAACATCTGCAAGAGCTTTGGATGCAAAGAAAACCGCACTAAGGTCCTTGACGATCTATCGCTGACCGTGGAAAAAGGTGAATTTCTGTCACTGATGGGGGCATCGGGCAGCGGAAAATCAACGCTGCTGTATCTGATCGGCGGGTTGGATACACCTGACAGCGGTGAGATACTCCTGAATGGTAGGGATATCGCAAAACTGCGTGACAAGGAGCTCTCTAAGCTTCGCCGTGAGGGAATGGGTTTCGTGTTCCAGTTCTTCAATCTTGTGCAGAATCTGACTGTAGAGGACAACATTCTTCTGCCGCTTGTTATGGACGGAAAAGACCCGAAAAAATACCGTGAAAGGCTTGATTCGATCCTCAAAACAGCAGGGCTTTCGGAGAAACGCAGAAGCTATCCCAGTCAATTATCGGGCGGTCAGCAGCAGAGATGTGCCCTAGCAAGAGCCGTCATCTATGAGCCGCAGATACTACTTGCAGACGAACCTACGGGAAATCTTGACAGCAAAAGCGGAACCGGGATCATGGAGCTTTTCAGGCGCATCAACAAAGAAAACGGCATTACTATTCTTATGGTAACACACTCCCTTGAATGTGCGGCTTATTCAGATAAGGTTATAACACTTTGTGACGGCTGCATCATCAATGATGCTATCAGTTCTTGAAAAACCGTCAAGGTATGTTATACTTGATAAAGAGGTGAGCGTGATGAGGATAGCTGTCTGCGATGATGAAAAATACTTCCGTGATACGATATGTGAGGCGACCGGCACTTTTTACAATAGCCTTGATGTGATATGCACGTCATTTGAAAGCGGCTCTGCGCTGATCGCTGCATTTGAAAAAGGGAAGCGCTTTGATGCGGTGTTTCTGGATATCGAGATGCCGCCGCCCGA
>SAMEA104315421__coassemble_853_pt1 | contig 24371 bp, 25 predicted proteins | sample SAMEA104315421__metabat2_high_PE_053 | metagenome-assembled genome bin SAMEA104315421 (sample SAMEA104315421) | gut metagenome | biome: Monkey gut; feature: monkey-associated habitat; material: faeces | place: China | collected 2013 | reverse complement strand
GGCGGATTCACTCTCTGTCACCACTTTTTCCTGATTCTCATCCGGCTGCTTATTGTCCACCTTTTCTCCGGCAGTTCCGCACCCGGCAAGCCCTGCTGTCACAACCGCCAGCAACAGTATCGCCCCCACTCTGCACTTTGCTCCCTTAGTACTGCATTTTTTCATATGATTTCTCCTTCTTGCTTGCACGCACACCATTTCCGGTGTTCTGTTTTTAGGGAGTATATCATATCAGATATGCATTATCTTTCTTTCTGCGATAAATGGTCATTATTTGCGATAAACGGCAGTATTATGCTCACAATAAATCTGTCGTTATCGGATTTCATCTGGCATTCGCCATGATATTTTTCCACAACTCTTTTTATGTTGACCGTACCGATTCCATGTTCCGCACCACTGCCGGCCTTTGTGGATAGCAGCCTTTCTCCGTCATACCGGATTTCACCTGACATCGGATTTTCCACGAGCAGACACAACGAACCCGGATTTTCCGATGCCCGAATCTTTACATAACGGTCTTTCTGATATGCCACATTCGCCTCTATTGCATTGTCAATGAGATTCGCTATGAGCACGCTGCAGTCAGAATTGTCCATTTGCGACAGTCTGCCAAATGCACCACTCACATCCATTTGTATGGCATTCTCATCCATAATCTCCTTTTTGCCATTCAATAATATGTCCACAATTTCGCTGCCCGTGGCGATCCAGCCGGTATCGATGCTGCTGCTCTCCGTCATTTTCTGGAAATACTTCTTTGCCTTATCGTATTCGCCGCGTTCCATAAGTCCCTGAATAGTCAGCATATGATTCTTCAGATCGTGCCCAAGCCGCACCGCATCCGACTGTTTTTCCTTATAATCCCTGAAATACCGGTACTCAGTATCAAAGCTTTGTCTGTAATTTTCGGATACCGACTTATAATGTCTGGTCAGCTTCCTATGGATTATCCACGCATACACGGCAGCATTTACACCGATTGCAAACAGCACCCACGCAACTGCATACAGGATTCCATCCACGTTGTTGCAGATTCTGTCCAGTCCCGCACAGAACACAGGAGAAAAAAGACTTATTACGAGAAGAAGTATCTCTTCCCCTGCCGTCAGCCGTATGTCGATATGTCTTACCATTACCTCTCTGTTTGCGAGGCATAACACAACCAATATAACTATGTCCATAGCAAACTCAAACACAGACTGGCTCTCCCCGCCAAGACGGATATTGTACCCATCAAGTCCAAGCATGGTGCCTGTCATCTGCATGAGAAAGCCATACATCACATAGAGCAGACACGACAATATACCTTCCAGTCCTGCCCGCACGCGATGTTTATCAACCCGTACAGCACCATACACGACCAGAAATCCCAAAAGCAGGAGCATCTGTAACATATCCTGTTCTTTACACACCAGTGTAACTATTGTGTCATATGCACATATTCCTGCAAATAAAACCAGATAGCTTCGCAGTCTTTTTAACGGCTTTACGCCGAAAAAAAGCTGCATAATAAGCACCATGGAAAATATCTCCAACCCATTTATCAGCACTATACACAGTTGAATTCCCAAATCACCCATTCAGTTCCTTCTCCATTTTTTCCATTATTTTCTTTCTGTACATATTCTCCCGCCGCCTGCTGACCGGCAAGGTATTACCATCACTGAGAATCAGTTTTCCCTTAAAAAGCTCTCTGTGATATCTCATATTTACAATGTATTTTCTATGTATTCTGAAAAAACCATATTCTTCAAGTTCACTCTCAAGTTCCTCAAGGCTTTCTCTTACCGTAACGTGTCCATCTGTCGAATAAATGATTGCGTATTTATCCTCTGCTGCTATATATGCAATATCATCCAGATATATAGGCTTCTCTGCTTCTGAGAACTTCAACATTATATGCTGATTTCCCCGGAATTCTCTCCGTATCTCATCCATAACCTTTTCCATGGAAGCAGGCGTCAACGGCTTTAACAAATAGCGGAATGCTCTTGCCTCGTATCCCCTGATGGCATACTCAGGATGTGCTGTCAGGAACACGACTATACCGTCAGGCATCCGTTCATGGATACTGCGTCCGAGTTGTATCCCATCAAGCTCCGGCATCTCTATATCAAGAAATGTCACAAGCCTGCTGCCGTCACTGTCCAGCTTTCCTGCTCTGATATCCTTGTCCATCGCTACTCCCGAACTGTATGTTACCACCATATCATCCGGCATCTGCATCACATTACGGCAAATAAGCCGCATCTGTTCAAGCTGTTCCTGCTCATCATCACATATTACTATCTTGTATTTTTCATTTCTGTTTTCTCTGATTACCATGTCACTCCCATTACCCTTAAATGCATTATTCCACAACCCCATTCTTTCTTTTTTTCGCATTCCAATTCTTTTCTCTCTTCGTCTGTCAGTATGACTGCTTCTTCCGGTGTTGGATAATATCCGTTCTTTTTGAAAAATTCTTCTTGTGCAGCTTCACAGGCTTCTCTTAAGCTTCTTCCTGTAGGCTTCATACCTTTAGGAAATTCCCAATTAAAATCACTCATCATTTCTCTCCTTCATCAGATAACTTTCCGTCCGGTTCAATGGTTTTTTTCTGTAAAAAAAGAGTTCAGGATTACTTAATGTATCCCTAAACTCATTATCCGTTACTCCGGCATTGTTTAATTTCTGCCGCAAGTCATTATCAATTAAAAGAAACTCTCTATTAAGTTTATGATTTTCTCCGGTGTTTTCCCCTCTTGAAGAAATTCCCTTATCAAGCGTTGGTCCCCCTTGCACATCTGACTGTACTCTTCCATCAGTTTTATCATTGCTGAATTGTCCGTTTTGCTCGGTTTCTCCATTACTGTTTCCATAGTTCATTCCCTCTTTTTGCAAACCACCTGTTACGGTTTCATTGTAAGAGAGCTATCCGATGTTGTCAACAGTATCCTGCACTACTGGTAGCATTGAATTTGCATACATTGGCTGCTTTACTTACCATATTGGGAATCAAAATCTTTGATTTCTTTTAGAACATCTTCTGTGCTGTTATCACTTGTATCATACCATTCCATTCTTTTCAAATATTTTCCAAGCCAGCTGTCATATAATGCGTTGGTAACAATTCCCACGTTGCTGAAAGCATCTTTTGTATCTCCCATTATAAAAATCATAGTTTTATCATCGGAGCCTGCTTCTTCTGTAAACTCATAATTTTGAAAAGCATTTCTTATTGTATCGTACACTGCCTTTCTATCATGCTGTTGCAAACGTAAAATTTGTTCATCGTCAACTTCCACTGTGATTTTGTATAAGTAATTCATGTTCCTCTCCCTCTGCCAGTTCCTTGCCAACTTGCATGGATTGATACTTCCCGGTTTGCACTTAATTACTTTCGCTTATTTCCAAAGGGAACACGTACATTTCTCCATCTTCAATGAATGACGATGAATATGATATAAAAAGCATCGTTCCCAAGTCCATATTTTTCACCCGGTTGCACATTTCACTATCCCCTGACAAGTCTACATAAATAAAATGATTACAGTTTTCCCATGCTTCGGAATAGGAAAATTCAACAACACACATGGTATCATTTATCCATTCGAGAAGCTCCCCATAGAATGTTTTTTCAGTGGAATCACCTGTGTCTTCTGATGCAACAGGTAACTTTTCGGTTTTGGATAGTTCTTCAATACTGTATCCATCAAAACAACTATCGGGATTTGCTACCAAAACAGCAGTTAAATCATACTCGTAAACGTTTTCTGTACCGTCATAATGAATGGCAAAATCAGCGGTTAATCTGATTTTATTGTCATCCCGTTCATAACTGTAATTCGTTATTTCACCATATAAAAGCAGACTGGATGAAGCATTTGCATCCAGTGAATCTTCAAAAGAAATGGCTTTTCCGGTTAGTGACTCTTCGATATATGCAAGTTCATCCGGGCTGATAATACCGGATCCGTTTTCTATCAAAGTATCTAAATAGGCAAAAGAATATCTGGAATTCTGAATAAAGTCCGTCACAAAAGTAGTTTTCCACGTTGCGTCATTTACAGGGGTGCCGGAATCAAAAGAATCGTATGAACAAGCTATCTGGCAGATTGCTCCTTTCAAATCTTCGCTCAATTCAAATTGATCAGCACGGCTGTCCGCCGCATTCTCTGTATTATCTTCTTCCTTAAAATCAGTCTGCGTTGAAGTTTTGTCGGTGCTTTGCTCGGTTAATGAAAGATCTTGTTTTTCTTTGGAAAAGGAACAAGCTGAAATTGTAAGCACCATTAATAACATAATAACTATTATGTAATGTTTTTTCATCACTGATTTTCTCCATAATTGAACGATACACCGATTCATATACTTTCCCCCATATCACTCACTTTGATATGGGTACTAAAAACTCTTTTTCTTTCCTATACCCATTTTCCCTTTTCGTTTTGGGTACAACAAAGCTCTTTTCTTTCCTATACCCATTTCCGCTCTTTTCTTTGGGTACAACAAAGCTCTTTTCTTTCCTATACCCATTTTCCCTAATTTCTATGGGTACTGGCATCATTTTTTCCTTGTTGTACCCAATTTTTATTTGGACAATAAACATACCGTCTCCACATTCGCCGTCCATGGGAACTGGTCAACGGCGGTAGCTTTTTCCACACGGTAGCCGTTTTCCAGAAATACCGCCAGGTCACGCACAAGGCTGGTGGGTTTGCAGGAAATGTAAACAATACGCTCCACACCGTAGTTTATGATTTTCGGAAGTGCCTTGGGATGAATGCCGTCCCTCGGCGGGTCTAAAATAATGAAGTCAGGCTTTTCGGTGATGTCATCCAGTACCTTCAATACATCTCCCGCTAAAAATTCGCAGTTGGTAAGACCGTTTAATGCGGCATTTTCTTTGGCTGCCTCTACAGCCTCCTCCACGATTTCCACACCGATGACCTTACCGGCTACGGGCGCCATAAGCTGGGCAATAGTACCGGTTCCGCTGTATAAATCAAAAACCACGCTTTCCTTGCCTCCGCTTAATTTGCCGATATAACTTCTTGCCGTTTCATAAAGGACTTCGGCTCCCAGAGAATTGGTCTGGAAAAAGGAAAAAGGCGTAATACGAAATTTCAGCCCCAGAAGTTCCTCGTAAAAATAATCTTTTCCATATAAAATACGGGTTTTATCACTCTGTACCACATCCGCAATGGAATCGTTCTCCATATGAAGTACGCCTGTCAGAGTTCCGTCCAAAGACAGTTCCTGCAGTAAAGTACAGAAACCGTCTATCAATTCCTGCAAGCCGGATGCCGTTTCCGCCTTCCAGGGCCTCTGGGTTGTGGTTACAAGCGCCACTAAGATTTCGCCGGTCTTTACCGCTTTCCGCACAAGCAGATGGCGTAAGAAGCCTTCGTGGGAGAGTCTGTGGTAAAAGCAGACATTTCTTTCCGCAAAATAATCCCTGACTGCCGTAAGGATTTTCCGGTAATCCTCATCCACAATCCGGCAGTCGTTTACGGTAAGGACATCGTAAAAACTGCCTCTTTTGTGCATGCCGAGAGTAAGGGGACCGTCCTTCGTTTCATCGCCAAAGGAAAACTCCATTTTATTGCGGTATGCAAAATAAGCCGGGCTGGCTTTGATACCTTCCCAGTGATAAGCACCCTGTCCGTCAAGCAGCACACTGTCTAACAGACGTTTGACCTGACCCTCTTTGATTTTCAGCTGTTCCTCATAGGGAAAAGACAAATAAGTACAACCTCCGCACAACCCAAAATGGGAACACGGACTTCCGCACTCCAACGGTGACTGTTCTGTCACCTGAAGGAGACGGCCTTCCGCCTTCCCTTTTCTAAGCTTGCTTATGCTGAAGGTTACTTTCTGTCCAGGCAGAGCATTCTTTACCACACAGACATCCTCTCCCACCTTTACGATTCCTTTGTTGGGAAAGTCTATCCGCTCCACTACTCCCTCATATACCTGTCCTTTTTTCATAACCCTGTACCTTTTTCCTGTTTATTACTCTTCTTCGTCCTCGAAGTCATCTTCTTCGTCAAAGCCGTCTTCGTAATCATCCTCAAATTCGTCTTCAAAATCATCCAGATAATCCGGCTTTTCAATAAATACCTTGTATACTGCGTATGCAATAACCGCTACCAGCAGTACGGCGGCAATGATACCGAAAATCAGGCAAAGCTTGTTGTCCTTTTTTTCCTCTTTTTCTTCTAATTCTTTCTTGTGAAGTAAATCGTTGATTTTCACTTCGTTTGATTTTACAATGTCCAGTAAATTTTCTAATTTGTTCATGGTTCCGTCCGCCTTTCCTATATTTTATTTATCTGTATATGGTTATTTTTCTTATAAACAAATCTGCTTTTGTTCATTATAGCATGATTTTTGCGGATTATCTACACTCTTTTTAATTTTGCAAAGGAGGCATACATAATTTTCTGACCGGCAAGGTCAAATTCCACGGTAACCTTGTAGTCTCTCGGCTCCTTCTGCACGGCTTTCACGGTTCCCTCTCCGTATTTTACATGTTTCACACGGTCGCCGGGTCCGTAATCGATTTCCGTACTCACATCCATGGAGCTGCCCTTGGAAATGCCGGCAATCCGGTTCAGGGCGCCCATATCCTTGGCAATAAAAGGCTTTCTGGCAGTTACCGTGACTTTGGGTTTTACAACCGCCTTGGGGCGGAAATCCGTCGTGCTGCCGCTGTCTGCCTGAAATCCGGTAAAGGAGGAGCTTCCAAAATCCATAATCTCTTCCTTTGGAAACTTCGGTACCGGCATGGTATTGTCCAAAAGCTCCTTCGGAATTTCCCGGACAAAGCGGCTCACCGGATTGTACTGGGTTTCTCCTCTCACCATACGCATCTTGGCGCAGGTTAATGTCAGTTCTTCCTTGGCACGGGTAATACCCACATAAGCCAGGCGTCTTTCTTCTTCCATATCGGACTTGTCATCGGAGACAATGGTCATATAGCTGGGAAATACACTGTCCTCCATGCCCGCTAAATACACATGGGGAAATTCCAGTCCCTTCGCACTGTGCAGGGTCATTAAAAGAACCTTTTCGTCCTTGTCCCCCACCTTGTCAATATCCGCCACCAGCGCCACTTCCGCCAGGAATTCACTCAAGGTGGCTTCTTCGTGCTGTTCCTCATAGTATGTCACTTTACTGACCAGTTCATCCACGTTGGCGATTCTGTCCTCTGCATCCTCTTCATCCGAATTCTGCAAATCTTCCACATAGGCTGTTTTTTCCAGCACATCATCTATCAAATCCCTGAGACCGTAATAGCTTAACTTGCTGCGGAATGTCTGAATGAGCTCCACAAAAGGCTTTACTTTGGCTGCTGCCTTTCCCAGCGTCATGATCCGGTCGGCTTCTTTCAGCGCATCGTAAAAGCTGATCTGTCTGTCATCCGCATAAGCCTGCACCCTGTCTATGGTGGTCTGTCCGATGCCACGTTTCGGGATATTGATAATACGCTTCACGGCAACATCATCCTGACCGTTATCAATGGTTTTCAGGTACGCCAGAACGTCCTTGATTTCTTTTCGGGCATAAAAGTTCACACCGCCTACCACATCATAGGGAATACCTTCCGCAATCATACGTTCTTCCAAAAGGCGGGACTGGGCGTTGGTACGGTAAAGCACCGCATAATCCCCATAGCTTCCCTCACCTCTTTTGACGCTGTGTGCAATATCGTCCGCAATGTATTCGGCTTCCTCATATGCCGTATCGAACTGTCGGAAATGAACCTTGCCGCCGTCCCCTTTATCCGTCCAGAGTTTTTTCTCTTTTCGTCCCACATTGTTGTGGATAACGGCATTTGCTGCATTTAAGATATTCTGCGTCGACCGGTAATTCTGCTCCAGCCGAACCACATAGGCATCCGGATAGACCTTCTCAAAATCCAGAATATTCCGGATATTGGCGCCGCGGAATTTGTAAATGGACTGGTCATCGTCACCGACCACGCAGAGGTTGCGGTATTTGTCCGCCAAAAGCCGTATCAGTTCAAACTGTGCCGTATTGGTATCCTGATACTCGTCCACCATAATGTAACGGAATCTCTCCTGATAGGAATGCAGCACTTCTTCATTTGCCTTAAAAAGCTCCACGGTCTTTACAATAATATCGTCAAAATCCAGTGCATTGCTCTTTTTTAAGGTTGCCTGGTATTCTCTGTAGATTCTGGCAATCTGCATTGCCTTATAATCTCCGCTGCTCTGGATTTCATACTCCGTCGGGGAAAGCAGCTCGTCCTTGGCTGCCGAAATAGCCGCCATAATACTTCTTTCCTTATACATTTTAGGGTCTAAATCCAGCTTTTTTATAATATTTTTTACCACTGTTTTCTGGTCGTCCGTATCGTAAATGGTAAAGCTGTTGTCAAAGTCTATTCTGTCAATATAGCGGCGTAAAATCCGGACACAGGTGGAGTGGAAGGTTGCCACCCAGACCTGCTCGGCGCCCATGCCGATTAAATTGTCCACACGCTCTCTCATTTCGCCTGCTGCCTTGTTGGTAAAGGTAATGGCTAAAATATTCCAGGGATTGACTCCCATTTCATCTATCAGGTAGGCAATGCGGTGTGTCAGGACTCTCGTCTTGCCGCTTCCTGCCCCTGCAAGCAAAAGAACAGGTCCGTCTACGGTGTAGACGCCCTGCTTCTGCGGTTCATTCAATGTATCATATATACTCATAAAAACCTCTTAAATTCAAATTTCCTTTTTATGCTTCCGCCACCTTGCTGAAATTCCAGGAATAAATGTTCATTTCGATAATCGGAGAACCGCAGTACTCACATACCTTGGCTCCCACACCGGACAAGGGGGCTCCGCAGTTGGGACAGTTGATTCCCAGTGCCGCATCATGCAGATTTTCTATCATATCCCTGTCCTGTATGTAAATGCATTCCACATTGTACCGGGTCTGCGTCTTCATACTGTTGCTGCCGCTGATTACGTTTCCGTTTTTTTCCTTGTAGTGGGTGTATTCCACAGATGACTGGAATACCACGGCACATTTTACTTTGTCTTTGTTGTAGCCGGTGATTTCCGTCCGGTGAATACGGATACCGTCAAACTGCTCCCTGGTATCCTCTGACTCTAAAATGGAAAGACGCATGGCTAACTGCTCTTTTAACTCTTCCGTACCTTCCGATAAAAGAGAGACATTGTTTGCATCAATGCTTCGCAAATAAGAGGTCAGCACATTTTCCGCGCGGCTCTTCATTTCCTGATAATGGAACTCCGGAAAATCCCTCTGGATACGTGGCAGATAAAGACTGGTCACACCGGCAACCGACTTGGGTGTGGATGCCACCTCCAAATCTCTCTGTTTTATCCCTTCTATTAAATCCGATGTACCGAATACCGTCTGTGAAAAACGGCTGACTTTCCGCTTAATATTACGGTAGGCGTAATAAATTACGCCTACCAGTACAAGCAGAAGAACCAGTACAATAATCAGGCCTACGATTGCTGAACTCATTGCTCTTCTCCATTATTGTTTTTTAATTGCTTACTGAATGTCGTTATCGTCAAAAACGTCTCCGCATTCCGGGCAGAATTTAGGAGGATGTGTGGGGTCTTCCGGCTCCCATCCGCACTTGTCGCACTTGTAAAGCGGTGCGCCTTCCGGTTTCTTCTTGCCGCAGTTGCAGCAGAATTTACCCTGATTTACCTGACCGCAGGAGCAGGTCCAGCCGGCTTCCGCAGGCTTGGGACTTCCGCATTCTACACAGAATTTTCCTCTGTTGTCAGCCTTGCCGCAGGAACAGGTCCAGCCTAATATGGGCTCTGCTGCGCCGCCTGCAGGTGCCGCGGGAGCTGCCTGTGCAGGGGAAGCCTGCTGCTGTTGCTGACCCATTGCAAAGAGGTTGCCGGCGTTCATGCCGCCTGCCATCTGTGCCATATTCATTCCGGCGAATGCCATCATGGGGCCTGTAGAGGTATTGCTTGCTGCAGACTTCATAGCTTCCATCTGTGCTGCCGCAATACCGGCTGCTGCCATGTTCGGATCTTTGTAAACAGCCTCGTTCTGTCTTGCACGAATCATCTCGGAAACGTCCTTCGGCAGAGAAGGATTGAAGGTAATGGAAACCATTTCAATACCGCGGGCTGCCATCCACTGCTCACTCAGCTCGGTGTTCAGTGCATTTACCAGTTCCTTTGTGCTTCTGGGAAGCTCGCTGTAGCGGATGCCCTGTGCAGAAAGTTCACCCAGTGCAGGCTGCAGTGCGGTAATCATTTCATCCTTCATGAAGCTTGTCAGTTCGGATTTGTTGTAAGAATCTTTTACGTTGCCGCAGACCTTGGTGTAGAATACCACGGGATCTGCAATATGGAAGGAATATTTACCGTTACACTTTAATTCGGTATCTAAATCCAGTCCGATTTTATTGTCAACCACACGGAAAGGAATGGGAGTTGCCGTACCGTAAAGGTTGTTCATGATTTCTTTTGTATTGAAATAATACACTCTCTGGTCCTTGCCTGCATTGCCGCCAAAGGTAAATCTTCTCCATGCGGTAACGGCAGTCTGTCCGAGACTCTGTAAGAAGTTGCCTGCAAAGATGGAAGGCTCGGTGGAGTTGTCGTATTTGAATTCTCCGGCCTCTGCACAGATATCCACGATTTTTCCGTTGTCAACGATCATCATACACTGACCTTCATTGACCGCAATCACGGAACCGTTGGAAATAATGTTGTCCTGCATGCCCTTCGTGTTATAGTTATGTCCGTCGTTTACTTTCTTCTGTCCTTTTACCATCAGGGTATCGCTGTCGATGGAATCACAGTAGAAATATTCCAACCACTGATCACCCAATGTAGAGCCGATTGCGTCTACACCGATTTTGGCAAGTCTGATTAAACCCATTTTCTCATCCTCCGTTTACATAATTATTTTCTATACCAGTTTATGAACAGGCTTATCTTTATTGTATCAAATTTAAGTCTTTTTCTCAACAAACTTTTACAAGAATTGGATTTAATTCTTTACAAAAGCATTTTTATTTCATAAACTGTATTTGTACGGCTTTTTTCACCGGACAAATACAGTGTAACACACAAGGAGATATACAACATGGGCAAAAAAGCTACAAAAGCTGCAGATAATATGTACTATCTTGCACGATACGAAGCAGCAAAGGAAAATGATGATTTTACCAGCCGGGAGAAAGCGGCGGAAATTATCGGCATCGACCGCACAAGGCTTGCCCGTATAGAGCTGGACGCCATCAACCCCTACCCCGAAGAAGTTCTTGCCATGTCGAGGACATACAATTGTCCTGAGCTGTGCAATTCTTATTGCGCCAGAGAATGTCCTGTCGGCAAAGGCAGTGTAAAAGAAGTTACCATTGATGACTTTGACAGACTCGCCCTTAAGGTACTCGGTTCCTTAAAGGATATCGATATGCTCCGGGCCTCCCTGATTGCCATTTCGGAAGACGGCATCATTTCCGAGAACGAGAAGCCTGCTTTCCAGCACATTCTGGACTCTCTGGAAAAGATTTCCACCAACGCCAAGGCATTACAGCTCTGGGCCATTAAAAACATACATATCGAAGGCTGACACCTATATCGCCACCGTTATCAGGGCATTTCCAGAATAACGGTGGTTCCTTTTTTCTTAAGGCTGCTGCCGGCGGGCACATTCACACTGCCAAGCAGTTTAAAGCAGGAAATATCATAATAAGAAGACACCTGGGTCACCACCTTTTCGTTTCTGGTCAGGGTTGCGATGATATGGTACTTATCCGGCGTTGTCTTCATGGGAATAAGAGTAATGCATCCCTTTCCCGTCACCTTTCCGGTAAATTTAAGATTCTTTTTTACGCTGTATCCCACCGACACATTTCCCCCGGCAAAATTCTTCACCGTGATATTACTTTCCGGTGAGACGATTTCCCAGCTTGCGCCCGCTGCCGAAGGACCTTTCACGTTTTCAAACGTTATATTTCTTCCTGCATTAACGGAAAAGCTGCAGCTTTCCGTACTTTCGGAAGCATCCAGGGTTCCCACTGCCACATTGCCTGAAACGGTAAATGCACTGTTTTTGCTTATCAGGTTTATTTTGCCGCTGACATTTCCTTTTACGGTAACGGAACTGTCCTTCGCATAAAAGGTTCCGCCCGTTCTTCCCGAAAGGTTCTGTAAGGACTCCAGACCGCTGCCGTCCACCAGATTTAACCGGTACGCATCCAGGGACACATTCTGGTTTAATACCTTACCCGCCGTATTCTTTTTGCTCACGGTAATGCCATGCAGAGTCAGATTGCAGGTAAGTGTCATGGCGCCTGTGTAGGAAACACTGCTGCCTCTTCCGCGCAGGACAAATTCCTTGCAGGTATTTTTCGCAGGCATCACAAAATTTCCCCGCAGGAACAGATTTTCCTGCAGTGTCATTTCATAAACCGCTCCTGTATCCTTCCGGCGGCTGATCTCTTTTACAGCATCCGCAAAGGAAAGAAAATACGCGGTTTCCCCGTTGTCCGCCTTCCAGCTCCACAGACCTTCCGTACTGCCGGAATACACCAGCTTATTGCCGCTTCTTACTAAGAGCGTATTCGTCTGTCCCGCAAGGTACACATCCCCGTTGGAAAAGCTGCCTGTGATATCGGCAATGGCAAAATTTCTGTCCGCCCCGTTGAAGGTAAGAAGTTCTCCCTTCGCATTCTCCATGCGGATGCCGATACCGTACTCCGCAGCCGGTGCTGTCTGTTCTGCAAAGAATATCTGTGGATTGCAGGACAGAATGCCCCTTTTCCCTATGGTAATCTTTTTCCCCTGTCTGACACTCAGCAAGGTCTGCTCATAGCTTTTCTGCAGTCCCTCCGCCGTAAACGTGCCGGGAATTTTTATCTCTCCCACCGTCAGGCATTCTCCCATGGCTCTCACGTTACCGCCCGCCGTTACATTCTCCATAAACAGATTGCCGGCAGCTATGGTTCCTTTTACGGAAATGCCATGCAAAATCAAGGTTGATTTAGCACTGCCGTTTATGTTTTTCAGGCTGTTTTCCGCAATCTCCTTAAGCTCCAGACGGTAATTTCCCATACTGATGTTAAAGTCCGCCGTAAGGTCGGTGCCTGCTTTTTTGACACCGCAGAGCTTCTTAAGCTTTTCTATGGTTACATTGCCTGCCAGGGTAAGATTTCCGGTAAAGGTAAGCGCCGGGTACCGGCTGCCGCCCTCCGTGTCCGCAAGAAGGGCTCCCGTCAGGGTAAGACCTGCATAGGTACCGGCTTTCGGCAATATGAATGCTCCGCCCGCATCATAATCCCGAAGAAGGGTAACCCGGTATTCCGCTGTCTTCTGCTTCCGGTTTTCCACGTATTCCTTTATATCCTTCCAATCTGCGAAAAAGAGTGCAGTTTCACCGTCAAGCCGAAAGCCGGTTTCTTTTAAGAACACCGCATTGTTTTTTCTGGTAAGGCAATATCCGTTCTCACCGCTTCCCGGCACAAGGCAGTCCGCCGCTACTGTGAAAACAGACAGGTCCGCAGTTTTTGCCAGAAGAACCGTTTCTCCCGCTGCATAAGGAATTGCCGTAATGTCGTTTTCCCCGGCTCCTGCCGTACAGTCAAAGGAAAAACGTGCTATTTCCACACTGCCTGCTGTCCCATAAGCTTTTCCGGTCACCGTAAGCGGTACGAATTTTTCGCCTTCTTTGTACCGATACGTGAGTGCGGCGTTCTGTCCTTCCGCATACAGGTCTTTCACACTGACTGTCTTTCCGCAGCCAACCATGAGGCCGGCATTTTCTCCGAGTCTTATTTCGTCTGCCTTAAATGTATTCTGCAGGCAGAGGGTCTTTCCGGCTGCTACCCGTACCTTTTTCAAAGTAAGCACCGCACTGACCTCCGTATCCTCTCCAAAGCAGACTGTTCCGAAACCGGTAATGGGGTTTTCCACGTTTTTGTCCAGATAGGTAAGTGTCTTGGAAGCTGCCCCTCTGACTGCCTTTATGCCGTAGCTTCCCTCCGGCACTGTTTTTTCGTTTACACCGTCCATGGTAAGGCTGCCGGATGCGTTCAGGTTAAAGCCGCCCTTTGCGCTTGTTTCCAACTGCACGTTTTTAAGCACGGTATCTGCGGGCAGACTGACCGTGGTGCCTGCAAAGTGCAGGGTATAACCGTTTCCGTGCAGGGTCAGCGGGTACTTCGGAAAGACCAGTGTTTTAGCGCTGCTTTCCACATCCTTCTGCAGGTAAATATGGGTTTCCGTTTTACGGGAGCCTTTCTGATTTACATAGGCAACTGCCTTTTCCCATGTGGAAAACTCCGGGCTTTCCCCATTCATTTCCACGAGCACTGCTTCCTCTGCCATGCTCACCGGCAGGATGTCGTCTCCCGACACATCCCCCGCCGAAATATCATTTCCGGATATATCGCCCGTATCTCCCGGGTTATCACTGTCGTTATCGGATACGTCCCCTGCGTCCCCCGGGTTGTCACTGTCGTTATCGGATACGTCCCCTGCATCCCCCGGGGTGTCACTGTCGTTGCCGGACACGTCATCCCCGGAAACCTCTGCCGCACAGACAACCTGACGGCTCTCCGCAAGCGGGGTTCCAAGCAGGCTCAGCCATAAAATTCCTATCAATAAACGGCTTAACGCCTTCTTTGTGTTCTTTCTCATTTTTATCCTCTTTTTCTTTTATCTGTTTCTTCAGCATAACATATTCCGCACCTTTTTTCCATCTCTCCCGTATACTATAGCATGAAAAAATCTCGGAGGATTTTATGAAAAAGAAAACCTGTAAACTTATTGCGCTTGCTTTTGCCGTACTGTTTGGCCTGACCCTGCTGCCCGCCTGCGGCAAGGATACGGCAAATACAAAGGTCGCCACAAAAGTGACCCTGAATGAAGTTGCCCACAGCATCTTCTACGCACCCATGTATGTTGCCATTGAAAACGGCTACTTTGCCGAGGAAGGAATTGATTTAACATTGGTTACCGGCTTCGGTGCAGACAAAACCATGACGGCGCTGCTCACCGGCGAAGCGGATATCGGCTTTATGGGAAGTGAAAGCACCATCTACACCTATGTAGGCGGCAACGAAGACTATGCCGTAAACTTTGCCCAGCTTACCCAGCGCGCCGGCAACTTTGTGGTTTCCCGTACCCCTATTGACGATTTCAGCTTTGATATGCTGATTGGGAAAAATGTGCTGGGCGGTCGTCCCGGCGGTATGCCCGAAATGGTATTTGAATATATTCTGCTCAAAAACAATATTGATCCGGCGCAGGACCTTTCCATTGACCAGAGCATCGACTTCGGCTCCACGGCTGCTGCCTTTTCCGGCGGTCAGGGCGATTTCACCATTGAATTTGAACCCCATGCCACGGCACTGGAGGAAAAAGGCGATGGCTTCGTGGTTGCCTCTCTGGGCGAAGCTTCCGGTTATGTGCCATACACAGCTTTTTCTGCTAAAAAGAGCTATATAAAAGAGCATCCCGACACCATTCAGGCGTTTACCAATGCGCTGCAGAAGGGCATGGATTATACCGCTTCCCATACACCGGAGGAGATTGCGAAGGTCATCAGCCCCCAGTTCCCGGAAACGGATATGGACACCCTGATTACCATTGTGACCCGTTACCATGACCAGAACACCTGGAAAGAAGACCTGATATTTACGGAAGACGCTTTTGTGCTTTTAGAGAATATCCTGAAAGAATCCAAGGTACTGGAAGACTTCGTTCCCTATGAAGATCTGGTAACCACAGAGTTTGCCGAAAAAGCGAAATAAACAGGAAAGACTCCTGCCTAAGGACTTTATAGGAAAATTCAACGAAATTTCCTGTAAAGCAATAAATGGGCTGCCGCACATCCGTGCCGCAGCCCATCGTCTGTTTTTCCTATTTTTTACTGTCTTCTTTGGTTTTTGCTTTACCGTCTTCCCTGCCCTTCGGCCTGCTGTCCTCTTTGCGAAGGTTGTCAATCATGTTTTCAATCAGCATCTTCTTGGCATAGACATCACTGCTGAGCAGGCAGATAAACGCAAACTGCCGCAGGAAATCCCTGTCCTTTTCGGGGGCATCCGTAAAAGTCTTTTCTGCGGTACGGAACTTTTCCGTCACATCCTCCTTCATGCCGGGAATGACAAGCTTCTCCATCTCAAAAACTTCCGTGTAAATATCCTGCAGGCTGTAATCTCCCTCCGCATGGAAATATTCATCCGTAATCGGTTTGAACAAAGTCTGTATATCATTGATGGATAAAATATTTTTGAAGTAATAAATAAAAATCAGAAGCAGCATATGCTCCTTACTGTACTTCTTTTTTTCCGGAGAAGGCAGCAGATTGTTCTTGGCATAATTGTTAATCATGGTCTTGGTCAGAACCTTGTCATCACCGGGATTTCTGGTGGTTGCACGAAGTCTTTTGTCCATAAAAGTGGTGACCTGGTCCATATATAAGTCTATATTGGGAATGTCCTCCGCTTTTATATAAGTCAGATTGGACAGATTTTCCAGTAAACCGTTCAGTATCTCTCCCGTATCCATCTTTATCGTCTCCCATCCTGGCATTTTCAATGCCTCTCCATTGCAATCCCTTGACTGCACATGTTTTATTATATAGTATTCAAAACCACATGACAAGTTATTTCTTACAAATTCCGTAGCCAAATTCCTTGGTTTTGCCTCTTTACTTTAAGACTTTAGTATGCTAAAATGCACTTATTAACAGTTTTAAAGTTTTAACGTAAAAAAGTATTAAGAGGGAGACTGCCATGAACAAAAAAATCAAAACCGATGCCGTGGACTTTCTGTTTGATGCAATTTTGTGCTTAAAAGACCGTGAAGAATGCTACAGCTTTTTCGAAGACCTTTGTACAGTGAATGAAATTCTTTCCTTATCCCAGCGTTTTGAGGTGGCTGCGATGCTGAAAGACCATAAGACTTATCTTGAGATTGCGGAAAAAACCGGTGCTTCCACCGCTACCATCAGCCGTGTAAACCGTTCCCTAAACTACGGAAACGACGGTTATGAAATGGTATTCGGACGGATGAAGCAGGAGTAAATTCCCCGGTTTCCGCCAATGAACGGAATGAATTAAAAGAGGCTGTTGCATCAAATGCAGCAGCCTTTTTTTCTATGCCATATCGTCTGTTCTGTCCTTCTTTTCGGCTGCATCCACATCCCCGGATGTAGTGGCTGTTTCTTCTGCCCGCTTTTCTTCGGATACTTCCAAAAGAGCTTCCTGCAAAGCTGCCTTGGCGGATTTTTTGCCTGCCTTAGGCGATTTTGCGGGGCGTTTTTTTGTCTTACCGGTTGCAATGTTCATATCGCATTTTCCCTGGAATACCGCCTTTTCGTCAATGACAATGAGGCTGGTGCGGATATCTCCGATCACCCTCGCCGTAGCGGTAAGCTCCGCTTTGCCCTGTACGGTGACATCACCGTTGATTTCGCCGCCGATGATAATGGAGTCCGCTTCCACGTCTCCTTCAATCCTGCCGGTGGAGCCAACGATAAGGGAACCTGCCACTCTGGCACTTCCTTCTACAACGCCGTCAATTCTGGCAGAACCCGGTGTGGAAAAATTGCCTCCCACAACAGCATCCTTTCCTACAATACTGGTAAGCTTTCCGTCTTTATTTTTCATACTGTCGTTCCTTTCACAACCTGCGGGCTTCCATGCTCCATCCTTGCAGGTTCCAAACTTTGTTTGTCCCATCAGCCCTTGATGGCTATAATGGTAGTCGGGTCAATGTAAACATCATTTTCTTTAATCTGGTAGCCGAGCTGGCGGTTGTCCTCCGTCACCATAAACAATGTGGTGCCGCTTGCGACCTCATCGCCCGCCTTTACCTGGCTTTCCCCTTTGTTGCGGTAAATGGACACGTAACCGTTGCCGTGGTCAATCACTACCCGGTTGCCGTATACCTCATCTTCTTCCACTGCCGTAACAACGCCCTTGCCGGCAGCTACAACCGTACTTCCTTCCGTAGCCGTAAACTCTACCATAGGGTCTCCGTCCGTAATAACGGTCATGGAGGCGGAACCGGTCAGCGGATAGTCCGTGGGGACACTCTGCTCTGCAATCTGTGCCTGCAGCTCCGCAATCTGCTGTGTCTGGTCCTGTATGGTAATGCTTAACATCTCTATTTTGGCGTCCTGTTCGTCTATCTTTTCCTGAAGCGCATCTTTTTCATCCTGTGCTGCGGTAAGCGCCGCATTCTGCGATGCGTCGTGCTCTCTGATACGTCCCCAGAGTTCACCCTCATAAACGGCATAGCCTATGACGGCTCCCAGCACACAGCAGACAATCAGGGTGACACCCGCCAGCACCCAGGGATGAATCCGTACCTGTTTCGTATCCGCATCTACGGCATCCGTGGTATAAATCAGTATATGACTTACTTTTCTCTTGTGCCTGTTTTTCGACATTGAAAGTCACCTCCGGTAAACTCCACCTATTTTAACACATATATATTTCCCAAACAACGATAATTTAACATTTTTGTAATAACTATCCAAATTTAAGTGGCAATTTTATGCATCTTGCAATACATAAAAGCATGTTTTTCTATTTACTTTTTCAGATTTCTGTGCTATTCTATTCGTGTTAAATGCATAATAGTATGCATTGACATATTTTTATTGGAGGTATCTACGATGAACAAAGGTACAGTTAAGTGGTTCAACAACCAAAAAGGTTATGGTTTCATCTCTGATGAAGCAGGCAACGATGTATTCGTACATTACTCAGGACTCAACATGGAAGGCTTCAAGTCTCTTGAAGAAGGCCAGGCAGTAGAATTCGAAGTTGTAAACGGAGAAAAAGGTCCTCAGGCTGTAAACGTAACCAAGTTATAATTCCCATTATAACAAATTTATAATCAGTAACACGATGTACCTGTTCTTAAATATAAAAGACTCATTCAGTATTTTTATTTAGAATTTGCAATATCGTCTTATAGGATTAGAAAAAGAACCAATCAAGTGATTGGTTCTTTTTTTGATGACGCACTGTTCTCTCCCGCAATAAAGGCAAGCACTTCTTCAAAATCCATGGTCCCGCCGAATAAGCTTAGCGCACTGCCGATGGTCACGTTGACTCTTCCTTTTCCCAGCTCTCCAAGAAGGCGCAGGTCTTCAAAGCTGTGTACGCCTCCGGCATAGGTCACGGCTCTTTTTTGAAAATCCCCCAGGAGACGTACAAGCGGCTGTTCAATGCCGTTTGCTTTTCCCTCCACATCCACGGCATGAATTAAAAATTCGTCACAGTAGCCGGAAAGATCTTCTAAAAGGGAAAGGGTTACCTCTTCTTCCGTTTCCTTCTGCCATCTGTCCGTCACCACGATATAGGCGCCGTCCTTTTTCCGGCAACTCATATCTAAGACGATATGCTCTTTGCCCACTGCCTTCACCAGCCTGTCCAGTCTTTCCCTGTCTATCCTGCCGTCCCGGAACACAAAGGATGTGACAATCACATGGCTTGCTCCTGTCTGCAGGTACTCCGCCGCATTTTCGTCCGTAATGCCGCCGCCAATCTGCAGTCCGCCGGGATAAGCCGAAAGCGCTGCCTTCGCCTGTTTTTTTGTTTCTTCAAAAGCCGGGGTGTCCTTTCCGTTCAGCAAAATCACATGACCGCCCCGGATTCCCTTTTTTTTGTAAAATTCCGCAAAAAAGGGAGCGTCCTGCTCTGCCACAAAATTTTCCTTTACAAGGCTTGCGCCGTCTGTTTCCGAAAGACTGCCGCCCACAATCTGTTTTACTTTTCCATCATGAATATCAATACAGGGCCGGAATTCCATGCTTGCGTACCTTCCTTTTTTCCGAAAATTTGATTTTAAGGTATATTCTTTTTTCAATCGCACACACTATGACTGTAAAACAGTTTTCAGCAAAAGGAGTGAAATTATGAAAAAATTGAAAAGAATTCTTGCCATATGCCTTATGGTATTTTATGTCTGTGTCCTCTCTGCCTGCGGAAAGAACAACAGCAACATGAACAATAACGATATGGCAGACCAGACACAGTCCACCGAAAACAACAATGCCGGCAATACCGGCAACAGCACCGCTGCCACAAGGCCTGCCGAAAGCGGCAGCAATGTAAATAACGGCAACAACAACAGTGTAACCGACGGCAACGGAAATGCCGGTACCGGAAACAGTATCGGGGATGCGGTAAACGATGCCGGCAACACGGTTGGCGACGTCATTGAAGATGTCGGTGACGGTGTCAAGGACATTACCGATGATGTTACAGGAACAGGCAACGGCGCCCGTACCCGCTAACAGCTTTCTTATGTGAAAAGCCCCATTTTCTTCTGGAAGACGGGGCTTTTCAATGCTTATGCCTATGCGTTTACCGCATCAATCACATCGCTCATATCGTACATTCCGGCAGGCTTGCCTTTTAAGAACTTGCCGGCCTGAATGGCGCCTTTTGCAAAAATAGCCTTGGAATATGCGGTATGGGAGAAGGTAATGACCTCATCCTCTCCTGCGAAAATCACATCATGGTCACCCACAATGGTGCCCCCTCTGACAGCGGAAATGCCGATTTCCTTGTCGGAACGTTTCCTTCTTTCCTTGCTTCTGTCAAAGACATATTCAAAGGAATTGTCAAATTCTTCGTTGATGGAGTCCGCCAGTGCCAGTGCGGTACCGCTGGGCGCATCCACCTTCTGGTTGTGATGCTTTTCTACGATTTCCACATCAAAGCCTGCTTTTACAAGCACCTCGGATGCTTCCTTCAAAAGCTTCAATAACAGGTTGATGCCTAAAGACATATTGGCGGATTTTAAAATGGCAACCTGCCCGGAAGCCTCTTTTACCTTTTTAAGCTGTTCTTCGGAAAGTCCGGTGGTACAGAGCACACAGGGAAGCTTCTTTTCCACGCAGTAGGAAAGTAGCGCGTCCACAGCGGGCGCCGCCGAGAAATCAATCAGGGCATCCGCTTCTACATTGCATTCTTTGATATTGGTAAATACCGGATAGGGATTGTGTCCGTCATCCCTTGCGTCAATTCCGGCAACCAGGCATGCTTCTTCGTCATTTTGAAGCAGTCTGGAAATGACCTGCCCCATTTTACCGTTGCATCCGTGCATAATCAGTTTAATCATCTCTCCCGTACCTTCTTCCTTCTTATTTCAAAATGCCGAATTCACGCATGGCTTTCTCTAATTTTGCAGCGTTGGCTTCTTCCATTTCGGTCAGTGGAAGACGTAAGGAGCCGGCTTCCATCCCCATCAGGTTTAAGGCTTTCTTAACCGGAATCGGGTTTACTTCACAGAACAGGGCATCGCACAAATCCATGGCGCGAAGCTGTAAATCACGGCTTCCTTCCACATCGCCCTCAAAATATTTAGCGCAGATTTCATGGGTTTCCTTCGGAGCCACGTTAGAAAGAACGGAAATAACGCCCTTGCCGCCGAGGGAAAGAATGGGAACAATCTGGTCGTCATTACCGGAATAAATATCCACGGTTCCCTTTGCCCTGGCTGCCAGTCTGGCAATCTGGCTTAAGTTGCCGCTTGCTTCCTTGACACCGACGATGTTTTCCACATCATGGCACAGACGGATAACGGTATCCGGCAGGATGTTGCAGCCCGTACGGCTGGGTACATTGTATAAAATAATGGGAAGCTTTACAGACTCCGCTATGGTTTTAAAGTGGGTATACAGACCGTTCTGGGTTGCTTTGTTGTAATAAGGGGAAACCAGAAGCAATCCGTCCACCCCGTACTTTTCTGCTTCTCCGGAAAGATAAACGGCTGTCTCGGTACAGTTGGAACCGGTACCTGCCACAACGGGGATTCTGCCCGCTACCTTTTCCGTGCAATATTTAATCACATCCAGATGTTCTTCATGCGTCAGTGTGGAAGACTCTCCTGTGGTACCGCATACAATAATGGCATCGGTACCGTTTGCAATCTGGAATTCAATCATTTCCGCAAACTTTTCGTAATTTACCTCACCGTTTTCCTTCATGGGTGTTACAATGGCAACACCTGCGCCCTTAAAAATAGACATACTTTTCCTCCTTACCCATTAAAAAATGGAAATAAAAAAGCCGGTCACATAACATGGGCCGGCTGTTTCTCGTGCTTTACCGATAGCGCCCCATCTAATCATAGATGACAGTCATACGGTTTTTAACCGTATGCCCAAGACTTGATTCACAGGTCATCTCCTCTTTCGGCGTGTTCCCCTTTTATCTTTCCTCACCTGTGCCTGTCACATCAGAAAAACTACTCTTGAAAAACGCAACCTCTATCTTTATTCTTTATAATAGCACCGATACCGCTTACTGTCAACGCAATCGGCGGTAAATTTGTGCATTTTGTGTGCAAAAAATGCTATTTGTTCTTTATGAAAAGACCCTGTTAAAAATTATAGGTCTTAAACTTCAGTGTCTCAATCTTGGAAACTTCGTCCGCCAGAGAGCAGATTTCATCGTTTAAGGAAATCCCCGTCAGAATGACATCCGTTTCCCCTCTCTGGTTTAACAGATTTTCCACATCCTCCACAGAAATAATGTTTTTCTCAATAAGTCCCAGCACCTCGTCTAAAATAAGCAGATTGCATTCTCCTGTGGACAGCACCTTCTTGGCAAAATTCATGCCGTTGCGGATGTTCATATCCTCTTCTGCCTTTTTCTCTTCCGGCAGTTCTTCATAAAACTCATCTGATTTTTCAAAACGAAACAGTTTAATCTCCGGTTCCAGTCTTCTTACAAACTCTGTATCCTCCAGTCCCTTTCCTTTCAGGAACTGTATAATCACAACCTGCTCGCCCGCTGCTGCTGCCTGTACGGCCCTGCCGAGTGCTGCGGGTGACTTTCCTCTGCCATCTCCGGTATATATATGTACTATACCTCTTTCCATAATCGGTACCAAACCTTTCTGTCTCTAAGATTAAAAGTAGATGTATTTTACCATACTTCCCGGATTTTGACAACCTTTACACATTTTTAAGAATGTTTCTTATTTATTTTTTAATAAATGGATTGATTTTCGTTCAAAAATTTCCCCTTTTTTTATTCTGCGGTTTCCTTTGCCACCTCTAACTTACTGACGGAAACTTCATATGCCACACGGCGCTCCATGTGTTCCTCGTCCAGCTTTTTCATGTACTCGCGGCTCTGGATTCTTCCCCATACACAGCATTTATCCCCCACTTCAAAGCCGTTGGCAAACCGGGCATTTCTTCCCCAGCAGATGCACGGAATGTAGTCGGACTTGCCGTAGGGACGGTTGACTGCCAGAAGCAGGTCGGCGATTTCCCTGCCGAGAGGGGTCTTTCGGTACACGGGCGGCTTGCAGATATAGCCGTCTAAGAAAATCTGGTTGGTTTTGGCACTCTCTTCAATTTCGTCCACAAAGGAAATTTCCCTCGCGAATACGGACAGGACCAGTCTGTTTTTACGTTCCTCGTGCCGGTTGTAGGAGCGGAACTGCCCCGATACCTCTACGTGGTATCCTATGTAGTTGGCATTTATGTCCAAAAGCCGCTCGGATACCATCATGGGAATGACATCGAAAGAATCACTCAGTCTCTGTACCTTGACATCGACCATGTAAAAGCCTTCCCCGAAAATTTCGTGACTATAGGTAAAACTGCTGACAATCTCCCCCATAATCGTTACCTGATTGTTTTCAATAACCTTATCTGTCATTGCTGTTCTCCTTTTCTTACGCTTACGTTTTTTTCAGGCTTTTGCCCGTTATGTCAATATTATTTATACACCATATGCCCTTATAATAGAAGCTTTACTCACCGCAGATACCGACAACCACCCTGTTTATGCGACACATTCCCCTCTCCGTTTGTTTTTTCTTGCGTATAACGACAAATAGTGATATACTGAAACAGTTTTGAAAATAACAAATGCAGGTATAATAATAGGAAGAAAGGTCAGGTTATCTATGTTACAGAAACGTGAAGATGTAAGAAACGTAGCAATTATCGCCCATGTAGACCATGGTAAGACCACGCTGGTGGACGAGCTTCTTAAGCAGAGCGGTGTATTCCGCAACAACCAGGAAGTTGCCGAGCGTGTCATGGACTCCAACGATATCGAACGGGAAAGAGGTATTACCATTCTTTCCAAGAATACGGCCGTTACCTACAAAAATACAAAAATCAACATTATCGATACCCCGGGCCATGCGGACTTCGGTGGCGAGGTAGAACGTGTCCTGAAAATGGTAAACGGTGTTATTCTGGTAGTCGATGCCTTTGAAGGTCCCATGCCCCAGACAAAGTTCGTTCTGCGCAAGGCGCTGGAGCTGAAGCTGCCGGTGCTGGTGTGCATCAACAAGATCGACCGCCCCGACGCGCGCTGCGACGAGGTGATGGACGAGGTGCTCGATCTGCTGATTGAAATGCACGCGCCCGAC
>SAMEA104315421__coassemble_836_pt1 | contig 25072 bp, 22 predicted proteins | sample SAMEA104315421__metabat2_high_PE_053 | metagenome-assembled genome bin SAMEA104315421 (sample SAMEA104315421) | gut metagenome | biome: Monkey gut; feature: monkey-associated habitat; material: faeces | place: China | collected 2013 | reverse complement strand
ATTTCTTTGGAACGTATAAGAATGAGGTGAGAAGGATTATGGCACTTGATTTTACCTTTGAAAGACAGATTGAATTGACGAGGATGGAGTATTATCAGGATGGGTTTGCGGATGGAGAAGTTCGTGGTGAAACCAGAGGTATGGCACGTGGTAAAAAGGATGGAGAGTTGCAGACACTGATTTCACAGGTGGTTAGGAAGCTTCGCAAAGGAAAAAGTGTAGAGCAGATTGCAGACGAACTGGAAGCAGATATGGCAACGATTGCTCCTATCTGCAAAGCAGCGGAGGAATTTGCCCCGGAATATGACGAGGAGAAGATTTTTGAGAGATTGAAGGAGCATCAGGCATTTTAATAATAAAATAACTTTAACGAATATCATATATAATAAATATTGATTTTACTTATGTGACAGCATCGGCTATAATAACAGGGTAAGTGTGAAAAGCACAATTTCTGCGCAGAGCAGATATCGAGTGAGTCGATGAAAGGGAGGACACTATGGTTAAAGCAGTAGTAGGCGCAAACTGGGGAGACGAAGGAAAAGGTAAGATTACCGACATGATGGCGGAAAAAGCAGATATTATTGTCCGCTTTCAGGGTGGTGCCAATGCAGGACACACCATTGTAAACAATTATGGAAAATTTGCATTACACACGCTGCCGTCCGGTATTTTCTATCAGCATACAGTAAGTATTATCGGCAATGGTGTGGCATTAAACATTCCGGTACTGATGAAGGAGTTGAAGTCCATTACGGACAGAAACGTACCGGCACCTAGGCTTCTGATTTCCGACAGAGCACAGATTGTAATGCCGTATCATATCTTATTTGACCAGTATGAAGAGGAAAGACTGGGCAAGAATTCCTTTGGTTCCACAAAGTCCGGCATTGCGCCGTTCTATTCCGATAAATATGCCAAGATTGGTTTCCAGGTAAATGAGCTTTTCGATGACGAGTTATTGAAGGAAAAGGTTTACCGTGTACTGGAAACAAAGAATATTCTCTTAGAGCATTTATACCACAAGGATCCCATCAATCCCGAGGAGCTGCTTGCAACTTTACGGGAATACAGAGAAATGGTTGCTCCTTATGTATGCGATGTATCCGCATATCTGGACAAGGCAATCAAGGAAGGCAAGACCATCCTGTTGGAAGGACAGCTTGGAACCTTAAAGGATCCGGACCACGGTATTTATCCCATGGTTACTTCTTCCTCTACCCTGGCAGCTTACGGTGCCATCGGCGCAGGACTTCCTCCTTATGAAATTAAGGAAATCGTTACTGTATGTAAGGCATATTCTTCCGCAGTAGGCGCGGGTGCTTTCGTATCCGAAATCTTCGGTGACGAAGCGGATGAACTGAGAAGACGCGGCGGCGACGGCGGTGAGTACGGCGCTACAACCGGACGTCCCAGACGTATGGGATGGTTTGACTGCGTAGCCTCCAAATACGGATGCCGTCTGCAGGGTACCACGGATGTAGCGTTTACCGTTCTGGATGTACTGGGATACCTGGATGAAATCCCCGTATGTGTCGGTTACGACATTGATGGCGAAGTGACGACGGACTTCCCGGTTACCCACAAGCTGGAAAAGGCAAAGCCGGTATTAAAGACTCTTCCCGGCTGGAAATGCGACATCAGAGGCATCAGGAATTATGATGAGCTGCCGGAGAACTGCAAGAACTATATTGAATTTATCGAGGGACAGATTGGATATCCTATCACCATGGTCAGCAACGGACCTGGCAGAGACGATATCATCTACCGTGAAAGCCCCTTAAAGAAATAAAAACAGGTTTTGGATGCAGAAAGGAAGGAATGAAGTGAGCCGAAAAGGAAAACAGATTGCGGCATGGGTAGCAATCGTGCTTTTAGTAATGTTGTATGTAGTGACGCTGGTTGTGGCAATCTTAGATACCTCTTCCGCAGGCAACTGGGTTATGGGATGCCTCCTGGCAACCGCCATCATTCCTCTGCTTACCTGGATGTATATCTGGATGTACGGAAAATTGACCGGAAAAGAAACCATGGCGGATGTGCATCTTTTGGAAGGTATAAAAGAAGATTCCGAAGAAGCGAAGGATGCTTCCGGACAGACTTCCGGACAAAGCGAAGCCGAAAAATCCACAGATAAGAAATAGGAAAATAAAGTCTGCATACAAGCAAAAGAAGGATGAAATGAAAGAAGCACTGCCCGGGATTACTCCATACGGGCCAGTGCTTCTTTTGCCTGTGTCAGGCTTTCAAAGACGATGCCGTGAATTCCTACGGCATTGGCGCCTTCTGCATTCTCCGGTCTGTCGTCAAAAAAGACACATTCCTCTGCATTCAGCTGGTATTTGGACAGGAGTGCCTGGTAAATCTCCGGTGCGGGTTTTAACATATGCACGCGGCAGGAAAAAATACCGCCGTCCATATAATTGATAAAGCTTAACGCCTCGGGATTTTCCCGAATCAGCTTTTCAAAATAGTTGGACAGGAAATAGACGTGATAGCCCTTCTGCTTTAATTCCCGGATCCAGGGAACGGCGTAGTCGTGCTGCACTACGATGTCGTGGCAGTTTGCAAGTACACGGCGGATATCACTTTCGATTTCGGGGTCCGCTTTTACCATCAAATCAATGATTTCTTCGTCGCTTAAATCACCCCGGTCAAAGTGCGCCCAGGCTTCGTTAAAGACGGTGGCTTTGGCAAGCCGGTCGACCATGGCTTCATCATAACCGAAGGAAGCAAAGCTTTCCCGGTAGGAGAAGTAGACAAGTACATTACCGATATCAAAAATTACGTTTTTAATCATAAATATTCTCATTCCTTTCATAAATAAGGTGTAACAGATTTTCAGCGGCGGGGGACATATGACCGCCGGACGGTGTGACCAGCAGGAAATTCCGCTTCGGGATCATCTGGTTGAAACGCAGGGCAAACAGCTTGCCGGACTGCAGATAGGGCAGGGCAAAATCCTTCACCACGCAGCCGATACCCAGGGAGCGCAGGGCGAACTGGATAATCATATCACTGGTGGCAAGCTCGAATTCCGGCTTGAGGGCAACGTTGTTTTTGGAAAGAAATTCTTCCATATAATGCTTGGAGCTGGTATTGCCTTCAAGACAGATAAGGGGCAGTGTTTCCAAAACGGATAAGTCCAGCGTTCGGTTTTTATAGGAAATAAAGCGCCTGCCGCATACGAAGATATCTTCGATTTCCCGGACGGGGAGGGCACATACGGAAGGGTCCTCCGCCAGTGGGGAACTGACAACACCGAAATCAATCTGTTCTTTTTTTAAGTTTTCAATGGTTTCCGGCGTGGGGGCATTGGAAACAATCACCTTGATGCCGGGATATTTTTCGTGAAACTGCTCTAAATAAGGAAGAAGGAAGAACTGCAGGGTCATGTCGCTGGCGCCGATGTGGATTTCGCCGAGCTCTGAATTCTGCATCTGTTTCAGACGCTCTTCCCCGAGCAGAAACTGTTCGTAGCCCTTTGCCACGTAGGAGTAGAGCAGTTCGCCTTCCGCCGTCAGCTTTACGCCCTTGGACACGCGCCGGAAAAGCTTGGCGTTTGTCTGCAGTTCTAACTGCTTTAAGGCCTGGCTGACCGCCGGCTGGGATATGGACAGTAGGGAGGCTGCCTGGGTAAGGGACCCGGTTTTAGCCACATAATAAAATGTTTTGTAATATTCCAGATTGGAAACCATACCGCACCTCCGTTTTCTGCCGACTCTTTTTACAGAGTATCACAAAGTAGTAAATTCCACAACCGGAAAGAAGAAAGCAGGCTGGGAAACGGCATGACCGGAAACGAAAAAGCCCCGGGCCTACACGGTAAGCCCGGGACCCTTCAAGGGGAGGATAAGTATTAAATTTATCATTGGTAGCAGCATCAAGGGAGGGGTTCCTTTGATGACTAATGATAGTATATCCGCCGGAAAGGGCTTTATACATTTTTATCTTTTCTTTTTTCTCATTTTATTGTAAGATGAATTGAAATTACCGATTTACAAAACAGAAAAGGTAATTTACAATGGTTAGCATAGACTAATCTTAATGACAAGGAGAAACCATTATGAAAAAAAGTAAAAGAGGACTGCTGACACTGGCAGTTATGGTAATGATGCTTACGGCGCTGGTGCTCTCCGGCTGCGGTAAAAAAGAGGAGAGTGCGGAAATCAGGGTAGGCGCCCTGAAGGGACCGACTACCATCGGACTTCTGCACCTGATGGACGAAGCGGAAAAAGGCAATACACAGAACTCCTACACATTTACCATGGCAACGGCGGCGGATGAACTGACGGCACAGGTGGTAAAGGGAGATCTGGACATTGCGTTGCTGCCCGCCAATGTGGCAGCCATTGTTTACCAGAAGACGGACGGCGGCGTTACGGTACTGGATGTCAATACCCTCGGCGTGCTTTATCTGGTATCCGGCAGGGATGATATTACCGGTGTGGCTGACCTTGCCGGCAGGACGGTTTATCTGACGGGAAAAGGCACAACCCCGGATTACTGTCTGCAGTATCTGTTGGCACAGAACGGTCTTTCTCTGGAAGATGTGACTCTCGAATACAAATCCGAAGCAACCGAAGTGGCGGCAGTTCTTTCCGAAAATCCGGATGCCGTGGGACTTCTGCCCCAGCCGTTTGTGACGGTGGCATGTGCACAGAACGATGCCTTAAAGGTATGCGCTTCCCTGACGGAAGAGTGGGATAAGGCAGCGGATGACGGCAGCAGTCTGCTGACCGGCGTTACGATTGTACGCAACGATTTCTTAAAGGAGCATAAAAAAGCCGTAGAACAGTTCTTAAAGGACCATAAGGAGAGTGCGGACTTTGCCAATTCCAACGTGGAAGAAACCGCGGCTCTCTGTGTGGCGCAGGATATTATTGCCAAGGAACCGGTAGCGCAGAAGGCAATTCCTTTCTGTAATATTACCTGCATGACGGGCAGCGAAATGAAAGAGGCGCTTTCCGGTTATCTGAAGGTTTTGTATGAGTTAAATCCGACAGCTGTCGGCGGAGAGCTTCCGGCAGACGATTTCTACTATGAATAAAAAAACAAAAGACGGGCTGGCAGGCATCGGCATAGTTATCTTCTGGCTGGTAGTCTGGCAGCTTGCCGCATTTTTCGTGCACAACCGAATTCTGATAGCGGGTCCTGCGGAGACCCTGCAGGCGCTCGTGAGGGAGGCAGTTACCGTTTCCTTCTGGAAAACCGTGGGGACATCTGTATCCCGGGTAACCATTGGATTTTTAGTGGCCTTTTTTGCCGGCTGTCTGCTGGCGGCATTCAGTTTTAAAAGCAGCATGGTGCAAAGACTTCTGGCGCCGGTTATGCAGTTTGCCAAAGCGGTTCCTGTGGCTTCCTTTGTGGTGATATTACTCATATGGCGGGGCGCGGGCAGCCTGTCTGTGGCAATTTCCTTTTTGGTGACGCTTCCTATTGTATATGTCAGTTTTCTGGAAGGGCTTACCCATGTGGATAAAAATCTCGTGGAAATGGCACAGGTATATCATCTGCGGTTTCCCGTAAGGGCTCTGTATATTGTGCGGCCGGCGCTGGCGCCCTTTCTGGAGGGGGCATTGCAGACGGCGCTGGGCATGAGCTTTAAGGCAGGCGTTGCGGCGGAAGTAATCGGCACTCCGCGCTGGGCTATCGGTTCGGCTTTGTATGAGTCGAAAATCTACCTGGATACGGCGGGCGTGTTTGCCTGGACGGCAGTGGTGGTGTTGTTGTCCTTTCTGTTAGAAAGATTGTTTTTGTTTTTTTTCCGGAAGCTGCGCGACTGGCAGCCTTTCCTTGCCGGGAAAAAACAGGAGTATCCGGCGGAGGATGTTAAGGTGTGCGGACTGTTTCGGGGATATGACGGAAAGCAGGTACTGCGGGACGTGAATGCCCATTACCGGAAGGGAAAAATTTATTGCCTGATGGCGCCTTCGGGAGCCGGCAAGACGACCCTGCTTCTTACCATGGCAGGGATTTATCCTCCGGAGAAAGGAAGCATTTCCGGCTGCAGGTATCCATCGGTTCTGTTTCAGGAGGACAGGCTGCTTCCCAAAGCCACGGTACTGCAGAACGCAGCGGTAGCGGCGGGGGAGAAAAAAGCAAGGAATATCCTGTCGGACTTAGGGCTTTCCGATGTTTTCCTCCAAAAAACAGAAGAGCTTTCCGGCGGTATGAAACGGCGGGTTTGTCTGGCGAGGGCGCTTGCTTATGGCGGGGACTGCCTGCTTTTGGATGAACCTTTTACGGGACTGGATGTGGAGAACCGCAAAAAAGCGGCGGACTGCATCCGTAAATACGCCAACGGACGCATGGTTCTTATTTCCACCCACGACGGAGAAGATGTCTCTCTTTTAGACGGGGAGACTGTAAAATTAGAGAATTAAAATATAAATAAAAGAATAGAGGGGACATGTTTATGAAAAACAAAAGAGGTACTTATGCACAAAAGGTAGGCGGTGTTTTTTCCCGGATTATTTTCTTTATCCTGCTTTCCGTCTGCGTGGTGTCCATCTGCATCATGGCAGGGCTGGCACTGACACAATCCGGTATTTCCATGAAAAACGAGGTGAACGGGCTGACCGGTCAGATTAATGCGGAGATGGCGGAGAAACAGGCAGTGGTGGATGCGGTGGCAGCGACCATAGGGAGCGGACAGCTGAAGGGCTACCAGGCGCAGCTTGACTTTGTGGACAGCATCAAAGCAATGGATGACATAACGGCGGCGGTCTATGTGGCATATCCGGACGAAAGTGTTGTTTACAGCGGTGGCTGGCAGCCGGATGCGGGGTTTGTGCTTACCGACAGAATCTGGTATACCATGGCGGCAGCATCCGAAAATGTCTGCATTACCGAGCCATATGTGGATGAGAATACAGGAAACATCTGCATTACTCTTTCCAAGGCAGTCCGCAGTCGGGATGAGGTCACCTGCGTGGTAGGCATGGATCTGTATCTGGATGAGGTGGTTTCCCTGATTTCCGGTCAGTTTAACGGTTCCGCCTATGCCTTTTTGGTTACCGGCAAGGACGTTATCCTGGCGCATCCCAATGATGCTTACCGGATTACGGCGGATAAATCCGTTACCCTTAAGGATGCCGGTTATCAGAAGCTTTCCGGCACCAGCGACAAGCGGAAAATCATCTGGGATTACAGCGGCGGCTTAAAGGTCATGATGCTGGAAACCACTGACTGCGGCTGGCAGGTAGTGGTGGTACGTCCTCTTCTGGCGGCACTTTCCCTGGCATTTATCGTTCTTCTTCTGAATATCCTGATTTTTGTGCTTTCTGTATTTTTAAGCAACCGGTTCTGTAAAAATGCGGTTTCCAAGTGGTTTACCCCCATTTATTCCATCAGTAAAAAGGTGGCGGAAATGGCGGAGGGCGATTTGTCCCTGACCTTTGATGAGGAGCCGATTACGGATGAGATTGCCACCCTGACGGAGGCACTCAACAGCACCATAACGGAGCTGCATGCGTATATTGACGATATCCGTCATGTAGTCAGCAATGTGGCAAACGGCAATCTTACCGTGCACCAGCATGTGACATACCGCGGAGATTTTACCGCCATCAAGGAAGCTCTGGACCTGACACTGAAAAACTTAAACAACACCCTGTCGGAGGTAAAGGAGAATTCTTCTACCGTGGCGGACTATGCGGAGCAGGTTCAGCTTTCCACGGAGCAGGTGGCAGAAGGAGCAACCTCCCAGAGCCTTTCCATTGCGGGTCTGCGCGACAACATTCAGGTGCTTTCGGAAAAGCTTGGCATTGCGCAGAAAAATGCGGAGCTGGCGGCGGAAATTTCTTCTACCACCAACGAACAGTTAGTCAACGGTGAAGAAAAAATGCAGCAGCTCATGGAGGCTATGGAGCGTATCAACGAAACCTCCGATGAAATCGGCAGCATTGTGGGAACCATCAACGAGCTTGCCAACCAGACCAATCTGCTTTCCTTAAATGCATCCATAGAGGCGGCCAGGGCGGGAGAAGCCGGAAGAGGCTTTGCCGTGGTGGCGGAAGAAATCGGAAAGCTGGCAGGCGCCAGTGCGGAGGCAAGCAATACCATTGCCGGGCTGATTGCCAACAGTAAGGAAGCTGTGGGCAGGGGCCGTGAGGTGGCAGGACGGACTGCAGAGGTGATTAAATCCGGAGTGGACAACTTTAAGGTATCCAAGGACAAGCTGCTGGAAATCACGGAGTCGGTAGAGGAACAGATGACGGCATTAAACAGCATCACCAACGGCGCAGAAGAAATTTCGTCCGTTATCGAGACCACGGCAGCGGCTTCGGAGGAGAATGCCGCCATCAGTACGGAACTGATCGGAAAGTCACACGCTCTTTTAGGCTCCGTAAACCGTTTCAGGCTGGCGGACAGTTGCAAAAATGAATAGACAAGCGCCCGTTCTTATGCTATAATCTGTAAATGACTGTGGGTATATAGGTTATAGCCACGACTTTAAGGAGGAATTGTAACAATGAGTTTACAGGTAGAAAAATTAGAACACAACATGGCGAAGCTTACCATTGAAGTGCCCGCTGAAGAATTAGAGAAAGCACTGGAAACAGCTTATCAGAAAAACAAAAACAAAATCAGTGTACCCGGCTTCCGTAAGGGCAAGGTACCTCGCAATATGATTGAAAAAATGTACGGTCCCGCAATTTTCTACGAAGATGCAGCCAATGAACTGATCCCCGATGCTTACGAAAAAGCACTGGATGAATGTGAAGAAGAAATCGTATCCGCTCCCAAGATTGATGTTACCCAGATTGAAAAGGGCAAGGATTTCATCTTTACCGCAGAAGTAGCCGTAAAGCCGGAAGTTACCCTCGGCAAGTACAAGGGCATCAAGGTAGACGAAGCAGATCTCGCTGTTACCGAAGAAGAAATCAACGCACAGATTGAAAAGGAAAGAGAAAACAGCGCAAGAACCATCAGCGTAGAAGATAGACCTGTTAAAGACGGCGACATTACCACTCTGGATTTTGAAGGCTTCGTAGACGGCGTGGCTTTTGAAGGCGGCAAGGGTACCGATTATCCTTTAACCATCGGTTCCGGTTCTTTCATTCCCGGCTTCGAAGAGCAGTTAATCGGCGCAGAGTTAAATAAGGAAGTAGAAGTAAACGTTACTTTCCCCGAAGATTACCATGCAAAGGATTTAGCAGGAAAGCCTGCAACCTTCAAGTGTAAGATTAAGGATATCAAAGAAAAAGAGCTTCCTGAATTAGACGATGAATTCGCAAGCGAAGTTTCCGCATTCGATACCATGGCAGAATACAAGGAAGACGTTAAGAAATCCTTAGAGATGAAGAAAGCAGACGCTGCAAAGATTGCAAAGGAAGAGGCTGTTATCGATGCCGTTATTGAAGACGCAAAGATGGATATTCCCGACGCAATGGTAGAAACCGAGCAGAGACAGATTATTGAAGAGTTCTCCCAGAGAATGAGAATGCAGGGTCTTACCATGGAGCAGTACATGCAGTTCACCGGCATGACACCGCAGGCTCTTATGGATCAGACCAAGCCTCAGGCATTAAAGAGAATCCAGTCCAGACTGGTGCTCGAAGCAGTCGCTAAGGCTGAAGACCTGAAGGCAAGCGAAGAAGATTATGCAGCAGAAATCAAGGATATGTCTGAAAAGTATCAGATGGAAGAAGACAAGATTAAAGAAATGCTTGGCGAAAAGGGCAAGAAGCAGGTAGAAGAAGACCTTGCCATCAGAAAAGCAGTTGACTTCTTGGTTGATAATGCGAAATAATTAACCCAAAGAGTTTAAGACACTTCCCGAAAGCAAAGACTTGTGATGAGCGTTGCAAAGGGAAGTGTTTTTCTTTATATATGTTCGGATAATATATGTTCAGAGGCATCCGGAAGACCGGCTGCGAAAGGAGAAACATACTATGAGTGTATTAGAAGGCAAAGAGCCGCAGAAGGTGTGGCATTATTTTGAAGAAATCTGTAAAATTCCCCATGGCTCGGGAAATGTGGAAGGTATCAGCAACTATCTGGTTTCTTTTGCCAAAGAGCATAATCTTTCCTGCATACAGGATGAAATGAAGAATATTATCATAAAGAAGCCGGCATGCAGGGGCTATGAACAGGAGCCTGCAGTCATCTTGCAGGGACATATGGATATGGTAGCCGTTAAGAAACCGGGAGCTGCCATTGATATGGAAAAAGACGGTCTGACACTGGGTGTGGAGGGAGATTTCCTGTATGCGAAGGACACCAGCCTGGGCGGAGATGACGGTATTGCCGTTGCTTATGCCCTGGCGCTGCTTTCTTCCGACGATATTCCCCATCCGGCATTGGAGGTTATCATTACCGTGGATGAAGAAGTGGGCATGGACGGCGCAAGGGAGATTGATCTGTCCGGTCTGAAGGCTAAAAGAATGCTGAACCTCGACTCCGAAGAAGAGGGGATTTTCTTAACAAGCTGTGCAGGCGGCGCCAGAATCAACTGCTTTTTCCCTCTCACCATGGAAGAAAAAGCGGGCGAGCTGTACCGTATCAGCGTGGAGGGACTGCTGGGCGGACATTCTGGCGAAATGATTGACAAGGGAAGAGGCAACTCCAATGTGATTATGGGCAGACTGCTTTATCTTATGGCGGAAGAATTTCCCGTGCATATCGTATCCTTGGAGGGTGGTCTTGCGGACAATGCCATTCCGAGACATACGGTGGCAGAGGTTATTGTAGCGGAAGAACACAGCAGGCTGCTGGAGAATATTCTCTTAAAGGCAGAGAAGGACATTCACACGGAGCTCTGCACCAAGGACCCGGATTTCCAGCTTACCACTGTGCATATGGGAGAAGTGGTAAAAGAGGCTGCCGATGAAGAGAGCAGCATGCGTCTGGCATCCGCCCTGCTGGCATTTCCGAACGGAGTGCAGGCCATGAGCGGCGAGGTAGAGGGTCTGGTGGAAACTTCCCTGAACTTAGGTATTTTAACCTTGAATACCGAAAGAAAGGAAGCCGTAGCTTCCTTCTCCGTCAGAAGCTGCTTAGAGAGCGCCAAGTATGCTCTGCTTTCCAAGGTGGAGACCATTACCCGTCTCTGCGGCGGCATTTCCACCATTACCGGCGAATATCCCGGCTGGGCATACCGTGTGGAATCTCCGCTCCGGGAGAAATGCGTTAAGGTTTACGAAGAGATGTACGGCAAAAAGCCCGAACTGCAGGCTATTCATGCCGGTCTGGAATGCGGCATTCTGGCCTCCAAAATCGATGATCTGGACTGTGTTGCCCTGGGACCCGACATGCGGGACATCCATACCACGGAAGAAAAATTAAGCATTTCTTCGGCAGAACGTGTCTGGAAATTCCTGCTTAAGGTGCTGGAAATGAAGGATTGATGTATTCACCTGTGGATGATACGATGGAGACATAAATCTGTGAATGATGAAAATTGCCTTCCGCATGGGATTGCGGATGAAAAAGGTGGATGCATAAATCTGTGAATGATGAAAATTGCCTTCCGCATGGGATTGCGGATGAAAAGGTGGATGCATAAATCTGTGAATGATGAAAATTGATTTCTGCATGAAGAGACGGATTGTGAGAAAAGGATTGGTCTTTATATGGGATTTGATAAGGAAAAGATAAAGCAGATAAGAGGATTGCTTATATTTGCGGCGGGACTGGTACTGCTCATTATATACAGCGGCAGTGTGGTAAAGGGCATTGAAATGTGTCTTTCTATTCTGGTACCTTTTGCGGCAGGGGGCTGTATTGCGTTTGTACTGAACCTGCCCATGCGGGCAATCGAGAAAAATCTTCCCGGCAGACGGTGGGGGAAAAACACCGGAATGCTCAAAAGGGGAATCAGCCTGTTATTGGCATTCCTTTTTGTTGTCACTGTTTTTGTCGTTGTTTTTGTAACTGTGATTCCGAGACTGCAGGAAAGCTTTATGATGATCGGAGCCCAGATTCCTGCATTTACGGCAAAAGTGCTTAAGGAACTGGAAGAACTTTTTGCAGGTAATCCGGAAATTCTGTCCCAGATAGAAAAATTGCAGATCGAAGAAATAGACTGGATGGAAATAGGAAAGCACATAAGTCAGTTTCTGACGAGCGGCATGGGAAGTGTGCTTTCCTCTGCCTATACAATGGCAAGTAATATCATCGGCGGTGTGGTAGACAGCTTTGTTGCCGTTATTTTTGCCATATATATTCTGGCACAGAAGGAAAAGTTAGCAGATCAGGGAAGAAGAATCCTGAAAGCCTATCTTTCGCCCCATGCCTGTGATAAGGTGCAGTACGTTCTGCGGCTGCTGGCTTCCAATTTCAGCCACTTCATTGTCGGACAGTGTACCGAAGCCCTGATTCTTGGTTGCCTGTTTCTGGTATCCATGACCATTTTCCGTTTTCCCTATGCACTGGTAATCAGTGTGCTGATTGCCATGACGGCCCTGATTCCCATAGTAGGAGCATTCATCGGCTGTGCTGTGGGAGCATTTCTTATTCTGATGACAGATCCTTTTCAGGCTCTGTGGTTTGTTGTTTTATTTCTGGTGCTGCAGCAGGTAGAAGGAAATCTGATCTATCCGCATGTGGTGGGAAATTCCGTGGGACTCCCCTCCATCTGGGTCCTGGTAGCAGTGACGGTGGGAGGCAGTCTGTTCGGCGTGCCGGGGATGCTTTTCTTTATTCCCCTGACAGCTACAATATACATGCTTTTCCGCGACAGAGTAAACGAACGGCTCCGGCAACGTAAAAATATGCAAAAAAGTACGAAAAATACAAAAAACATAAAAAATTGAAAAAATTTTAAAAAGCACTTGCTTTTTAAAAAAAAACAAGATATAATACATCTTGTGCTTCGGGGTGTGGCTCAGTTTGGCTAGAGCGCTGTCTTAGGGAGGCAGAGGTCGCGTGTTCGAATCACGTCACTCCGACTACTTAAAAGAAGCAGAAAAATCGCATTTTCAAGGGCAATACCTTGAAGGTGCGATTTTTTTGTGGGATTTAGATTTATGCCGGGTTTATGTATAATCCATGCTGGGTTTATGTATAATCCATGTAGGATTTTTGTGCAGCCGTCATTTGACTTTTTCTTGCAGCAGAATTTTGTATGTGACATAATGGAAAAGAAGCAAAACACGAAATTTCAGGGAAACGCCTTATGAAAAAGCTGTGGGAGAGAAGCAAAAAGCTTAGAATGATAAAAATGCTTTAAAGGAAGAAGAGAAAAAGGAAGCATTTCTGTAAAAAGTATAAAAATGCTTTAAGGGAAGAAGAGAAAAAGGAAGCATTTCTGTAAAAAAGTATAAAAATGCTTTAAAAAGTTGGAAAGAAAGAGAAGCAAAATGAGGTTATTTGCAAAGATGCTTTAAAGAGTACAAAAGAGTAAGAAGCAAAAATCTCATAACCAGAAAAATGCTTTAAAGGAAGAAGAGAAAAAAGAAGCAAAAAGACATGAATTGAAAAAATGCTTTAAATCAAAGGAGATACACCATGCAGGGATATAATTGCATTATGGTTTTTAATAAAGAAGGAGATAAGCTCCTTTTCTGCAAGAGAACCAAGGACCCTTATCTGGGAAAGTATAATCTGGTGGGTGGAAAAATCGAACCGGGGGAAAATCATTTTCATGCGGCATACAGGGAATTGCAGGAGGAAACCGCCATAGGTCGTTCGGATATAATCCTGACGCATATGATGGATTTCACCTATTATAATCAGGACTGTTTTGTGGAGGTGTATGTGGGAACCCTGCGGGGAGATGTGACGTTACGTGATGAAAAACATCCGTTAGGATTTTTGACATTGGCAGAGGAAGATTTTTTTGACCTGGACAAATTTGCAGGCGAGGGCAATATCGGTCATATGGTGGAGCAGGTCCGGCAGTTCGGCTGCGGTCGTGCAGAGGGAGAAGAAGAATGAGAGAAGAAAACAGAAAGCAGCAAGAAAACAGGAAGCAGCAGGAAAACAAGAAGCAGCAGGGAAACAGGAAGCAGCAGGAAAACAGGAAGCAGCAGGGAAACAGGAAGCAGCAGGGAAACAGGAAGCAGCAGGAAAATAATAAGTGGGAGGAGAAGAAGCCGCAGAATAAGAGACAGGCGGAGAACAGTGGTAAGCCGGCATATGGAAAACGGCCGGAAGAGAAACTGGCGGTGCCCTGCAAGGTATACAAAAAATGCGGCGGATGCCGCTTCCTGGATGTTTCCTATGAGGAACATCTGAAACACAAGGAAAAGCAGGTAAAGGAGCTCTGCGGAAAGTTTGGTAGTTTTGACCCCATTATCGGCATGAGCAATCCCTACCATTACCGCCATAAAGTGCATGCAGTGTTTGGTGAGGACAGACGTCACAATATCATTTCCGGCACCTATGAAGAGAAAACACATAAAATTGTGCAGGTGGACAACTGCCTCTTGGAAAATCCGAATGCCGACAGAATTATTTTAACTATCCGCAAGCTTTTGAAGTCATTTAAAATAAAGCCTTATAACGAGGACACCGGTTTTGGATTATTCCGGCATGTACTTATCCGATGCGGCAGAAATACGGGAGAAATCCTGGTTATTCTGGTATTGGCATCCCCCATCTTGCCTTCCAAAAACAACTTTGTAAAGGCACTCTTAAAGGAACACCCTGAGATTACAACGGTTGTCCTGAATGTAAATAACAGAGGAACCAGCATGGTACTGGGGGAAAAGGACTATGTGCTTTACGGAAAAGGTTACATTGAAGATACGCTTTGTGGCAAAACATTCCGCATTTCACCGCAATCATTTTACCAGGTGAATCCGGAGCAGACAGAGGTGCTTTACAATAAAGCTATGGAATATGCGGGGCTTACCGGAAAAGAAGTGGTTTTTGATGCGTACTGCGGAACCGGCACCATCGGACTGATTGCATCAGAACATGCCAAGCAGGTCATTGGAGTAGAGTTAAACAAGGCGGCAGTGGCGGATGCCAGACTGAATGCGAAGAGAAATGCCGTGAAGAACATCACGTTCTATGAAAAAGATGCCGGGCAGTTTATGGTGCAGATGGCAGAGGAACGCACAACGGTGGATGTGGTTTTCATGGACCCGCCGCGGAGCGGCAGTGATGAAGCATTCTTAAGCTCTCTGGTAAGGCTTGCACCGAAGCGGGTGGTTTATGTTTCCTGCAACCCGGAAACGCTGGCGAGGGATCTGGAATACTTAAAGAAACATGGCTATAGCATGAAGAAGGGGGTTGCGGTCGACATGTTCCCCTGGACGGGGCATATAGAGACGGTATGTCTCTTGTCCAAACTTCATGAAGCAAAGCATCATGTCAGCGTGAAGCTGGATATAGATGAGATGGATTTGACCAGTGCTGAGAGCAAGGCTACTTATGAGGAGATAAAGAAGTATGTGGCTGAACATAATGATGGGATGAAGGTTAGCAGTCTTAATATAGCGCAGGTGAAGAGAAAGTGTGGAATTGAATTAGGAGAGAATTTTAATTTGCCCAAGTCGGAGGATTCCAGACAGCCTCAGTGTCCGAAGGAAAAAGAGGATGCGATTGTAGAGGCGTTAAAAGCATTTAGGATGATTTAACTATTATAAATGATAGATGGGGAGCGGTGTGACGTATGAGAGAAGTATGGGATGTATACACAAAAGATAGAAGACGGACTGGGAAAACTTGCCTTCGAGGAGAACAGGGAACCCTGGAAGAAGATGAATTTCACATGTGGGTCATGGTCTGGATTAAGAATGCCAGGACTGGAAAATACTTGGTATCGCGGCGTTCGGCTGACAAAGACACGGATCCTTTAAAATGGGAAGATGATAATGAAACAAAATGGATTGTAGTTCCATGTGATGATGAAGGCATAGTTCTTGAAGATGTAGAGATTCCTACGGATAATGAAATTTATGCGCAGATTGCATTTCAGGAGCAGTTCTTCAGTGGAGTTTTGGTAAAATGAAGAGAAAGAGGATAGAGAAAGATGCATGATATTACAGATCTTCCCGCATGGGAGAGACTATTTAAGAAAATTGTATGGAAGCAACTTGGAGACATGGAAGGAAAGAAGATTCTTGATTTTGGTAGTGGAGAAGGGATTACGGCGAATCATTTCGCTGAAAAAAATGATGTTACTGCTATAGAGCCATCCAAGGAAATGCTTTCCAATGCATGGAAAGATTATGAGTACACTCAGATTGTCGGTGATGTTAATGCTTTGTCTGCATTTAAGAATGAGACTTTTGACATGATTATTTGTCACAATGTGCTGGAATATATTGATGATAAAGCGGCTGTGGTAAAGGCTTTAGCAAGAGTTTTAAAGAAGGATGGCATTATATCCATTGTAAAGCATAACAGAGCCGGCCGAGTAATGCAGATGGCAGTTCTTCTTGACGATTTTGAAAAGGCAAATGAGATTCTTGATGGAAAAGACAGCACGGCTTCTAAGTTTGGAACTATCAGATATTATGAAGATAATGATATTACTAAATGGGAGCCACAAATAACCGTCTCAGATATTTTGGGAATAAGAACTTTTTGGGATTTGCAACAGAATCAGCAAAAGCATGGAGATGAAGCGTGGCAGGAGAAAATGTTGCAGCTTGAGTTGAGAGTATCACAGATGCAGGAATACAAAAATATTGCATTCTTTCATCATCTTCTGTTGAAAAAATGAGACTGCGTTAAATGAAATATAGGGTTACTTAATGAGAAAATGTCACCTGATGTGCTGACAAATCTAATAGATAGGTGACTGCTTTGTTGCAAGTAAGACTTGATAAAAACGAACAAATATTCTGTATTTGACAACAGACATTCTATACCCAAAAACAGAAAAATGTGAACATACAAACGAAGCTCAAGCCCTTGTGGTTTGGGCTTTTTCTAATTTTGATAGAAACTTGAGAACAATAATTTTCAAAAAGTAAATCACAATTTATGGCTTCACGATAATGGAACGATATAAGTAGCTTATAGAAATTGCAACCGATTTGTTTGGAGGAAGAATGGAAGAAACAAAAGAATTGATTACTACAGATGATATTCGTAGTAAAGTGTATATAATTCGTGGACAGCAGGTAATGCTGGATAAAGATTTGGCAGAAATTTATGGCTATGAAGTAAAAAAGCTAAATCAACAAGTAAAAAGAAATATAGAAAGATTTCCGGAAGATTTTATGTTTCGACTATCTAATAGTGAAATTGATTCCGTGAGGTCACAAATTGTGACCTCACGGAAAAAAGGATTTTTTTGCTGGACAGGAAGGCGGACGTAGATATTTACCATACGCATTTACAGAGCAACAAGTCTATTAAGAAACGCAAGAATGGAAGTAACTATAAGGATTTTTATTATTATGGCTGCAAACACAGAAATATGACCAGAGGTCATAAGTGTGATTACAAAAAACAGGTGCATGAAGAAATGCTGGATGCTTCTGTTGCAGAGGTGATTAGTAAACTGGTTAGCACTCCTAAATTTTCGGATTTAATCCGCAACAAAATAAATATGGAAGTAGATACTAGTGCATTAGATCAGGAAATAGAAAATTATAAAATACAATTAAGAAAGCTATATCATAATAAAGATACTATTTTATCAGATATGGATTCTCTTGATTATGAGGATAAGCATTATCAACGAAGAAAAACAGATTTAGAGAACCATTTGTACAAGACTTATGATAAAATAGATGATGCAGAGGAATTGCTGGTATCTGCAAAGACTAAGAAACACTCTCTGCTGGCAGATAAGATTACAGGGGATAACATTTACAAGGTACTCGTGTTCTTTGATAAATTGTATGCTCAAATGAACGAAGCAGAGAAATGGGAGTTCCTGTCGCAGTTAGTGGATAATGTGCAGATTTACGAAGAACGCAAAGAGAATGGTCAGTGGCTGAAATCTATAGAATTTAAGTTGCCGATTATAGAAAAAGAGTTTGCATTAAGTTTGGACAATGATACACAAAATGAGTGCGTGGTTCTGTTGATTAAGGTACACAAGTAAAAGTGTGAAAAAGGCTTGAAATAAGAGCTTTTTGAGTTTTTTAGAATTGAAAATTAGACTGCGAAATATGCCTGAAAAAGAGTATAAAACCTTGATGTTTTTATAGTCGGATAGACAGGAATATTGAGATTGGGTCGATTATATAGAAATGTTTATTTGTGATTTGTAAAAAAGTGAGAGCGAAAATAGACTAATAATCATCTTGAAATATATCGGATGATAATTAGCCTATCATGGGAAGGAGAGGATGTTATGCCTGGCAAAGTGAGAGTAATTCCGGCTAATACAAATGAGCCAATGAAACACGTTGTCATCTATGCTCGTGTTAGTTCAAATACTACGGAACAGTTGGATAGCTTAAAAGCACAAGTTTCTGGACTGACAAAATTTGTATCCGGGCATAACAACTGGAAACTAGTCGATATCCATATAGATATTGCATCTTCTAAAAAAGGGTCTGTGCGTCCTGCGTTTCATAAAATGATAGAAGAATGCAAAGCAGGACTTACGGATATTGTTGTAGTAAAGAATATCAGTAGACTTGGAAGAGATACTGTTGAGGTGCTTGATGCCATTAATACTTTAAGAGAAGCAGAAGTACGTATTAAAAAGATTGACCTATTATGTTCTATGCGTAAAAGGAACTCCGATAACTCTTGCTTTATCAACAGATCATAAGGGAAGTGCAGCAAAGTGTGATGCTGAATTCAACTGGATCATTAAGGCTATTGAGTATCCTGACGGTCATAAGCCAGAAGATGAAGGAAAGATCAGAGAACTTATCAAAGAAGCATTTATCGTTAATTCGTATTCAGAACTTTTTAATCATGAAAGGGTTAAAAATGTTTCTGTAAGATTTGAATGCTAATTATTATATAAGGGGATGTAAAAAATGAAATATGATTACAGATACATAAGTACTGAACGCTGTCAGGAAATCAATAATATGAAAATACCCAGTCCATTGCCTCCTTATTATCCTGAATTTTTTGTAATGGAAAGTGAACGGAAAAAGTATTTTTCAAGTGAAGATGAAAATTTAATATTTACAGCTGCATTTATTCCGATTCCTGCAGACAGAGAGTTTTACCAAGAGCATTACCTGCTTATAAAAGATAATGAATATTTCATTTTTAATTATAAAAGGCTCTCAAATGAAACTGTAAAAATTGATAATACTATATACGCTGATATAGTTATTGAAATATTACCTAATGATAAAATTGATAATTGCAATGAAAAAGATGAGGTTCTTCATATTATAAGCGAAATGATTAAAAAATCTAATGTATCACATTTTAATATTATTATTCGCGAGAAAATTTTATATAAAGGAAAGGAAATAAAGTAATGGCAAAAATAAGTAAAGATGAGTGGATATCATTATTTAATAAGTTTATTAATGAATCAGATAGTTATGGCGAAGCGACTGGAAAAATGCTGAAGGGTTTGTTTATTATGGAACAACAACTGAGAAAGAAGCCGGTATTTGGAAATTAGTAGATGGCATCACTGAGGCTTCAAATGGAAATAGCTGATATATTTCTTCTACAGAAGCAGGCAAACTGTTTAATGACTCAAATTTTAACGATGCTTTAGGTGAAGTATTTGGGACAACAGCAAAAGAAGGCAGCATTGCAGTTGGTGGAAATCTTTTATATGAAGGAATGGATTATAGCGGCAAAATTATTTTTTTAGATGAAACATCTGCGTAGGCGTTTAACGATTTCTTTTCTGAAAATTACGTTAGCAATATTAATTCATCAAATGTAAATGCTATTTTTTCAGGTGAACCATTATGCAGAGGTGAAAAAGGTACTCTTAGTTCTACATTAAAGATAGAATTATTTACACCAACAGTATTTGCTGCTAACACTTTTAACTTCAGGAATTGCTGAGGCGAAAACTTGCCTCTGGACAATGAGCGAAGTTTTTCATAAGAAGCTGAATTCATGCGAGCTATCTTTTCTGCAGAACCATAGTTTTCAAGCAGATACAAAGCAGTTTTTGAAAATCGCTCATTAAAGAATGGCTTGTCTTATGTGGAGATTATATACATGGTGGACAAGATAATTATGGTGTTCTTGACAGAATTATGGAGTTGGAAAGAAAATATGGTTCTGATAAGATAATTGTATTAGCTGGTAATCATGAAGAGATGTCTTGTGATGGATGATGGCCAATTGATGAAGATGCAAAACGATTTATGGAACGGTTTAAGAAAGTGGCATAAGGACTATCGGCATCCTGCGAAATTTGTATTAAGTTTTCTGTGAAAACTTGATATGTAGACCGAGTCATTTATGAAGCAAATTTTGCATGGCGAGGGCTCATAGAGTGAGTGGGATGTATACATACGAAAGGGCGTTTAATAGTGCGATTGAAAGTTTACCGCTGACCGATATGCGGTATAGAAATGGTTGGATCGAAAGAGTTATTCTCCAGCGGTATCGGTGGAGATTCTTTTATTATGAAAGTTTATATTTTATAACTGGTAATGCTTGACCAATTGGACGGGAAATGCATTGCCTGAAGTAATTTATTTTTTTGAGTGGGTGATGTGGCTATGCAAAATCTATTAATGAGTTTTGTTAGTTCTTTTTTCAAAGATTTAAAATCATCTTTATCCAACAGGTATCGAAATGCTATGAGCAATGCAAACATATCATGTTTTCCGTAAAGATACTGGATACCTTTTTGAGGAATACCCATTTTCTTATGAAGTGCAGTATCAGGTATTTCGAATCTGGTTTCAAAAGAAAATAGCCGTTCATTATGTGCACATATATTACGAAATACAGTAAGTACTTTCAAATATTGGATTAATTCTTTCTCTGTAATATTGCCATAATGTACACTAACCTTGGATTTTATGCTTGGGAGCATAAATGAATACATTTTTGAAGTTTGACCAAGCGTAAGGGTTTTCATTATTACCCATAACGGAACATTACCATAAGTTTTTCTTTGATAGACCACATAATTATGTTCTGTGTTCTGATTTGCTTCGTATGTCAGTATAGATATCAGTCTAGATATATCTTGTTTGTTTTTTCTTGAAACATTGTAATTGAGCGGATTTAAATATGCTGATTGATTTTCTGAAAAAGCTTCACAAAAAGAGTAGGAAATCAGCGAACGGATTTTCTGCTCAATATGGCAAATATATTTGAATACAAGGGAACGAAGATTTTCGTCAAATTCATATAATGCAACAAGGTCAGTAAACTTTGTTCCATTTTCATATGTTCTGGTCATTGGATTATAAAATATATCTTTGTAGCCATCAATTAAGGAGTAATAGCCAATATCATGCAATTTCCCCTCAGCATATGACAAATCGGAAATATTAAGTTGTTTTTTCTGAGTCAGAATAGTTATCTGATCAGAGTATGTAATAAAGGGTTTAATTGGTTTCTTTGGCATATTTTTCTCCATACATTTTTGTATAAAAAAAGGAAGGCCCGCAGGTCTTCCTTCCGGTCGCAGGCATCGCAAGTTTCTGCAACCTGATCACTGACAGATATGATACCATTAATATCCGCCAAATGCAAGCGGTATTTTGTTAAATCTGCAATAATATTATATGCAGTAGGAGAGGTTTTATGTTAAATGTTATGTTTTGAAAAAATTATAAATTAAGAGAAAATAGATTGAGAATTAGTTGGGATGGATGCATGATTATGTTGGGACAATAAAAGAGTATCTGAAATCAATGCATAAGATTGGAGGTTGTTTACATGGAAGTTTCAAAAAGCGATTGGAAATTATTTAGAGCTCGCATTGGTGATTGGCAGGAAACATATATGGAACGCTTGGTTAAGGAATATATGGATTTGTTAGATGGAGAAGAGAATGCTTCAGACAAGTTCTGGAAGTTGGAAGAACGAATAAAAAAGGATAAGAAACATCCGGGAGTAATCCTTGAATTAAGCAAAGGGAATATGGTCTTTGATATTGTGGCATTGATTAATAGTGGTGTAATTACAACTGCAGATTTGGAAGGTTTTAGTGATGAATTAAAAGAAAGTGTGGATTTTCTTTTGCATAGGTGGCAGAAGGTATTATGTACATAGGAATTGCAGGTGATATTTGTGAATATAGAAGCGTATGATGCGGAGTCTTTAAGGAAGCTCGTCAGACTCCTTGAATATGAGAACAGGTTATTGAAAGACAAACTAAAGAAAGAAAATATTCCGTATGACGAGGTCAATCCTTTTGAAGAGACGATAGACAATGTGGAAGAGTACGACCCTGATCAGGGAGAACGCATTGTTAACCCACCTTATATTACAGAGGAAATGGCACAGAAGTTTTTTGCCATGTTTTGGGGGCGGGAGGATGTTTATGCAAAGCGTGGTAAGAATGGTGGTTACTTTCCGCAATGTGATAACAGATGGGATGCCAGACTTTGTCCAAAACAACGGGGCGAAAAGGCATTCTGTGACGAATGTGAAAATACCAAGTGGACACGACTGGATGTTAAGAAGATTATTGCACATCTATTAGGGTATAAAGAGGATGGCTCAGATGTAATAGGTGTATATCCGCTGTTACCTAATGGAATGTGCAGATTTATTGTATTTGATTTTGATAATCATGAAAAAGGCGCAGAGGCAGCAGATTTTGCCAATACGGATAATGAATGGCATAAGGAAGTAGATGCTCTTAGGAAAATGTGCGAGATAAATGGTATTAAGCCATTGATAGAGCGTTCTCGTTCCGGTAAAGGTGCTCATGTATGGATTTTCTTTAAAAAAGCAATACCGGCTTCTGTAGCCAGAAATTTTGGTTTTTTGTTATTAGATAAAGGTTCTGCATTGATTAACTTAAAATCCTTTCATTACTATGACAGAATGTATCCGTCTCAGGATGTAGCAAGCAGTATCGGTAATCTGATCGCATTGCCATTGCAGGGACAGGCACTTAAAAATGGTAACAGCGCATTTGTGGATGAAAATTGGAATGCATATCCAAATCAGTGGGATATTTTACTAAATAAAACAGAAAAACTTGGTATAGAGGATATTGAAAAATATATGGCAAAATGGCAGGCAGAGTTGGCAGAAAGCCGGAGAATGCTTGCCGGTACCGATATGAATAACAGACCAAAGCCATGGAAAAAGAAGTGTGAGTTTATTAAGGCGGATGTGGTTGGTAAGCTACATATGGTGCTTAGCAATGGTGTTTATATTGATACATTAAACCTTATGCCGAGAATACAAAATCAGATTCGCAGTCTGGCTGCTTTTGACAATCCTGAATTTTACAAAAATAAAAGGCTGGGATATTCAAATTATTATAATTTTAGTGCTGTATATCTGGGTAAAGACGTTGATGGATATATACAAGTGCCTAGAGGACTGAAGGAACGTATTATAGAAGAAAGCAATAAAGCCGGAATTACTATTGATATATCTGATCAAAAGGAAAAAGGACGTCCAATCAGAGTTTCTTTTAAAGGAGATTTGAGAACGCAACAAGAGTTGGCGGCAGAGAAATTATTGACTTATTCAGACGGTGTATTAAGTGCGGCAACTGCATTTGGTAAAACGGTTGTTTGTAGTTATTTGATTGCGGAACGCAAAGTAAACACGCTTATTTTGCTGCAAAGTAAGGATTTGCTGAATCAGTGGGTGGATGAGCTGAACAAATTCTTGGACATTAAGGAAGAACCACCGGAGTATGAAACCAAAACAGGCAGAAAGAAAAAGAGAGACAGTGTTATAGGTATTTTGCATGGTAGTAAAAATACATTGACAGGTATTGTAGATGTTGCCATGGTTGGCTCTATGTATAGCAAAGGTAAGTTTAATGACTTGATTAATTCTTATGGAATGGTAATTATGGACGAATGTCATCATGCGGCATCCAATACGTCTGTGGAATTATTGCAGAAAATCAATGCCAAATATGTATATGGAGTTTTGGCGACGCCGAAGCGTGGAGATAGCTTAGATAAAGTTATTTATATGTTGATAGGACCACTTCGTCATAGATTTACTGCATTGGAGAGAGCACAGGAGCAGGGAATAGGTCATTATTTTGTTCCAAGGTATACAAGAGTTGTGGACACAGCTGACAGTAAAGATGATATTAACAAAGCATATAGTCTGATTAGTGCCAGTAAGGTGCGTAATGAGATGATTATATGTGATGTGAAGAAAAGTATTGAGCTGAATCAGACTCCAGTTATATTAACCAGATTTAAGGAGCATGCAAAGCTTTTGTATGATGAGTTGAAAAGTGAAGCTGACCATGTATTTCTTTTGTATGGTGACAATTCCGACAAGGAAAATGCAGATATACGAGTGAGGTTAAAGCAGGTTCCTAGAACGGAAAGTCTTATCTTAGTTGCAACCGGACAGAAGATAGGAGAAGGGTTTGATTTTCCGAGACTTGATGTGTTGATGCTTGCTGCACCGGTATCCTTTGAAGGGCGTCTGGAACAGTATGTAGGAAGATTAAATCGTGACTACGAAGGAAAAGAAGCTGTTTTTGTATATGATTATATTGATGCCCATGTGAGATTCTTTAATAAAATGTATGGTAAAAGATTGAAGACATACAAGAGAACCGGATTTTCTATATGGACGGGAGATGAACAGACTAAGCAGATAATTAATGCGATATATGATTCCGGTAATTACACGGAAAAATTCGAGCAGGATATTGTGGAAGCGGAGAAATCAATTGTAATTTCCAGTCCGGATATTCGACAGGACAAGATTGACAGATTGTTATTACTGGTTAAAAGTCGGCAGGAAAAAGGCGTAAAAGTAACAGTCATTACTACAGATCCGGAGGAAGTTGCATATGGCAGTGTCGATGTATGTTATGAATTGATCATAGAGATGCAACGCGTAGGAATTAATGTAATAACAAAAACGGAAGTAGAGGAGCGATTCGCTGTTATTGATGAAGAACTGGTATGGCATGGTGGCATGAATCTGCTTGGTAAGGTGGATGTCTGGGATAATTTAATGCGTATCAAAAATCATCAAGTGGCTGCAGAACTTTTGGAAATTGCCCTTGGAGTTACATCGGAATCATAAGGAGGTACCCCATGAAAAAACAACACAAATGCTACATCTACACCCGTGTATCCACCTC